>Ga0209101_1003034_pt1 | contig 10478 bp, 5 predicted proteins | sample ConPoolayeCmetaG_FD_185481 | JGI IMG/M metagenome (GOLD analysis project Ga0209101, IMG submission 185481) | Hot spring microbial mat communities from California, USA to study Microbial Dark Matter (Phase II) - Cone Pool mat layer C metaG... ... | reverse complement strand
GTACCCGCTGTTATTCACGCGGCGACCGCTGGTCACGGAGGCCTACATCGTCGCTGGATTGCTGGAGGGATTGGCATCCGGGCACGTGGACGACGGATTGATCGACGCCGCCGCAGCCGCCTACGCCGCACGCCAGAAGACCGTGACCATGGGGCAGGCACGCTCGCTCTTCTATCGGTGAAAGATCACCTCGACAGGGCCGAAGCAGCCGGGCTACCGATGACGATCCTCCGCCTTCGCGGGGGCCGTCGTCGTCAACCGCGGAGGACCGCTAGGCAGGCGTTGGGGCCGCGGGATGAAGCTGATCCGACCCTCGGGACGATCCACGCCGATGCTGAAATTGCGGGTCTTCCAGTTTGGCGAATCCGCGGGATCCTGCCAAGTGCTGTTGTCGACTTGCCCGCTCCAGTAGCTGTCCTCACCGCCCACGTCGAGAAACAGGGCAACCGAGGTCACGTCGGCGAAGTAATACCCCACGTCGGGCCGGTCGGCATCACCGGCCTCGAACCGCGGCTCCGGCATGGCCATGCCGGGCCGGTTTCCCTCCTTGCCACGGTAGGCGTCGTTCCCACCGATGTCGATGACCGCCGTCACGCTGCGGTTGATGTTGTAGCTGATCCCGTTCTCCTTCACCGCGTATTCGTCGTCGCCGCCGATGTTGACCAGCAGCGAAATCGAGAAGTCGTGCCCCCAGGCTAGCGACGAATTGCCCGTCGCTTCCGCCAGATGTTTATCATTGCCGCCTTCATCGACCAGCACGCCGATGCAGAAATGGGCACCCGTGGCCTGCGAATAACAGACTCCCCGGTATTCATCGTCACCCGCGCCCTCGTACAGCAAGCCCGTCCCGAACCAGTAACCGGTGCCCATCGTCCAACTGCCCGACAAGTAGCGATCATCGCCTTCGACATCCAGCAACGCCCCCAGCCCACCGGCGTAGCTGTGACCGTCGCAACCGTCGCCGCGACGGCCGATCCCGCAACCCTGGGCATTGCTGACCGAGATATCCTCCTTGGGCGAATGATATGACGGGCGGCCCGTGATCCGGGCATCCCGAACCGCCTCATAGCGATCGTTCCCGCGGCGATCGGCCAGGACGCCGACGCCGGACATTCCGCCGAGACCCTGACCATCGGCGAACAAGCGGTACTCGTCATCACCGTCGCAATCAAAGAGCTGTCCGATCCCGAAGTAGCCGCAGCCCTGGCCGCTGAACTTGAGAGAATAACGATCGTCGCCCGCCAGATCCGCGCACAGCCCAAAGCCGAACTGCCCGACGCCCTGGGCGTAGTGCTCCGCCTGGTAGGTGTCGTTTCCGGAAGCGTCGAGCAGCACGCCGACGCCGCAGAGTCCCGCACCCTGGGCGGGCACCGTGGACTCATAGCGGTCGTCTCCGGCAAGATCCAGCAGGAGACCGATCGGGCGATCGGCCGTCGAGGCCGCCACACCGCCGGTATAGCGGTCGTTGCCGGCGAGATCGACGATCAGCAGGGCATCGGTCCCGTCGACCTCGTCATCGCCGCCGCCACGGATGCGGATCCAGCCCCAGGGTGTACACCAGTCGAAAGCGAAAGAAGGCGGATCCTTCAAATCATCCAGTTTCTGTAAGGCCTGTCGGGCGTCGTCCACGGCCTGCACGCATTTTTCCGCGGCATACCACAGACAGGCCTGATCCCAGGTCCGTGCCAGGTCGTCAAGCTCCGGGCAGAAGTCGTAAGCATCCACCTGTTCATGCCCGAGATCGAAGCGGCGCGAGACCGTGAGACGGTCCCGGCCATCTGCTCGACGAAAAGCCAGCTCCGCCCAGCGGTGGGCGTCAACGATGTTCGCGACCAACCGCCCGAGAATCGGTCGAGCAGGCTCGGGCACCCCCTGCACCTTCTCGGCCAGCTCCTTTTCAATGAGGGGGTAGGGTAGATCCATATAGAAGGTAAACGGCCTGGTCGTCCGCTCAGCGGCGCGATACAGGTTCAGGATCGCCACGTCCAAGGGCGTCTCCTCCCTGGTCAGATTCGTCGCGTAACCCCGCATCGCTCCGTACTTCGGATTCACGCCCAGGACATGCACGGCGTGGAAGAGATGGGTATCCCCCCTGCCGAGCGTCTGATCCTGGACCCCCGGGTCAAGATGCCGCCGGGCAGCCTGCCCAAGCAGACGCGTGTAAGTGACGGCGTCGAGGGGTTCGGCGAACAGGCTGTCGAAGAGCCGCAGCTTGTGCGGTATCTCCGCCGGAAACTTGGGCCACCAGCCCTTGGGTTGCCAACCCAGATCGGCACGAACCAGACCGACCGTCGCCAGGGCCTCGTCCAGGGCGTCCCGTTCGTGAGCCATGCTCATTGCCGAACCGAAAAGTGAAATGGCCAGAAACATCGAAAGGTAACCGTTCATATCGCGGCTTTTACCGGAAAGCGGCAGGCGTCACAAGCCGAAGAGTGCTAACCCTCTGTCCGCTTCCGTGGGCGATTATCCGATGGAATGCCGCCCCTTTCCGGCCGAAACAGGAATAAGCCGGAAAGGAAAGAACGGCATGATGCCTGGCCATCACCACCGATGGGAAGACCGCCGCCGATCCGAGCGGCGCAATTGCTCGACGCCGGTCTGGCTCAAGTACCCCGGCGCCGGCGAATTCTCCCCGGGCTGGATGATCGAGGAATCCTCAGGCGGAGCGGCCTTCCTCGTTCGGGGACGAGTCCGAGCGGTGCCGGGAATGCTGATCCAGATGTGCGATCACGAGCCGGACTCGGCCATGGCCGCACCGCGGACAGCGCGCATTTGCCGTACAGAACGGGTGCACGGGGACATCGTACTGGTCGCCGCCGAATATCGCTCGACCGCAGCGTGGTCCGAGTCCCAAAGCTGTCTTCGGTGATCCAGAGACCGGCGGTCGACGCCGTCCCGGTCAACTAGGCGGCTCGACCGCCTCGGCAGGCCCGGATGTGGCACGACCCACCGGCGGATGCTCCACCAGCACGACCTTCAACTCCGGGACATCGGGATGGTCCGTCCGGATGACGATTCGGTCTCTCCCGGGCGTCGGCCGGTATTCCGGGGGAATGCTCACCGTCAAGCGGTAGATGGAGACGATCTCCGCAGGGGGCGGCTCAATCCTGATCAAAGGATCCTCCGCCGCCACCCCCGTGATTTTGAAGGGATTGCGGGCGTTGTTTTGGATGGAGAGTTGCCGCGTCACGGTCTCACGACGATCGGCGGAGAGCATCAGGGTCTCCGGAACCACCATCACGTCGGGCGCGATATAGATGGCGACGGGAATCTGAAGGTTGGGCGCCTGGGCGAGGCCGGTCCGCAATTCGATCGCGCCTTGCTGGCTCCCATAGTTGAAAGGCGGCGCCAAGCCCACCGTCAACGCGTAGCGCTTGCCTGGCTCATCCGTCGCCAGCGCGACGGTGAAGAGCGGGTTGGTGACCCGGAGGTCGGAGAGCTGTGCCGGCTCGTTCGTGTGGTTGACCACCTTGACCATGCGGGTCGGCTCGGCGCGGACTTCGGCGAGGTTCATTCGCCCGAAGCTCACCGAGGCCGGGGTCACCTCCACGGGCTGCCAGAGCACGCCGCGACATTGGAGCGTAATCACCCCCTCCGGCCCCTCCACATTGGTGTAGACCGTGATGGGCTTGTTGACCTCGCCGCCCACTTTGGGTGTGAACAGCCGTATCGGAATACGGCCCGCCTCTCCGGGCTGGACGACTCGATCATAGTCGCCCGCCGTCGTGCAACCGCACGAGGGCCGTACCAGCAGGATTTCCAGAGGCCCGGTGCCCGTGTTCACAAACCAGTAGTAATGCACCACTTCGTGGCCGGCGGGCACCCTGCCGAAGTAGTAGTCCGGCGTATCGAAGCGAATCGCGGGAACTTCCCCCGGTTTCAAGGCGACGGTGGGTTGCGGCAGACCCGGCGGCCGGACCACGGCCGCCGCCGGCGAGGTGGCGGCCGGTCCGGTGGTTGCAGGCTGCACGGTGGCCGGCGGTGGTTGTTGGCCCAAGCTGACGGCGACATCGCTGAGAATCGCCAGCACAACAGAACAGAGCAGTGTTCCCATGATTCCAGCTCCCGAAACCCCCTGGGACGGACCCATCCAGCGTCAAACCACCCCTGAAAGCCCGGCAAGGCTCTCAGTTTACGGCCACTGCGGGCCGTGCCAAGCGGGGGCAGCGGCACGATCTGATCACAAGCCGGTCAGGTTCTTGCGGCCTCCGCGACGGCCTCAGCCAAATCCTCGATTTCCCCTTCGCCGACCGTCCGCAGGTCGAAAATCACCCCGCCGTCCTGAACCCGCACCAAAACGCTGGGATCCCCGGTGCGAAGGCGGGCGGCAAGGGCATCAAGCCTCAGCCCTGCCGCCGGAAGCCACTGAACCACCACTGTCGGCAGAGGCCAGGCCGGCAAAGAGCCGCCCCCGGCGAAGCTCTCGCCGGGCGTCACCCGCAGTTGGGCCTCCGGCATCCGCCGAGCCAGGCTCTCCCGCAACCGCTCGGCCAACGTCGACAGATCAGCCGATGTCGCGGACAACGCCGCCAGCACGGGTATCTCCCGCCGTGCTCGGCCCGGAGACTCATACAGCTCCAGGGTTGCTTCCAGAGCCGCAATCGTCAGTTTGTCGATGCGTAGCGCTCGGGCCATGGGGTTTCGCCGCAGAGGTTCGATCACCTCGCGGCGGCCCAGCAGGATGCCGGCCTGCGGCCCGCCCAGCAGCTTGTCCCCGCTGAAGGCCACCAGATCCGCCCCCTGGCGGAGGCTGGCGGGCACGGTCGGCTCATTCGCCGCGGCCCAAAGCTCATCATCCAGCAACGCACCACTGCCCAGATCATCAAAAAGCGGCAGGCGGTGACGATGGGCCAGTTCGGCCAGTTCCACGGTTCCGGGAGACTCGGAGAACCCGACGATCCGAAAATTACTGGTGTGCACGTGCATGAGCAGGGCCGTGCGATCGTGGATGGCGGCTTCGTAGTCCCGAAGGTGGGTCTTGTTGGTTGTGCCGACCTCCCGCAGGATCGCCCCGCCCGCCGCCATCACCTCCGGCAGACGATAGGAGCCGCCGATCTCGATCAACTGGCCGCGGGATACGATCACCTCGCGTCCCTGAGCCAGATGGTTCAGGGCCAGCATGGTGGCCGCCGCGTTGTTGTTGACGATCAGCGCGGACTCTGCTCCGGTAAGCCGACACAGCAGGCCCTCGGCGTATTGCCCCCGCCGGCCTCGTCGTCCGGTGTCGAGGTCCAACTCGAGATTGCAATACCCCTTCCCCAGACTTGCCAGGCGTTCGACCGCCGCCGCCGCCAGAACGCTCCGCCCCAGACCGGTGTGCAGGATCACGCCGGTGGCGTTTATAACTCGCCGCAGCCGCCCGGATCGTCGCGCGGCGAGTTCTTGTCGGGCTTGTTCCAGCAGGACTTGCACGCGGCAGTCCTCCGGCTGGGTCGCGCCGTCCAACAACCGCCGCCGGAGCCGCTCCAGCACGGTTCGCAACGCGTCCGCAAGAACCGCAGGGGGTTCATCCCGCAATCCCGGAACAGACCGGGATTCCCCGAGCAGCACGGTCATGGAAGGTATGGCCGAGAGGTCCGGCTTGGGTGGTTCGGGCATGGGCATCCCTTACGAAGGCGGCGGACCGGGCTGTTGCAGCACGCGTTCATCGCCGACGCGGCGAGTAAACTGGATGCGGTCCAAGTATTCCAGCATCGGCTGGACGACACGACGGCTGAGCCTCAGGGCGTCGCGCACTTCGGCCAGTCTGAACGGCCGTCCGCAGCCCAGCACTTGGACCGTCTGCTTGAGCCGTTCGATCGCCGCAGCGGACGCGAATTGCTGAGGTGCGAAGGCGACGACCCGTGGCTCACACCGCAGCAGGTCTTCCAGCAGCTTCAGCCGCTGCCGCGACAGGCTCGTCGCCGCCTTCAGGCCGGTCAGCAGCGGCGGATCGAAACCGGCTTCTTCGATCTCCCGCACCACCCGCTCCAGCAACGCGGCGTCATCGGGCGAGAGAGCAGGACGAAAGTCACGGTGGGCCACATAGGGACCGCGCGACACTATCCCCCCCGTCTGTTCGAGCGATGCGAGCAGCTCCTTGCCGCAGCCGGGGCCGGCCCGCGCTTCCAACCAGCCGACGAGCCGGTCGCGAAGCATGCCCGGTTCGGCGGGATTGAGGCGGTGATGCCGCAGAAGATACCGCAGGGCGCGATGGTGCAAAGAAGAGATCGTATCGCCATGCACGGCACGGCCGGCAAGCACCCGCACGCCCCCCGCAGCCGCCAGACGGCCGGCCAGCGCCGGGATGGACGCGGGATCCACACCGATTTCGCAGGCCAGACGCAACGGCGTTCGCGACTCGAAACCCGCCTGCCGCACGGCTTCTCCATAACGGGTCAAGGGGTCTTCGGACTCCGCGCGCCGCAGCGACTCCACTTCCTCCGGCCACTTCGTGCGGAATCGGCGACTGACGGGCCGAATCACCCGGCCGCCTCCCAGCGTGGCCTGGGCCGTTTCGTTGCGGATGATGAACCGCTGCCCGTGAGAGGCCACCACGGGTTGGGCGAACCGTAACTGGGCCAACGCTTCGCCTCCCGGCGCGATTTCCTCGGCTCCCACCACCACCAACATGGCCAGGGCCTCGGTGGTGCCCAGGCAGACCCGCACCCGCTGATGCGACGGAAAGGGCCGGTCGCGGCGACCCAGTAGCCGGACCCGGGCATCGACGTAGCGGGTCGCGGTGAGATAGCCGGGCGTGGCCAGTTCCATTCCGCGGTCAATTCGCTCGCGATCAATGCCGGTCAGGTTCAGCGCGGCCCGCTGACCGACCGCGGCGCCCTCGACCGCGACGCCGTGGGACTGCACCTCGCGGACCTTGCCCACCAGACCCGACGGCTGCAACTCCAGGGTCTCGCCCGGCGCGACTTCTCCGGCCAGCACCGACCCGGTCACCACCGTCCCGCGACCCCGCACCGCGAAGACCCGGTCAATCGCCAGGCGAAAGACTCCGCCGACCGTTCGGGCCGGCAGCCGGGCGGCCAAACGCCCGACCGCGTGACGGAGATCATCCAGCCCGGCCCCGGTTCGGGCCGAGGTCGTCAGGACCGGCCAATCCGCGAGCGGGGTCCCCGCCACCAGAGCGGCGATCTGCCGCGTGACGACCTGGATACGGTCGGCATGGGCCAGGTCCGTCTTGCTGATGGCTATCAATCCGGATTGGACGCCCAGGAGGTGCAGGATCTCGACATGCTCCCGGGTTTGCGGCATCACCCCGTCATCCGCCGCCACGACCAGCAGGCCCAGGTCGATGCCCGTGGCGCCCGCGACCATGGTCCGGACGAACCGCTCGTGGCCGGGTACGTCCACCACGCTGACCTGAACCTCACCCCCTTCCGGATGTGGGGCCGGGAAGTGCGCAAAGCCCAGCTCGATGGTCATGCCCCGGGCCTGCTCCTCGGGCAGGCGGTCCGGGTCAATGCCGGTCAGGGCCTTGACCAAAGCCGACTTGCCATGGTCGATGTGACCGGCGGTTCCCAGGATGCAGTGTCGCCGCGTCCCCGACGCGGCCGCCGCTCCGTTCGTGCCCTGGGTCATGGACTGATCACCCTGCCGCGTTCCGGCCGCCGTCGAGTGGACGTCGCGGCGGCCTTCGCGTATAATCCGGCCAATTGGGAAGGGCTTCCGCACGGAGGCCCAAGCCGGGCCGGCCGAGCGGCAAGTCTCGCTGGGCCGCATCCGGCGGGGAAGATGTATCGCAGAGAGCAGCGGCGCGAGATTCTCTCTCGACCGATCATGCTCTTTGCACCCTTCACTCGGTGCTGTCGGACGCGGCTCAACGACGGCTGGCCCGTATGGTCGCGCCGGGGGCCTCGATTTGATTCGTCGCCCGGTTCCAAGTCAACAGCGGCCCTTTCCACATGTTAAACCGCTGGTTGGCTTCATCCTGGTCGATGATGCGAGCCTCCAGGCGGTCGCTGCCTTCGAGCCGAACCTCCTCGGTGTCCTTCAGGTATTGAAGGTGGGCCCCCATCAGGCTCTTGGTGCCCTCCTGAAGATGCACCGCCTGCTTGGCGATCAGACGCTGAAGATCGGTGGCCCGCACCCCCAAGGTGGATCCTTCCTGCTCCGCGCCAGAAAGCCCGCCGGCGACGAACTCCAACAGCAGGTAGCCGCAGGTCAACTCCGCCTTGCGGCCGATGCGGTGCTCCCGCAGCGCGTTGATATTCAACTGCATCGACACCGCCAATTCGTCCTGGAGCACCACCTCCTGGCCGCTCCGGTGAATCATCGTCACTCCCTTGTCGAACGCCACGAGATTCCGATCGACGAAGAAGTCCATGGAGTTCTGCCAGGTCACCAGCGTCTGACTGGGGCCTTCGCCGCGGACGGAACTCATCAACGGATCGCGACTGAGCTGGGCGGCCGGCGAGATCTTCCGCTGACGGCCTTCGGCGTCAAACTGATAGTCCTCGATCAGGAGTGAGCCAGGCCCGGGAATCGACATCTGCTCCCGCAGCAGGTCGGCCACGATGCGATCGCCCGCCAACCTCAAGCGGCTGAGCAGGCGACCGCGAGAGCCGTCCGCTCCGGCGGGAAGGTAATTGCTGTGCAGGGCTTCGGCATGGCCCTCGGCCACGACGTACACCGGGCGACTCCGCTCCTCACCCGGCAACTGCGGCGCCGCGGGCTTGATTTCCGCGCGATCGCCGCTGATGGGGCCCAGGAGCCAGAATCGATCGACCAGGCGGCCCCCTTCCTCCTCGCGGACCGGCGGCGTCCGCCCGAAGCGAATGGTCAGTTTGTCGCAGGCCAGGGCGAAGGACTGCGAGGTGCTGCGAACCCGGCCCAGGAACAAGCCATAGTCTTTGGCGAGCCGGAACTGCATCCGCTCCTCCCAGGTGGTCTTGACCGGCGTCGGTTTCTTCAGCTTGCGGCCGCTGAAGTCCTTGTGGGTAACCATCCAGGCCGCGCCGGGCCCGGCCACGTCCACGGCCTCCGCGTCCATGTCCACGTCGATGCGATGCCCGTGGATGGCTACGTCCCCATAACGCACGCGAGCGTATCGGTCGGGGTCCGCCCCGAGGATTGTGGCCCGCACCAACTGATTCCCCTCGCGCATCAGGCACTGAAGCGTGGCGGCCTGGCGAATTCGCAGATTCCGCTCGGGGTCGCTGACGTAGACATCGCCGGAAGCGTCCAATGCACGAATCCCCACGCGGGATGCCACTAACCCGGAACCCGGCCCGCTCGCTTTCCGCGGATCGCGGGAATCCGGCTCGACCCCCAGCACGACGTGCATCTGTTCGGCGCGGAATTCGGCCTTGCCCTGGCGCACCACGACCCGGCCCGCCCCGTCCACAACGGAAGGCACGTTCCGTTGATCCTCCGTCAGGATCATCTGGACATCCAGACGTTGAGCGCTGATCTGTTCGTCCTCCCGAACGAGTCGAACATCGCCGGTCATGTTCAGGTGCCGGATGTGGTCCGCAAGCTGTCCCTCCGCGGTCGGCGGTCCGAACGTCGCCGCCACTTCATCGCCGCGGAGCGATGACGACCCCTGCGTCATGCGAACATCGCCGTGGAACCAGGCCCGTTGCAGATACTCCCGCCGCTTCTCCAGTTTCTCCCCTGTCTGCGGGTGAGTCTTGGAGATCTTGAAGAAGCCCAATTCGAGGTCCACGCCCTGGGACCAGCGGATTTCCACCGGCTCGCGGCTGTGGCGGGAACCTCGCTCACCCTCCGGCCGGGGCATACGCCCCGCCGTCAACCCCAGTGGATGGTCTTTCGACGGGTCTCCCCGCTCATCGATCATCCGGCCGCCGCCGTCCACCCGCGCCAGGCCCCGCCTCTGGTCGAAGAAGACCTCACGCCCGCTCAAACGCCGCGTCTCACTGATCCACAATTCCACCGGCCCCGCCTCGGTGCCCTCCAGCCAGACCTGGCCCCGCTCGTGGCGGTACACCAGCCGATCGCAGCGGGCGTTGCCCTGTTCGCTCTCCACCTTCACCGGACTTCCAATGGCGACGGCGTCAAAGCGATGCCCGGTCTGGGCCGCGGGATCGACCCGCATGGGTTTCATTTCCAACGGGCCGTCCCAGGTCAGGACCAACTTGGTCTCATCGGGTCCGGCGGCGGCGGGCGGATCGGTCATCCGGGCCTCGGTCAGCGCCGCCGGGGCCGAAGCGGGAACGGTGCGCGAGCGGGTCAGGCTCTTGAGCCGTTGCCCGAAATCGAAGTTGACCTCCAGACGATCCGCCTCCAGCCGGCCGATCGTGCGGTCGCCGTCCTTCTGTTCCAGAACCACCCGGTTCTGGAATACCGCCGAGTAGGTGTGGATGCGTTTTCCGCCCCGCACGGACTCCATCGAGACACCGGCCTCGTCGTCCGCCGGTGGGTTTGCCGCGGCCCGCGTCTCCGCGCGGAGAGCGGCCACGTCCGCAGCAAGCGAGTCCGGGTCGCGGAGTACGCCCTTTCGCGGCGTCGCGTCGCCCGGCGGT
>Ga0209101_1003032_pt1 | contig 10480 bp, 9 predicted proteins | sample ConPoolayeCmetaG_FD_185481 | JGI IMG/M metagenome (GOLD analysis project Ga0209101, IMG submission 185481) | Hot spring microbial mat communities from California, USA to study Microbial Dark Matter (Phase II) - Cone Pool mat layer C metaG... ... | reverse complement strand
CCCTCCCTGCCGTCCCGCCAACCCCACTCCCATCTCCGACCGGAACCTGGCCGACCCCCACGACCCTGCCATCCACGCCAACCCCAACCCCTGAACCGCCACCAGCCGGCGGGGCACGCCTGGCCGACTACTGGCCCTTTGGCCTGATGGTCCTGAGCCTGATCGCCATCGGCCTTCTGGTCCGATTCCGCCGCACCTGATCTGCCCAGCCGTCATCGGGATCCGCCATGTTTCACACCCTGTCGTGGGTCGCCTGGCTCATCGCCGCCGCTGTGCCGGCCTTCACCCTGCGCAATCCGCTCTACCTGGCGCTGGTGCTGGGAGCAGCCTGGCTGGTCTATACCGCCCTGGGCCGCACTTCGCCCATCGGCTACAGTTGGGGCACCTTTGCCCGGATCGGGTTCTTGTTCCTGGCATTGGCCGTGCCGTTCAATGCCCTGTCGAACCATATCGGGCAGATCGTGTTGTTCCGCCTGCCGGCCAACTGGCCCATCATCGGCGGCCCGATCACCCTGGAAGCCACCATCGCCGGGGCAGTCAACGGGCTGGGGTTGCTCACGATTCTGATTGTATTTGCCGCTTTCAATGCTGTGGTGGACCACTACCAGCTCCTGCGCGCCACCCCGCCCTTTCTGTTCCCGGCCGGGGTCGTGGTGTCCATCGCCATTACCTTTGTGCCGCAAATGGTGCTCAGCGCCAGGGAGATCCACCAGGCGCAGCGCATCCGGGGCCACCGCTTCCGGGGTGTACGCGACCTGCTGCCACTGGTCATGCCCCTGTTGGCCAACGCCCTGGAGCGGGCCATCCAACTGGCCGAGACGATGGAAGCGCGGGGGTTTGGCCGCATTGCAGCCCCCTTCTCCCGCCGGCAGGCCATGACGATTCAACTGGCCACGCTGATCGGCCTGCTAAGCCTGTTGACCGGCCTGTCTATGCTGGCCTACCTGCCGGGATACAGACTGTGGGGCCGGGTGCTGACCATCGCCGGCGTGGGTGGGTTGCTGGGGGTGTTTGGAGTTCAAGGCAGGCAGGTGCACCGCACCCGCTATCGGCAGTCGGCCTGGCACTGGCAGGATACGGTCATCGCCCTGTCGTGCGCCCTTGTCCTCACCGCCCTGATCGTCGCCCGGCTGACTGCACCCTCCAGGCTGGCTTATAACCCCTTCCCGCCCGGCCCACTGTTGCCGCCATTCAACCTGCCGGTCGGCGCGGCGCTGCTGCTGCTGGCTCTGCCGGCCCTCCTCAGTGACAGGGGGCAGGGGGCAGGAGGCAGGATGGAATGATTCGGTGTGAGCATTTGACCTATTGGTACCCCGGTGCTTCGACACCGGCATTGCATGACCTTTCCCTCCAGGTCGAGGAGGGGGAGTTTCTGCTGGTCATGGGGCCTTCGGGAGCGGGCAAATCCACACTGCTGCGCTGCCTGAACGGGCTGGTCCCCCATTTCTACGGCGGAACGGTCAGCGGCCGGGTGCAGGTTGCCGGCCGTGACCCGATAGCCCTCGGCCCCAGGGGCATGGCCGATGCGGTGGGGCTGGTCCTGCAAGACCCCGAAGCCCAATTTGTGGTGGACAGGGTTGAAGATGAACTGGCCTTTGCTCTGGAAAACCAGGGGGTGGACCCGGTGGTCATGCGCAAGCGGGTGGAAGAGGTGCTGGATCAACTCAGCATCGCCCACCTGCGGCACCGGTCGGTCAACACCCTGTCGGGCGGCGAGCGGCAGCGGGTCGCCATTGCAGCGGTGATGACCCTCCAACCCCGCGTCCTGGCGCTGGACGAGCCCACCTCGCAGCTCGATCCCCAGGCCGCAGAAGAGGTGTTGGATGCCCTGGTCCGGCTGAACCACGACCTGGGGTTGACCGTCATCCTATCGGAACATCGCCTGGAACGGGTGGTGCAGTATGTGGATCGCATCCTCTACCTGCCTGGCGATGGCCGGCCTGCCATCCTGGATGAGCCACGCGCGGTGCTGCGCCAGGTAGAGTTAACCCCGCCCCTGATCACGCTGGCCAAAGTGTTGGGCTGGTCGCCTCTGCCGCTGACCATCAAAGAGGGCCGTCAATTTGTCAGGCAGCAGGCAGCAGGCAGCGGACAGCAGGCAGCAGGAAGCGAGCAACAGGCAGCAGGAGGCAGGGTACAGGATATAGCCGGCAGCCAGGGTGCACTGCGCAACACGCAACACGCCATCTCGGTGCAAAACCTGGAATTCTCATACAACGGCCACCCGGCGTTACAAAATGTGTCGTTGGAGGTCCGGCAGGGTGAATTTGTGGCGCTGATGGGCCGCAACGGGTCGGGCAAGACAACGCTGCTCAAACAGATCGTCGGCCTGCTCAAACCGGATCGCGGGCGGGTGGAAATCGCTGCCCTCCCCCCTTCAAGGCCCCTGGACACCCGTCAGGCAGCCATCGAGGAGATCATCCGACTGGTCGGCTATGTGCCGCAAAACCCCAACGCCCTGCTGTTTAGCGACACGGTGCGCCAGGAGTTGGATTTCACCCGGCGCAGCCACCGCCTGCCTGCGGGCGACCATCACACCCTGCTGGCCGCCCTGGGCCTGATCCCGTACGCCGACCGCTATCCCCGCGACCTGAGTGTCGGCGAGCGGCAGCGGGTCGCCCTGGCGGCCATCCTGGTGGCCGAACCGCAAATCCTGCTGCTGGACGAGCCGACGCGGGGGCTGGACTACCGGCAAAAGGCTGCCCTGATCGCCTTCCTGCAACGGGAGAAAGCCCAGGGGCGGACCATCGTCCTGGCCACCCATGACGTGGAGCTGGTGGCCCGGTGTGCCGACCGGGTGGTGCTGCTGGGTGACGGTCAGGTGGTGGTGGATGGCCCGGTCCGCCAGGTCATGAGTGAATCGCTGCTCTTTGCCTCGCAGATCAGCAAGCTGTTCCGCGACCCGGCCCTGCTGACCGTGGAAGACGTATTGGCCTTGCACTCGACCTGATGAAACGCCTGCTCAACGCCGCCATTTTAACGGTGGCCAGCCTGATCGGCCTGGGTTCGTTCCTGTACCCTTTTTTTGTGCCGCAACAGGGTGCAGGATTCAACGTCACGGCCCACGCTCAGGATGCCCCCCTCGTCTTTGTGCTGCTGGTGGTGCTCTGTCTGGGGGCGGTGTTGAGCAGCCTGTCGGCCGGGCTGCTGAACGCCAAATTGATCGCCGTGCTGGGGGTGCTGACGGCAGTCAATGCCGTGCTGCGCGGCGTGGAGGGGCCGGGGGGGTTCACCCTCATCTTTGTATTGCCCATCCTGTGCGGCCATGCCTATGGCCCGGCCTTTGGCTTTTTGCTGGGCGCGCTTTCGATGGGTGTTTCGGCCTTTATCGGTTTCGGCGTAGGGCCATGGCTGCCCTATCAGATGTTCTCTGCCGGTTGGGTGGGCCTGCTGTCGGGCCTGTTGCCCCGCCTGGAGCGGCACCCTTATCTTGAGGCGGTCATGCTGGCCATCTGGGGCTTTTTCCTGGGGTTTGCCTATGGCGCCTTGATGAACATCTACTTCTGGCCCTATGTCTTTTCCCCCGGCCAGTCGGCGCTCTACTGGCAGCCTGGCCTGACTCTGGCTGAGACCCTCAGGCGCTACGCCCTGTTCTACGGCCTGACCTCGTTGTGGTGGGACCTGGCCTGTGCCATCGGGAACCTGGTGCTGTTGTTGCTCTTTGCCGCGCCGGTGCTCCGCCTGCTGCGGCGCTTTCAGCGGCGCTTTTTCTTTGCCGTCCATCAAACCTGATCACCGGAGGGAATGTTGGCCTACCTTTATCTGGGGACCAATCGGGAAAAAGATCTCGTCCACCTGGCGACCACCGTCGCCGGTCTGCGGCTTCCGATCCTTGTCATCCATTTTGGCCCGCCTGGGATCCATCACCCTCTGGCCGCCCACACCGCTGCCCTGCCGATCGATCTGGTGCCTGTTCACCTGCCCGGGCTGGGCCTGCCTCGCGGCCCGGCGCCGGCCGATGAGCTGCTGATCCAGACGGCGCTGACGGTGTTGCGCCAGATGATCGGCCGGGGCGACTACCGGCTCGTCATCCTCGACCAGGTCCGCCAGGCAGTGGGGCGTGGAATCCTGACCGTGGCCGACCTGCAACATCTCATCCAGGCTGCACCCGCCGGCACCGAAATGGCCATGACCTAGCCCGCCATCCCCGCCCTGCCATTTGACGCTCTGCCCCAAAGATGGTATGATAGTTAGCAGAAATAGGACAGAGACGCCCTCCATCCACTGCCACCTGGATCATGGGGGGCGTTCCCTTTTTGTGGAAAACCCCGGAGCGGAGCAGCCATGCGCATTGGAATTGACGCCCGGCTGGTGTACTACAGCCAGGCCGGGATCGGCCAATACATCCTGCACCTGGTGAATAGCCTGGCCAAAATAGACAGAGAGAACGAATATGTCCTGTTGCAAAGTCGCAAAGATGAGACGACCATCCTGGAACAGCCAAACTTTCGCCGCGTGTCGCTGTGGACCCCCAGCCACCACCGCCTGGAGCGATATTCCCTGAATATCGAACTGGTGCGCCTGGGTCTGGATGTTCTGCACAGCCCCGACTTTATCCCGCCCCACAAACCCAGTTGCAAGTCGGTGATCACCGTCCACGATCTGGCCTTCCTGCTCTATCCCCACTTTCTGACCAGGGAGAGCGCCCGCTACTACGGCCACATTGACCAGGCGGTGCGTTGGGCCAACCAGATCATCGCCGTCTCGGAAAGCACCAGGCGCGACACCATCCAACATTTGGGGGTGCCGGAGGACAAGATCACCGTCGTCTATGAAGCGGCCAACCCCATCTTCCGCCCTGTAGACCGGGAGGTGGCACGGCAGCAGGTTCATAACCGGCACGGGGTGGATGCACCCTACATCCTGTTTGTCAGCACCATCGAACCGCGCAAGAATGTGCCCACCCTGATCCAGGCCGTGTGGCAGCTTCTGGAGTGTTACAAGGCAGACGTGCACCTGGTGCTGGCCGGGGGCAAGGGCTGGCTCTTTGAGGATGCCTTTGCCGTGGTCAGGGAGCTAAAGCTGGACAGCCGTGTCCATTTTGTAGGGCGGGTCTCATCGGAAGACCTGCTCTTCCTGTACAACGCGGCCGAGCTGCTGGCCCATCCCGCTTTCTACGAAGGATTCGGCCTGCCCCCTCTGGAAGCGATGGCCTGCGGCCTGCCGGTGGTCGTCTCCAACGTTGCCTCGCTGCCGGAGGTGGTGGGCGACGCCGGGTTGCTGATTGACCCTCACGATGTGGACGAACTGACCGTGGCCATGTGGCGAGTGCTCAACGAACAGGCCCTGCGCCAGGAGATGCGCCAGAAGGGCCTGCAGCAGGCCGCCCGCTTTTCCTGGGAGCGGGCTGCCCGCGAGACACTGGACATCTATCGGCGGGCCTACAACCAATAGCAGGATGAAATCGCACCGATTCACCACCAAGACACGAAGGCATCATTCTTCGTGTCTTGGTGCCTTTGTGGTAACCCTGCCGGGTCAACGGTGCAACTTCTGTGATTGGAAAGGGATTGGTTTTCAATCGTATCTATACCTGGTGAGCAAATGGCCGATGCCTCCAGAAGGATCCTGGTGCTGACGCCCCAGTTTCCCTATCCACCGCACCAGGGCACGACCATTCGGAACTATAACCTGATCGCCGGCCTGGCGCGGCAACACGAGGTGCACCTCCTCTCCTTCGGCGAGCCGGCCACAAGCCAGGGCACGCCGCTGGACCGCCTCTGCCGCAGCGTGCAGGTGGTGCGCCCCCCACACCGCTCCATGCGCCAGCGGGTAAAGGGCCTCCTCTTCTCCCGCCTGCCGGACATGGCCTTGCGGCTGCCCTCAGCCCCGTTCCGGGCCGCCCTGGCCGCCACCCTGGAACGCGAAAAACCGGACATTGTGCAGGTGGAGGGGATCGAACTGGCGCAGTACCTCTTTCAGGTCGCCGCCGGCCGCACCGACAGGGGCCATCCGCTGCTGGTGTTTGACGATCACAATGCCGAATATCTGCTCCAGCAACGGGCCTTTGAGACCGATGTGCGCCTGCCCCGGCGGTGGGTCGGTGCTGCCTATTCCTTTGTCCAGTGGCAGCGGCTGCGGGGCTATGAGCGCCGCGCCTGTCGCACCGCCGACCGGGTGATCGCCGTATCGGAAAGCGATGCCGGGGCCCTGCGCCGCCTGGTGCCCGGCCTGGAGCCGATTGTCGTGCCCAATGGTGTGGATATGGAGTTCTATACCGCCCCCGTTTCGCCGCTTGATCTCCTCGCCGGACCGGGCAAGCAGGATGTCGTCTTTACCGGCAAAATGGACTTTCGGCCCAATGTAGACGCCGTACTGTGGTTTGCCCAGGAGGTGTTGCCCCTCATCCGTCATGAATCGCCCGAAACCCGTTTCTGGGTTGTGGGCAGGGACCCCCATCCCCGCCTGGCCCACCTGCAAAAGGACCCCGCCGTGGTGCTGACCGGCTATGTCCAGGACATCCGCTCCCGTGTCATCGGGGCGGCGGTGTATGTCGTACCGCTGCGGATCGGCGGGGGCACGCGGCTGAAGGTGTTGGAAGCGATGGCCATGGGCAAGGCGATTGTCTCGACAACCCTGGGCTGTGAGGGGTTCGATCTGGTGGCCGGCCAGGAACTGCTCATCGCCAACACGCCCGCCGACTTTGCCGCTGCCGTCGTGGCCCTGTTGCGCGATCCGGCCCGCCGTGAACGCCTGGGGCGTGCGGCCCGTCGCTTTGCCGGGTCGCGGTACGACTGGCGGATCATCGTGCCCAGGTTAGAACAGGCTTATGAAGTGTGAGGCAGATGGAAGAAAAGCGAACACCCCCAGCTCCTATCGCCGAAGATAAGCACTGGTGGTTTGCCGGGCGGACCTGGGCGCTGCGGAACATGCTCGACCGGCTGGTACCACCCGATGGCTCCAGGCGGGTCCTGGATGTCGGTTGCGGGGCAGGCAACATGTTCCACCACCTGGCCCACTATGGCCCGGTGGTGGGGGTGGATAACAACCCCAAACCGCTGGCTGTGGCCCGCCGGCGGGGGTATACGGTCCACGACGGCCTGGCCGAAGGGTTGCCCTTCGCCGCCGACTCGTTCGACCTGGTATCGTTGCTGGATACGGCGGAGCACTGTGACGACGACATGGTCGTGCTGCGGGAGTGCTACCGCGTCTGCACGCCGGGCGGCTACCTGGTGCTCACCGTGCCGGCCTTTATGGCCTTGTGGAGTCACAACGACGAATTGAATGCTCACCGGCGGCGCTACACCGCCGGTGAGCTATGTGACAAACTGCGTCGCGTCGGCTTCCGGGTCCGGCGCAGGACTTATCAAAACTTTTTACTCTTCCCCCTGGCAGCGGCGCTCGTCCTGTGGCGGCGGGTGACACGCCATCAGCCTCAACTGGGCTCCCCCCACTTTGATGACGAGTCGTATCAGGTGGAGATGGAGCCGGCACCGCCCCTGCTCAACGCCCTCCTCATGGCCATCACCTGGAGCGAGGCTCAGGTGTTACGCTGGTTGAGCCTGCCACTGGGCACCTCCATCCTCTGTATTGCCCAAAAACCGGCCGACTGATTGTTGCTTTCTCACTCGACCGTGACGCTCTTGGCCAGATTGCGCGGCTGATCCACATCGGCCCCCCGCCGCACGGCCACATGGTAGGCAAAGAGTTGAAGCGGGATGACCGTCAGCACCGGCATCAACAGGGGCGAGGTTGGGGGCACATAGATGACATGGTCGGCCTTGCTGCGCATGAACTCGTCGCCCTGGGTGGCGACGGCGATCACCGTCCCCTCGCGGGCCTTGACCTGTTCAATCTGGCCGATCATCTTTTCATACACCCCATCCTGCACCGCAATGGCCACCACCGGCATCTTTTCGTCAATGAGGGCAATCGGCCCATGTTTCATCTCACCGGCCGGATAGCCCTCGGCATGGATATAGCTGATCTCTTTGAGCTTCAGCGCCCCCTCCAGCGCGATGGGGTAGTGGATGCCCCGCCCCAGGTAGAGAAAGTGCTCCCGTTTGAAAAAAAGCGCCGCCAGCTCCTCATACTCATGGCTGTTGTCCAGCACCTGTCCGGCCAGCTTGGGCAGGCTCAGCAGCGGCTCCAGCAGCTCTGGCCGCACGCTGCCCCGCGCCTGGCCCAGGTAGAGCGCCAGCAGATAGAGATCCACCAGAGAAGTGGTGAACGCTTTGGTGCTGGCCACGCCGATCTCCGGCCCGGCGTGCATATAGATCACCCCATCCGCCAGACGGGCGGCCTGGCTGCCGATGACATTGACGATGGCCCACAACCTGGCCCCTCTGGCCCGCGCCTCTTCCATCGCCGCCAGGGTATCTACCGTCTCGCCACTCTGGCTGATGGCCAGCACCGCCGTCCGGCCGTTGACCAGCGGTTCGCGGTAGCGGAACTCGGAACCATAATCCACCTCCACCGGGATGCGGGCCAGCTTCTCGATGAGATACTTGCCCACCTGACCGGCATAGGCTGACGTGCCGCAGGCGACGATGATCACCCTGTCCACCTCACGGGCCTGGTCAGCAGCCAGGTTCAGTTCCTCCAGTCGGACCCGGCCCTGCTCAAAATCCACCCGCCCGCTGAGGGTGTGAGCAATGGCCTGGGCCTGCTCATAGATCTCTTTCTGCATAAAGTGACGGAACTCCCCCCTGGCGGCAGCCACCGGGTCCCAGGGGATAATGTGCACCTCTTTGTCAAGCGGCCGGCCGTCAAGGCTCGAAAAGCGCGCCCCCTCCGCCGTGATCACCGCCATCTCCCGGCTGTCCAGGTGGATCACCCGTTGGGTATGTTCCAGGATGGCCGGGATGTCGGAGGCAACGAACATCTCGCCCCGGCCCAGGCCCACCGTCACCCCGCCGGCGTTGCCCAGGCGGGCCGCCACCAGCCTGTCCGGCTCGCGGCTGCTCATGACCACGATGGCGTGCGCCCCTTCGATCCGCCCTAACGTCAGCCGGACCGCCGTTTCCAGGTCAGCTCCCTGGCCAAGGTACCGTTCCACCAGATGGGCGATCACCTCCGTATCGGTCTCGGAGGCAAAGCGGTGGCCTTCGGCCTTGAGTTCCTGGCGCAGCGAGCGATAGTTCTCGACGATGCCGTTCTGAATGACGACCACCTGGCCGGTACAATCCACATGGGGGTGGGCGTTGCCCGGCGAGGGCTTGCCGTGGGTGGCCCAGCGGGTATGGCCGATCCCGATGGTGCCGATCAGCGGCCGGGCCTCCAACAGCCGTTCCAGGTTGGTCAGCCGGCCAACGTCGCGGCGGATGGCAATCTGATCATCCTGGATTACGGCGATGCCGGCCGAGTCGTAGCCCCGATATTCGAGGCGTTTCAGCCCCTCAAAAACAATAGGGGTCGCCTGGCGGGACCCCACATAACCGACAATGCCACACATTGTTTCCCTCCTGCAAGCTCAAATTCCAGGGAACGGGCGGTCTTCCTGTCCCCGGTTTCTTTGACCGCTGCGCTTCCCTTTGTCCTGCCGGTTACCCGACAGATTTGTACGGTGCGCTTGCTCTCAGGAGGGAAAGATACGGGCCGCAGCCTGGCCCGGGAGGCTTCCGCTGACCTTTCGATTTTCCCACCGGCAGGGCATCAATCCTCCCGCCCAACCGGGGTTAACCCCACCTCGCGGCGGGGAACCTCCTCCTCGTCAACCTTGCCGCTGCCTTAGAGCCTGTCTGAAAACCACCAAGACCAAAGGACACCATGTGGTTTTTATCCGTTTCCTTCGTGTTCCTTTGTGGCCTTTTTCCCTCCACTTTCAGGTAAGCTCAGAGACGGCAAGGCCCTTGCGCTGTCTTTCCCCGGCAAACGGTTTCTATCTCGAATCTTTGGCCTGGGCACCTCCTTTCGCGGGCGAGAATCATTTTACCCCCAATCGGGGAGGAATGCAAATCCAGAGCCCGGTTGCTCGCCGGGCAGGCCGGTGGCCTGCTGTGCCCTGCCCTGTGTGATGGAAAGGTCCGACCGATTGACCAGGTTGACGGCCAGGCCAGATTGTGTATAATCTTCTCAGTTTGCCCAGGAGGCATCACGACCCCCTCAGGACTGGGGTTGGACTCTGTCAACAGCTTATCACAGAAAGGAGGTGAGGCAGATGGCAATGAAGATCACAGACGAGTGCATCAGCTGCGGCGCGTGCGAGCCAGAGTGCCCCGTAAGCGCCATTTCCGAGGGCGAGACGCAGTATGTCATTGACCCGAATGTGTGCGTCGAGTGCAAAGGCTACTACGACTCGTCCCGGTGCGTGGAAGTATGCCCGGTGGATGCCATTACCAAAGCGTAGATCAAACAGGCCCCCGGAGCACGAAGGGCTGCACCGGGGGCACTTTTTTCCAGTCTGAAAACCACCAAGGACACAAGGAATTTCTATCAATTCCTTCCCGTTTCTTTCCTGTGGCCTTCGTGATAGACTTTTCAGACAGGCTCTAACTCGACATTGTTAGATTCGACCTCACCCCTACCCCCTGGCCCCCTT
>Ga0209101_1003030_pt1 | contig 10488 bp, 9 predicted proteins | sample ConPoolayeCmetaG_FD_185481 | JGI IMG/M metagenome (GOLD analysis project Ga0209101, IMG submission 185481) | Hot spring microbial mat communities from California, USA to study Microbial Dark Matter (Phase II) - Cone Pool mat layer C metaG... ... | reverse complement strand
CATGCAGACGCTCCAGCACCGCCTCGCACGGTCGGGCGAGCTGCTGGACCGCGTCCATGATCGTCGGTTCGTCGCGGATGCCCAGGTGGTCGAGCAACGACTGATAGGCGAACTTGTGGATGCCGGTCTGGTTCCCGCCGAGGTCGATCGGTACGCGGTCGGGCTGTTCGTGGTTGAGCGCCTTCAGGAGTCGTTCCCGCGATGTCATGGTCTCTTTGTGCATGGCCCGGTGCTCCTGCCTTCCGGTGATGCCGGGCAAGGACTGTCCGCTTCGACGTCCTGTGAGCCCCTACGGTAGGGTGCTTGTAGCCGGTCGGCCCGCAGACTTCAACATCATCCTTGTGTGCCGGAGGTTTCCGGTCCTCCCCCGCTCACACGTTGGTCAGCCTGGCAGCGCCCCGGTGTCGGCAGCCCGGCGCTTCAAGACCGTGATCCGGGAACACTGCCGCAAGCTGTGGATGATCGTTCAGCACAGCCGACACGCCTTGGTAGACCCCCCTGTCGTGTTCATAGACCAACCTCCTTGCAGCATGGCGGCTCATGTGGCATCGGAGGTTGTACGCGCATCTCTGAAACGGGTGGAAACTCCGGGGGGTTGGCCCTTGTCACCCTGGAGTCCCCGCCCATAGAATTAAGTAGAGTGGGATTCAAGGGGTTGGCGCAAATAGGCACCGGATACGTCGGCCTTGGCAACCCGATGGGGCGGGCGACGTCAACGGTGTTATTACGGCCAAGTCGGATCTGCCGGGAGGTAGGACACATGGTTACAACCGTCGGACAGCCCGGTAATTCGAGGCGAGCGCGATGCGCGTTCACCCTGATCGAATTGCTGGTCGTGGTGGCGATCATTGCGTTGCTGATTTCCATCCTGTTGCCGTCGCTTAGCAAGGCCCGAGCCCAGGCCCGCACCACGGTGTGCGGCACGCGCATCTCGCAAATGGTCAAGGCCTTCATCATGTACGGGGAGGACTACGCCGAGGGGCTGCCCTTCATGATCCGCTGTGCGGATCAAGACAACCCGCTGGATCCCAACAACCGCGAAAAGGAAATCTGGCTTGGGGCAGCCTCCACGATGAGGCGGATCTACGCGATGGCGTGGGAAGACTGGTACACCGAGGGGGATCCGCTCGTCCCGGACAGCGGGACGCTCTACCCGTACACCCGCTTCCGCGACCTCTATCGTTGTCCGGAGTTTGAACGGGTCGCCGACCCGGAGATGTACCACAAAATCTTCAATTACACTCGGACCATCCTGGCGCGGCGGTTCGACATTGAAACGTTCGTATCGAGCGGGTACGAGATCACACAGTTCCTCGAGTGCCTCAAGATCAGTGCCGTGCACTCCCCGGGGCAGCTCCCCATGGTGGGTGACGAGTCGTGGAACTGCTACGTCGCCTGGCCGAACGCGCAGGCCAAATGGGTCTGGGGAGGGCACGACCCCATGCTCGACCTGCTGAATAGCTGTCTCGGCCAGTATCACGGTTCGCCGATCAAGGGCTGGGGCTGGAGGCCGCCGAAGCAACCCACCGACGACGAAATGTGCAAGTCCGCCTCGGTGGCCTTCTATGACGGGCACGCGGAGGTGATGCGCGACCCCGTACCGAACCTCGCCAAGCACACGGGGGGGCGGCCGGACTTCGAAGGGGGGGTTTTCACGTACACGCCCGTCTACCTCCGGTGGCTGAACAACTTCCTCTTCGCTCAACAGGGCAAAGTCTGGATGGAGTAAACCGCCCAATCCGTCACACACCCGCGTAACAGTGGCGATCATAGACCCGCGTCTTCTCTGCCTTTGCCGACGCGGTCGTTTGGGGGTATCCTCGCGACCCGGGCATGATCGCACCGGCGAGGCGATCCGACGAATACCCATGCGGGTCACGGTGGTGTGCCTCAAAAAGCCGGGTGAGGTCCCTTCATCATCGCAAAGGGCGGAACATGAGAATCACCGACGTTCGCGTCATCGTGACCTGTCCCGGGCGGAACTACGTGCTGGTCAAGGTTCTGACGGACGAGGGGTTGTACGGGGTGGGCGACGGCACCCTGGCGGGCAACGAGGCAGCCGTCGCCGAGGTCCTCCGGCACGCGCGCGAGCTCCTCATCGGGCACGACGCCGGTCGCATCGAGGACATCTGGCAACTCCTCTACCACCACGCCTACTGGCGGCGCGGCCCGATCCAAATGTCCGCCCTCGGGGCGATCGACGTGGCCCTGTGGGACATCAAGGCCAAACAGGCCGGCCTACCCCTGTACCAACTCCTCGGCGGACGGTCGCGCAGCGGCGTGATGTGCTACGAACATGCGGACGGGCGGGAACCGGCGGAGGTGGAGGCCAACGTGCGGGCGTACCTCGAACGGGGCTTCAAGGTCGTGCGGGCGCAGATGGGCGGGTATGGGGGAGCGGGCATGCTCCGACACGATCCGCCGGCGCGCGAGGGGCTGCCGCCCGTCGGTGTCTTCGAGCCGGCCCGTTACCTGATCGAGACGCCCAAGCTGTTCGAGTACCTCCGCGATCGGTTGGGCGACGAGGTCGAGCTGTGCCACGACGCTCATGAACAGTTGACCCCGATCGAGGCCTGCTGGTTGGCCAAGCGGTTGGAGCCTTTCCGTCTGTTCTTCTTGGAAGACCCGCTGCGGCCGGACCACAAGGAGAGTTTTCGCATGGTCCGGGCGGCCAGCGCCACGCCGCTGGCGATGGGCGAACTGTTCGTCTCGCGGTGGGACTGTCTCCCGCTGTTCGTCGAGCAGTTGATCGACTACATCCGCATCGCCCCGATCCACGTCGGCGGGATTACGGAGGCCCGCAAGATCTGTACGCTGGCCGAGCCCTATCAGATCAAGACCGCCCACCACGGGGCCGCCGATATCGGTCCGATCGGACAGGCCGCTGCGGTTCATCTGGACCTGGCGATTCCCAACTTCGGCGTACTGGAGTGGATCGAGTTCCCCCCGCAGGCCTACGACGTCATGCCCGGTGCGTGCACCATCAAGGACGGCTACGCCCATCCAAACGAGGTGCCCGGACACGGGGTGGACATCAACGAAGCGCTGGCCGCCAAGTACCCCTATCAGCGGGCGTTCATGCCGCTGGTCCGCCGCCGGGATGGGACGGTTCACGTGTACTGAGCCGCGACTCTGCCGTGAGCGTTCCAAACCGGTGATACCCGCGGGGTTCGGCCGTACCGAATCGCCCTCCGCAACGCCAAGCCACGAAGTCACGCCGAGGACGAGGCACGACGCAGCATGTGGATGAGTTCGGCACCCAACGGCGATGCCAAAGGGACACGGCCCAATTGGTCGATCAGATCGGTCTGGTCGTACGCGCTGCGGCGAAGGCTCAGCACGCCGTCTTCCCAGACCGCATAGGCCGCTCGGGCGTCGCCGTCGAGCGGTTGCCCCACCGATCCCGGATTGACGATCTGAATCCCGCGCCACCGCCGAAGCAGCGGCAGATGGGTATGCCCTAAGACCAACACGTCCGTCCGGAGACCGGTGGTCAATTCGTCCAGCAAGGCCTCCGCCGAACGAGGGCTCAGGCGGTAATCGTAGAGCGGATCGAGCGGGGTACCGTGCACCAACGCAAACCGACAGCCCCCGATTTCCCAATCGGCTGTGAGGGGCAGCCGCGCCAACCAGGTCAGGTCGGACGGGGCAAGTTGAGAACGGGTCCAATCGCGCATGGCCAGCGCCACGGCCTGCTTAGCCGGGCTGGCCTTGGGATCGACATCAAGAGCAACGGCGTGATCGTGATTGCCCCGAACGGTAATCACCGCATGGTCGCGGAGCCACGTCACTACCGCCTGCGGATCAGGACCGTAGTTCACCGTGTCCCCCGCGCACAGGATGTGATCGACCGCCCCGGCCTCCCGCGCCACGGCGTGCAGTGCCCAGGGATTGGCGTGGATGTCCGAGACGATCAGGATTCGCACGGCCTGTTCCGCAACAGAAAAAACCCCTCCGGCGCGAGCCAGGCGGGGGTTTCGGTATCTTCGCCGATTGCGGGCCGGTTCCTACCGACAACCACTCCGCTCGGAGTCGTCTCGCCCGCACGGCCGGTTCATGGCGAACTCCATCGCCCTTCATATCCTATCCGCGCATCTCCGAACACGCCACCTTGGTTTTGCCGGCCGACACGTTCAGTGTATAATTCAATTGTTTCATCGTGGCGATGGGGTTCGCCAGCGTCCGGATCGCAAAGCGGTCGGGACCAACCGCCTGCCCGACGACAGGCTGATAACCCCTGCTGAGATACGTTCCAGCGGGGGTGGCGCCTGGCCTATTTCTGCTAACCCTCCTGGAGCGGGTTTCGTGAAGCTGCGGCGCGCCATCGGGGCGATTCGCACCGATGGGTTCAGCGCGGGAAGCAGGCCCTATGAATGAATACCATCGACGACACATTCTGAGCTCGCTTCAGCATATCGACGGCCAGTTCGCCGAAATCGAAGGCGTCATGGCGGGCATCGGGGTCGAGTCGCCGCTGTCGCAGTACACCCTCGACCTCCAGCCGATGCAGCGGCGGGTCGTGGAGGACTTCTTGCGGCGAATCCGCCGGGAAATGGCCTCGGCCGCGCAACGGTTGGGAGTCCCTCCCGGGGAACGCCGAACCGCCGCCAGTTGGGCCATCCGCAGCCGCCTCCTGGCCGTGTCCATTGCCATCGCTGAAATGGACCCCCATCACCTCCGCGGCTACGGCGACCTGACGGCGGAGGACAAGACCGAGATCAGCCGGCAGTGCGCGGAGCTGGACCGGTTGATCGGCAGGCTCGAAGCCTATCTCCGCCGCGCGGGCGGGGAAGACCTGTCGCAGCGGCTGGCTCGGTTGGACGGTTCCCCGGCCAACCGGGAGGTCCTGGTCGCCCTCGAGCAGATCATCACCCGGCATCATCTTCTGGAGTTCCGTCCGACCCTGGACATGATCCTGTCGCGCCTGGAATCCACGCAGTTTGAAATCGCGTTCTTCGGGCGGGTTAGCTCCGGTAAATCGTCCTTGCTCAACCACATTCTGGGCACCCCTGTTTTGCCGATAGGGGCCACACCCGTCACCGCCGTGCCGACTCGCCTGCGAAACGGGAGCGAGTCGGCCATGTTCGTTTTCTTCGAGATGTCGAGCCCACAACGTTTGGACGTCGGACGGATCGCCGAGTTCGTGACCGAGGAGGGCAACCCCAACAACACCAAGCATGTCTCCGGCGTTGAGGTCTTTCTCCCTTCGTCGCGTCTGGCCGAAGGCGTCACACTCGTCGACACCCCCGGCGTGGGGTCCCTGGCGACGTGTGGTGCCGCCCAGGCGATGGCCTACCTGCCACGGTGCGATTTGGGGGTCCTCCTGGTGGATGCCGCGTCAAGCCTGAACCACGAGGACCTGGCGATTCTCCAGGGGCTCTACGATGCGGCGGTGCCCGCCATGGTCCTCGTGAGCAAGTGCGATTTGCTGAACGAGGCCGATCGTCCAAGGGTAACCCAATACATTCAGCACCACGTCAAGGCCTCCTTGGGGTTCGAGCCCAAGGTGTACTTGAGCAGCACCGTCGGTGAGGCGGCGGTGTTCACCGACCACTGGTTCGCCGAACAGGTTCGGCCGATGTTGGAAAACCACCGTCAACTGGCGCAGGCGTCCATCCATCGGAAGATCGCGAATCTTCGAGAATCGGTCGCCCATGCGCTGGCGAGCCTGCTCGACCGGCAACAGGCGCGCCGGGGCAAAACGGATCGCGACGATCCCGTCAGGGCGGCTGAGCAGATTGAGGCCGCCGCGGCGCAGATCGCCAAGGTGGGTCAAGACCTCTGTGAGCCCGTCGATGCGGGCCTGTCCGACGCCGTCCAGGGCGTGTTGGGGCGCCTCGCCGGTCGTCTTGCCCGGTACGAGGGAGCAGGCGACGGTGAGCTGGACCTGCCGGCCCGGCTCACCCTGGAGGCAATGGCGGAAGAGGCATCGGCCGTTCGGGGAGAGTTGGTCGAATTGGGGCGGTCGCTGGCGGGGACTTTAAAAACCCTCTCCGCGTGCCTTCCCGGCGTCCGCGTGGACGAAATGGAAGACGTCTTGACGATCTTGAAGCCGCTCCCTTCGATCGACCAGAAGGCGCTGTTGGAGATCCCCAATCCGCGTCGCCCCTTGCTGCTGGCCTGGTGTCCCCCGCTGGCGCGATGGGCCTACGCGCGCCGAGTTCGCCGAATGTGTCGATGGGCGATCGACCTGGAGCTGAGGAACCACCGATACAAGGTCCGTGACTGGAAGAAGGCCAACCTGGAGCGGCTGGTTGAGGCGTACGAAGCACGCGCCGGACTTTATCGGGAGCAGCTCCGCCGCTTGCAGGACGGAGACCACGCGGATGCCCGCGAGGTCGCCGATATTCGGGCCGACCTGGACCGGTTGTCGAACAAGACGCCGCCCCCTCCGGAACCGCCGGGCGATTCTTTCCCCGCAGGGGAGTCCGCACTGTCGGCAATCACTCGCTGAGTGTCGGGCAATCCGCCGTGGCGCCGGAACACCAAATCGAGGTCCCACCGGCTACGCGACGCCGGCGGGACCCCCTTGCCCGTCAGGGGAAGCCGAACCTTCCGGGGCCGGCAGGGACTCGTCCGGCCAGTAGCGGTCCCACCACAGCCTGGCTACGCTGTTGTTTGGGCATTCCTGCAGCACTTTCCCCAGGAGGTCATGGGCCTCATCCTTGCGGCCCAGCTTAATCAGCGCGATAGCCCAATGCACCTTGAATGCCGCCTCATAAGGATTCACCCACACCGCTCGCCGAAACTGCGCTTCGGCCAACTCAAATGCTTCGCGCTCCAGCAGGTGCACGCCGATCTGGTCGCGGTCGTAGCCCAGATAGTGGCTCGGCCGCAACGCCTCCTCGCGGATGAGCTGTGGGTCGCGTTTCCTACGTCGGGGCTTGTTCGGTCTTTGGGACATCGTGGTGCCCAACCAGCTTCTCAACGGCCCGTCGCCAGGCGAATCGCACGCGATCGTCCTTGGGTGGAGGGTGCCTGTAGTCAAAGCTCTCGATGAGTTGGCCAAGTTCGCCGTGGAGCGTTTTCATCCCTCGTGCCGATGCGTCCGCCAATGCCTGCCGCAACCCCGGGTGTTGCAGACGGCACATCACGAGGCGGAGGTGGGGAACACACAACCCCTCTGAGCTTTCTATCGCACGGCGAAGTTCGTCGTCATCCGCATATTGCAGGAGGGTGCCCATGTGGTTGTCGAACGCGCGGTTTTCCGCCTCACAGACCGGGCAATTGGCCGCGATCTTTCCGGCAAGCAGCTCCGGTCCACAGGTACCGATCAGGTCTTGGTAGAGGATGGCAATCCCCAGGGCGTCCTGCGAATCGGCCAACATCCAAGCGTGGCGGTGGCAGAACCCCTTGGACGCCCTCCATTCCTTGCGGAAGCCTGCATCCGTCACGTTTTCGTAGAGGAGCGTCTTCAGGAACTTGCGCGTCTGGCTGCTGATCAGGCGACAGAACATGCACCCGGGAGAACGTGCTGCGTCCACGACGCTGAAAAATGGGATGTGTTTCTCCGAACGCTTCATCGCACGCGTTTCCATGCCATGGCAGCGATGCCGTTCTTCTTTTAGCCGATTCGACCCCCGCGGTGGTCGCTACTTCACGACCAGAACAGAACATGGGGCCACGCGGACCAGCGTGTGACACGTGCTGCCCATCAGCCGGTCGTATAGGGCCGAATGTCCCATGAAGCCTATCACCAGCAGATCGAAGCCATGTTCCTTGACGAACTCGATGATGGTCTTGACCTCATGCCCGACGATCACGTGCGTGCGAAGGGGTACGCCCGCCTGTTCGGCGATCTGCCGCGCCCTCGTGACGGCCTCGCCGAACGTATGGTTGGCCATGGCCTTCTCTTCAATCACCTCGCCAATCGTGCCGGGGTAATGAGGGACCTCCTCAACCGAGATGGTGTGGAGTTCCGCCGAGCACCGTTTGGAGAGCTCAATGGCCTGGGCAAGGGCCTTGAACGACCCCTGCGAACCGTCCAGCCCGACCAGGATCCGGCTAAGCATCGTTGGTATCCTCCTCTTGTGTTTCAAAATGAGGCCTGAACCGGCGCTGGGCGATCATCGTCGGCACCACCGCGCTGGCAATCACCGCCGTCACCAGGACGGTGTACTGCGACGCGTCAATGATACCGTTGTTCAGCCCGAACATGGCGCAGATGCTACCGAAGGTCAGTCCCGTGCACATCAGGAGCGTGGTATACATGCCTTCGCGTTGATCGAAACGAAACGCCCGGGTCAGCGGCCAGATGCCGACGAACTTGGTGAGCATCTTGACGCCGAGCAACACCAGGATGGGTCCAAGGCCCCACACCATCGCACCGAATCGGACCAGCGAGCCGGCCTTCAGAAAGAAAAACGGCGTCAGCAACGTAAACGCCGTCACGCGCATCCGCTGGGCCAGGACGCGATTCTGCAGGAAGAACGGGGCCAAGATCATGCCGACCAGGTACGCGGGCAATACCGCTTCGCTCCGGGCAAGGTTCGCCAGACCGCCCAGCAGGAACAAGACGAGCAGGATGAACTTGGTCTCGGGCTCACTGACGCGATTGCCCACCCTTTGAAAGAACCACGGCACGAACTTCGGAATCGCCCACATGACGATCCCGGTCACCGCGGCGAACAGGATCAGCCAGGCGTTGTAGTTCGCGAACAGCGCGCCCAGGGCAAGGACCGTTCCCAAATCGTTGACGAAGCAGGCGGCCAGAATGATCTTGCCAAGCTCGCTCCGGTTGAACCCGCTTTCCACCATGACCGCATAGACAACGGCTACCGACGTGGTGGAAAGCGCCAACCCGGCGATCTGGGCCTGCTCCCATGACCAGCCGCTGATGAGGTGGGTCCAGGCCAGGACTCCGAAGAAAGGCCCGACGAACCCCATCACACCGATCGTCACGCTGGGCCAAAAGTGCTTACGCAGGACGACCGGGTCCACCTCGGCACCCGCCAGGAACGTCAGCAGGATGGACCCCACGCCGGCCAGGTAGGTCACCCAAGCCGTCGCACCGAGGTCGAACAGGTTTCCAGCCACCGTGCCCACGACGATCTCGACCAAGGCGACGGACAAGCCCACGCGGATCGAGATCAGCGACGCCAGCAGGGCCAGACCGATCCACACGCCGGAAACGAGCCAAGTGTTCTCCATAGAGACCGATCTCCTCCCCCGACGCCTGCCAGGGAAGACTTTGATCCGTTCGGGTTCCCAGGATGCCGGGCATCGAACTCCCGAGTAGGAGTCATCAGCCAAAAGGGCGGTTGCGGTGAACCCCATCACCGGCGCGAGGCTTGCCGTACAGCACGCGTTATGATGCAGCGGGCTTATTAAGGAATCGACTCCTGCCGCACTTGCTCGCGCAGTAGGAGTCATCAGCCGAAAGGGCAGTTTGTGGGGGACTCCATCCCCTTAAACAGCCGATATTGTAATGGGACGTGGCTCAAGGTCAATAGAGGGGCCGAGCTTTTTGCTTATCTTGCCCGCCCGAGCATCTACGGGAGCAAGGCAACCGGGTAGGAAGGCGGTTTTTCACTTGACATGATCAATTCATAGACGAATATATGCACCTTCACTGGATAGGAGGTCCGTCATGGGCATGGATGCGAGGAAGCGTGTGCATCTCGTCGTTCAGCGAACCATTCTGACCGTCCTGCTGATCGGTGGTTGTGTCAAATGCCTGCTATGGATCTTACCGGCAAGTCGTCTTTGACCACCGGTTCACCGGCCGCGAGATTCGCTGTTCCCGCGAGCCCGGGCGAACGCGCCGGTCCGGTCGGTGGCGTCTTGTTGAGCAGGTTCGTTGACGCGATCGACCTTCCTGGTATAGTGGTTCCCGGTTGAGTGGAGAAAACGGCGTGCCGCGACGGGTGTCGGGACAGGTTTGGCTCGTCGGGTTGTTCTCGACCCTGGGGGCCGGGGGATGCTATCAGGAGGCCCGTACCCTGCCCAAGCCGGTTGTCCAGACCCAGGCCAAGGAGGAGGAGCACGGTCCACCGGCGGCGGCCACCATCGAGATCAACCCGGTACAAGTGGGTGCGGAAGGTCCGGTCGAACCGATCGAGCCCTTCCAGAAGCCCTGGCCGGTCAGGCGATTCACTTTCCTGGTCACCGGGTTTGGCATGGAGCCTGCCTCCGGCAGCCCCGTTGAACGGAAGTCCTCGGCCATCGAGGCGGCCATCGTGGACGCCATCGGACAAGCGGTCCGTGAGATGCAGCGCGACCCGAAGACCGGGCGGGCACCCATCGAATACAAGATGGAACTCGGTCCGGGTCTGGCCGTTTACGGTCAGCTTGTCGGGGGAGCCCCGCAAACCGTCATCCTTCTGGACCGGAACGGGCGCATCGTGGAATTGTGCGCCCGCCGCGGCGTCCTCGCCCATCCCCCGCACGACAGCAAGGTGATCCACCAAATCTTCGCGGCCACTCGGGGGCGATTCGTCCTACAGGCCACGCGGGCAACGGATCAACCCGGGCGCTACAGCGCCGACG
>Ga0209101_1003026_pt1 | contig 10499 bp, 8 predicted proteins | sample ConPoolayeCmetaG_FD_185481 | JGI IMG/M metagenome (GOLD analysis project Ga0209101, IMG submission 185481) | Hot spring microbial mat communities from California, USA to study Microbial Dark Matter (Phase II) - Cone Pool mat layer C metaG... ... | reverse complement strand
AAACAGCCAAGATCGGGGTTTAGATGCCCATTTTTGGATTTTTCACGAGATAGCCGTTTTCTTGAATCAGACTTTGCTCGGTGGCCGCTTTTTTTGCCTGATACAGAAGGCCCAATAAAAAAGCCCCGGACGAAACACCAACTAAGATAAGTGTTTTCTCAATTTCTCCGCAATGCACAGCAGTTAGCTCGCCAATCAGCGATCTTAATGGGGTCATTCGATGATCTTCCCCGAAGAATTCGGGCTAGATGGGGTTTCGTTTGAAGATTGGGGTTGCTATATGATGAGCGAGAAGTGTTCACAGCCGGACTAAATTTTCTGGTTAGAGTAGGGGGTTATGATTCCGATCTTCGACAGCAATCAATGCAGACGTTCAAAATCCTTAGCAATTTTTCTGTAAAGAAAAAGAATAGGAGACTCAGAGTTGCAAAACCCCTCCTTTATTCCTTATGGTTCTGATCCTCGGTGCGCTAAAAGCAATTTTCTTTTAGGCAGATACTTTAACGACACGCAGGAAGGCTCTGTTTGATGAGAAAATTGTTTTTTAAAAAATTATCAAGATTCTTTTTCTAGTTTCTCCAAAGTCGAGATATAGTTTTCCCATTCAATTGGGAGAAGGCGAGCGGCAAGCTTTTCCGGAGTTTTAATATCTGGAGTGATCGGCATTTTCATCTGAGAAATAATCTCGCCGTGGTCATAAACTTCGTCAACGAAATGAATCGTGGACATAGTTTCTTGTTCACCTGCCCGTAGTACGGCTTCGTGGACTTTTAAACCATACATCCCCGGACCGCCATATTTTTTAGTGTCGCCGGGGTGAGAATTAATAATTTTTCCCCGGAAGCATTCAATGAAATTAGGAGGGATCTTTTTGAGAAACCCGCATAGGCAAATAAAGTCAGCGTTGTGTTTTTGGACAGCGTCAATTAAATCGCGGCCAAATTGTTCCTCGGTTTTATCTCTTGAGGGGACTATTTCAATAGGAAGACTGCGAGGTTCGGCGTAATTTTTAAGGCCAGGCGCATCGGTTTTATTAGAAATAACGACTGTAATTTTGCTTTTGAGCCGGCCCGACTCAATCGCGCTGGCGATAGCATTTAGGGTGGTGCCAGTGCCAGAAATAAAAATTGCTAGATTCATTTTTCTGCTCTTTTCTAAATTCAGAAATCCTAGCTTTTATTTTAGCAAAAAGAAAATTTTCTTGGAATAAAAAAAGGGGGTCCAAGGGCCCCGTCGTGAGAACCAATTGCTTTTGGCAATCGGGCTTTAAGTTGTGCGGTTCCAAACAAAAAAAATAACCCAACCATTTGGGTTTTTTTAAAATAGTTGGGATAAAGTAACAAGACCGAGGTTTTTTAGAGGTTTTATCTGGCAGAAGACTTAAGGATGATTTTTTCGACACAGCCATCAATAACCTTGATTTGGCCAAGTTCGATCATTCGGAGAGCATCAAGTAATAGACGTTCTTCAAAATATTGAAGGGTTGGCGCAAGACAGCCAATTGCTTCTTCGAGATTTTCCTTGGCCAACTTTTTAATGGCGATGTTGTCGATTTCATACTTGGTGATGATGAGGTTGGGGTTAAACCCAGTCTCAACGAATTTTATCACTATCCCGATTTTGTCTTTTTTTAAAGCGGCGGAGATCAGTTTTTTGCCATAAAGTTCTTGGCCATGAAAATCTTCGGGATTAACCACAGGGATTGACTTAATGATCCTCAAGGGGAATTTTTCGATTATGTCCTTAGGGATTTTATTTCGATAGCCGGCAAGACAGAGGAAATTAATTTCATATTTTCTCAGGATCTGGAGCAATGTTGAGACATAAACTAATTCTCGATGAAACAATTTCGGTCCGATAATTTCAAACGGGATTTTTTCTTTCTCGCATAGATCAATTGCGCTGGAATTTCTTCGGTCAGTTATCACGAGTCGGATCTCAGAGCGTAAGAACCCATTTTTAGAATTTTTGACAATTGATTCCAGGATAGGGCTTCCTTTGCTTGTAAAAACAGCGATTTTCATTTTAGGCTTCCTCCCTGAGATTTTTAAAGATCGCGCAAACAAGCTCTGGGCCAGATTTTGGTCCACCTGGTTATTTTAACTGCTCCAAATTTTTGTGTCAAGAGTTTGTCATAGGAGACCACATAGGCTTCAAGTATTTCAAGGCTATTCAAGGCTAAGCCTCTGCTAAAAGCAGAGGCTTAGCCTTTGCCTTCCAGAGTCTTAGTTTGGCATTCTTAGAAAGTTTTAATCCCTCGGCAATCCTTGTGCCACCCTTGATGCTTATCCAGCAAAATTATTGGTCTGGGTTTAAAGAAACATCCTGATTTATCCACAGGTTGCCTCTCTTTTGAAACATCCCATTTGTTATACTAGAGGTGTTACCTATGTTTCTTGCCAAAGACAGTTTTATTTACTTTTAATCACTCCCCGTGCTAAAACAGTATAACTCTCATCACTGCCCAAAGTGATTTTTATTGTCTTGCCGCTCACTTCAACTGAAGACACTTTCCCGCCTTCGATTCCCTCTTTCAAACTCGTAAGGTTTTCGGCAATTTGCTTTTCGTATTGCTCTTTAGCCAAACCAATTTCCGTTGGTTCGCCAAAATTCAATCCAAGCGGCAGATCCTCGTGATGAGAAATGCCGATCTCGGTTTTGGCTGGACCGAATTTGCTTGCGGGTTGATAAAAACCAACGCCGGGAATACCTTTGTAATGTCTGTATCCGGCGGCAATTGTGTGCGTCAAATAAAGAGGGCCGCGGCCGGAAATTAACACTGGTTTTGACGGATCAACATCAGGCGGAATTACTTTATCCAAATCCTCAACCCTGAAATCTCCTGCGAGCGCAAACTCAACGAGCGTATAATCAGGAGTTTCTTTTTTTGACCATGTAAATCCTTCAGGCCCTCTGCCCTCATCTTCGGGTAATGGTTCCAAAACTTTTACTTCACCTTTAATCATCTTCCCTTCCGCATCTTTGGACATATAGGTCAAATAACCCTCTGCCGGATGCGCGCCGTGCAAAAGACTGGCAATGACACCGGGCGAAGCCACACCGTCAATGACAATGCCTTCTGCGCGCCTATCGCGAGCAAATTTCTCAGCGTACTCATACGCCAGTCGAACATGCTCCGGACCAAAAGTAATACGGCCTTGGGCATCAGGCTCGAGACCGATCTCGCGGGCAAAATCGTTGATTAATAATCTTTCAATCTTTGGCTCGCCCTCTTTAGTTTCTTGAGGCACTTGCCCCTCTGGCGTAAAATTTTCGCCATTTTTTTTTTTACCTTTCTAGTTAATTATATTTAATCCACTCCGGTTCGACTTTGGTTGCCAGGGTGATAAGTGGCAATTCGCTGCCTCGTTTAGTTTGTATTGTAATCAATTCATTGGCGACAATTAATTTTCCGCTGACGCGCGATTCTCGACCTAAAAGCGCCCGCTCCCCGGTTATTTTGTTTTCATACCACCCGCGTCCGACGCTCTCAAAAATTTTATCTGGAAAGCCTTTGGTGATTGCTTGGCAAAGAATTTCCGGCGCGGGCTTTTCTTTGTTCACCTTGTATCCCAATCTTCTCGCTTGTTCTAAAAGTTGCCGATAATTTTGCCTCGCTTCGCGCAATGCCAACCATGAAACATAATTATCGCGACACCATTTTGAATCAAAATTCGCTCTTTCGGCTTGCTCATAGACATTGACCAAATTCAATAAATCTGAAAGGCTTGATGTTTCAAACTGCTTGTGTGCTGCATCTGCTTGTTCAGCTTCGGCTTGCGGACGATAAAACAGCCGCCGGCTTGTGCGTATAGCCGCGACAATTGCCATTTCTCGGCCACAGCCCATTTCACAGCCGCGCAACAACATTGTTCCCTCGCGAGGATCACAAGACAACTCTGCCAGTTTTTGTCCGAACTCGGAAAGTTTGGTTTCGTCTTCAGGATTAAGTGCGCCAAGCAATCGTAATTGATTTTTTGCAGTTTTCCAATTTTGTTTTTCCGGCGAATCAATCAAGCGAATCGGATCGCCTTCGCGGGAATAACCCATAGCTTTTATTTGCAATACTACTTCCCGCAGAGAAGTTCGCATGATTTCCGGTTTGGTTGAAGCAGGACGACGATTAAACTCGTCTTGCGTGATCAGAAAATAGCATTCACCCGGCTGGGTGCGTCCCGCCCGCCCTTGCCGCTGACGCAAAGAATCCTGCGCCGTAGAAGTTACCACCAATTTGGTTGTATCAGCCGCCGGATCGTATTCATTCATGCGCACCAATCCTGAATCAATGACATAACGTACGCCATCAATGGTCAACCCGCGCTCGGCAATGTTGGTGGATACAATAATTTTTCTGCCCAGCTGTTTTTCAAAAATTCTATGACGTTCTTGCGGCGAAAGTTCGCTGTGCAATGGTAAAAGTGTTGCGCCGGTAATTTTCTTTTTCATCATTTCTTCAATTGTCAAGTTGATTTCTTGTTTCCCGGGCATAAAAATCAGCACACCTCCCTTTTGATGTATTTGGTGAATAGTCAAGGCAAGCTCAGCGGCTTTTTCCGGCATCAACCTTGGCTCAATTCGCTCAGTTGAAAAATGCACTTCAACTGGATACGGCCTGCCCTTTGCTTCTACAATCGGCGCGCCGCCGAAATGCTCGGAAAATTTTTGTGCATTAAGCGTTGCGGACATCAGTCCAAATTTTACTTCACTGCCTTGATTTTGAGCCTTCTCAACAAGAGCCACACCAATATCCGAAAGCAAATACCGTTCGTCAAACTCATCAAAAAGCACAACCGAAGCCTGCTTCATTTTGGGATCCTCGCGAATAATATTCTTAAAAACGCCGTTCGTAAGAAAAACGATCTGGGAGTCTCTGCTTGATTTCTTTTCCGGGCCGGTGAGATAGCCAACCTCTTGACCGATTTTAACTTTCATTTCTTCAGCAACTCGTTTGGCAGTTTCTACTGCTACTGCCACGCGATTTTCCACCACAAAAATTTTTCCTCGTTCGGCAAACCCCTCGGCCCACAATGCCTGCGGCACTTGCGTAGTTTTGCCGCTGCCAGTTTCAGAAACTAAAATCAGTCGATTATTATTTCGCAGTGTTTCAATAACTTCCAGCATCTTTTCCCAAATCGGCAATTCGCGATTGCCGATTTCGCGTCTAATTTTTTGCTCTGGTTTTAGTTGTTCTTGCAGCGGGAAATCCTCGCCTTTTTCTAACTTCATAAATTAACTTTCTTCTGATAAAATTTCATGTGTTATTTTTTCTATTTCAACTGCGCCCTCCGGGTCTATTCTATGCCAAATTGGTAAAACTTGTTCTAATTCTCGCAACTTTCGCAAACGAAATTCTTTTGGAGCTTTGGCTAGATCGTTCAGATTTTCCAAACGATCAAATCTTTTCACTAGCACAGCCAATTTGCCGCCGGTAGTTACTCGGTTTAGATATTTTTCATCAGGTTCTTTTTCGTCTTTATGACTAACAGCTTTCACAATTTTCAAAATTTCTTTATCAAATTTTTTCTCTATTTCTTCTTCATTGGTATTGGTATCTTCCAAAATATCATGCAAAATTGCGGCTTGGACAAACTCGGCTCCTATTCCTCGCATTTGAGCATATTCCGCGGCTCTTTTGCCAACCCTTAAAACATGGTTGGCATACATTTCGCCGCCCTCGCGGCGTTGTTCTTTGTGGCGATTAACAGCCATGGCAATAGCATTTCTGATTTTTTTTATCTGTTCGCTTGGCACAATTTCTGTAATTTCTCTCGTAAGCCATACTATTTCTTGAAGTCGTTCTCCATTGTCAAGTGTCTTAAGTTGATCCATTTTTTCCATGTTTTCCAAAAATAATAAGTAATCAGTTTCATTAAACCATTTTTGGAGTTTTAATTCAACAGCTTTCGCCAACTCGGCTAATTCCTCTTGTGTTGCATCTTGTCGCTTAAAATGTTCCTGAATTTTGTTTGCTTCTTCTTTTATTTCTCCAATTTCCCAAAGCTCTTCGTTTTCAATGCCAGCTGGAAATTTTCCAGTTTTAAGCATATAAACCGCTCTAGGCAATAAATCACAAGCAATACGGTAAAGAGGAATGACCTTTTTAATTTGCTTAACTTTTTCATTCTTATATCGTTTGACAAAACTTTTGCCCCAAGCATCTCGATGTAAAAATTCCTCTGCTGCACCAAGATAGTGATGCGCGACAAATTGTGGAGTTAGTTCTTTTTGTAGTCGCTCTTGCATCTTTGCGCCAGCTTCTGTTTCTGGCTTTGTATGCGTCATTAAAATCATGCTGATGGGCTGATAAGACTCTTTGCCTTTACGAACTATATCCCAGACGCCAAGGTCCTCCGAAATGGCAACCACATCTATTCTTCGCTCGTGCGCAAGTTTTGGCCCAAATTTTGTGTCTAATTGATGAAATTGCGGTTCGTTGAGCGAAGGAATAATAGAAACAACATCCTGATCGTGTTCATCTTCAGACATTAACAAATCATAACTTGCTAGTTCAGCATAAAACTCCGCGTCAGTTATATTCTTATCGGGCGCCAAAATCACTAATTCATTTGATGAATCCTGCAAAAGTTTTTCCCGCAATTCTTTATAAGCTCGCGCGCTTTCTTCTTCGCCAACTTGTTTGGTATATTCGGCGAGCACTTGTTCAACTTGATTTTCCAGATCATCTGTTCGTTCAAGGCCAATGCCGCGCCGCAATTCATTTGCTCTTTGAATAATGGGAAACAATTTATGACTGATTAGATATTCTTCTTGGTTTTCTATGACTATTTCCGGCGCGTCCACATAAAGCAGAATATCCTGTACAATGCGAGTGATATTTTTATACTTTTTTCTTGGATCTTTTGTCTCAACATCTCGTTTGTATGCTTGCCAAAATTCATTAGCTTTATAAATAAGAGCTTTGCGCATCAGCTCTCGATCTTCGGCAGATAATCTTTCGTTTAATTTTTGACGATATATTAATTCTTCAGGTGTTCTATGCTGGGCATGATTTAATAACACAAACCACAAAGGCAACCATGATTCTTGATGGGTGGGGTAGCCGGCCCATTTGGGAATTGCATCGGGATTTTTTGGCAATACTAATGCAACATCTTTTCCCAAAACCACTTTTGCAATTTTTCGTGTGTCGGTAAATAAAATTTTATTATGATTATTGCTTGTGGCGCTTTCAAAACGTTCACTGCCATAAACCATGTGTTTTCCCCGCATTTCGATTTCGGCTTTTGGTTTTTTTTGATTCTCAAACTGCGATATTAATTTTTCTTGGTTATTCATATTATTTTTCCCTTTTTCCCACCTCTTTACTGATAAACATTGCGGTAGTAAAAATAGTGGGGTTATATTTTTTCTCGGCCTTGCTCCGGTCGAGATTAGTGACAATTCCGGTTTTCTCGCCGCTGGCTGTTTCCTGCACATTGCCTTCCAAAATACTCTGGTAAATCCCGATGATTTGAATCGGCTTATCGCGCTCTATTCGCACACCGGTTTCCGGATCAACGCCGGTTTCAATTAATTTTTTCCATTCTGTCGCACCCTGCGGATTATTGGAAACAATAATCACCGCGTCGGTTCCTTCTAAAATCTTGGCATTTTCCGCTGTCAGACGGGTGATTTTTACAATTTTACCGCTTTCGTCTTTCTTGATTTTTCCGCCGCCAATATCGCCTATCACAAAATCAGTTTTTTCTTTGTGTGCGGCGGCTAAAAGTTCCTGCTTAGCTTCTTCGGCCAAATCAATTGACCATGGCCTTTTCATCGCTCGTCTGCGTTCCGTTGCTTCTTCAAGTTTTCTTTTTGCTTCATCCAGCTGCTCCTGCGGCAATTTTCCTTGCGAGAATAAAAATTCAGCTTCTTTATAAGCAACCTCCGCGTCTAGATACCAAGTTGGCGTTGGGGCAGCTTTATCTAAATCCAAATGAGTGACATGCACGCCCAAAGTTTTTAAGGCCTCTCGAAAGATCGTCGAATAAACAGACTTGCCGGAATTGGGGTCGCCGCACATCACAACTGATTTTATTTCCGAAAAATCAGGCATTTCCTTTCCGGCAAAAGCCTCGATTAAAGCAGCGGCAATTTCAGCTGTTTTGCGGTCGTCAACTGGAAGTCTTGCTGTTTTTGCGTTATCAGCGCCATAAAATTTGTATTTATTAATGAATTCTTTGCCGAATTTTTCTTCTAAAATTTTACAAACTGAAGGCAAATCTTCTCGTGTCCAGTGCCTGATGATGGTAATCACATCAGCTGGCTCTCGACCCATTTTAATATCGCCGAGTTCTCTTAAAACCCCGATTGCATAAGGGGTTTTTTCAACGCCGGCATTTTCAATCGCCATTTCCATAAGTTTCAGCACTCCGAACTTAGCTGTCAAATCTTGCGTGTCCACGATAACCACCTGACCAAAACCGCTTGCTGTCGGAATTTCAACACGATTTACTCGCTCCGCTTCCTTTTTAAAATAATCCCAATTCTCATTTTTTAACTGGCGCACAGCTTCTTCGAGCCGCGTTTGGGCGCGATCCTCCCACGCGCGCAATTGTTCTTGGTAGACTCGTTTTTCTTCTTCGGTGGCATTTTTTGCCAGTTTTGGCCTTTCGTCATCAGGATCAGGGCGAACTGCCGCATCAAGTCCCTTCGCTAAAATCATTTCTTCTTGGGTAATCGGCAATGTTGCTGGATCGCGATCGCAGATTGCGCCTATTCTGCCGATAGTTGTTTTTTCACTGCCAAGCCTGCAGGCTTCGGCCATTAGAACATTTTTTACAACCACTGATTCTACTGATTGGGAAAATTGAGTGGTGCCGTGATGATCCAAATAAAAAGTTGTGTGTTCAAGCGGCGGCAAGCCTCTTTTTTTGCGATCTTCCCTAATGCGCTCATCTAATTTGGCAATAGCCCTTTCTGAATTTTCCAAATCGCGAAAATCAAGCGGGATATCACAGATAACCACCCTGTCATACCCTTCAACAGAAAGATCGGGGATAGTTTTTGTATAAAAAGCTCCGGGGTGAGTGGCGCCTTTGCCTTCGCGAATGACTGGCGAGCCAACATAAATGATAACTTCTGCGCCACGCTTTTCCAGATACTGCGCAGAAGTCACCGCCATACTTACGCCATGCGCATCTGGTCCTCCGATAACCAAAATTTTTTGCCCCTCAAAATTTTCTTTATCTTCTGGGCACTCAATCTTTTTCTCTAATTTTATTTTTTCAATCTCCTCCATAATCCTTCCTAATTTTATTATTCTTTCTCTCAAATTACAATGAATTTTATAAGCTGAGAAAAAGAGAGGAAGAAAACTTCCCTCCTCTAAAGCACCTCGGCATCTTCAAGCAAATTCCCCGCCACATTCCGGTTGTCCCACTCGGCCTTGGAGAAATGCTTCTTCTCCAAGGCCGCGCCGTTCCAGGTGTACAAGTACGCCTCGTTGGTGCGGCGTCCGAAGGTGTGGAACGCGATGGTCTGTCCGGGCTCGAGAAGCACGATCACTTCTGTTGAGCTCTCGCAGGCATTGCCCGCAGAGCAAATTTTGAGGATCGTGCCGGTGGTGCCGTCCTTAAGGACGGACTCACCGCCGCGGAACCCGCCCGCGCATCCGACGAAGAGAAGACAGCGATTTGTTTTCTCCTCGCCCGGCACTATGAGGATAGTGCCTTTCTCCCGCGTCTTAATGACGCGGAATTTGTCCTCAGGAAGCGTGGGCAGACTGACATTGAAATTTGCCCGTTCCCAGGTTTTTTGTTCGGCGTCGTAGGCCTCCTTGACCTCTTTGGCCTTGGCCTCGTCTGTTCCGGTATAGAGAACAGACTGGCCGCACTCCGCCGTCACTGTGTAGGTTGTTATGGGATTAACGCCCTTCACGGGCAGAAACTCCCGGGCCCACTTGTTCCGGCCGTAGACTAGATTGACTCTGTAGGCCGGGAAGGGCTCGACCTCAAACTTCCACGCGCTCGACAGCATAATGTGTTTCATCTTCTTCCTCCCATTCTTGCCCCAAGGGTTGGGTTTTCCGCCAAAGGCGGGCCCTTGAGTGTAAACCTCTGCCGTGATTTTGCTGGCTTTGCTGATGCGCGAGCGGCCCAATACTGTTCCGCGCGCGGTAGGCAAGGATCCAAATCGCTTTTTAATTGCCAAGGTGCGAGCCGCTTTGCTTTAAAAAAATAAGCGGCTAGGAAAACTCTCAATAAATAAGTATTTATTTAAGAGATCTCCCAACCGCTTATTACGATTAGTAGCATTATAAAAGATTACTTTGAAGACAGACCTCAGCCTTCAAGTTTTGGCTCTTTTCTAAAGAACCCTTTTATAATGTTGGAAATTCAAGGTGCAAATTTATTTTGCATTTGTAATATATCACAATTTTTTGGCTTTGTCAAGCCCCTGTATTAGTCCAACACATTTTGGACTGATAGTTATTTTTAATTAGGTAATCCACAGGAGAGAGAAGTTTTAAGCTCCAATGAGGTCTTTGGGTATTATAC
>Ga0209101_1003025_pt1 | contig 10502 bp, 8 predicted proteins | sample ConPoolayeCmetaG_FD_185481 | JGI IMG/M metagenome (GOLD analysis project Ga0209101, IMG submission 185481) | Hot spring microbial mat communities from California, USA to study Microbial Dark Matter (Phase II) - Cone Pool mat layer C metaG... ... | reverse complement strand
GCATCCAGCATGTCGCCCACAGGCGCTGCCGACTCTTTCAGCGTCGCCAGGCTGCCCAGCGAGTGCTGAATCGTCTGGTGAATCTGGCTCAGGATGAACTCGCGCCCGATCGCCTTGGCCAGGCCGAAGTCGGTCAGCACGGCGTTGCCGTTGGCATCCAGCAGGATGTTCGCCGGCTTCAGATCACGGTGGACGACGCCACGCTCGTGCGCGTAGGCCAGCGCCTCGGCCACCTGGAGCGCCCACCGCCGCACGTCCGCCTCGGGCAGCCGACCGTCGGGAGCGTGCCGCTTGTCCTTCAGCCGGTCATGCAGGCTCTCTGGCTTCCCGTCCGGGCCGGTCACGTAGTCCATGGCCAGAAAGTAAACGCCGGCGGCATAGTCGGCGTGGCTCGACGCGTCGGAAGGGGCGGTAGGCCCCTCGCCGACGGGACGGGCCCGGCCCATATGATGGACCTGGACGATGTGCGGGTGGCGCAGCTCGGCCATGACCCGGGCTTCGTCGAAGAAGCGCTGCACGAAGTTCGGATCGCCGGCCAAGGCCCGCGGCAACACCTTCACCGCGTACTGCTTCCGCAGGTGCACATGCTCGGCCAGATAAACCTCGCCCATGCCCCCGACGCCGATCGGCTCCAGGATGCGGTAGTCACCGAGTTGTTGGTCGACCGGAAGCGTCATTTCTCCCTCTCGCTAGCTCATGACGTGCGCCGCCGTCCAGTGTAACGGCGCCAGGCGGTCACTGCTTCTTCCCGCAGCCGGGACAGAAGTCGCCGGTGCTTTCCAGCTTGGCCCCGCAATGCCGACACGTGCGGGCCGGCTTCGCCGCCGGCGGGTTGACGACGACCGGCGGTCCGAGGCCCCCGGGCACGACCACGGTCTGCTGCGCCTCGCCGCTCTGTGCGCGGGCCGTGGCCCGTGTGGGGCGATTCGTACGTGAGCATCAGGACTCCTCATTCGGTCTCAGGCGGCTCAACCACCACTCGGAACCCAACCGTGCCTCCCTGGAGGTCCTGCCCGCGCGTCCGAAATGCAGACTGACACTCATCGGCTGAGCTTCTCCAGGATCCACCCCGTACGACCCGCACGCTGCCCGCGCTGGGCCCCTTCGGGTCGACCGCAGTCCTTTGGGTGTACGCACCATAATAATCGGCGCACCACTCCCACACGTTGCCATGCACATCATGCAGTCCCCATGGATTCGGTTCCCTGTGTCCAACGGGGTTTGTGCGCCCGGCACTGTTGCTCTCATACCATGCATATCGCCCGAGTTCGCGCGCGTCAGTTCCAAAACTGTACAGAGTCTGTGTCCCAGCCCGTGTGGCAAACTCCCATTCGGCCTCTGTAGGCAACCGCGCCTGTCAACCGGGCCCGAATTCCGGCTCGCTACGCAACAGCTCCGTCAACCGCGCGCAAAACTGTTGGCACTCGTCCCAGGTCACATTCTCAACCGGCCGGTTGTCGCCGCGAAAGCTACTGGGATTGTTTCCCATGAGCGCTCGCCATTGCTGTTGAGTCACCTCACATGTGCCGAGGTAAATGACCTTGGTGATTATGACCTCGTGCTGCGGCCCGAGCTCGTGATAAAAGCCATGCTGTTCCGACGAGCCCATCAGGAAACGTCCACCCCGGATGAGCACGAGCTGCAGGACGGCGTTCCCTGGAAGCCGCACGCAACGGTCACGCGGTAGCGGGACTTCGTGACCGCTCTCCTTCGGCGCCATCTTCATCGGCTGACTAAGTTGATGCCCAGGCGGCCGGGGAACGCCGGACTCGTTCGAAAGGTGAGCGCCATGTACCCATAGCCAAACGGTTAATGGGGCTAGGATGCCAACAGTAATGAGACTAAGCCGCAGGCCTCTTGACCTGCGGCCAACGCGCCGCAGGTCGTTCAGCAGGACTACCGCGGATCGGTACCGCTTATCGGGTTGCTCGGCCAAACAGCGCCCTATGACGGCGTCCCACATTCCGGGCAGGTGGGCAACCAGCTCTGAGGGCAGCTTGGCGAGGCCGCTTGGCCGCTTGCCAGTCAATAGTCGGTACACCACAAGGCCGAAGGCGTAGATGTCAGTTCGCGCGTCAATCCTGCCGCCATATTCGCCGCGCTGCTCGGGAGCCATGTAGTCGTAGGTCCCAAGGATGCTCGAGGCACTGCCCGTCGAGTGAGTGCCCGAAGACGATCGTGTTCCTGCTGCGTCTGCAATCCCGACGAGTTGCACGCCGGCCGGCAGTGTCGGGCGACTGCCCAGCGACCGCATTGTCTCGTGGATCCGCGACAAAATGAACCCGCTGCCAATCACCTTGGCCAAACCGAAGTCGGTCAGCTTCACATCCCCGTTGCCGTCGATCAGGATATTGGCCGGCTTCAGGTCTCGGTGCACTACGCCGCGCTCGTGGGCGTACGCCAAGGCCTCCGCGATCTGGATGGCCCACCTGCGCGCCTGTGCTTCCGGGAGGCGCCCCTCCGACTGCTGTTTAAGATGCTCGTGCAGGCTCAGCGGTTTGCCTTCTGGGCCGGTCACGTAATCCATGGCCAGAAAATAGACCCCCTCCGCCTGGCTCATGGTGTGCACTTGAACGATATGCGGGTGCTGCAACTCAGCCATTACCCGAGCTTCGTCATGAAACCGCGCCACGAACTCGGCATCGCGCGCGACCTGCGCTGGCAGCACTTTGATGGCGTACCGCTTTCGCAAATGCACATATTCAGCAAGGTAGACTTCGCCCATGCCCCCGGCCCCGATAGGCTCGATAAGCCGATAATCCGCGAGCTGTTGGCCCTTAGACAACATCATCGATCGCCGGTATTCTTCGGCAACTCAATGCGCCAAATCTGCCAGTTGTCGTCATTCTCGGTGCGCGCACCACGATTCGACACAAAATAAACGTACCGACCGTCTGGCGTAACTGCCGGGTTTGTATCATAGGAGCCGTTCACTGTTAGACGCGTCTGCCCGGTGCCATCAGCACCCATTATCCAAATGTCGTTGTTTGGTAAGCCTTCCTCATTCAAAACCTGATCAGATACATACACAATTCGCTTGTCGGGGGTCCAGGTAGGTCGCGCTCGTGTGTGCTTACCGTGTGTGAGCTGCACCGGGTCGCGGCCATCCGGCTGCATGATCCAAATCTGGTCCGCTCCAGTCCCGTCCGGAGCAACAAAGGCGAGTAGCGATCCGTCCGGAGACCAGGCGGGCTGCTTGCCGACACGGATCTGCGTAGCCCCGGTCCCGTCGCTGGCGGCAACCCAGATTTGAGGCACCTGCGAGCCAACAAGATACGACGTAAACGCGATTCTGCCGTCTGGAGAAACGGCCGGTTCCGTGTCGCGCGCGGCCGATGGGCTGTCAGTGATTTTGGTGAAACCGCTTTGCACCGACATGTTTATGCGCCAGAGGGTTAGTCGATCAGGACGCAAGCGATTGGAGGCGAAGTAGGCAAACTGCCCGTCCGCGGTAATGGCGGGTTCAATGTCGATGGCGGGACCGTCGGTTAGCCGCTGAATTGCCTCTTCGCCGAGCTTCCGTCTGAGGTTCGCCCACTGACCCTCTCGGCCCTCCAGCTCAAATGACTCGGAGAACACCAAATCCTGGTTCGGCGGCGGAGTGACTGCAAGCCTCGCTGGCATAAAGCTGCCGGGAGGAAAGTTGGTCACACGCTTTACAGACCGCACGAGCGGTTCGGTTTCAATATCGACGATCTGCGACAGGACTGGCTTTTCCTCGATGCCAGGCTCTTTGCCTCCGATAGCCCACTGCTTCAACCGTGTCCAAACGTAGCGAATGGGCTCAAGATCGGCGTGGATAGCTCCTTTCTCAGCCTCTTCAAGAGTGAGCCGCATTGTGAAGGGGCTGGTATCCCCAGGGGGAGTGCCGCCGGGTCGCCGCCAACGGTAACCTTCCTTGCGGACAACGACAGAAAAAGTCGTCCACGCGTCCGACTCGTCGCGGCGCTTAAACGTAAAGCGGTGCGCGCGCGGCATCGTACCCACAAGTTGGTTGTCAATCAGGAGCTCAGCCCCCTCCGTGTTCGCGCCCTCTATGTTGACCAGGACGTCTTTCTGTATCTGTACGAGCGTGGCCCGCACTTCACCGCGCTCGGCATCGTCTAGCGAGACTTCGATCGTCTTATCTCGGTAGTCGGGGAGCTTGAGCGCGAGCCGTGCGTTAGTCCATGCGGATCGCGCCGTGGCACGTCTGTACTGAATGCGGGCGCTGCAGGGAGATCGGCCGGCATGGACCCCGTCAATGTAGACGTCTGCGCCCTCAGGGTCCGTGATGATTCTGACTGGCATTTCCCGAACAAGTGGGTCCAACGCGAACCGGAGCGTAGCTCGGTCAGGCTGAAGGACCTCCGTATAGGATGCAATCCGCTCAGCGGCCTCGTACCCTTCCAGCTGTACTCCGACCTTCGCTTGACTCCAGGAGGATCGCGAGGACCTCCTGGAGAAGCGAACCTCCACAACACATGGCGTCGTGCCTTGGAGTCGCCCATCGACAGATACCGCGGCGCCGCTCGGCTCGGATTCGATCCTTAGTGGCACGACATGAACGAGCCTCTGCAACTCAAACGTACCGAGGTCCCACGGCTCCGGAGCTGCAGAAGCGAGGGTGCGTGAGAGTTCCATCTGGACGGGCTCATAATCGTCTGCCCTTATCTCGATTTGATGCACTTCACCATCCCGCTTCCAAACCAGCTTGCCCCTGAACGGCGTTGACTGTGGGGCCGCTCCGTCGATGACTATTTGAGCGCTGTCCGGTTTGCATTGCACGACGACCGTGCGCGTCGTACACCCCGCCACAGCCATTACCCAGAGAAGCGTAACCGCTGTGCCCAGCGCGCGATGGTGTTCGCGGTGAATGAACGCAACAAGTTGTCGAACAGTGTTTGTGCTCATGTTGAATCCTCCCAATTCGGATACGTCGTTTCGTATTGGCTCGACGACCCTTCTCGAAGTCAGCGGCTCAGGGCGGTACGCAGCGTTGTCCGCACCCGGGACAGAAGTCGCCGGTGCTTTCCAGCTTGGCCCCGCAATGCCGACAAGTACGGGCCGGGCCGGGCGCCGGCGGGTTGACGACGACCGGCGGTCCGAGGCCCCCGGGCACGACCACGGTCTGCTGCGCCTCGCCGCTCTGTGCGCGGGCCGTGGCCACCTGCCCCATCTGCTGCAGCGCCGTCTGCATGACCCGCTCCAGCCGGTCCGCATAGCTTGCCGCCAGCTCGCGCTGCTCGGCAAGCTGCTGTTCCAGCCGCCGAATGAGCTCCGCGGACAAGTGCCCCTCGGCCGTGTACTTGGCGGCCAGCGCCCGGGCAGCTTCCGGGCTGACCTCGGCGGCGATAGCCAGCAACTGCTCTGGAGCGAGGTCTTTCTGGGCACGGAATTTCTCCAGCTTCAGCACCCGCTCGGCCGCTGGGCCGTCAAGAATCGCCAACAGTGCCTGAGCGTCGGCCTTGCCGAAAGCTTCCATCTCCTTCAGCTTGCGCTGCGACTCGCGGTCGCGCTCGGCCTGTTCGATATCCTTGCTTTTCTGGAGCAGTTCGAGGCCGTCGTGGGCCTCGCGCATGGCCTGTTCGTGCTCGATCTGATCGATGCGGGCCTCGATCTTCGCCTTCTCTTCGCTCGTGCGGGCGGACTCCAGATCACGCTCGAGCTGGCGCCGGTGCCGCTCATCGCGCTGCCGCTCATCAGCGACAAGTTGTTTCCAAGCCTGCTCGCGCAGCTCGTCGTTCTCGATGCTCTGGATTTCCAGCCGCCGCAGAACGCCTTCGCGATCACGCTCGAACTGGAAACGCTCCTTGAGTCGCTGCAGTTCGTCGTCGCGAATGACGCCCTTCAGGCCCAATTCGTGCTCCGTCTGCCGGACGAAATCCTCCAGGTCCTTCTCCGACTTGAAGGCCCCCATCCGGTCCTGCGTCAGCAGCTCGCGCAGCCGCTGATTCAGCAGATTGCGCTGCGCCCGCAGATCGACCTTGGCCGCATCGACCTTGAGGGCCGCGCGTTGCTGGCGCAGTTCCTCGTACGCCTCGCCGACGAAGTCGATGAAGCGGAGCTGGACGAGTTCGAGCCCCAGCCGGCTGAGTGTCGTGCGCAGGTGCTCGCGGAGCAGGGTTTCAATTTCGTACCGGGCATCCAGTGCCGGAAAGAGCTGGTCCGCCGCAAACCGTCTGACGATTCCCGCCAAAACCATCTGCATCTCGTCGGCCAGCGCAGTTTCCACGTCGTCGATCAGCAACCGCCCGCGGCCCTTGATCAGGTTCTGGAACAGGGCGTCGGCATCCTGCACGCGGACGATGAGCTGCATCGTCGTGCCCACCTCCATCTCATCCGCGGTCCACAGCCCGCCGTTCTCCAGCCACAGCCCGACATCGCCCGCATCCATGATCACGATGCTGGCCCCCGAGCTGATTAGAAAGTTCGTGACCCGCTGCAACAGCCCGTCCATGTCATAACGGCCCGGCGGAAGTTCCCCGACGAATCGGCCCCGCTGAAACAACAGTGCCCGCGTCCCATGTTCCACCACGAGGGGTTTGATCAGCCAGCCGCGGACGTCGTCGACATCAATGCGGGCGGCGAAATCCTCCGGCTGACGAGCCCAGCGGTCGGCAGTAAACTGCGGCGGTGACGCGACCGCGGTTTTCGCCTGACAGAAAGGGCAGAAGTTTGAGCTGGCCCGGATTTCCCGGCCGCAACTGCCGCAGCGAATCCGCCCGGTCGGGGCACCGGTCCCGCACTTGGGACAGAAGTTCGCGCCCTTGCGGATGCGGTAGCCGCACGCCGCGTTCACGCATCTCACCGTGAAGAGTCCCATGGCCTTTCTCCCGACCGTTTGCGGTCAAATCGGTTTGTACGCCTGACGCAGCTTCCGCAGCCCCACCAGGATGATCGCCAACACTATCACTACCCCGAGCACAAGCAGCGGAAAACGCCAGAACTGCATCAGTGCATCGCTCCAGTGGATAAACGCCTCCCCCGCCAGGGGCCCGCTGCGCCACAGCTCCTGACCGGTCTCCACATCCGCCAAGACCAGCGAAACCTTCGTATGCCCGCGGATGCTCCACAGATTGATCGAATTGTCCCACACGGTCCCGTACAGAATCGCATCCACGCCCTCGATGCGACCGAACTTCTGCACCGTCTCCGGGTTCATCACGTCCTCACGCCGCACGCCCCATTCGATCTCGCGCAGCAACTCGTCCCACACCTGGTCTTCGCGCGTGAACAGCCCGTACGGCGTGCGAGCCACCAGATCCCGGACGCGCTCCGTAACATAGCCCGTCACGTCCCCGCGCAATGGAACGACGGCGATGCTCTTGAGCCCGACGAAGCTCGTGCGCCCGAGGTCCCCGGCGACAGGCGCCAACGCCGCGTCCGCGGCCCGCTGGAGCGTCTCCGCATCATCACCATACGCGGGTGGCGTGCCGGCCGTCGCCGCCGCCAGTAGCACAACACTCGCCATCAGGCCGCCGCTTCTTGTTTGCTTGCTCATGCGACTGTCCTTTCTGAATCCGACCGCCGCCTTGTCAGTCGTACAGGTCCTGGTCCGCCTTGATGATCTTGCCGCGCTCGATCCGCTCCACCTGGACGCGCCCGACGCGCAGCTCGTCCACGTAGCCCAGCAGGTACTCCCGCACGTCGTAGCGGCACAGCACCTCGAAAATGGCGCGGTCCGAACGCTTGTCCCACCGCTCGAGCGAAACGTAGTAAATCCCCGGGCGGCGCTGCAAGCCAATCCGCACGTCGTCCACCTCGCGCGCGTGGTCCAGATCGGTACAGATCAACCGCACGCGGATCAGACTCGTGGCTTCCCACTTCCGACTGACTTCGTTTGTCAGGTATGTCGCCAGGTCCGCCGCCGCCGACTCCAGCGCATCCCGCGCCGCCTCATCTTCGTCGATCGCCCGGCGGCCCTGCTTGCGGATCGTCTTGGCGGCGATGACCTGGTGCGTCGTGAGATTCAGTACCTTGCCGCGCAGGTCGCTTTTAAAAGACCAGAAGTCGCCGAGGCGATCCCGCTCCCGCGCGCCGCCGGCGATCACGAACGCCAGATTGAAGTTGCCCTCCCTACGTAAAGCATCCAGCTCCTCTTCCGACGGCTCGAACGGCAGGCCGCGTGTCGTCTGCGTCACGCGATACCCCAGCTCGGCCAGTTTCGTCTCGAGCAGTTCGGCGGCGACACTCGTCGGCTCAGCGCCCGTCGAGAGCTCCATGACCTCCGCGCTGGAAATCACCATCCGCTGGAGGTCGAACAGTGCCCGCCGCCCAATGTCCTGCTTCTCCGCGTCGCTCAGCCGGCCCGGCAGCGGCTCCGGGTCGGGCTTGACCACCGGGTCCGGCTTGGGCGGCACCGGCTCAGGTGGCGGGGACGGGGGATGTTCCGGACCGGGTTTCACCGGCGGCTCCCGGGGCGGATCGTAATCGACCGGCTCCGTCCGCCGGTGTGCACAACCCGCCAGACCCAGGAGCATCAGCAACGTAAACACCAACGCGGGTCTCACGTACATCGTTGTCATGGCGACTCATCCTTCACGAGGGCCAACAGTCAGTTCCCGTATCATTGACCCGACCAAGGCGGCCTGGCCGGGGGGTGTATAACTGCCCCGCCCGGGGCAATCGCTGCACGGGCCGGGCGGGGCCACAACGTACATTCGCCTCGCCCGCTACGCGAGCGAGAGCCGGAATCCGGTTCGGACTCTCGGGGCACACTGCCGGCGACCGTGATCGCCGGCATTCCGGCCTCATCAAACTCGGAGACTCCCCACCGCAACACGAAACCCGTTGTTGTTGTTGCGGTTGTCGGGCGTGTTCCCGTTGCGATTGGCCGCGCGGCAGTTGTTCGCGTTGTTGTTCCAACTGCCGCCGCGCAAAACACGGCCATCTCAACCGGACCCCGTGTGAACTTCAGCCGGCCCAAGACGCGCCGGCGAAGGTTCCACCCGTTGGCGGTCGCCGCGTGCGCGTTCCACGCCGCCAGCGACGCCTTGACCTGTTCCCACGTCTTGCTGCCCCGCGCGTACTCGCGCTGGAGCACACGCCCGCGCCGGCGAAACCGCCGGATGTTCTCTTTCGTCAGGAACCGGTGCGTCGGCCAGCAGCGATATCCCAGGAAACGCGTCGGGCGCTCCACCGGCCGCACCTGGGCGCGCTCTTCGTGAATTCGCAGCCGCAGGCGCTCCAGGTAGCGGACAATCGCCGCCCGGGTCTCCCACAATGCCTGCTTGTCGTCCCCCAGAAGCAGAAAATCATCGACATACCGCACGTAGCCTGGCCACCCCAGCCCACGTTTCACGAAGTTGTCCAGCCCATGCAGGTACACGTTCGCCCAGAACTGGCTCGTCATATTGCCGATCGGCAGGCCGCGCCGGCGCTCGTGCGGCACGAACAGATCGTCGCCCGAGAAGTACTGCACGCTCGGCTCTTGGGCGTTGCTGCCATCGACGATCAAGTCACAGAGCCACAAGACGCCCTCGTCTCGAATCCGGCTGCGCAGCAGCGTCTTCAGAATCTCGTGATCCACGCTCGGGAAGAACTTCACGATGTCGCACTGGAGCACGTAGCGGAACCGTCCGGCGAACGCCTGATAGCGATCGACCGCCCGGTGCGTGCCCTTGCCGATTTGGTTAGCGTAACTATCCGTGATGAAGTTCCGCTCGAACAACGGTCCGATGACGTTGACCAACGCGTGATGCACGACCCTGTCTCGGTACGACGCCGCGCTGATCATCCGGCGCTTCGGCTCGCGGACGTAGAATTCGCGGTACGGCCCGGGCCGATACGTCCTGCTCCGAAGCTCATCCTGTAACCGCAGCAGCTCGCGCTCGCGCTCCAGCTCGAACCGTGCGCAGTCGGCGAAGCGCCGCTTGCCCAGCCGCGTCTTGCGGGCCGCCGCCGCCAAGTTCTCCCAACTGGTCAGTCGGTCGAACAGCGTGTCTTGTGTTGTTGCTGTTTCAACCATCCGCCTACCATCCGTCCGATCTCGATCATCTCCCGCGCCGCGTACTCCTGCGACTTATGCGGCAGCATGCCCAACTCGTGCGCCAGCCGACACAGCATCCGCAACGATTCCAGTTCCAGGTTCACCTCCGTCAGACTCGCACGCTTGTCTCCTGGGCCGGCGTACTTGGCCCGCAACAGACCGTTGAATATGACGTACAGCCTTTGCTCTATCTGCTGCCCCAGTCCGTAGCGGTGCGAGCGCGGGAACTTGCCCAGGTGGCCCAGGAACCACTTGAGCAGCTCGTAGGTCCGGTCGATCACTAGCAGTTCGTCGCGCGCCATTTTTCGTTTTTTTTGCGCGGCCAGGGGCTTCGCCCCTGGACCCGAGGAACAAAGAGAAAAAGGTCAACAGTGCAAAGCATTACGGAGTCCCCACCGCAACACGAAACCCGATGTCGTCGAAGCGGTAGGCTGGCCTGCTCCCGGAGCGATACGCGCAACGGCAGTAGGTAGCGCCGCTGCTCCACGACCCGCCACGCAGGACACGCTCGGAACCGCTCCCGGCGCCAGTA
>Ga0209101_1003023_pt1 | contig 10503 bp, 7 predicted proteins | sample ConPoolayeCmetaG_FD_185481 | JGI IMG/M metagenome (GOLD analysis project Ga0209101, IMG submission 185481) | Hot spring microbial mat communities from California, USA to study Microbial Dark Matter (Phase II) - Cone Pool mat layer C metaG... ... | reverse complement strand
TTCGCTTTCGGACCAGATTACCTTGATCAGACAGTGCTCCTCAGCGATGATATGGCAGACAGCCAATCCATTACCCAGCTTGACAGACTAGAGGAAGTAATAGACGATTTGTTATATCCCATGCAGGGGAAGAGGCAAGGTGTCGTTCTCACCATTACCTCGACATTACCGGCTGGGCGCTTCGGATGCATTTTTGTAGCCCCCTCCACTGCGGAGGCCATTGAAGTACGCCAGGAGCTTACGGAACGCATCCACCAAGCCAGTGAAAGGTTATACACCTAGCAAAAAGAATATGGAGAAAAGGATATGTCAAAAATCATCTCTGTCCATTCTTTCCGAGGGGGGACAGGCAAATCAAATACGACTGCCAATATTGCCACATTGCTGGGGGCCGATGGACTTCGGGTTGGCGTGATTGACACCGACATCCAGTCGCCGGGCATTCATGTCCTATTTGGGTTAGAGGAAGGCGAGATGAAGTTCTCGCTCAATGATTACCTGTGGGGCAAATGCCCAATTGAGCAAACCGCGATTGATGTGACCTCTCACCTCGGCCAGATCAAGGGGAAGGTCTTTCTTATCCCATCCAGCATCAAAGCGGGTGAGATAGCACGTGTGCTGCGCGAAGGGTATGATGTCGGCCTGCTGAACGACGGCTTTCATGGGCTGGTAGATAAGCTCAAGTTAGATGTGCTGATGATTGACACCCATCCAGGGCTGAATGAGGAAACACTGTTGTCTATTGCCATTTCGGACGCACTGGTGATTATCATGCGTCCCGACCAGCAGGACTATCAAGGCACGGGTGTCACAGTCGAGGTGGCCCGTAAGCTTGATGTGCCGCGTATGCTGTTGGTAGTTAATAAAACACCTCAGGCTTTTAATTTCGATGAAGTCAGGACACGTGTACAACAAACTTATAACTGCGAGGTAGCCGCTGTTCTGCCTCATTCAGATGAGATGATGGCACTTGCCAGCGCAGGCATCTTTGTACTACGCTACCCTGACCACCCGATCACAGGCCTCTACAAACAGGTGGCAGAGAAGCTCATGGTATAACCAGCGAAGCCCAAAGGATAAACCGTGAGCCAAACTGGAAACAACACAGCGCAAATTGTCTCTTTTCACTCATTCCGCCGTGGCACGGGCAAATCGCACTTGGCGGCCAACTTGGCAGTGCTGTTAGCCGCATCAGGCCGGCAGGCCGGCTTAATTGACATCAACTTTCAGTCACCCAGTGCCCATATCCTGTTCGGATTGGACGAGAAAGACCTCGCCTTCACGCTGAATGACTTCCTGCGGGGCAAATGCTCGATTGACAGCACCATTATAGACCTGACACATCGGCTGGAACGCCCTATCCAGGGGCGGCTCTTCCTTGTGGCCGCCAACCCTTATCTGGGGGAGATCACCCAACTGTTGCGCGGGGGATATGAGATCAGCGTGCTCAACCAGGGCTTTCAGGAATTCATTGCGACCCGACAATTGGACGCATTGATCATTGACACACATGCAGGCCTGAACGAGGAGACGATGCTTTCCATTGCCATCTCAGACGTCCTGGCCCTGATCGTCCGCCCGGACAAGCAGGATCATCAGGGCACAGGCGTCACCATCGAGGTAGCCCGCAGGCTCAATGTTCCCCGCATTCTGCTGATCGTCAACGAAGTCGCTTCAGCCTTCGAGCCTGATCACGTCAAGGCCCAGATGGAACAAGCATACCACTGTGGAGTTGCCGCTGTATTGCCTCACGCCGAAGAGTTCATGATGCTGGGTAGCAGTGCCCTCTTTGTCATGCGCTACCCCGATCATCCGCTCACGGTTACCATGAAAGAACTAGCCGCCCAGTTGACAGTCCCATGAGAACAAAAAGACACCCTCAGGCCGGAGATACAAAAAGGGCGGCGGGCTTATGGCCCGCCGCCTGAACCTTCTTTTATCCCTCCTGAGGACTAACGACCCCGACTGGCTGGTTCCTTGGACGGTGACCACTGTGACCATTTGTCGGTCGCCGGGTCAACGGTCAGGTTAGACTGAGGCCCTCCCTGCCAAAAGACCTGGAACAGGTTGGGGTTGCCATCCCGCAGTGAGGTGAATGCCACATTGACGCCGCCGCAGTCCCACGTAGGAGCGCTGTCCACACCAGCGTACTCACTGAGCAGATACTCCCGACTTGTGAGCAGGTCATAGGCATACACGTTCAGATCACCATTACGCTCGTCCTGATAAGCGATGCGGTTGCCATCAGGCGACCAGGTGGCATTGCCCGTGTTGCCTGGCCCGCTGGTGATCCGGATGACGTTCTCACCAGTATAGTCCACCACGTACAGCTTCCAGTAGCCCGACTCATCAGAGAGATAAGCCAACTGCCTGCCGTTAGGCGACCACGCCGGGAAGATTTCATTGGCCGCCCCCCGCGTGACCTGAAACTCCTGGCCGGTGCTCAGGTTCAACAGGAGAATGTCCGAATTACCGGTACGGTCGCTCTCGAAGGCGATCCAGTTCGGGTCAGGTGACCAGAAGGGATTGATGTCGTTGTGCGGGTCGGTCGTAAGTTGACGCTCCTCCCCTGTGAACAGGTCAATGCTGAAGATGTCCCAGTTACCATTACGGTCGCTCTGGAAGATGACCGTCCGGTTGTCAGGGCCAATCATGGCATTGATGTTGTTGGCATTAGTGCGCGTCAGGCGGATCTGCTGTTCACCCTTGCTGTCGGTGTAATACAGCTCGATGTTGCCGTCACGGTCACTCTGGAACACCACCCACTCATCATCAGGAGAACGGCTGGGGCGCGAGTCAACCGCCGGACTGTTAGAGAGATTGTAAAGCACCCCGCCCGCGCCTTCTACGCCATCCAGCCGGTAGATCTCCAGATTACCGTCGCGGAAGGTGTGGAACACGATAAATTGAGGGCAGGTCTCCGCGTTGACCGCGGGAGCAGGCGTGATAACCACATTGTCCGGGACGGGCGGCAAAGGTGTGCTGGTCGGCAACAAGGGCGTCCCAGTTGGCGGCGGAGTGCTGGTCGGTACTTCGGTCGGTGATGGTGTGCCGGTCGGTGCTTCGGTCGGTGATGGCGTGCTGGTCGGCACTTCAGTTGGGGGTGGGGTCCCTGCCGTCTGAGTGGTTACTGTGACAGCACGGCTGAAGGCCTGTGAGCCGTTGACAATCAGCGTCACTGTGTAGTCACCCGGCGCCGGGTAGGTATGGCACGGGTTAGCGCTGGTGTCAGTGCTCCCATCTCCAAAGTCCCACATCACCGATGAGCCAGGCGGGAGCTGGGCGCTGAAGCACACTTCTAGACCAGGCCCAGGTGTGATACCGAATGAGGTACTGCTCTCAGATACCGAGAAGGCCCGAACGCTGTTCGTGGCTGAAGCTGTCAATCCTGCCGCGTTTTGGACAGTCAGCGACACATTGTAAGTGCCCGGTGTATCATAGGTCGTGCAGGGGTTTTGATCTGTGCTCGTCTGACCGTTACCCAGATTCCACTGCCATGAAACGATCTGACTGTTGGCGCTCTGGCTACGGTCTGTGAAGCACACCTGCATCGGTGCAATACCACCCCAGCGCGAAGGCACAAACGCCGCTCGGATATCGGTCTGGGAGCCAACGTTGACTACTACACTGGCAGTCAGGTCGCCGATGACACTGCCAGAAGTGACCAAGACCTCATAGGTGCCCGGCTGTGTGAACAGGAACTGTGTACTCTGGCCGCGGGCAATCGAGCCGTCTGGGAATGTCCACACATAGTTGCCCGTCACATTCGTACCTGTCGCGGTCAAATCAACCAGCAGAGGAGCAATGCCAGAGCTGGGCGTTGCGGTCGCACTCAGGGCCGGACGTGCCTCCACATTGACCGTACTGCTGGCACTACATGTTCTGCCATCTGATAGTGTCACTGTGAGACCTATTGTCTGCCGGCCACTCTGCTCAAACGTCAGGGACTGATTCTGCCCATTGCCGACATTCTGCCCGTTGAGCGTCCATGCGTAGCTGGAGATGGTAGCGACCCCCAGCCCGGTGACAGTGCTGGTATAGTTTGTTGCATCACCCAAGAGCGGATTGGCATTGCCGCCAATACTGCATGCCAGAGTTGTCTGCTGAACGGTCACAGTCCTGCTGGCACTGCATGTCCTCCCGTCGGCCATAGTGACCGACAGCCCCAGCGTCTGAGGCCCAAGTTGGGAGAATATCACAGACTGGTTTCGGCTGGAGCCTAGTGTCTGTCCGTTGAGTGTCCACACATAACTGCTGACCGTTCCATTGCTGTTGACACTGCCAGAGTAGCTGATAGTATCCCCTATTCTGACAGTGCTGCTCCCACTAATGCCACAGACAAGCGTCTGGACGTTAATGGTCTTGTTGGCGTTACACGTCCTGCCATCTGAGAGCGTCACGGCGAGGCTCAAAGTCTGCGGCCCTGACTGGCTGAAACTCAAAGATTGAGTCCGGCCACTGCCCACACTCTGGCCATTGAACGTCCATGCATAGCCGCTGACTGTTGCACTGCCCGCACCGCTCACGTTGGCCGAATAGGAACGCGTGTCTCCTATTGCGGCACTGCCACTGCCGCTGATGCTACAGGTGAGCACCAACTGCCGGACGTTAATCGTGACAGTAGTGCTACAAGACCTGCCATCAGACATAGTGACCGTCAGGCCCAGTGTCTGTGCGCCGGCCTCGGTGAAGGTCAGGGATTGCGTCCGATTGGAGCCGCGCACCTGCCCGTTGAGCGTCCACGAGTAAGTGCTGACCGTCCCATTGCTGTTCACATTGGCCGTATAAGTAACTGCACTTCCTACATTGGGGGTAGTTGACCCGCTGATACTGCAAGTGAGCGTCTGGACGGTGACAGTTTTGGTGGTGCTGCAAGTCCTGCCATCCGCAAAGGTGATGGTCAGCCCCAGTGTCTGTGCACCAGCCTGACTGAAGAGCTGGGAGAGATTCTGCCCGTTACCTACCGCCTGACCATTGAGTGTCCAAGCATAGGTACTGACAACAGCCGTATTATCCCCGCTAAAACTGCTGGTGTACTCATAGGTGTCGCCAACAGAGGCACTGCCACTGCCGCCAATACTACAGGAGATCTGCTTGAGGCTGACCGTGATAGTTCGCTGTGCCGCCTGTGACGTCCCGCCAGGCCCCCTGACCGTGAGTGTGACTACATAGGAGCCTGCCGCCTGATAGGTATGGCTGGGGTTCTGCTCAGTACTTGTACTGCCATCTCCAAAGTTCCACAGCCACCCGTTGATCACCCCTGTACTAGTATCGGTGAAGTTGACTGTCTCGCCGGCAAAGACATTGGTCTTGCTGGCTGTAAACTGAGCAACAGGCGCTGACAGGCCAGGGATAACCGGCACAACCTGACTGGCAGTTGAGATCTCGCCGTTGGCTCCTGTGACCCCTAACGTGACAATGTAGCTACCCTGTGCCGTGTAGGTATGGCAGGGACTGGCTTCGGTACTTGACCCGCCATCCCCAAAGCTCCACTGACGACTTACGATCAAGCCAGTGCTGGCATCGGTGAAGCAAACCTGTTGTGAGCCAGTGAACTCACCTACCAATGCATACGTAAAGACGGCCTCCACAACAGTGCCTTCGGCAATGACCACAACCTGCCGGGTGGCCGTCCCGCCGCCGCCAGCCCCGCTGACCGTCAAGGTGATGGTATAAGTTCCGGCCTGGGCATAGGTATGATTGTGCGGCCCCCGCCCGGTAGCCGTACTTCCATCGCCAAAGTCCCACTGCCAGTTGCTGACCTGCCCTATAGTCGCATCGGTCACAGTCACTGTGAGCGGGGCGATCCCCTCAGCGGGATTGACGGTGAAGGCCGGCGATGGCGCTTCGAGCTGTGCTGTCACTTCCACTGTGCCTGTAGCGGTTGAGGTCCTGCCGGTGGAATCTGTAACGGTGAGCGTGACTGTATAAGTCCCCGCCGCGCTGTAAGTATGACGGGGGTTCTGCTCAGAACTGCTCGTCCCATCGCCAAAGCTCCATTGCCAGCTTACAACCGTCCCGCCCCTGCTCGCGTCAGTGAACTGGACAGCCAAGCCCCCCAATGCCTGCGCGGTAAACTGGGCAGTCAGACCAGCCGGCTGGGGCGGCGTCTGGCCTATGCTGACCATGCCGCTGGCTGTCAGAGTCCCTACAGGGCCGGTGCAGGTCAGCGTCACCGGGTAGTCCCCAACCGCCTGATAGACATGGCTAGGGCTGACCTCAGTGCTGGTGCCGCCGTCACCAAAGTTCCATTGGTAAGAGGTAGCGTTTGTACTGGTGTTGACGAAGTTCACGGTCAACGGCACTTGATTACCCTGAGGCTGAATATCGAACAGGCAGGTCATAGACTGCGCCTGTCCCTCGCCCACTGTGACATTCACCGTTGCGGTAGCAGACCGCCCTTCGCTGTCAGTCACTGTCAATGAGACAGCATAAGTGCCTGTGCCGGCATAGGTATGGCTGGGATTCTGAGCTGTGCTGGTTGAGCCATCGCCAAAGTTCCACTGCCACCCTGTAATAGTGCCGCCGCTACTGGTATCGGTGAACTGCACCGACAGCCCATCTGAGCCGACAGCGGCTGAAAAACTGGCTGTCAGCGCCCCGCCCGTATCAGGAGGGGGTGTCTCCTCAGTCGGAGGTGGCGGGGGTTCTTCAGTGCTCTCTTCAGTAGGAAGCGGCGGGGGGGTTTCTGGAGCTTCTTCGGTGGTGGTTTCCTCACCACCTGCCACGCCGCCTAGTCCCTGCCCGCCGACCTCACAAGCGGAAAGGGTTAAGATTACAACTGCCACTAAAAGAGCGACAAGTATGGGTCTCCAACCCGTGCCGTACATCTTCGTCTTCTTCATAATGACTTCTCCCTTATGCCCCTGAACTAAACCGAACACTAACCCTCTCCTCAATTCATCGCTTGCGCCGGACAAGCGCCCAGACCAAGCCTGCCACAGCAACCAGCCCCAGCAGGATGGCAACCGGCAGAAATACTCCTGCCCCGCCTTCCGCCGCTCCCGGCGCAGGCATAGCCGAAAAATTAGAGAAAGACGCCATAAAAACCAGAACGGCTACAACAGCAACGGCCAGTGCCACAAACTGCCACTGCCGCATAGCAGTCCATCGGTTACTTACCTTCCTGCGCGGCCACCATTTTGGAAAGGGGCTTGCTTCGGCCTCAAGACCTGCCTTCTTCCATTCGGCGATTAGGTTGTTTTTGATGCGCCTAGCCATGATCTCGTCCGGCTGGCCTTTCTCAAAAGCCGCCTTCAGACGAACTACGGTGGTCTGTAGTTCGAAAAACTCCTGATCTTGCATAGTCGGCTCCAACTCATCAGGCACTTCACCGCTGAGCAGGCGTTCGGTAAACTCGGCAAGCTGGTCATCAAGGGATGAAGGCTCAGACATACGACCCTCCTACCTCCTTGCGAATCGCCACTACCGCACGCCGAAAAAGGGACTTGACCGCTTCCAACGACTGGCCGCGCAACCGTGCGATCTCATCAAACTTCATCCCCTCAGCAAATCTGAGCAACAACACCTCTCGATAATCTTCCGGCAATGATCTCAGCGCCTCCCTCAGCAGGATGCTCTCATCCAAAGTGACGGATGGTTTCTCAGATACAAGCCGAGGGTCGTTCTCGCCAAGACTCTCATCTATCTCCTCTTCCGGTGGCCGTCGCCTCCGGTAGTAATCAACTATCCGCCTGTTGGTCAACGTGCGAAGCCAAGTGCTGAACTGGGAAATACCCCTGTAGGATTTTAGAGACTTCATGACTGTGATGAATATCTCCTGAACAACATCTTCGACATCCTGCTCAGGGACCAGATAGCGCACCCGGTTATAGACCATCGGGAAATAGCGCTCATACAAAACCGTGAATGCCTCCAGACTTCCCTCTTGAGCCAGATGAACCAGCTCTGCATCACCTAACGCAGACAGCCCTACCGGGCCAAGCGAGTCGCGTTGAATCATTAGTCGCCCTTTACTACAAAAAAGGGTCAGGGGGTCCCTTCTTGACAAGAGACCCTGCCCCAGCTTCTCAACTGCTCGGCTTCTGTATTACTCCAGCGGAAACTCAAGGCCTGTAACAGGAACTTCGCCCCAGTAACTAGCGTTCGGCTGGAGAGTCAATCTGGTATCTGACCATTCGCCGACACTATATGGGCCTGTGCCGGCGACCTGTCCTCCCCTCACCCCATAGCTGTCACCAGCATTTGCAAGCGCCGTCGGGCTGACCATAGCGAAATAGGGCTGGGCCAAGCTCGCCAAGAAATAAGGCGCTGGGCGGTTCAGATGGATCAACACAGTCAGCTCATCCACCTTTTCAATACCGTCGAACGGCGAAACGGGGCTGTCATCTTCCTGAAGCTCGCCTTTAAAGCCTAGGAAGACCGACTTCCAACCGCTGTAGGCTCCTGTCCCCCGCAGAGGATCAGAGGGATCAAACCAGCGATTGAAGTTGGCCAGCACTGCATCAGCGTTGAACGGCGTGCCGTCATGAAAAACCACTCCTGGCCGCAGATAGAAAATGTAATCCAGCCCATCATCCGAGACCATCCATGAAAGAGCCAATGCCGGCACTGCCGTCTCTCCATCCAGACGAACTAATCCCTCATAGAGATAACTGTTAACCAGCCACGAGTCCTCATCCTCCGCATTAGCGGGATCAAGAGAGATGTCCTTCGAAAGCGGAGGTTGGCCTTCTAGCGGCAGAGAAGGCGTTCCCCCTGCCTCCGGGCCGGTTGCCTGTGTCTCACCAGCAGGCGTCTCCGCTGGCGTTGCGGGTTGACAGGCTATCAGCAACAGACTTAGAAATACCAGTACGGACAGGGTACGCCACCTATTCATTGCATCTCCTCCTGATGGATAGTGCCTTCCTTGAGGTCGTCACTTACAACAACACGAAAAGATCCAAAGGCCTGCTTGAGGCCTGATTGGACAAGTTCTTGAGAGGTACTACTTCAGTTGGCCTCTCACCTTAACGAACATACCAGCTCGCCATCGAACTCCGCGTTGATAGTGAGTCTGGCTGGGCTGTTACCCCCTATTGCAATCAGATATATCTCGTTGTTGCCCTCGCGATCGGAAACAAAGGCGATATGCCAACTGTCGGCTGACCACCCCGGATTTCCATCAAAAGAAGGATTATCAGTCAGGCGTTTCACATTGGCGGGGCATCCGCCCGGAAGGGTTGGGCAAGCAGGGGGGAGGATATAAATCTCCGGGTTTCCATCCCGTTTGGAGACAAAGGCGATCCACTGACCGTCCGGTGACCAGATCGGAAAATCATCTTCAGCGGGGTTATCGGTCAGACGGGTGAGGCTGCTCCCATCTACATTCATCGTATAGATTTCAGCATTTCCGTCACGCCAAGAGGTAAAGGCGATCCGAGTGCCATCAGGTGACCAGCTTGGGTTTGCGTCAGCCGCTATGTCTGTGGTCAAGCGCATCTGGTTGTTGCCATCAGGAGACATCAGGTAAATATCAGCGTTGCCATCCCGGTTGCTCGTGAAGGCAATAAACTGCCCGTCAGGCGACCAGAGCGGGTTACTGTCCCCTGATGGATCATTAGTAAGGCGGGTAAGCCCACTACCGTCCGCATTGACTGAGTAGATTTCCCAGTTGCCATCCCGAAAAGATTCGAAGGCAAGACGGCTCCCGTCGGGTGACCAGCTAGGGTTCCTGTCAGCGTCCCCTGAAGCGGTCAGTCGTGTCTGATTACTGCCGTCTACCCCCATGATGTACAGCTCAGCATTGCCGTCCCTCGTGGAGACAAAAGCGATCCGACTGCCATCCGGTGACAGCGCTGGGGCAGTATCCTCTGCTGGGTCATAAGTCAGGCGCAACAGATTACTGCCATCCGTATTCATCACGTAGATTTCGCTGTTGCCATCCCGCTGAGAAACGAAAACAATCCGACCCGCTGGTGAGGGAGTAGGCGTGGGTTGAGGAGTAGGACTCTCAGAGAGGAGCGGAGTCTCGGTTACCTCAGGGGTAACCTCGGCAGTACCGACCGCAACTTCTGTGACTGCCGGCTCGGTCACCGTGTCCTCCCCGCTGGCAAGCCCAGCGGCGCCACCCAATGAGACGGGTACTAAATCACATGCAGACAGCACGAAGCTTGCTAATAAAATGAGCGGCAGGAAAAACACTACTTTGGGGTTTTGCCGATATGCCAATAGCTTAGCTGTCACGTTTATGTTCTCTTTTGCAGAGTGAATCGTCATGTTCTTAAGAAGCCCTTTGGTCTGGTCTTGATGTCTTGTATAACTACATCGTTAGTCGTGAGCGGGCTTCGAAAGGGTCTTTTACGGGCGACTTTTTTAAGCAATTTTTATGCTATACCTTTGCACTTTTTAAGCTGACGATTTGAAAACACCGCGCCCCAGGCGGTAAAAGAAGGTTGGAGCCAATCTCAACCGACCGAGGTGCGCGATGTCGATACCGATTATCTGTCTGGATGAATGTCTGTGCCAATTTTGCGAGGTGTTCCGGGCGTGCTTCAGCAAACC
>Ga0209101_1003020_pt1 | contig 10510 bp, 9 predicted proteins | sample ConPoolayeCmetaG_FD_185481 | JGI IMG/M metagenome (GOLD analysis project Ga0209101, IMG submission 185481) | Hot spring microbial mat communities from California, USA to study Microbial Dark Matter (Phase II) - Cone Pool mat layer C metaG... ... | reverse complement strand
ACAAATGACCAATGACAAATGACAAATGACCAATGGGCAAGGGGAGGGGTGGGCGGTCCTGGGGTGGCAGAAGGTCCGCGTCGCTGGGCTATTTGGTTGACAGGGACATAGAGGCGTAGTAGAATATAACCACTCCTAAGACCGACTGGTGCAGAGGGCTCGGAATAGGACACGGATAGACACGGAAGAAGCGGATGAGCACTGATCTTTATGACGGCTTGCGCTGGGGAATGTAACCGCGTTGTAAGTATAGGATAGTGGAGTGCAGTTCTGATGCGGATCACTGTAGTGACCAGTTCATATCCCAGGTTTCCTGGAGACGGAACTGCCCCCTTTGTGCAGTCTATATGCCAGCATATGGCCGATCAGGGCCATCAGGTTGAAGTTGTAGCGCCTTACGATCCGGCCGTGCGTCCCTTTTCTGATCGATCTGTAGTGGTACATCGTTTCCGTTATACACTGCGGGACAATTGGCACGTAATGGGCTACGGCAAATCGCTTATCGGCGATATGCGGTTAAGAAAGGGGGTGTATTTTTCTCTCTCATTCTTCTTGTTCGCTCAATTCTGGTGTACATTAAGAGTTGCCATCCGGCAAAAGGCCGAGATCGTCTATGCTCATTGGGTGCTTCCCAATGGCTTAGTGAGTGCCTGGGTGTCTCGTTTGTTGCGCATTCCCCTGGCGATTAGTTTGCATGGCTCCGATATTTTTGTCGCTCGGCGCAACAGGGTTTTTGGGCAGATAGCGCGTTGGATTTTCCAGCAATCTGCCATAATCACAGCCTGTAGCGAGGAGCTCCGACATAGCGCCATTGACCTGGGGGCTCCTCCAGATAGTATTCACCTAATTGCTTGGGGCGCCGATCCAGTTCGGTTTCATCCGGACACTACACCACTGAACCGCTCTGATTTCGGATTGGATAGTAACGACGTTGTGCTTGTTGCTTTAGGGCGGATTGTTTCCAAGAAGGGTTTCGATGTTTTAGTACGGGCACTACCCAAGTTGGTGCGTTCCTATCCCCAAGTGCAGGTGGTACTTGGTGGTGATGGTATTCAGAGGGATTATCTACGCCAACTGGCAATGGAGATAGGGGTGGCGAGGCACCTTCACCTTGTGGGCCCGGTACCTTGGGACAACGTGCCAGGCTTCCTGGCAATGGGAGATATTTTTGTTCTTCCTTCAACACGTGATGCTGCCGGTAATCTGGACGGTCTGCCTACAGTATTACTGGAAGCGATGGCCATGGGTAAACCTATTGTAGCAACCAATGTCGGAGGAGTTCCCTTAGTAATTGAAGACGGAGTGAATGGGTTGCTCTGTCCCCCGGGTGATGCCGAGGCGTTAGGTCAAACCATAGCAGTGCTCCTTAAAGACCCTATTTTACGGACGGAACTTGGCCGAGCTGCGAGAGCCTCCGTTGAGACACGCTTTAATTGGCCAAGGGTTGTGCAGTCTCTGGTAACACTGTTCCAAGAGCATGCGTATGTTAGGTAGCCTATTTCCGCCTTGTTCAGGCCCACGGCGTTTTAGAAGTTGTTTGAAGGCTATCCTATTATTAGCCCTTGTTTTACGTTTGATGGGCGCAAAATGGGGATTACCGCTCGTATATCATCCCGACGAGCCAGGATATGTAGCAACGGTTCTTAGGATGCTGCAAACGGGAGACTTCAACCCTCGTCGTTTCGATTACCCCTCGCTCTTTTTGTACCTCCTTCTCCCCTTTGCCATTATAGCTTTTACACAGGGCGTGATTGATGGCACTTTTATAGAAATAAGTGATGTGACCGCTGCTCACATGTTGACTACAGGTACTGGTACCACTATGATACCTGGGCTCTACCTGTTGGGCCGGATGGAGATGGTTGTTTGTGGTTTAATCACGGTCTATTTAATATATCGTCTTGGGAGTGAGCTATTTAGCGCAAAGGTCGGTTTTTGGGCTGCGCTGTTTTTAAGCATATTACCGATACACATAATGGCTAGCTACTGGTACCGCCCCGACGCGCTAGTAACTTTATTTGTGGTCGCCAGCGTGTATTCAGCAACCCAGGTCTACATTTATGGGTTGTGGGGTGCTTATATTACTGCTGGATTATTAGCCGGGCTAGCGGCATCTAGCCAGTACAATGGGCTCATTGTCATAACATCCTTATGGGTTGCGCATTTTTTGCGTCGCGGGACGCTAACAGATATACGTCTTTGGGCTGGAACTGCTGCAATGGTGGTAGGCTTTCTGATAGGCACACCTTTCGCTCTGCTTGACATACCCAACTGGTTAAATGGGTTGGCAGGGCAGTTACGCCACTATTATGTCTTGGGACATGCAGGCGCTGAGTCGTATGGAATGATAGCACAAGCCCGATGGTACTTGGGTAAGATGTTTACAACCACAGGGATGATGCCATTATTTGCCCTGGCAGGTATTGCTAAAAGCATCGGTGAACGGCATCGGACGACTTTAATTGTGATTGCTTTTTTGGTCGTGTATTCTATATTGATTATTCGCCCTCGCGTGCACACGATGATGGCCTTAACGCCTATGTTGCCCTTTATTGCTCTGCTTGCTGCGTATGGTTTTCTATCGCTTCAACAAATCCTGCCACAAGGTAACATGCGCAAAAGTATAATTATTAAATCCTTTGCGCTTCTTTTAGCCTTATCAGTCTGGCCTCAGACGTTGCTCACTCTGCATATGTTTACTTGTCCAGAAGTACGCACCGTAGCAAGGGAATGGATCCAAAACAATCTGCCTGCCGGGGCCCGTATCGCAGCAGAAGGCTATACTCCTGTACTGACGGATAACTTTAATGTTACTTATATAAATCGCCTTATTGATTATCCACCAGAGTGGTATATAGAGAACCGCTTTGACTATTTAGTTGCTAGTTCCGCTACTTATGGCCGTTATTATATAAATGCTGATAATTATTATAGAGAAGTCTCAGAGTACAACGCATTTTTCAGCAGTTTCACTCTCATTGGTGAAATCAAAGGGCCGTTTCAGTTTATGGCGGATCCCGAGGGAATTATCCGAGTATATCAGCTCTATCAATCAGATGACTAAAATGAGCACATCGAGAGACACCAACTATTATAAATCACGAGATGCAAAGGCTAGGAAAATCATCAACATTGTAAAAGACGCTTCTTTTGATGTAAGTGCTTCTCGCTGCTTAGATTTGGGATGTGGCAACGGCGTTATTACAGACCGTTTGTGTTCTGTTGTTGGCTGGATTGTAGGAGTAGACTTGGACTGGGAGCTTGTTTCACAAGCACCTTCTCACTTGAACCGAGTTCAAGCAGACGCACTCTATCTGCCATTCTGCGATGCTGCATTTGACTTTGTAGTTTGTACACAAGTATACGAGCATGTTGAAGACATGACCCGACTTGTTAACGAGATTACTAGAATCTTAAAACCTGGTGGCGTCTGCTACTTTAGCGGACCTAATCGGCTCTGGCCCTACGAGTCCCACTACAAAGCTTGGATGATCCACTGGCTGCCCCATCAATGGCAAAAAAGGCTCTTCCATATCGGGAGACACAAGGATATGCCTCCAGTGAGGCTTTATAACTACTGGCAATTGCGTCGATTTTGGAGACATTTCGTACTGCGAGATTATACCCTTCATTTGATACGCTATCCGGATCGTTTCCCCGGAGCTGATGTGCCAGATTGGGTACGGTATATACCCGATTGCATATTGGCTATGGTGATTTGTCTCACACCAAACGTTAATTGGGTGCTCATAAAACCTTTAGACGAAAAGGGAGAGCAGCACAGGTGAAAACCATACTTATTGACGCTGTTGGCATCCATCAGGTAGGTGGTGGACGAACCTCTATTTTGAGTTTATTGGAGAATATGTTTGCTCTCGACCACTACAACCGATATTTTGTATTAATCAGCAAGCATGAGCCCACAATAGAGCCGTTTCCCAATGTAACACAGATTGTGATGCCTCCGTTGAATCGTTTTGCGATAAGGGCGTATATGCAGATAACTGTTCCAAGTCTTCTAAAACGGCATCATGTGGATCTAGTACATTTCACGAAAAACCTTGGTCTGTTCGGGATGCCAGTCCCATACATTGTCACAATTCATGATTTGACCACATTGCGTCTTTATAGACAAAGTCCTTTTATAGACGTTCTTTACTGGAGAGTTGTCGAGCCTTTAACAGTACGTAGGGCTGCGCAAGTTGTGGCCGTTTCTAACGACACAGCCAAAGATATTGAGGAGTACTACGGAATCCCCCAACAAAACATCAAGGTTGTTTATTGGGCCCCCCGGACAATTTTCAGGCCAATTAAGAATTCTGATCAGTTAGAGGATTTCCGACGACGCTACTCTTTGCCAAAGCAATATATTCTATTTGTGGGGATCTTGGCGAAAAAGAAAAACCTGCCAACATTGTTAAAAGCTCTTGCAGACCTACGTTCCCGTAGGTCTGATGCGCCAGAACTGGTAGTGGTAGGACGCCGCTATCCACAGAGTGATGACAAGGTATCTATTCGTCTTACCTACCAACTGGGCCTAGAAAACTATGTGCATTTCGTGGGTAGCCTCCCAGACAATGATTTGCCACTATGCTATGCCGCGTCAGAACTATGTGTGTTACCATCATTGCACGAGGGATTCGGTATCCCTTGTTTGGAGGCCATGGCATGTGGGGTGCCAGTGATTGTTACGCGTGCAGGCGCATTGCCAGAGATTGTAGGCGATGCTGGATTGGTTCTTGATGACCCTACGAACTTTGTTAGCCTCAGTTTAGCTATGGAAGATGTGTTGTCCAATAAGACTCTCCGCGAAGAGATGATAAGACGGGGATTTGCTCGAGCTGCCTCCTTCTCGTGGGAGAACTCGGCACGGAAAATGTTGGAAATTTATCAAACTATACTGGACGAAGGAGAGAGATGCTCAAGTATGATGGAGAAAGGCTGATCCCTGGTGATCACCGTTTGAAGAATTTACTAATAGAAGATCTGGCCAAATTCCGCTTTGCTAGCCAGTATGCAATTAACAGGTTGGTTTTAGATGCAGGATGTGGTGCTGGTCAAGGCTCTGCCTATTTGTCTCGTAGCGGAGCGCGTTACGTCGTGGGAATTGATATCTCATCTGAGGCAATAGCATATGCTCGCCGAACCTTTCCGCAGAATAACTTGACGTTTGTTGTAATGGATGCCCTTCATCTAGGATTCCCTGACCATACCTTTGATTTAGTCACTTCTATTGAAGTTATCGAACATTTGTCAGAACCAGATCAGTATGTAGCGGAGATTCGGCGCGTTCTCAGGAATGGAGGAATCCTAGCGCTATCTACGCCCAATAAACTTATCAGTTCACCGACGCCAGGAACAATCTGGCCGCATCACGTGAAAGAGTTTTATCCAGATGAACTTTGCACGCTGCTGATGAGGCATTTTTCTTCCGTTGAAATGTGGGGAATGTGGATACCAGTTTATGACCAGCACCCCGCGCGACGGCTGATGCACTGGCTGGCCCCTCTGTTTAAACCAATTTTACCGCGCATGTTGAGAGTAAGAGCCTTGCCAACTTTGCAGAGGCTGATCAAAGCGGAGTTAAGTTTAGACGATATATCAATCTCTCGCGCAGACGTCGCTAGGAAACCCACTCTTATTGCTATATGCCACGCCTGAAACGGAACAAAGTGCTCTGGGTGGGGTTACAGACGCTTTTCGCTATCGCGGCACTTTTCTTTTTGGGCCGGGCTCTACTGACACAATGGTCACAAATCAAGACATTCCCATGGCACTTTCGCGTTGTGCCCTTGATACTTTCTATGGCGTTTCAATTGGCGGCCATATTTTTCTGGGCCACCATTTGGCGTCATATGGTTGGGCATTTGTTGGCGTATCCTTTGAGATGGATAGATGGTATCCGCATATATGTCTTGTCTAACTTGGTCAAATATATACCTGGTTCAATTTGGGGATACGCAAGCCGGGTATATCTGGGGTTGGATAAGGGGCTGGATGCAATCAATGTGGGGATTAGTACGATATGGGAGGTAGGAATCGCTGTTGTGGCCAGTCTGTTGTTGAGCAGTGTGACGCTTTTCCCCTATCTCAGATTGATTGAGCGACGACTCCTCTACCCGCTACTGATCGTTGCTCTGTTGTGCTTTTGTGGTTTACTTCCACCCGTGTCCCGCTACTGGATGCATATGTTCAGCAACCAAGAGGTAGCGCATCGCGCATCTTCTGTAAGTTGGCGAGATTTTTGGTTGTACCTGAGCGCAGCATTGACAACTCACATATTGGTGGGAATAGGCTTCTTTTTTTTCGTTTGCTCGTTTGCAGATGTTAACCCGCGTTCCATATGGGGTCTGGCGGGTGTCTGGTCATTTTCTGCGACCAGTGGCCTGGTCATCATGTTGGCCCCTTACGGTATAGGTGTACGGGAAGGGGTATTGACCTGGTTGCTCCAGGTATTTGTATCTCCTGGTGTGGCGGTACTGGTCTCCTTGGCTTCACGCCTGTGGACGATTTGCGGCGAACTGCTGGCTGCTTTATTGGCACTGGCTTTACTTCGCATTTCCAGGCAAGAACGCGAATAACCCTTGAGGATTATTGATTTCTTATCAGACCTGGCTAAAATGGAAAGTGAACTTGAACGTAACCCTTTATAAACTTGGAAGGAGGTACACCATGCGGAAGATCATTATCACCATATCTGTGCTGGTAGGGCTCCTTGCCCTGGCAACGGGAGTCTACGCTGGCGGGAATCCTCCTCCTGCTCTGAGCGCTGGCTTCCAGTTGCAGAATCGGTCTACAACGAATACTGCCAACATCTCCATCGCGTACTACAATGCTGCAGGCAACCAGGTAGAAGTTGATACCGATACAATCCCCGCGAACGCTTCTAAAAGCTACTACGTCCCCAACGTGTTGGGCCAGCCTGATGGGCGGTATTCGGTTGTTGTTTCCTCTGACCAGGAACTCTTCGCCCTGGTGAACCAGGTGACTGCCTCTGGAGCCACTCCATATGTTGCAGCTACCCACAGTGGCCTGACGGCTGCAGAGACCGGGTCCCCGCTCTACTTCCCTTGGGTTGTCTGTGGCTATTACAACTATAACTCTATGCTCGCTGTTCAAAATGCTGGCTCGGCCGCGACAAACATCACTGTTGAATTCTATCGGAGTGGCCAAAGCACTCCCACCAAGACCTACACGTTTAACAACGTGCCTCCGGGGGGTGCTGTATTTCTGGATATGACTGCTACCCCTTACAAGACCGACCTCGATGGCTTCTTTGGTTCCGTGATAGCCCGCAGCACGGGGGATGCAACTCCTCTTGCCGGTGTGTTGAACGACACGAATCCCACGGGCAGTTTCCTGCGCAGCTACAATGCTGTTCTCCAAGGCTCCACAAAACTATATGCCCCGCAGGTGACCGCTAATTACTATGGCTTCTCTTCCGGTATTACCCTTCAGAATCCCAACGCCACGCCGCTCACCGCGACCATAAAATACTATAGGTCAGGGGAAACTACACCGGTGGTGACGCAGACCGTCTCTATAGAAGCCAACTCGGCTAGGCCCATCTACCTTCCCAACGTGTCAGGCATGCCTGCTAACTTTAACGGGACCGCGGTGGTCGAAGCGCTACAGCCGATTATGGGTATTGCTAATCACGATCGTGTCCCGCCCGGCCCAGCGGCATCCTACAACCTGATTCCGCAGGAGAAAGCCTCTACCACGCTGTATATGCCGCAAATCGTCCGGGCGTATTACGGCTTTGAATCCGGCTGGCAGGTCTACAACATCGGCCCTGAAAATGTCACAGTAGAGGTAACCTACTTCAAGGCTGATGGGTCCCCAAAGGCCACGACAACCCATACTATTCCAGCAAACTCGGCTTTTACGATGTATCTGGGCGATTCTCGTGGCGCGGCCCTGGGCACAATGTTTAACGGCGGTGGTAAAATTGCTGTAACTTCAGGAAACGGGAAACTGGTGGGCATAGCCAACTTCGTAGCACCTTCCAGCGGCGATAATATGCAGGTTTACAACACTTTCACGCCGTAAGGCTTCAGGCTCATCAGGAGTGGGCAACCGTTTGAGCGACTGCCCTGAAATATTTCAGGGCAGTCGCTCGGTTTTGTTTGAGCATTTAATTCTTATTTTGGAGATTCATATGAGAGACGGCTACAAATTAAAGCCACTTGTTTTTGGGCTGTTTCTTCTCATTCTTGTGCTGATGGTGAGTTGTAGTGAACGTTTGCCGGGCGCCGCCTCGCCACTCGCAGTGCCGGCAACATCTATGACACTGGCCTCACCCATTGCTACACCGGCTATGTTGTCGGGGCATATTCTCTTCCACTCTAACCGAAATGGAGATTTTGATCTTTACATCGTAGATGTGAGCAACTTAGCATGGCAGCGGCTGACCAGTACACCTGGAGATGATGTAGAGGGTACCTGGTCTCCAGATGGCCGAAAAATAGCTTTCTCATCTATGCGCGATGGGAATTTTGAGATTTATGTAATGAATGCGGATGGTAGTGATCAACGACGATTGACCGATGATCCTGCTACTGATTGGGGACCGACCTGGTCGCCAGATGGGACCTACATTGCCTTTGCCTCCGATCGGAATGGTCAAATGCATCTCTTTATAATGAACGCCGATGGAAGCAACCAGCATCCCCTATCACCTGAAACTGAAACTCTCGGTTGGGCTCCCTCGTGGTCGCCTAAGCGCAACGAAATCGTGTTTGTATCTAATCGTGATGGGGACAGCGACCTATACTTGTTACAACTGGAAACCAGCAAGGTGGTGCAACTAACCTTTAACGATCTTCAAGATGAACGTCCAATGTGGTCCCCAGACGGGGAACAAATTGTCTATATGGGAGCCAGAGAGAGGACGTCGCTGTTTGATCCGGACGAGATCTATGTTATTTCGCGAACGGGCACTCAAGTTCGTCAACTAACGGATAATCTGGTCGGAGATATTACCCCTTGTTGGTCTCCTGATGGTCAGTGGATAGCGTTTTCCAGCGCGCGAAATGGTGGGTGGAATATCTTTGTGATGCCAATTTCTGGAGAGAAGCAAGGTGTTATTCAAATAACCAATAACGGATGGTGGAATAGAGGACCTCGCTGGAGGCCATAGGCAGCTATGCAGGGCAAAATCCCTGATATTTGGCAAATATCCGCCGAATATGATCGGCGATTCAGTGAGGGTAGTTTTCGAGAGACGGACAGCTTCTATCAATGGGTTCTTAAATGTTTGTCTCCCAACCCTATGAAATCTATCCTAGATGTTTCTTGTGGGGAAGGCCACCTGCTCAAATGGGCAGTACGATTATACGGAATGGACGGATGGGGCATTGATTTATCTTCAGCTGCTTTAAGGGTTTCCCGCCAGAGCTTGCCCCAAGCCAAGCTGGTACGCTGTGATGGAATCAGTCTTCCGTTCCCTGATAGCACCTTCGATTATATAACCAATTTGGGAAGCCTGGAGCACTACACTGATGTCCTTCGGGGGATCAAGGAAATGGCAAGGGTTTTAAAACCCGAGGGGAAAATAGCCATTTTGTTGCCTAACAGTTACTATCTGATTGATATTATATGGTCAGTGTGGCGCACGGGTTACGGACCATCACATCAGCAGCCTCTCGAGCGATTTGCAACTGTTGGGGAATGGAAAAACGCCTTACAGAACGGTGGCCTTGAGGTCGTGTGTACATATGCTTATAATTTTCGCTTTCCTAAAAGTGGAGCAGATTGGCGATGGTATAAAGAACGACCAAGCAGGCTATTAAAATTGCTATTGGCGCCGTTTGTGCCTTTTAACCTTGCCTATTCTTTCCTGTTCATTGGCCGTAGAAAGATCTGTCCCTAAACATAGATGCCTATCCTCGGAACCACATGCACTGCGGCGGCCTTCTGCCACCTCACCGTTGTGTTTTCCCCCAAAGCCCGCTCTACCGGGATTCCTACCCCTCCCGCTTCAGCGCCGCGATGTAGGGGAGGGTACGGAACATGTCGGCGGAGTCCAGGCCGTAGCCCACCCCAGATGTCGGGGATCCCAGAGCCCGGACAGGCGTATGCGGTCGGTCGTTTTGCCACGAATTGGTAATTCTACCCCAAAGGGCACAAAGTACTCGCAAAGGACACAAAGGGGTAAAAGATTGTCCTTCGTGCCCTTTGTGTGGCCTTCGTGTCCTTTGTGGTTTTTGCGAGACGATCCGCTGGTAGACCGTTACGTCATTTGCGAAATTCGTGGCAAAACCCGATCCCTTCCCTTCGTGGGCCCTTCGTGTCCTTGGTGGTTTTGGATCACCCCCAGCGGGCTTTGACAATTCCCCATTCCGCGCTACAATACCGATGAGCCAATGGCTTCGGGGGTAGAAAATGGCCCAGGAGATGATAACGATTGTCCAGATAGAGGAAATCGCCCGGCGGATTGTTGCCGAGGAGATGGAGGGTCTGCGCCGGGAAATGCGGGAGCAGGCGGGGTACGGCCCCGGGCTGGACG
>Ga0209101_1003019_pt1 | contig 10510 bp, 10 predicted proteins | sample ConPoolayeCmetaG_FD_185481 | JGI IMG/M metagenome (GOLD analysis project Ga0209101, IMG submission 185481) | Hot spring microbial mat communities from California, USA to study Microbial Dark Matter (Phase II) - Cone Pool mat layer C metaG... ... | reverse complement strand
CCAGCGCCGACACGCGGACATCCCAGCGCCCGGCAGGCAGCTCCACCTGGACGATGTCATCCTTCCCCACCGGGCCCCACACCTCCCCACCCACGTTCGCCTCCGCCCCCTGCCCGGGCGGCGGCGGCGGGCTGGTAAAGACCCACCGCACCGCCTCCACACCTCCCCCTTCGTCCACTACCCGCGCACGTACCGGCCGGGTGGGGCGCAGCAGCAACACCACCCTCGCCCCACCCTCTTCCACCCGCACGGTCGAGGGTGGCGCCCACACGCCGGCGGAAACCACCCTCGCCTCTATCCACGCCCCCGCCTCGAGCGCCACGGCGCGCGACCCGCCCACCGGCACCACCAGCCGCTGCTCCCGGGCCGCCCCGCCCGGCGCGGAGCGCTGGAGCAGCTCGACCTCCACCTCCCGCTCTCGCACAACCCACGGCGCCTCGGCCCGCACCTGCACCTCCAGCTGGGGCGGCGGCGCGGCGGCGACCAGGGCGACGGCAGCGGCGATCAGTCCAGCACCCATGCCCCTACACCCGGTGGATGCGGCAGGTGCTCCCGGACAGCCAGCAAAAACCGTTGGACACCTGGCACTCGTTCATGCCAATGAACCGGTTGTCAACGCACGCCTCTTGGTATCGGTACTCGCACGTCGTCTGCCCATCAATGGTCACACACACCTGGATCTCGATCTGGGCGCAGCGCCAGCACCCCCAGCCGGCGCCCACCGGCGTCGCTACGAGCAGGGCCACCAGCACCGCCAAGACCACCGTGCCCGCCGTTTTCCCCAGAATTTCCATCGCTTTGCCTCCTTCCCCACGGTTTTTCCTCACGTTAAAAAAAACGCCCTGTCAAGCCCCCCGGCCGCCGACACTGCGGAAGCTACGGCAGCAGCGGGCGGATGACGTGCGCCCACCACCAGGGGGCGAGCAAGGCCTTCAGAACAACGTCCAGCACCAGGCCCACCAGTCCAGCCAGCAGCCAGCGCCGCCACCCCGGCGGGCGCGCCAACCCGAGGCCGACCAGCGGCTCGGCCAGCGCCACGCCCAGGGCGATGTACGCCGCCACCCGCACCACCGCCCAGGGGTGCCAGGCCGCCACTGCCGCTGCCAGCGGCGCCTCCGACAGGGCCGCCAGGCCGCCCGCGTAGGCCCCCATCCAACCAAACAGGATGCTGGCGAACACCAGGCCCAAAAAGCCGCCGGTGGCCACCGTGGCGGCGGCAAATAGCGCGGCGTGCAGGAGGTGCCGGGGCACAAAGCAGGCCATGCTGGACTCGCACCCCTCGCCACTGGCCGCCCAGGCGAGCATCTCCTGCCGGTACTCGGCGGCGCGGGGGAAGGCCGCCGCGCAGCTCCCCGGCCGCCACGCCTCGAGGGCGGCGGTGCCGGCCGCCAGCAGCCCCGCCCAGACGGCCACCACCAGCGCCGCCACGCCCCGCCGCCCGCGCCGCAGCGCCGCCACGAGCGGCAGCCACGCCAGCAGCGCCAGCAGCGGCGGTACGGCCAGCCAGGCGATGACCATGTGTCATGCTAGCACCGGTCCTTCCCTTCTGCCCTGCGGCCCCTCCGTGGCTCGGGGTCCGGCGCACCCCCCTCACCGGCCGACCGCCACCGGCTCGGGGGGCCCTTCGCGCGGGCGGTGCCACGGCACCCCTCCTCCTCCGCCGGCAGCTTGAGCGACGGCGCCGATGGGCCTAGTATCGGGCGGCAAGGAGGGGTACAGGCGTGGCGAGGGGCACACCCTGGATGGTGGCAGCGTTGGCGCTGATGGCGGCGGTGGGAGCCGGCGGCTGCTCGGTGCGGCGGCTAGCGGTCAACGCTTTAGGCAACGCGTTGGCTACGGGGACTTCGGCGTGGGCGGGAGACGAAGACCTGGAGCTGGTGCGCGACGCCACCCCCTTCGCCCTCAAGACCATCGAGAGTCTTTTGGGGGAAAACCCGCGCCACCGCGGGCTGCTGCTCGCCGCCGCCGCCGGCTTTACCCAGTACGCCTACGCCTTCGTCCACAGCGAAGCGGACTACCTGGAGGAGCAGGACCTGGCCCGCGCCACCGCCCTGCGCCGGCGAGCCGTGCGGTTGTACCTGCGGGCGCGCACCTACGGCCTGCGCGCCCTGGAGGAGGCCCACCCGGGGCTGGCGGCGCGCCTGCTGGCCGACCCCGCGGCAACGCTGGCCGCCACACGCCGGGACGACGCGGCCGCGCTCCACTGGACCGCTGCCGCCTGGGGAGCGGCCATCTCCCTGGCCAAGGACGACGCCGAGCTGGCCGCCGACCTCAAGGTGGTGGAAGCGCTGGCGCGTCGCGCCCTGGTCTTGGACGAGGGGTTCGGCGAGGGGGCCATCCACGACTTTTTCATCGCCTTCGAGGGGGGGCGCCCGGCGGCCGCCGGGGGGTCGGCGGAGCGTGCCCGCCACCACTTTGAGCGGGCGGTGGCCATCTCCCGGGGACAACGCGCCGCACCGTACGTGGCCCTGGCCGAATCGGTGTGCCTGGCGGAACAAAACCGGGTCGAGTTCGAGGCGCTGCTACGCCAGGCCTTGGCGGTGGACCCCAACGCCGCCCCCGCCCAGCGCCTGGCCAACCAGGTGGCGCAGCGCCGGGCGAGGTGGCTTCTGGCGCGCAGCGAGGAGTTGTTCCTCGAGTAGGCCGGCGCCTTTGGCGCGAAGGTGAACAGCCGGCGCAGCGCCACCGTATGAGGGTAGGATGAGCACCATGCACACTCGCCGCCTTTCCCCGCTCCTTTTAAGTCTTCTCGTGGCCTTGGTCGCTATCGCAAACGCCCCGGCCCTGCACGCGCAGCAAAAGGTGACCCTGAAGATGGCCACCCTGGTGCCCCAGGGCTCGGCGTGGCACACGGCGCTGCAAGAGCTGGCGCAGACGTGGCAGAGGCTGTCGGGCGGGGCGGTGACGCTGCGCCTGTACCCCGGCGGGGTGGCCGGGGACGACGGCGACGTGGTGCGCAAGATGCGGCTGGGCACCCTGGATGCCGGGCTGCTGGCCACCGCCGGGATGGCCGACATCGATCGCTCGGTGTTTGCCCTGGCGATTCCCATGGCGTACCGCAACTACGAGGAGCTGGACGCGGTGGCCGAAAAGCTCACCCCGGAACTGGAGCGGATCTTCGCGGAGAAAGGGTTCGTGGTGCTGGCCTGGGCCGACGGCGGCTGGGTGCACTTCTTCACCAAATCGCCGGTGACCACCCCGGAGGATTTGAAAAAAATGAAGCTGTTCACCTGGGGGGACGACACCCCGGCGGTGGAGATGTGGAAGGCGGCCGGGTTCAACCCCGTCCCCTTGCCCGCCACGGAGATCTCCACGGCGCTGCAAACCGGCCTGGTCAACGCCCTCCCCACCACCCCCCAGGCGGCGGTGCTGCTGCAGTGGTTCACCCACGCCCCGTACATGACCGACGTGAAGTGGGCGGTGCTTTTGGGCGGCATCGTGGTGACCAAAAAAGCGTGGGATAAGGTCCCGGCCGAGCACCGCCCAGCTTTGGCCGCCGCCGCCCGGGAGACCGCCCGTACCCTGCGCGATGCCACCCGCCGGGCCGCCGCCGCCGACATCGAGGCGATGCGCAAGCGCGGCCTCACCGTGGTGCACCTGGACGCGGCGGCGGAGGCGGCGTGGCGCAGGGCCGCCGAGGCAGCCTACCCCCGGGTGAGGGAGGTGTTCGTGCCCGCCGCGGCCTTTGACCTGGCCATGCGTTACCGCGAGGAGGTGCGCCGCGCCGCCGCCGGAGGCGCGGGCAAGTGAAACTCGCCGCCGCCTGGAAGCTGGAGGAGGGCCTGCTGGTCGGCGCCTTCCTCGCCGCCATCGTGCTGCCGTTGATCGACGCGCTGGGGCGGCCGCTGGGTGGGTTCCACGTGCCCGGCGCCGCCGTCTACCTGCAGCAGCTCACCCTCTGGCTGGCTTTCGTGGGCGGCCTGTACGCGGTGCGCCAGCGCGCCCACCTCACCCTTTCCACCGCCGAACTGCTGGGGGCCCGGGGGCGCGGTTGGGCGGCGGCGCGCGGCGCCGCTCAAGCCGTGGCGGCGGTGGCCTGCGCGGCGCTGGCCTTTGGGGCGGCGGGGCTGGTGACGGCCAGCCGCCAACAGGGCAACCTGTTTACCCTGGGGATCCCGGTGTGGGTGAGCGAACTGGTGATGCCGGCGGCGCTGGGGTTGATGGCGGCACGCTTCGCCCTGGCGGCGTCGTCCCGCTGGCCGGGGCGGGCGGCGGCCTTCGCGCTGGTGGCGGCCGCCTTCGCCCTGGCCCTGCTGCCCCGGCCCACCACCTGGGTGACCTGGGGGCTTGTGGCCGTGGTGCTCGCCGCCGTGCTGGTGGGGGCGCCGGTGTTCGTGGCCATGGCGGGGGTGGCGCTGCTGTTCTTCTTCCGGGACGGCACGCCGGTGGCGGCGGTGACCGTGGAGATCTATCGTCTCGTCGCCTCTCCCACCCTCCCGGCCATCCCCCTGCTCACCGCCTGCGGCTACGTCCTCGCCGAGTCGCAAGCCGCCCACCGACTGGTGCGCTTCTTCCGCGCTCTCTTCGGCTGGATGCCGGGCGGCATCGCCGTACTAGTGGCGGGGGTGTGCGCCCTGTTTACCACCTTTACTGGCGGCTCGGGCATCACCATCATCGCCCTGGGCGGCCTGGTCTACCCGATCCTGCGCGAGGAGGGGTACGGGGAGGGGTTTTCGCTCGGTCTGGTGACCGCCTCTGGCAGCCTGGGGCTGCTCTTCCCCCCCAGCTTGCCGGTGATCCTCTACAGCGTGGTGGCCGAGGTGCCCGCCGAGAAACTGTTCCTCGCCGGGCTGCTGCCCGGGGCGCTGCTGGTGGTGCTGGCCGGGGGGTACGGGATGCTCATCGGGCGGCGGGCGCAGGGGACGCGCCGCGCCTTCTCCTGGCGAGAGCTAGTCGCCGCCACGTGGGAGGCCAAGTGGGAGCTGTCGGTACCGGTGCTGGTGATCGGCCTGTTCGTCACCGGCCTGGCCTCCCTGGTGGAGGTCTCCGCCATCGCCGCCGCCTACGCCATCGTGGTGCAGTGCTTCATTACCCGCGATCTGCACCCCGTGCGCGATCTCCCCCGTGTGCTGCTCAAGGGGGCGGCGCTGGTAGGCGGCGTGCTCATCCTGCTCTCCAGCGCCATGGGGTTGACCGCCTACCTGGTGGACCAGCAAATCCCCGACGCCCTCCTCGCCACCGTGCAGGAGCACGTCCGCTCCCCCATCGTCTTCCTGCTCGTGCTCAACCTCCTCCTGCTGGTGTTGGGCAGCGTGCTGGAGGTCTACTCGGCCATCGTGATCCTCACTCCCCTGGTGGTGCCTTTGGGCGCCGCGTTCGGCATCGACCCGGTGCACCTGGGGGTGGTGTTTTTGGCCAACCTGGAGCTGGGGTTTCTCTTCCCACCTGTGGGTTTGAACCTTTTCCTGTCGTCGTCGCGCTTCAGCGTGCCGATGGTCCAGCTTTACCGGCACGTGCTGCCGTTTCTCCTCATCCTGGGTATCGGCGTGCTACTGATCACCTACGTGCCAGCTATGTCGCTGGGGGTGTTGCGCCTGCTGGGACGGTAGCGGCGCAGGCAAGCCGGCGGGCGCGCAGACCCCGGCGCCAAGGCGTCCACTCGAGGTGAGGTTGGAGCCTCTCCCACGGGGGCCTGTGCTCCCCCCGGGAGAGATGCTTGAACCTGTTCGTACCCAAGGTCTCGAAAGGCCTACTCGTTGACCGTCACGTTGACCTGGGTGCGACCCTCCCCGGCCGCCACCGTCACCATAACCGACCGTTTGCCGCTTTCCGCCATGACCATTCCGGCACTGCCGCCCTCCGCCTGCCAGCTGCCCGAGGAGGTGATCTTGAACCCCTTGCTGCGCAGCTCCCGCTCAAAGAAACTCAAGACCTTGGCACCTTCATCGTCGGTCTCGAATTGCCAGCTGCCCAGGCTCTCCTTCTCGGTGCGGCTGGAGAGCACGCCCTTAGGTTTTGCACCGGGGTAGGCGGGCAGCCAGTCAGGGTACTCGCCCCCCGAGCCAAAGGTGGCGGTGCCCGTATCGGTCTTGATGGTGAGCCCGCCACGGTCGCCCCGGATTTCGGCCTTGCCCTTGTCGGTGCTGAACTTGATGCGCCCCTCCTTGACGTCGTTGACGTCCATGGTGAGGACCTCGCCGGTCTTCTTGTTGCGCAGGGTGATGGTGCCCTTCTTGTCGTCGCTGTCCACCACTTCAATCTCGGGGTCCATGGCAGCGATCATCTTGGCCGCCGCCATGGCGGGGTTCTTTTCGAATTCCTTGGCGAAGTTGCCCGCCTTCTTGGCGAGGAACACACCGCCAATAACGAAGATAAGCACAGTGAGCAGGATGAGCCCACCGCAACCGGCCGCCACCCAAACCCAAGGGCTGGTCTTTTTGGCGGGCGGAGGCGTGGACGGCGGCGCTGACGGGGGCATCGAAGGCGGCAGTGCCGCGGGCGGTGCCGGGGGTGGTTGGCTGGCCATACGACCTCCTTCGTCGTTCCTCAAACAGAGACTATAGCTCAGTTACTTCGCGCAAGCCAAGCCCCGGTTGTCGTGCTAGGATCCCCACTCCAGTTACGGTGGAGGTTAGCGATGAAGGAGAGGGTCTACAAGCGTATCCGACTGGTGGGTTGCTCCAGCGAGAGCATCGAACGGGCCGTGGCGCTGGCGCTGGCCAAGGCGGGTGAAACGGTGCGCGGCATGTCGTGGTTCGAGGTGGTCGAGATTCGCGGTGCGGTGGCCGACGGCGCGCCCGCCGAGTGGCAGGTGACCGTCGAGGTGGGATTCAAGGTGGATTAATCCGGCGTGATCCGGGTCACAACGCACCTGTAGGAACGGGCACGCCCAGCGAGCGACTCGCGGAGTGGTAAGGGCCAAGTACTGCTAGTATGGTCGTGGGCCATGCGGCGGATCGACCGCACCAAGCGACGCATCCTGCAGCAGGCGGTGCAGGAGAACCTCGCGACCCTGCGGGGGTCGCCCCCGGCCGGTCTGGCACGCGCCCGTTCTCGCTGGAATGGGGCGCTCCTGGGCGCCTCGCCGTTGCTGGTCCCCGGTGTCCTGGTGATCATGGCGTTGGTGTGGGCGAGCACGGTGGGAGACTCGGCGGCGCCGCCCACCGGCCGCCTGCCCGGTGCGCCCCGCCAGCTCCGACATGCGTCGCCTGAGGCGGTGGAGCAGGAGCGGGAAAAGCCGTCTCGCCCACCTCTCCAATCCCTGAACGTCGCCCCCCCGGACCTCAGGCTACCCCACCCGGCGCTGCTGGACCCGGCCACTCTGGCCCTTGGCATCCGCCGGGTCGTGCTGGACCCCGGCCACGGGGGCGACGACCTGGGTACCACAGGTCCCATGGGGCTTGTGGAGAAGGACCTGACCCTCGACATCGCCCTGCGCACCGCTGAAATACTTCATGCCAAAGGTTTTGAGGTACTGATGACGCGCGACGCGGACACCGCGCTGCCCCTCAACCGGCGTGCCCAGGTGGCTAACACCCTGGGCGGCGATGTGCTGGTGTCCATCCACGTGAACTGGATCCCCAACCGGCGGGCCCGCGGCGTGGAAACCTATTGGCTTGGCCCCACCGACGATCCGTTCATCAAGGAGCTGGCGGCCGCGGAAAATCGTTCCTCGGGGTACTCCTTGGCCGACTTCCGCCGCCTTCTGGAGGGGATCTACGCCGACGTGCGCAAGGACGAATCGCGACGCCTGGCGGAAGCAGTGCAGGCGGAGATGTACAAGTCGCTGGCACGCATCAACCCCACCCTGCAGGACCGCGGTGTCAAAACCGCGCCGTTTTTAGTCCTCGTGGCCACCGAGATGCCGGCCATCCTGGCCGAAGTGTCGTGCCTGTCCAACGACGAGGAGGCCGGTTTGCTGGCCACCGGCAAGTACCGCCGCCGCATCGCCGAGGCGCTCGCCGCCGGCATCGTCGCCTACGCGCAGGAGCGCGCCGCCGGGGCGAGCCTCGAAGGGAGTTCGTGAGCGTATGAGCGAAAAAAAGAACGTCATCCACGTGGGGATCGACTTGGGGACCTCACGGTCGGCCGTGTCGGCATCCAATGGCCAGCGCCACATCATCGACTCTTACGTGGGGTGGCCGGTGGACATGGTGGCGCGCAAGATCCTCAAGCGGCCAGTTCTCGTCGGCCGCGAGGCGCTGGACAACCGCCCCATGCTGGACTTGCACCGCCCGTTGGAACGCGGCCTGCTCAAGGAGGGATCCGAAAAGGACCAGGAGGCGGTGCGCCAGCTCCTCGCCCATTTGCTGGAGCTGGCTGGCGTTGGTGAGTCGGCGCGGGGAAACGCCCAGGTGCGCGCCGTGGTGGGGGTGCCGGCGGAGGCGCTGCGGGTGAACAAGCAACAGCTCCGCACTGCCTTCTCCGGCCTCGTCGATGCGTTGCTCATCGTCACCGAGCCGTTCGCTGTCGCCTATGGCATCGAGGCGCTGCTGCACGCCATGGTCATCGACATCGGCGCCGGCACCACCGATCTGTGCGTGATGAACGGGCGCTACCCCACCGAGGACGACCAGCGCACCCTGCTCAACGCCGGCGACTGGGTGGACGAGCAGCTGGCGCGCCTTATTGCCGCGCGCTACCCCGAAGCCTCCATCTCGCCGTACATGGTGCGGGAGTGGAAGGAGCGCTACTCCTTCGTCGGCGAGCCACACGGCAGCGTGGTGGTGAGCGCCCCGGTCAAGGGCAAACCCACCGAGCTCGACATCACCGACGCCATCCGAGCAGCGTGCGAGGGGCTCGTGCCGCCCATCGCCGAAACCATGTTGGACCTCATCGCCCGGGTCGAACCCGAGTATCAGGAGAAGGTCCGCCACAACGTCGTGCTGGCGGGTGGCAGCTCCGCCATCCGCGGTCTCGACGTAGCGCTCTCGGCCTTGCTACAAGAAGTCGGGGGGGGCGTTGTGCGCACCGTGGAGGACCCGATGTTCGCCGGAGCGGATGGCGGACTGGCCATTGCCATCGACGCCCCCGATGGTGACTGGGAGAAGCTGGTGGCGTGAGGGCAGGCCGTGGCAGCGCGCTCGCCGGCTATGCTTTGCCACGACGTGCGGTGCTAGCATTTGACCATGAGCCGTAACCGCCGCGGCAGCCCGGCAGAACCACCCACCCAAGCCAGCGACGAACCGCTCGCCCCGGGGCCGTTCGAGGAGTTGTTCCTCAAGCCCACGCGCCCGCTGGATCTCGAGGGAGGAATTGACCAGGCGCGCGACGTCTTCCCCCAGCCGCCGGCGGCGGCCGGCACTACGGTGGAGGGCGAGCGGGAATCGGTTATCTATTCCCCCTTCACGCCAGCCACGGCGAGTCCCCCTGCCTTCCCGCAGCCAGCCGGACCTCCGCCCATCACCATGGAGGCGGGCGTCTTCGAGCCGGCGCCGCCCTCCTTCGAAAAGTTGGTGGAAGAACTTGTACCGCCGCCCGCCGAGGAGGAGAGCCCCCAAATTGCCAGGCGCCTAAGGATCCCGCTTCCGGTGGTAGTCGCAGCCACGCTGCTGATCCTTATCATCGTGGCAGCCTTCCTGCTGCGCGAGCGGCTTACACCCCTCTTCTTTCGTCCGCCCAGCAGCGCGGTGGTCGCAGCCGAGTCCCAGGACCGAAGCGCCCCTCCTTCCGCCGCCGGCCACCCGGGCGAGGCGCCTGGCGCAGGGCCGCTCTCCACTTTCCCGGAACGCCAGTCCGAAAGCCCAGCCCCGGAGTCACTGGTCGAGCAGCCGGCTCCCTCGCAGCCCGACGTTGCCCCTGCCCCGCCGGAGGGGGTGCCCGCACCCGCCGCGGCGCTCCCCCCGGCCGGGAGCTTGATCGGGATCTCCTGGCAAGCCATCGAGACCGGCACTGAAATCGTGCTCACCGGCGACGGCAGCCTCACCCCGGGGCGCGTGCGCGTCAACGCCTTGGAGGCTCCGCCGCGGGTGCTGGTGCGCCTGGCCGAGGTGCGCCCTGGCGCCGCGGGCGAACAGCGCGCCGTGGGCACACGGGAGGTGGAGCGCATTCGCATCGGCTATCACGCCGAGCTGTCCCCTCCGGAACTTTACGTCGTTCTCGATCTCACATCTCCCACGGTGGCGCTGGCCAGTCACACCGTCGATCACGACTCCGTGCGCGTGACCCTGCGCCGCCCCCGCTAACGCCACTACTCGCCCACCGGCGCACCTCACCCAGCCACCCTTCCCGCCTACCCTCAGCCACCGCCAGAAGGTGGTGCTGCGCCCACGCACGAACACCGCCCAGGCCACGGCCTCGCGGAGCGCGGCCGGTCATGGCCACGGCCACGGTCACCGACACGGACACCGACACGGACACGGGCACGGCCACGGTCACGGTCACGGCCACGGTCACGGGCGCGGGTGCAGGAGGCGCCAGATCATGGCCCGCACCCGGTCGAACAGCTGCAGCGCCTCGATCACCCGAGCGTCGGCGGTGGTGCCTGCCAGCAGCCGCAGGTGGGTGTCGGCCTCCAGGGCCGAACCGTAGGCGATGCGCCAGTGGTGGCGGCGGTCGCGGCCGATGCGAC
>Ga0209101_1003017_pt1 | contig 10516 bp, 8 predicted proteins | sample ConPoolayeCmetaG_FD_185481 | JGI IMG/M metagenome (GOLD analysis project Ga0209101, IMG submission 185481) | Hot spring microbial mat communities from California, USA to study Microbial Dark Matter (Phase II) - Cone Pool mat layer C metaG... ... | reverse complement strand
GCCGTCGCGCGCCTTGCGCGAAGAAGCGCCGATTCGCTGTCTCTTGACCCTGGCCGCCTTTGCCTACCCTGAACACCTGCCATCTCACCTGTTTCATGAATTCGACCTGATGGCTGCTCTGATGCAAGCCATCGAGGGTCTGGATGCGGTGCGCGCCCGCCTGTTGACCAACATCGTCTTGCGCAAAAGCGATGGCTTGCCTTCGCTGAGTTCCTTTGAACAGATTCAAGCCGACGTTCAGGAACGACTGACCTACCGCCTTGGAGAACGCTATGAGCGCCTGCGCCGCTGGATCGAAGACGCGCGTGCGGCCGAACCCGAGGAGCTGGAAGTTTTTTTTGTGCGTCTGTTCGATGAGATTCTCTCTCAGCCCGGTTATGGCTTCTATCGCAATGAACGCGCCGCCGAACTGACGGCAAATTTAGCCGAATCGGCACGCAAGTTTCGCCTTGCCTTTCGCGAAAGCATGAACGTCAGCCTCACCGAACGCAACTGCGAATATTTGCGCATGGTACACGAAGGCTTGATCGCCGCCCAATATCTGCGCAGTTGGCAGGCAGAGGAGGAAGAAGCGGTTTTGATCAGCCCGGCCTACACGTTTTTGTTGAGCAATCGGGCGGTCGATGTGCAGTTCTGGTTGGATGTTGGCAGCTCTGGCTGGTATGAACGCCTGTTCCAGCCTTTAACCCAGCCGTATGTTCTCAGCCGACGCTGGCAAACCGGCCGCCGGTGGACGGCCGAGGATGAGGCTCAGGTTGCTGAGCAAAATCTGCAACGCATTACCCTGGGTCTGGTGCGCCGCTGTCGCGGCCGCATCTATGTGGGCTATTCAGAGTTCAGCGCCAGCGGTTATGAGCAGCGCGGCGAGCTCTTGCATGTCTTGCAAGACAGCCTGGAAGGGTTGCTCAGGCGAGCATGAGGCGCTTTCATATGCGGATGGTTGCCCGATGAACATTCAGCTTCGACCCGCCCAAAGACAGATCGTCGCCTATCGCAGCGGCAGGATGGGGGTGCTGGCTGTGCCGGGGAGCGGTAAGACGCTCACCCTGGCTTATCTGGCTGCCGAACTGCTCACCCAGGCGACCCTTCAACGCGGGCAGGAAATCTTGATCGTCACCCTGGTCAATTCCGCCGTGGATGTCTTCACCCAGCGCATCCGCGCCCTGTTGGAGGCGCGCGGTTTCTTACCGCTCAACTTCCGCGTGCGCACCCTGCACGGCTTAGCCAACGACATCGTCCGCGAACGCCCGGAAGTGGTTGGCCTGGACGAGCGCTTTGTCATCCTGGATGAAGGCGAGTGTGGGCGCATCTTAGATAGCGCGGTGAAGAGCTGGCTGCACCAGAACGGTCATCAATTGCTGGATTATTTGGATGAAAACCTTCAGGAGTATGAGATTCAAAAAATCCAACGCCAGCACTTACCGGAGCTGGTGCGTGAAATTGCTTCTGCCTTTATCCGCCTTGCCAAAGATCGCCGCCTGACTCCTGCTCAACTGCGCACCAGGCTCAAGCGGTTGCCGTTTCCTTTACCTTTACTGGAGATGGGAGCGGCCATTTATGCCGATTATCAACGCTCCCTGACCTACCGCGGCGCAGTGGATTTCGATGACCTGGTGCGTCTGGCATATGATGCCTTGCAATGGGATACACAACTTCTGGAACGCTTGCGCCACCGTTGGCCGTATATTCTCGAAGACGAAGCTCAAGACTCGAGCTGGACGCAGGAGCAAATCTTGCGCGCCCTGGTTGGGGAGGATGGCAATTGGGTGCGTGTTGGCGATCCCAACCAGGCGATTTACGAAACCTTTACCACCGCTAACCCGAAATACCTGCGCAGCTTTGTCAGCGAAGATGGCGTTGTGCAACGCGATCTTCCCAACTCCAGTCGCTCCACGCTGAGCATTATGGAGCTTGCCAATCAACTGGTACGCTGGACGATGACCCAGCACCCGGTCGAAGCCGTGCGCGATGGCTTACAAGGGCCACCTTTTATCACCCCGGTCGAAGCCGATGATGCGGTTCCCAATCCTCCCGATGACCCTACCAAGGTCTTTCTCCATCCGAAAAAGCTAAAGGTCGAGGAGGAGATCAAAACCATCATCAGCTCGCTGAAACGGTGGCTGAAAGATCACGGCGATTGGACGGTGGCGGTGCTGGCGCCGACCCACCACCTGGCAATCGAAGTAGTCGAAGCACTGAAGCGCGAAAATATCCCCTTTGAGGATTCGCTGTTGCGCTCTAGCGCTTCGACCCGCCGCGCGGCCAGGCGCCTGCGCGACATCTTGCATGCCCTTGCCGATCCCCTCTCAGCCAAAAAACTGGCGGCTGCTTACGGCGCCTGGCGCCAGGACGACCTGGAAGACCCGCTCCTGCACGCTCAGGTTGTCAGTGACCAGGCTTTGCTCCAGCGTTGTTCCCAGGTCGAAGCCTATTTGTATCCAACTTTCGCTTCCGATTGGCTGGCGGAAGTTTGCCCGCCACAAGGCACGCAAATCCCCAACGCTCCTTTAGCTCAGCAGGAGACCTATTACCGTCTGGATTCCTTCCGCGTCCAAATGCAGCGTTGGCTGTCTGCCATCCTTTTACCCATTGATCAACTGGTGCTTACGTTACAAGGCGATCTCTTCCATGAGCCGGCTGAGCTTGCCTTGAGCCATAAACTTGCCCTGATGCTCCGCCAGGCAAGCGATGCCAACCGCAACTGGCGCCTGCACAATCTTGCCCAGGAGGTTTCGGTCATTGCCGACAACGAACGGCGCTTTATCGGTTTTAGCCGCGACGACAGCGGTTTTGATCCGCAAGCTTATCCGGGTCGCGTGGTGGTCTCCACCGTCCACAAAGCCAAAGGGCTGGAATGGGATCGCGTGTATCTCGTTTCGGTTAACAACTATGATTACCCGTCTGGGGCGCCGTACGATACCTATCAGCCGGAAAAGTGGTTTCTGCGCAATCGGCTGAATTTGCAAGCCGAGACCCTTGCCCAACTGGAATGGTTGTTATCTCCCGAGCCAACCACCTTTCCGCAAGAAGGTCAGGCGACCCTGCAAGCGCGCTTGGACTATGTGCGCGAACGGCTGCGTTTGCTCTACGTAGGCATTACGCGGGCAAAACGCGAGCTGGTCATCACTTCTAACACCGGGCGTTGGGATGACAAACAACCTGCCCTCGCCCTGCAAGCGCTAAGCGAATACTGGGAGAAAGCCCATGCCCAAACTGCCCCCTGATTTCATTTTTAGTCAAGCTGCACTGCAGGATTTTCTCACCTGCCCGCGCCGCTTTTACCTGCGCTACGTGCGCCGCCTTGCCTGGCCGTGGTCTGCCGGCGGCGAAGCCTTTGAAGCCGAATGGCGGCTGACCCTGGCGCAAGATTTTCACCACCTGGCGCACCAGAAAGCCCTGGGGATTCCCGACCACTTGCTTGAGCCACTGGTTCAAAAACGCTCCGTTGAGCTGCTTGAGTGGTGGACGCAGCTTGGCCGGTTTTGGCAAAGTGAGAAAGATGGCGTCCTCCGCGGCAAACACTACGCCGAGATCAGCCTGACGGCCCCATTGGGTCAAGCCCGCCTGATGGCAAAATACGACTTGCTGGTCGCTCACCCAGATGGGCACTGGAGCATCCTGGATTGGAAGACAGCCCACCGAAAGCCTTCCCTGAATGCGCTGCGCAGCCTGGTGCAAGCGCGGCTCTATCCCTACCTCCTGGTGCGCGCCTCGCGCGGTCTGGCGGGGGAAGACATCGATCCGCAACAGGTGACCATGATCTACTGGTTTGCCAATGACCCAGCTCATCCTGAGCAGTTCAGCTACTCCCTGGCTCAGTTTCAGGCCGATGAGGACTTCCTGTTGCGTTTGACCGAAGAAATCCTTGGCCGCCAGGCAGCCGATTTTGAGCTAACCCACGATGAGCGAGCCTGCGCGTACTGCCCCTATCGCACCTACTGTGAACGACCTTTTACGCCATCCGACCCGGCTGAAACCGAAGAGGACGCCGGGCTTATCCAGCTTTCCCTGCCCGAGGATTGGGAACAAATCGGGGAGATTGAGTATTAGCCAATGAGACTCTGGCTTGAACCGGTACCGCTTGAGGTGCCACAAGACTTACAAGCTGCCATTGATGGGCACCCGATCTTGTTGCAAAGCCTGGTGCAACGCGGCCTGACCGACCCTCAGACCGCGCGGGCTTTTTTAGACCCGAACGCCTACCATCCAACCCCACCGCAAGAACTGCCAGGTGTTGAACAGGTTGTGACTCGCTTGCAGCGCGCTTTGCAAATGGATGAGGTGATCGGCGTGTGGGGCGATTTTGACGTTGACGGGCAGACAGCCACTGCGCTTTTGGTCTCGGCGTTGCGCCGTTTGGGAGGGCAAGTGCGGTATCACATTCCGCGGCGCGACCAGGAAGGTCACGGGGTCAATGTGCCAAACCTTGAAAAACTTGCCCGGCAGGGGGTGCGGCTGGTGCTGACTTGCGATACCGGCGTCACGGCGCAGGCAGCCGCCCAGGCTGCCCTGGATTGGGGTTTGGATTTTCTGGTTACCGATCACCATGAACTGCCGCCCGATTTGCCGCCCGCCAAAGCCATCGTCAATCCAAAATTCTTGCTGCCGGGTCACCCATTGGGCAGTTTACCGGGGGTAGGGGTTGCCTATAAGGTGATTGAAGCCCTGTATAGCTCGTTGGGACGCGAAGCTGAGCTGGAAGCGTTTCTCGACCTGGTTGCCTTAGGCATCATTGCCGATGTTGCCACCCTGCAAGGCGATACGCGGTATCTTGCCCAGCTTGGGATTGAGAAATTGCGCCAGAACGCTCGTCCGGGCTTGCGCCTCTTGCTGGAGAATGCAGAGAGTTCTGTGGCCGATCTGACCGAAGAGCAAATTTCTTTTGTCCTGGCGCCGCGCTTGAACGCCGTGGGGCGTTTAGCGGATGCCAATCCAATGGTTGAGTTCCTCACCACCCAAGACGAGAGTCTGGCGCGCCGCCTGGCGTTCGAGATCGAGGGTTTCAACGAGATGCGCAGACGCTTAACCGAAGATGTCTTTCAGGCGGCTTTGCACCAGTTGGAACAGGAACCCGCTCTGCTGGAACATCCTGTCCTGGTGTTATATCATCCGCAATGGCACCCTGGCGTGGTTGGGATTGTCGCCAGCCGCCTGGTCGAGCGCTTTGGCAAACCGGCGATTTTGCTCTGCGGGGATAAAGAGAGCGGGGCGCGCGGCTCGGCGCGCTCGATTGAAGGGGTGAACATCACCCAAGCCATCACGGCCCAGGCTGCCATGCTGAGCAGTTTTGGTGGGCACCCCATGGCAGCCGGTTTAGCCTTTGCCCCAGCCGCCGACCTGCCCGAGCGGATTGCCCGTTTTCGCCAGGCTATCGGCTATACCGTGCGGGAAATGTTGGGCGATCGGGCGCCCGAAACCCAATTGCAATTGAGCGCCTATCTGCCCCTCGATCAAGCCGACTGGCTGCTGGCAGAACAACTGGAACGCCTGGCGCCGTTTGGGGCCGGAAACCCGGCGCCGCTCTTTGCTGCCCAAAATCTCACTCTGGTAAGCTTTGCAGAAGTTGGCCGCCAAAACGAACATCTCCTCATGGATGTTGAAGATGAGCAAGGCAATGGCTATCGGCTAATCTGGTGGCAGGGGTCAGGATGGCCACTCCCGGAAGGAAAGTTTGACCTGGCTTACCGTTTGCGAGGGCGCAGTTATAACGGCGAGCGCCACCTGCAACTGGAATGGGTGGACTTTCGCCTTTGTCCGCAAGCCACTGTGGCAGTAACGGCAGCCGAAGCGGTGATTTTGGAGGATTATCGTCAGGAAGCCAGACCAATCGAGCGCTTGCAAGCCTTACGCGGTGAAGAAGAAACGCTGATCTGGGCAGAAGCTGCCGAGCGAGTTACAGTGCAAGGCAAAGATCGCAACGAACTCGCTCCTCATCCGCATCTGGTGATCTGGACGATCCCGCCTGGAGCGAGTGAGCTGCGGCGCGCCATTCAGCAAGTTTGTCCGCAGCGCATCTCTTTCTTTGCCGTAGATCCTCAAACCGACGACCTCAATCGTTTCCTGGAGCGACTGCGCGGTTTGCTCAAGCTGGTGGCAACCCGTCAGCATGGACAGACCACCTGGGCATGGCTGGCGGCGGCAACCTGTCAGAAGGCAACGACGGTGCGTTTGGGAGTGCGCTGGTTGGCAGAACAAGGCTTGATTGAAATCCTGGCTGCCGATGAGCAGGGCTTCACCTTTCAGCCGCGGTTCGGGAAAGCCAATCCCAACGCTGCCGATCTCTTAACCGAATTGACGCGGCAACTGGAGGAGAGCCAGGCGTTTCGCCGCTTTTACACCACCTGCGCTTTGGATAGTCTGCGATCGTATCTGAACCGGGAGAACAAATCCACGTGATCGGGGCGTGCCATCATGGATGAAGCTCGACTGCAAGCGCGTTACCGGCGCATCATGGCATTTTTCACCCGCCTGACCTTGAGTTTCATCTTCTGGGAGCTGCTGTTGCCCCGTCTGGGTTTGCGAGCGATCACCCGCCGCACCCGAAAGCAGCGCATCCGCAACGCGGCGCGCCAATTTCGCGCTCTGGCGGTGCAATTGGGTGGCGTGATGATCAAGGTTGGGCAATTTCTCTCTTCCCGTTTGGACGTCTTACCGCCCGAGGCGACCGAAGAGTTAGCTGGCTTACAAGATGAAGTGCCGCCGGAAGATTTCGAGGCGATTCGCCAACTGGCAGAGGCAGAATTGGGCGCGCCGCTCAACCAGCTTTTTGCCGATTTTGATCCTTCGCCGCTGGCGGCTGCCTCGCTGGGGCAGGTGCATCGCGCTTATCTGCGCGCCGATGCGCCTCTGGCGGCGGAATTCCGCAAAGTGGTGGTTAAAATCCAGCGCCCCTATATCGAGAGCTTGATCGAGGTCGATTTACGCGCCTTAAGACGCTTTGGCGGCTGGCTGGAACGCTATCCGCCAATTCGCCGCCGCGCCAATGTTCCGGCCCTTGTCGAAGAGTTTTCCGCCACCATCCGCCAGGAAGTGGATTACCTTGCCGAGGGGCGCAACGCCGAGACTTTTGCAGCCAATTTCCGCCAACGGAAGCGCGTGCACGTGCCCCGCGTGGTCTGGGAATTGACGACCCCCAAGGTGCTAACCCTGGAAGACGTTTACGCCATCAAGATCACCGATTATGACGCTATCCGTCTGGCGGAGATTGACCCCGCTGAGGTCGCCAGAGAGCTTTTGGATACCTATCTGCAACAAATTTTCGAGGATGGCTTTTTCCATGCCGACCCGCACCCAGGCAATCTCTTTGTGACCCCGGTTACACCCACTGCGGCAGAAGATTTGACCTGGCGCTTGACCTTTGTCGATTTTGGCATGGTTGGGGTCGTGCCCGATTCCCTGCGTCATAACTTGCGCGAGCTGCTGATTGCGGTTGGCACGCGCGATGCCGCTCGCGTTGTGCGGGCGTTCCAGGCTATGGAGGTTATCTTGCCTGGCGCTGACCTTCAGCTCATCGAAGAAGCCGAAGCTCAGCTTTTTGAGCGCTATTGGGGGCTGAATATGCGTCAGCTTACCCAGATCAGCCATGCCGAAGTGATGCGCTTTGCCTTGCAGTTTCGCCAGTTGCTTTACGAGATGCCCTTCCAGATTCCGCATAACCTGCTGTTGCTGGGGCGCACGGTTGCCATTCTCTCCGGCATGTGTACCGGTTTGGACCCCAATTTCAACGTCTGGTTTCAGCTTCAGCCTTATGCTGAGAAACTCATCAGCGACGAGGCTACCACGCGTTGGCGCGACTGGCTGATGGAGGCCGGAGATTGGCTTCGCCTTCTCCTCGCCCTGCCAGGCCGTGCCGATCGCGTCTTACAATTGGCCGAAAGCGGGAAACTAACCGTGCAGACACCCCGCCTGGAAGAACAATTTCTGCGCCTCGAGAAAGCGCTGCAACGCATCTATTATGCCCTGGTGGGGGGCGTCTTCTTTCTAGGAGGAATACTCTTGCTGATTAATGGCGCAGAAGTAGGGGGCGCTGTGTGCCTCGCCCTGGCTGCCCTGCTGTACCTCTGGTCTTTGGCGCAAAAGCGCTAGGCTTTTGATTCGCTCTCTTCTAGGCGTGCAATAGCAGCATCCAGGATGCTGCGCCAGGCCAACAACACCTCTTTGCGCGCTTTTCTCTGGTGAGTGATAAAACCTTCTGGCAAAAGAGCTTCCACGCTCTTGCGCAATTCCTCGCCGGCGGCGCGCAGGTGTTGGCGGGTCTCTTCAGGAATGCACCCTTCAGACGGCTTTTGGGAACGGGTTTTGCTCTCAGTCATCTTGCACCTCGCTTTCCGTATGCATTTATTATACCGAAAAAATGGGTAATTACCTAGTAATGGATCTACCCGGCAGGTCAGACAATCCAAGAATGTTTAACGAATGCACGATTAGCGCTGTCATTCGTTTATTCGTGGTTTATACGTGGACGGTTTTCTCAGCGAATTAACTCAACAATTGGTGGTAGCAGGTGATCTCAAAAAGGGCGGTGATGAATTGTCTCAATGACGAGATCAGCGGACTCTCACTCAACCCCGGCAACGACCACCATGTTGGAGCGGGCGTATTTGTGGCGGAGTTGCCGGGCCGGGCGATATTCCTCGGAGTTAAGCCAGGCTTTGGCGCGCTCGACGTTCTCGAATTCCAGAATGACCAGCCGCCTGGGTTGCCAATCCCCTTCCAGCACTTCTGTAGCGCCGCCGCGCGCCAGATATTTGCCGCCATATTGGGCAACCGTTGGAGCTGCCAGGCGTTTGTATTCTTCATATCCTACCGGGTCGGTGACTTCGATATCGACAATGACGTAAGCGCTCATTCTCTCCTCACAATTAAAGGTCTTCTGCCACCGCTTCTGGATGGCTGTTCACCCAAATTAATAGCGCCGCAGCCAGTTTGCGCAGATCATCCAGATGGGTTGTGGCAATTTCGTAAAGTTCATCCTGTCCAATTTCATGGTAGAAAGGCACCATGCGATTGCGGTATCCAGCTAACATGCGTAAGAGATGCTGCTCTTCGGCATTCAATACGCCACAATGCCCTAACTCAATGGCGATTTGTTTGTATTCGCTAACGCCAACCCCAAATCGTTTTGCCAGAATATGCCGCCCAGCATCCAGCAAAGCCTCTAAAGCCCGGCGCAAACAAGATTCAACCATCCACACATTGCGTTCATCAGAGAAAAAGGCGTTGCGGTCGGCGAGGGGTAGAGCGTTAATTTTTTCGATCATTTGCTCGACATAGTTGAGGCGGTCTTGCAGGACACGGCGGGAGATTTTATGGATCATTGGTTAAGTTTTCCTCGATTAAAGCCAGGCGTTCGCGTTCCAGAGGAATCAAATCGCCGGCGCGGCGCAAGACGTATAGCTCGTAAAGATCGGCTTGATAGGTGTCGCGGGCGAAGAGGCGTTCCCCGCGCACAATATTGGCAGCCAGAAAGGGATCGGCCTCGGGCAACAGGACTAAATCGACTCGGTTGACGTTAAAGATATCCTCCAAAGCGATCATCAGCTCGACTTTCTGGCGGGCGGTCAGCGGCTGCGCCGGGAGAACACCAATATCCAGGTCGCTGGTGCTGTCCATCATGGGGTGCTCTTCCCGTACAAAGCTGCCTGCCTCCTGGCTGCGGCTGCCAAAGACATACAGGATGGCGATCGAAAATTGCTGACAAAGTTGCTCGAGTTGTTGAACGGGTTGCATGGGTTTAACCAGAGCTGGGCAAAAACCATCTCTCCTGTCTGCTGTGAGGCGCAGTGAATCCAAAGCCGAAGCGGATTATAACATAGGGTCACCGGGAAGCTGCATTCTCGTTTCTGACTCAAACTACGGTTATAATACCCCTGTTCAACGCATTTCCTAGAGAAGGAGCAAGTTATGGCTGATTATGATGTGGTTGTTATTGGGGCCGGACCGGCCGGGTATGTATGCGCCATTCGCGCTGCGCAACTGGGTTTGAAAGCCGCCGTCATCGATAAACAGTGGCTGGGGGGCGTGTGCTTAAATGTGGGCTGCATTCCCTCTAAGGCCCTGCTGCGGAGCGCCGAGATCGCTCACCTGTTGCGCGAAGGTGGCAAAGAGTTTGGCTTCTCCTTTGAGAACCTTCAGCTCGATTACAGCGCCGCGGTCAAACGCAGCCGCCAGGTCTCGGCGCGTCTGACCAAGGGGGTTGGTTTCCTGATGAAGAAGAACAACATTGAGGTGATCATGGGCAGCGCAAGGCTGACCGGCCGAGACAGTGTGGCGGTAACCGATGAAAGTGGAGCGACGAAAACAATTACGGGTGCAAACATCGTCATCGCCACCGGCGCAACTGTTGCCATTCCCCCAGGCTGGACGGTGGATGGGGAGGTAGTCGTTACCTACCATGAAGCCATCTTACAGGAAAAGCTGCCTCAATCTGCGGTAATTATCGGCGCCGGCGCAATTGGCGTGGAATTTGCCACGATCTGGAGTTCCTATGGCAGTGAAGTGACGATTGTCGAAATGC
>Ga0209101_1003014_pt1 | contig 10523 bp, 10 predicted proteins | sample ConPoolayeCmetaG_FD_185481 | JGI IMG/M metagenome (GOLD analysis project Ga0209101, IMG submission 185481) | Hot spring microbial mat communities from California, USA to study Microbial Dark Matter (Phase II) - Cone Pool mat layer C metaG... ... | reverse complement strand
GTGTTGCGACACGTCCCGGCGGGGCGGGCGGCGTCTCGACACGCCCCGGCCGGGCGGGGCGGGGTGCCTTTGGCGGGGTCGGCGGTTTTCCGGTTCGCCCGCGCTGCTCGTCGGGCTTCTTTTTCGATCCCAGAATGCTGCCCAGCACGCTGAGCAGCAGCAGAACGCCGTAGACGATGAGCTGCGTGTTGTCGCCGTTCGCGACGAGCAACAGACCGGATGGCGGCCGAGTCAGCATGGGAATTCCTGAAACCCGAAGCTGCACGCGGGCAGGCGCGGTTAGGCCTTCTTGTTGGGCTCAACGCCCGGGTCCGCGATGCGCTCGCGCATCGTCGTGTCCGCCTGCACGTTTCGGAGCCGGTAATAGTCCATCACACCGAGCTGACCTTTGCGGAACGCTTCGGCGATCGCCTTAGGAATCTCGGCCTCCGCCAGCACAACCAGCGCTCGGTTGGCCTCGATGGCGGCGAGGTTCTCCTGTTCCTGAGCGATGGCCATGGCCCGCCGCTTCTCGGCCTCGGCCTGGAAGCGCTTCTTGTCGGCCTCGGCCTGGTCGGCCTGGAGCCGGGCGCCGATGTTGTCGCCCACGTCCACGTCGGCGATGTCGATGGAGAGGATTTCGAACGCGGTGTTGGCGTCGAGCCCCTTGGCCAGCACCGCCTTCGAGATGCGGTCGGGGTTCTCGAGCACGTCCTTATGCGAGTCGGACGAGCCGATCGCCGAGACGATGCCCTCGCCGACGCGCGCGATGATCGTTTCCTCGGTCGCACCGCCCACCAAGCGCTGGATGTTGGTGCGGACGGTGATGCGGGCCTTCACCTTGAGCTGGATCCCGTCCTTGGCGACCGCGTCGATCGTCGTGCGGCCCTGCACCGGGTTCGGACAGTCGATCACCTTGGGGTTCACGCTGGTATGGACGGCATCCACGATGTCGCGGCCGGCCAGGTCGATGGCGCAGGCCGTCCGGAAGTCCAGCGGGATCTTCGCCCGTTGAGCCGAGATCAGCGCCTGCACCACGTTCGGCACGCGGCCGCGCGCCAGGTAATGGTTCTCCAAATCCTGCGTGGAGATGTCGGTCAGTCCGGCTTTCCACGCCTGAATCTTCGTGTGCACGATGACGGTGCTGTTGACCTTCCGCAACCACATCCCGATCAGGTCGCGCATGCTCACGTCCGCCCGGGCCGAGAAGGCCGTGATCCACAGCCGGCCGAAGTTCAGCGCCAGCACGAACAGCAGCAGCAGGATGCCGATGCCGATGAGTCCGACGATCAGCCAAAACGCGTCCCAGAATCCCATGGCACGCCCTTTCTGCCCGGCGGCCCGCTCCGCACCTGCCCGTCAGGCGGTCTCGTCGTTCGACAGGGGCCGCACGATGATGCTCATGCCCACGCGCCGGATGACCCGCACGCGCCGTCCGGCGTCCACATACTCGCCCTGGCTCTGCACGTCCACAATCTCGGACCCGAAGCGGGCCTGACCGCCGGGGCGCAGCGGGGCGGTCACGACGCCGATGTCGCCGACCTGCGCGCCGACCGGGCCCGTGTCCGGCGGGAGCGTCTCGGCCCGCGGGTTGTCGGACACGACCCCGACGGCCACGCGCGTCCTGGGCAGGTACTTGGCCACCAGGGCGATCCCGATGAGAGCGGCGGCCGTGCTGCTCACGAGCACTTTCAGGCCCGTGATCAGGCCCGCCCACGTGCCGCGCAGCGTCGGGAGGCTGAAGCTCGGCACCTCCGGTTCGCTCGGCACGAAACTGCCCAAGATCGCCACGATGATCAGCGCGACGCCGAGGATCCCCGCGATGCCGAACCCGGGCAGCACGAAGATTTCCACCCCCAGCAGGATCACGCCCAGCGCGAACAGGATCAGCGTCCAGACGTCGGCCAGCCCGGCCGCGTACGGCGCCGCCAGGAAGATCGCCAGCGCCACCAGGGCCGTGGCCCCGGGCAGGATCAGCCCCGGCGACTGGAACTCGATGTACGCGCCGAGCAAGACCAGCGCCAGCAGGATGCCGCGCACCAGCGGGCTGTTCAACCAGGCGGCGAACCGCTCCCAGCCGGTCAGCTCGTACCGCACGACCGGCCCGACCGCCCCGAGCTCGGCCGCGAGCTCGTCGACCGACGCGACGATGCCGCGCGCGAAGCCGAAGGCCACCGCATCGTACTGCGACATCGTCAGCAGCTCGTTGGCACGATCCACGGGCTGCATCACGGGGATTTCTCGGCCGCTGGGCGTCGCGTAGCGCTCGACGAGCCGCCACTCCCGCGCGTCCGCCGGGGCGTCGTCGACGAGACGCTTCTTTTCCTCCGGCCCCACGAAACGCCGCACCTGCGGGTCGTCCACCCGCTCCAGCCACCAGACCTCGTCCCCCACGGCGACCATGGCGCGCGACAGCAGCGGGTCGTACCCGTTGCGGGCCGCCGAATCGCGGAACTCCTGAAGGATGGGGCTTTCGGCCTTGGCCCGCTCGGCCTCGCCCAGCTCCTGCACGCCCCCGGTGGGGGCCACCATGATCGGGGCGCAATCGCCGAGCGACGAGGACGGGCTCATCCAGATTTCGTTGCAGGCCACGGAGATCATCGCCCCGGCGCTGTACGCCTGAGGGTTGACCCAGGCCACGGTGCGCACATCGGCCGGCTGCCCCTTGATGATCCGGCAGATGTCCAGCGCGCTGGTTACCAGCCCGCCCGGGGTGTCGAGCTCGAAAATCAGGATGGTGGCACCCGCCTCGCGCGCAGCGGCGATCCGCCGGGTGAGACTATCGCGCTGAATGTCGTCGATGACACCGTGGATCGGCAGGACGGCCGCGCGGCCGCCCCGCGCCGGCTGGGTCGTCGGCTCGGCGAGGCCCGATCCGACGAGGAGCGCAATCGCTCCCGCCAGCAGCGCAACCCGCAACGTCCGGTCGCGCGGGCCGCGATGTCGCGAGTATCGGACACTCATGGCACCCTCGCTTGATCCGCCTGGTCGGGCCGCCCGGGCCTGCTGGTTGCCACCGCCCCGCGGCCGGCCGCCTCCTTCATCGTAGCCGCCGCGGCCGTGCCCGCTGTCGGATTTGGTCACGGCGCGGACGCCCCGGTGCCGCGGGCGGGCGCCTCGGGATGTTCCCACAAGGAGGAAAGAAGTTCAACTGGGGCGCAAGCTTCACCGATAAAGCGCAGTTGTAACGGGATGTCTGTGACTTCGTCCGCAAGAGTACAGTGGAGAGCGAAATGCCCACGAGGAAAACCTTCGGAACCGGCCGCAAGGCCACGACATTCCGCACCGCGCGGAACAACACCCGAACCGCGACCAACTGGTACTCGTGCAACTCGCCGAAGTTCAACGCTGCTCGGCAGGAGTGCCAGTGGCGGATCGCGTCCTACCGGACGATCTTCAGCCAGTTTACGGGTGGGCGGACCAACTTCTCGCCGACGGTGGCGAACAAGTGGATCCGATACATCAACAACGGTACCCGCGTCTACCAGTTCAACAACAATGAGTTCGCCCGCTACTTCGGGCGGCAGTGGGCTGCGGCCACTCCGACCGCGGCCAAGCAATTCATCCGCCGCAAGTTCGGCGCGGGCATCAAGGACGTGACCCGCGGCAAGAACGGCACCTGGCTCATCGCCACGACACGGAACGTCACGGGGCGGCCTTTCAGCAACCACAACTGGACCTGAACCCCGCAAGCGGACCGATGCGCGTGTCGGTCCGAGTCTGATCCCGTATCGGCTTGCGGACGCGTCCAGCCCACGGCCCGGCGTTGCGGCGCCGGGCCGTGTGCTTGCGCCCCGCGCTCACGCCAGACCGCCGCGCGCCGCCCGCGGGCGGACCGCGGCGCGCGGGACTTGGGCGCGGGCGGCGGTGCGCCGTGCAGAAGCGGCCTCCCCGGCGATACACTGCGGGCCGGGATCCCGGGCGGTCCGCCGGGCCGCACCGGTGCGCGCCGTCAGCCACGCCCGGCGCGCAGCGGTCGCGCGGCGCGGGGCCGGGCCGGACGAACGTAGGGCCCCGGGAAGGGCGCGATGCGGGAGACCATTACTCAGGTCGGTCGGACGTATCTGCGGTGGGCGCTGACGGACGGGGTCGGACCACTGACGTTCTCCCGGCTGCTGATCCAGTTCGGCGACGCGGAGACGCTGTTGGGCGTCGGGGCCGGCGTGCTCCAGGCCGTCAAGGGCATCGGCCCGGAGAAAGCCGAGCGCATCGCCCGCGGGCCCGCCCCGGACGAGATCGAGCGCGAGATCGATGCGGCGGCCGCCGCCGGCGTGCGCATCATCGCCCGGGCCGATCCGGATTATCCCGAGGGGCTGCGCCGGCTGCCGGATGCGCCGATCGTGCTGTACGTTAAGGGCGAGCTGCGACCGACCGACGCGCTGGCGATCGCCGTCGTCGGCAGCCGGCGCTGCACGATTTACGGCAGCGAGCAGGCGCGGCGTTTCGGGGAACTGCTGGCCGGCGCCGGGTTCACCGTGGTCAGCGGGCTGGCGCGCGGGATCGACGCGTTCGCGCACCACGGCGCCGTGGCGGCCGGGGGGCGGTCCATCGCGGTGATGGGGCGCGGCCTCGATGAGGTCTACCCGCCCGAGAACGCGGCACTGGCGGCCAAACTGCTCGAAGCGGGGGCGTGGGTCAGCGAGCTGCCGATGCGGGCGGCGGTGCGGGCCGAGAACTTCCCGGGTCGCAACCGCATCATCGCCGGCCTGGCGCTGGGGACGCTGGTGGTCGAGGCGGCGGCGCGCAGCGGCGCGCTGATCACGGCGCGCCTCGCGGCGGAGTACAACCGCGAGGTTTTCGCGGTCCCCGGTCGGCTTCAGGACCCCATGTCGGCCGGCACGAACGCGCTGATCCGCGACAGCGCGGCCAAACTGGTCACGTGCCTGGAGGACATTCTCGACGAGCTGGGCGACGTGGGGGCGCGGCTCAGACCGGCGGCTGCGAGGCCGGCCGACACTGCGGGCGCCGGCCTGCCAACCGGGCCGGGCCCCGCCCGCCCGCCCGGCGCCGCAGCCGCAGCGCCGCCGGGCGGAGGAGCGCCGCACGCCCCGGGGCCCGGCGGCAGCGGGCCGCGGCCGGTCCCGGTTCTGTCCGTTTCCGAGCAGCGTGTGTATGACCTGCTGGGCTACGAGCCGGTGCTCGCGGATGTGGTGTTGCGCGCCGCGGACCTGCCGCCGGGCGAAGTCCTGGCCGCGATCACGGGGCTGGAACTCAAAGGACTCGTGCGGCGGCTGCTGGGCAACCTGATCGCGCGGCGCGGACTGGCTTGACGGCCCGCCGACCGACGGCGCCGCGCCGAACACGATGCGACTGCGGCGGCGCGTCCCTACGACCCGCGCCGGGGGCGGAGCGCCGTGGATCGCCTCGGGCGGCGGCCGGAGGGCTGTCGGCGGCCTGAGCGCGCCGAGCGCGCTGCGGCCGGATCGATCTACCACCTGGGCCGCGCTCTAACATACAATCGCGGGCCGGGGTGGAGCGGGTGCTGCCGTGGAGATTTTCATGCGACGCGCGGTGTGGGTGATGGCGGTGCTGCTGCTGGCGGCGACGGCCGTGGGGCAGGACGGCGGGAGCGACGGTCCGCGGGAGATCGACGCCTGCGGCGTGCTGGTGCAGGGGGCCGGCTGCGTGCTATTCGCCGGGGGCGGCGGGCAGTACGTCCTGTCTGAGTACCGCGATTTCCGCATCGGGGATGCGGTCCGCGTCGTGGGCACGGTCGATCCGAACTGCACGACGATCTGCGGCGACGCGGACGGCTGTATACGCGGGGCCCAGGTCTACGACGCGCGGGTGTATCCGTGCGGGACGCCGCTGCCGGACTTTCCAGCGGACCTCGTCGGCAATCTCTGCACGGCGGCCAGCGGGGCGCTGGCGGGCCTTGGGGCGGCGGGCCTGTTTTTCGTCCGACGGCGGCGGGTCGCCTGGGACCGGCGCACCGCGGCGCCGCGGGGCAGCGCCAAGGGGGCATTGGACGGACGGCAGCAGCCCCGCGGCGAAAGCGGGCGACCCTCGCGCGCGCCGGCACACGGGGTCAGGCGTGGGTTCGCAGGGACGGCGGCGGGGTGCCCGGCGCAGGCCGCCGCCGCAGATGCAGCACGACGCCGCTGACGACGTACGCCAGCGCGAGCACGACCAACAGCAGCTCAAAGTTGTACCACGCGATGGCCAGCACCGGAATCGGCCAGAGCAAATGCGTGGGCGGATGCTTTCGCCGGATGTAAACGTTGAAGACGTGCATGTAGTCGAGCCGGCTGACCATCAACAGACCGACGATCAGCGCCGTGCCGGAGATGACCCACCGGGCCGCGTCGGCCCAATCGATCCCCCACAGGCCCGGGGCCGTCGCGCGCAAGCTCTCGTGCAGCGCCAGCAGGGCCGCGATCGCGGCCGCGGCCCCCGGGCTGGGGAGCCCGCTGAAGGCCTTGAGCCCGGCCTCACCGTGCACGTTCTCGACGTTGAAGCGGGCCAGTCGGATGGCAGCGCAGCTTACGTAGACGAGTGCGCAGGCCATGCCGACGCGGAACTGGAGGCGGTATAGATCCGGCTCGGGCGGCTCGCTCGGCACCGGGCGCAGCAGCAGTTGCATGGTGACCAGCAGCGCCGCCGGCGCGACGCCGAAGCTGACGATGTCCGCCAGCGAGTCGAGCTGCGCGCCGAACTCGCTCGTCCGCCGCGTGATGCGCGCCAGCCGCCCGTCCAGGGCGTCGAAGATCATGGCGAGGAAGATCAGGTAGGCGCCGGCCGCCAGGTGCGAGGAGAACAACTGCATCCACGGATGCAGGAGCGGCGTCTGGCTCGCGAACGTCGCCCGCACCGCCAGCAGGCAGCAGAACAGCACCAGGAACCCGCACAGCAAGTTGCCGAGCGTCGCGGCGGCGGGCAGCAGACTGATGGCCGTCAGGCGCCGCGACGGCCGACCGGGGGCGGGCGGCGAATTTTGCGGCGGCCCGGGCTGCACAATTGTCGCCATGGGTGCGTCCGTTCGGGGCCTCAGCGCGCGTCCGACCGCGGAACTGCCACGGGGGCGGGCGCGTCGGCCCGCCGCCGTGCGAGAACCGTCAGTCCGGCGCGCACTTTGTCACCCGGCGCTACCAGCACCTCCCAGCCGGTATCTTCGGGCAGGCAGACCTCGGTCCGCGAGCCAAGCTTGATCATACCGAAGCGCTGCCCGGCCGTCAGTTGGTCCTGCGGGCGGGCTGCGCAGACGATGCGCCGCGCCAGCACGCCGGCGATCTGCCGCACCGTGACCGGGCCGGGCAGCGGCGCGGCCGGTTCGAGCACGAGCGTGTGCGACTCGTTGCGGTCGTCGGCGGCGGGGTTCAGCGCGTTGAGGAACGCGCCCGGTTTGTAGGCGGTCGCCAGGACGCGGCCGGCGCACGGGCTGCGGTTGACGTGCACACTGAAGACGCTCAGGAAGGTCATGATGCGCAGTTCGCGACGGCCGTCCGGGGTCGGCACCGCGCGGCGCACCGAGACGATGGTGCCGTCGGCGGCGGCGAGGACGGCCGCCGGGTCGCGCGGCGGCGTGCGGTGCGGGTCGCGGTAGAAGGCCAGCAGCGCGGCGCTCAACAGGGCCGGCAGCAGCGCCGCGGGGCCGGCCCACCACGCGACGACCGCCGTGGCGACGGCGCCAAGCAGCGTGATCAGCGTGATCTCCAGCCGCGCGTAGGGTGTCATCGGTGCTAACCGTGCCGTCCGGAAAGGAGCTCGTCGATGAGCCGGGCGACTCCGCCGGCGTCGTTCGAGGCCGTCACGTGCCGCGCGACCGCGCGCAGCCGCGGGTTGGCGTTCTCCATCGCGACGCCGAGCCCGGCGCTCTGAACCATCTCGAGGTCGTTCACGTCGTCGCCCACCGCGACCGTCTGGTGCGGATCGATGCCCCACCGCCGGCAGAGTTCCAGGAGTCCGGCCCATTTGCTCACGCCGGCCGCGAATACCTCGACCAGCGACAGGTTGTAGGGCGGGGCGTGCAGGACGTTGTGGACGAGGCGGCCGTCGAACGCGGCCCCCAGCGCCGCAGCGACCGGTTGCAGCGCGGTCTCGTCATCAATGACCGACAGCCGCACGGGGGCCGGGGCGTCGGTCGGCAGCGCCCGCACCTGCCGCACGACGCACGGCGAGCGGGACAGCCAGCGGTCGACGGCCGGGTGCCGCCGCGGTCCGTCCAGCAGGTAGCCGTCGAAACCGGCGGCGTCGGCGTCGGTCAGCCACAGGACGGCGTAGTCGCGCTGCTGGAACCACGCCGTCGCCGCCTGCGCCAGCGGCAGGTCAATGACGCGCCGCGCGAGCGTGCGGCCGGTGGCGACGTCGGTGACCAGCGCGCCGAACACCGTGACGGTCGCGTCGAGGTCGAGCCCGATGTCGGCGATGACGGGACGCGTCTCGGTGAAAGCCCGGCCGGTGCAAAGGACGATCTTTAGCCCGGCGGCATGGGCCCGGTGGAGGGCGTCGCGGTTCACGTCGGGCAGGCGATGCTGGGAGTCCAGCAGCGTGCCGTCGAGGTCGATCGCGATCAGTCGCCAGCGCCGTTCGTCCGCCACGTGGGGGTTCTCCACGCCCGCCCCAGGCTCTGATTGTCGGGCAAACCCCGCCGGTCCGCAAAGCGCGCCGGGCCTGTGGCGGCGGCGGGGCCGGTTATACTGCGCGCCGCAGGAGGTGCGGATGACCCCGCCCGCCGACACGACGGAGCGGATCGCGCAGCGCGTGCGCAGCGTGGCCCTGATCGGCTCGCCGGACAAGCCAAGCGCCGCGGAGACGCTGGCCCGCGCCGGCCGGTGGCTGGCCGGGCGCGCCGCGGTGGTGTTCAGCAAGATCACGTACGACAGCGCCCGGGCGCTGGCGGCGCACCCGGACCTGCTGATCGTGCTGGGCGGGGACGGCACGCTGATCGCGGCGGTGCACGGGCTGGGGCGCGACCAGATCCCGATTCTCGGCGTGAACCTCGGCAAGCTCGGCTACCTGGCGGACTTCACGATTGAAGAGCTTGAGGCCGAGGGGGACTTCTTGTTCTCGGGACAGTTGCCGCTGACGCGGCGCTCGCTGATGCACGTCGCGCTGGAGCGCGACGGGCAGGTCCGGCTGGAGTGCCCGGCGGTGAACGACTGCGTGGTCTTCGCCGGGGCCCCGTTTCACATGATCGAGCTGCGCGTCGCGGTGGACGGGGACGAGGTCGCCAGCATCCGCGGGGACGGTCTGATCATCGCGACGCCGTCGGGCTCGACGGCCCACAACCTCGCGGCCGGCGGGCCGATCGTCGAGCCGACGGGCCAGGCTTTCATCCTGACGCCGATCTGTCCGCAGGCGCTGACGTATCGGCCGCTCGTGCTGAACGCCGGGCGGCGCATCGTCGTGCGGGTCGAGCAGGCCAATGCGGGCACCACCGTCGCCGCGGACGGCCGCCTCATCGAGCCCGTGGTGGTCGGCGATCAGGTCGTCATCTCGCGCTACCCGGCCGATTTCCTGCTGGTACGCAATCCGCGGCGGTCGGAGTGGCATGCGCTGCGGCGCAAGCTGCGCTGGGGCGAAGGCCCCAATATTCAGTAGGGGGCCCGTGGGACCGCGCAACGATGCAGCGCCGCCCCGCGTCACACCCGCGCGGGCAGCAGCATCGCCGCCAGGTCCTCGGACGCCGCGGCGGACTTCACGGCCCGCGCCGGCACGCCGACGACGGTGGTCAGCGGCGGCACGTCCGCGATGACGACCGAACCCGCGCCGATGATCGCCTCGCAGCCCAGCGTCACGCGCGGCACGACCGTCGCCCCGAGCCCGACGAACACGCCGGACTCGACCTTCACCCGGCCGGCGATCCGCACGCCGGGGCAGATGTGGCTCCCTTCGCCGATCATCGTCTGGTAGTCGATGATGCATCCGGTGTTCAGGATCACCGAGTCGCCGATCTGACAATGGGCGCACACGACCGCCCCGGCCGCCACGACCACGTTCCGTCCGAGGGTGACGCTGCGAGCCAGCGTCGCGGACGGATGCACGGCGCTGACCAGCGGCAGCCCGCACGCGTCGACCTCGCGGGCCAGCCCCCGCCGCACGCCGTTGTCGCCGATCGCGATGATCACCCCGTCCGCGTCGTGGGCCGCGGCCAGCCGCGGCAGCTCGGCGATGCCCCCCAGCACGGGCACGCCGTCCACCCGCCGCCCGTGGATCTCGGCGTTGTTGTCGAGGAAGCCCACGACCTCGTCCCGCCCGGCCTGGAGGACGATGTCGAGCACGACGCGGCCATGGCCGCCGGCGCCGAGGATCAGGAGCCGTCGCGGCGGGTGCGGTTGAGCGGGCCGGGGCATGGTTGACACTTTGCGGGTGGACGCCGTCGGGGTTCATCGGCCGCCCGCCGGCCGCGCGCCCCGGCGCGAAGCACCGGATTCGATCTCGCTCGTATGGCTATCGGGTGTCGGGTGGCTTGCGGGCCAGTCGAAGCGCGGGGCCTGCCGGTACGAGGCAGCCTGCTACTTCCGGGACCCTTTCCGGGGCCGGCACAAGCTGGCCCGCGGTTGGGGCGCGGCGCTTCAGGAGCGGGCGGTCCAGGGGGCGGGGAG
>Ga0209101_1003013_pt1 | contig 10531 bp, 10 predicted proteins | sample ConPoolayeCmetaG_FD_185481 | JGI IMG/M metagenome (GOLD analysis project Ga0209101, IMG submission 185481) | Hot spring microbial mat communities from California, USA to study Microbial Dark Matter (Phase II) - Cone Pool mat layer C metaG... ... | reverse complement strand
GGTGGCCCCGAAGCTGAAGCGGAGGCTGCCGGCCACGACCGGCTTGGGAAGGCCCATGGCCAGCAGCGTGGGCGAAAGTTCGCTCGAACCGCTCGAGCAGGCCGACCCCACCGAGCAGGCAACGCCCGCCATGTCCAGGGCCATGAGCAGGACCTGGCCGTCCAGGCCAGGGAAGGCCACGTTGCTCGTCTGCGGCAGACGCTCCGCGCCCGAACCATTGACCACAAGCGCGGGGAATCCTGATTTCAAGCCGGATTCGAAGCGGTCCCTGAGCCGCAAGAGATGATGGAAGTGGGCTTCGCGCTCGTTGCGCCAAATCCGTAGCGCCGTGGCCATGCCGACGACCAGCGGTACGCATTCGGTGCCAGGCCGCATACCCCACTGTTGGTGGCCGCCAAAATGGAGCGGCTCCACGCGCACGCCGTCGCGAATGATGAGGGCCCCGATGCCCAGCGGTCCGCGGAACTTGTGGGCCGCCACGCTCATCGCCGCCACGCCCAAGCCGCGAAAGTCGATGGGCAACTTGCCCGCCACTTGGACCGCGTCGGTGTGCAAGGGCACTCCGGCCTCGTTGCACCTTCGAGCCAGCTCGGCAACCGGCTGCAATACCCCGGTTTCATGATTTCCCAGCATCACGCTGACCAAACGGGTCTCCGGGCGCAACAGATCGTCGAGCCGATCGACCCTCGCCACCCCGTCGGCATCCACGCCCAGGCTGTCCAACCTCCAGCCCAGGTCAAGAAGATGCTGGGCCGGTTCCAAGACGCTGGCGTGTTCCACGGCCGACACGACGACGCGACCCGGCGGCCCGCTGGAAAATGCCCGCGAAATGCCAAAAAGGGCCAGATTGTTGGCCTCGGTGCCGCCGCTGGTGAAGATCAGCCGGTCGGGCCGGGGGCTGGAGACCTTCGCCCCGAAGATTTCCGCAATCTCTTCCCGGGCGTCTTCCACCACGCGGCGGGCCTTCTGACCCAGTTGGTGCTGGCTGGCAGGATTGGCGTGCCCCTCGCGCCAGCAGCGGGCCATGGCCTCCACGACCTCGGGATGGATGGGAGTCGTCGCGTTGTGATCGAAATAGATCGCTTCCACATTGGCATTGTGTACGGCGATCTGGCGTTGGGCAAGCGTTATTGATTTGGTACACTTGCGGAAAATGGGAGGAAAAACTTACTTGAGCGCATCGCTTACCATTCTCGATCGCATCGTCGCCACGAAACGCGAGGAAGTTGCCCGAGCCAAGGCAACGATGCCCGAATCGCGGTTGCGGCAACGGCTTTCCGCGGCGCCGCCGGTCCGCGATTTCCTGGCGGCGGTCGCCCGGCCCGGCCCCATCCACCTGATCGCCGAGGTGAAGAAGGCCAGTCCCTCGAAGGGCGTGATTCGACCCGACTTCGAGCCGGTGGCCATCGCCCGAACGTACCAGGCCCACGGGGCCGCGTGTTTGAGCGTGCTCACCGATGAGCCTTATTTCCAAGGCAGCCTGGACTATCTCTGCCAAGTCCGCGCGGCCGTCGAGCTACCGGTGCTCCGCAAGGATTTTATCATCGACCCCTATCAGGTCCTCGAGGCCCGCGTGGCCGGGGCCGACGCCGTGCTCCTGATTGCAGAATGCCTCGATGACGAATCGCTCGGCTCTTTGCACGAAGCCATTCTCGGCCTGGGCATGACGCCGCTGGTGGAGCTTTATGAGCCGAAGAATCTGCCCCGGGTGCTCGGCATCGGGGCCAGGCTGATTGGCATCAACAACCGGAATCTCCGCACCTTCGAAGTCGATCTGGAACACACGCTGCGTCTGCGTTGCCAAATCCCCGACGACCGCCTGGTTGTCGGCGAGAGCGGCATCCGCAGGCGCGACGATGCCTTGCGGCTCCAGCGGGCCGGAGTGCACGCGATGCTGGTCGGCGAGTCGCTCATGGCCCAGCCCGACATCGGCACGGCCGTCGATCAACTCCTCGGAAGGACAGGTTGAAGCTCATCCCGCCCGGGCCAAACTGAGGTGGTTCTGCTCCCGAAAATGGATTGTCGTCCCCGATGCCCACTTCGATTTCCAGGCCGGGGACCAATCACGGGATTTCGAGGTGCTCCGAACTGACCACGAGGTCCCGCTCGTCGATGAGATTGAAATAGTAAACCTTGACGCCTTGCGGCAGGCGGGCGAGGGCTTTTTTGGCGTTGGGGTCGAGCTCGGCGGGGACGGATTGCCAAAGGCGATCCTGCCAACGGCCGGTCTGAAGCGTGTAGTTCAATTCGGCCCGCCGGACAGGGACCGCCGAATCGTACGACACCCAAGCCTGGTCGTTCTCGCGTCCCTGGCCGGTGATTCGAGCGAGCGGCGCCGCGCCGCGAAGCTGACTGTCGGCGAACGCGCGGATCTCGGCGGGGTTCTCGCCCGCCCCGCCATGTCCATGCGGCATTCGAATTCGGATGCACAGGGCCCGCGGTCCTCGGGCCGTGCGGTAGGATTTTTGCAGGGAATCCATCGGATAGGCGAAATCGTTGGTTCCGGTCACCCAGAGCGTGGGCATCTGGTTCCGCCGCAGCCACACCGACGGATCCCACCACCGCAACCATCGCGACGCCTTCTCCGTACCCATTTTCTGAAACTCGCCGAGCCAAGCGGAATTGTCGCCAAGGAACCCGCAACCGTAAACCGGCACGGCGAAGCGGAACCGGTCGTCGACGCCCGACACGATGCAGGTGAGGTATCCTCCCCACGAGATGCCCGTCACGCCGATCCGTTCTGGATCGACGCCTGGCAGGGACCGCAAGAGGGAATGGGCCAAGATCACGTCGGCGATGGCGTGGTAGGTCCACTGGTCCTCGATCGGCTCGTCGATTTGCGCGAAACCGCCCCAGCCGGGCGGACCGCCAAAATCGTGCCGTTGCCAGTTGCCGTAGGAGCCGATGGGGACACATCCGCAGGTATCCATGGCAATGGCGGCGTAGCCGCGGTCGTTCCACAGCCGGACCCAGGCATCGAAGGCCGTGCCGCCGCCCCCGTGCACCAACACCATCCCTGGCGCTCGTTCTCCCGCCGCGGCCTTGGGCACGCCGTAGTAGGCGAATACCCGCGTCGGCCGTTTGCGCCAGGGCAGCCCCTCGAAAAACACCGAGGTCACCTCTTTGGCCACCGGTTTTTCCGCTGGATAGGTCTTCGGCGTCTTGCCAAGGATTTGCATGTCCCAACGGGGTTCCGCGTCCGAGGGCGCGGGGCCGTGCTGATCCCCTTCCTGGGCCGAGGCGGTGAGCCTCAGCCCGATTGCCAAAATCAATAACGACAGGTTTGCGGCTCTCATCCGTTTTTTCCCTCTTTTCTATCGCGACCTGGTCCTTTAATCTATCGCATCCGGTGCTTGCACGCGACGGAATTCCGGAAAGGAGTGCTCGACATGAGCTGTTTGAGGGTCGTTTTGTTGACGGTCCTGGCCGCCATGATGAACCCCAGCCGTTCCCTGGCTGAAACCGGCGATCAGGCCGAAAGGACCTTCACCCTCCGCCCGATCGGCGTTGTCGAAAAGACGCAAGATCGCACGCTGATTGTCTTGGACAAGCGCTACGAAGCGGGACTTCTTGGACTGCAAGGCTTCTCGCACATCCACGTGTTGTGGTGGTTTGACAAGAACGACACGCCCGCAAAACGGTCGATCCTTCAGGTCCACCCGCGAGGCGACGCCAAGAACCCCCTGACGGGCGTTTTCGCCACCCGATCGCCCATGCGGCCCAACTTGATCGGCCTGACGCTCTGCAAAATCGTCTCGGTGAAGGACAACGTCGTCGAAGTGGAAAGCATCGACGCTTTTGCGGGAACGCCGGTACTGGACATCAAACCCTACTTGCCAGGGCAGGACTCCGCGGCAGGGGCCCGCGCGCCGGACTGGGCGAGGCCGAAATGACGCCTCCGTGAACGGCGGGAGCGTGCGCAAGGAGTTCTCGCGTCAGGGAATCACTCTCGCCCGTGTCCCGCTCGACGCACAAGAACCGTGGCGAACACATGCCCGGCTAGATCGGGGCCCATTTCGGGTCGGGCTGGGGAAGGATCGTCGGCGCGGCCAGCCGTTGGAGTTCGCCCACGGCACGGGTGGCCGCGGCCACGCTTTGGGCGTCGGGATGGACTTCCATCGCCACCTCGAAGGTCCGCGACTCGCCCGGCGGAAGCACAACGACGCGCCCTTGCTCTTTCTCGAACGATTTTCGGTTGGGGTAATTGGTGGCGGGTTCCAGGCCGGTGACGTAACCGTCGATCGCCGCCTGACGATTCTTCCAAAGCGTGAAACACGGCAATTGTCGCTTGTTGAAAGCCAGGCTCACCCCTTGATCCGCCGAGGCGTTGCGAAGGAGCACTCGCGTGTCGCCCTGGGCGTCGGCCGCCAAATCGAAGAAGAAGACCGCCTCGGCAGCGCCAGGACTCTCCGGGCCGTAGGTGTCCCACTCGGCCAGGTTGCCCACGGCCGCGGCGTCGCGCGGGGCCGCCTTGAGAACCGGCAGGACCACCTTGGCGCCGGGTCCCACCAGCGGCATCCCGAAGTTGATGTGGTACAAAAGCTCCAGCTCGCCAGGTTCCGCGGAGAGGTTCGTGACGACGTCGCGGACGGTGAGGCCAAGACGGCCCACCCGCGTCGAAATCGTCGAGGTCAAACGAAGCTTATTGCCGAACAACCGCGCCTCGTCCACCACCCCCGTCACGATCAGTTCGCCCGACTCGCCGTCGACCGAGACTTCCACCTTGTGGGCGGGGATGTTGGCGATTTTGCCGTGAAGGACATGGCGGAGCGAGCCGTCGGGCTTGAATTCCGGGGCGCCGTTGCTCTCCAGCCCGCAACGCACGAGCAACTCGTCGAAGCCGTCGAGCCAGCCGATGCCGCTCGGCTCGTCGAGGTGGACGAACGCGGGATGGACGGGCCCTCGGACCGGGGAATTCCACCCTAAACGGATCGACCCGCACAACGCATTCCATATCCCCATGCCCCGCGTGGGAACCACGACGAATCGGAAGACGCCGTTATCGACCTCGATGATGTCCACCCCCTCGCGAAGCCCGCCCCGGAGCGTGTGCTTGGTGATCGCGTAGCCGCTGGCGCTACCCCCTACCTGATCGGGCGAAACCGTAATCTCGTCCACGTAAATGTCTTCGTCCACGTCGCAGAGCGTCCACATTTTTTTGGTCATGGCAACCGGCTCCTCCATCGAGTTTCTTCTGGGCGCCTTGTGCTTGGTGTTGAATCGGCCTGTCGCTTAATGTACGTGCTCGTCGCCGGTCTGACTAGCATGGGTTGGGCAATACGCCCCAGTTTCACGTCTTCCCCTGTTCGCGACCGCCACACCCTTGCCAGCAGCCCCTTCAGGGAATACAACAAGGGTTCTCACGCGTCGTGAAGACGAGGGGCGTTGTCGCCAATCGGTCATCTGTCCATCGGGGAGCAAAGTACAGCCATGCCATCGAGAATTGTGAAGCGGGACAATGTGGGCGCGATCCTCAATCGGGCCTTGGATGCCGGCGAGGGAATCTTGCGGCTGACTCCAACCTGGGTGCCACGCAGCTTCCTCCACCCAGGCAAGCGCATCAAACTGGCGCCAACCGACTGGTACGCTCTCGGGACACACCGTGGAGGGATCGACGAGCGGTGGTTCGCCAGCACCACCGAGGCCGCGAACGAGGGGCGTGCCTGGGACGAGGGGCTTAGCTACATCATGTTCGAGGGGGAAAGGTTCCTCCTCCGCGACGCAGTGGAGGAGGCCGGGCCTCGAATCATCGGCAAGGAAATCTGGGAAAAGTACCGCCGATGGCCGGTGTATTCCAAGTTTTTCGACAACATGGGTCCGATCCCCCACCACATGCACCAACAGCAGAAGCACGCCGCCCTGACCAATCAGCAGGGCAAACCTGAGTGCTACTACTTCCCACCGCAATTGAACGCCGCCGAGAACCATTTCGACTACACGTTCATGGGCCTGGAGCCAGGCACGACCAAGGACGACGTCCGCCGCTGCCTGGAAAACTGGAACAAAGGCGACAACGGCATCTTATATCTCAGCCGCGCCTATCGGCTGAAACCGGGCACGGGCTGGATGATCCCGGCCGGGGTGCTCCACGCGCCTGGTTCGATGTGCACCTACGAACCGCAATGGGGCAGCGACGTGTTCGGCATGTTCCAGTCGCTGGTCGAAGGTCGGGAAGTGCCGTGGAGCCTGCTGGTCAAGGACGTCCCGCCCGACAAACATCAGGATCTCGACTTCATCATCGACCAGCTCGATTGGGAAAAGAACGTCGACCCGTACTTCGCGCTGCACAACTACGTGGAGCCGATCGTCGACGAGTCGGCCTCGGGTCCGGGCTACACGGATCGGTGGATCGACTACGGGCACTTCGACGGCGAGCAATTGACCTCGGCCAAGGAGTTGACCGTCATGCCCGGGGCCAAGTGCGTGCTCCGCGATCCCGGCCCGAGCGGTTGGATCACCGTCCAAGGCTGCGGGCGCATCGGGCCGCTGGCGATCCAGACGCCGGTGATGATCCACTACGGCGAAGAACCGTGGGACGAAGTGTTCATCACCGCCGAGGCGGCCGCCGAGGGCGTGGAGGTCGAAAACACCGGCTGCGAACCGTTGGTGAGCCTCCGCTACTTCGGCCCCAACACCCACAAGAACATGCCGGAAATCGGCGATCACCGGAAAAAGTAACGGCCGCTTGCGGCCTGCGACCTCCCCTCTCCCGTCCAACGGGAGAGGGGAGATTACGGTTCACGCCCCGATCTGGACACGTTCCTTTCTGAAAAGGAATTGCGCACGCGATGGCTGCGACGACTTCCTCCGACGAAGAGACCGTGCTGATCTGCGGCGTGCCGCCGGAAGCCTTCGTCAAAATCAACGAGCTTTTGGGTGATTTCCATCCGCGGCTGGCCTACGACCGAGGCACGCTGGAGATGTACCGGGTTCTGCACGGCGTCCCCCCCAAGGTTTACCGGCAGTTCATGGAGGTGCTGTCGGAGAACTATCTCCGGCACTCGTACGATGGCTGGACCCTGGAAATGATGACCCCGCGACGAGACCACGAGTGGATCAAAAGGCTACTAGGACGGATGCTGGAGGCAATGGCATTGGCCCTTGACGTGCCCATTCAAAGCACAAGTTCCACCACGCTGAGTCGGTCGAAGCACGACCGCGGCCTTCAGCCCGATGAATCCTACTACCTGGGCGAGCACGTGGCGAAGGTGGCCAGCGAGAGATACGAGCCGGGGGTCGACCCGCCGCCGGATCTGGTGATTGAAGTCGAGGCAACCGATTCGGTGGTTCCTCGGTTGCCGCTGTTTGCCGCGATTGGGGTGCGGGAAATCTGGCGGTGGACCCGCGAGGAGATGGAGTTCTTGCGGCTGACCCGGGGCCGTAAGTACGAGAACATCGAGCGCAGCCTGGCGTTTCCTTTCATTACAGCCGCCGACGTCACCCGCTTCCTGCAACAGCGCGACCCGGCGAACGAAAATGCGGTCGTTCGCGGTTTTGTCAACTGGGCACGGAAGGCACGCCGTCGTGGACGAGCGTGAAGGGCGTAACGATATCCATGGGTTCCGCATGGAAAGTGAATGTCCTTGACTGGAATGAAGGGGCCAGACATGAAGAATTCGCAACGTTGGCAGGAGTGGGCCTGGTTGCTGACGGCCGTCGCGCTGTTGACGGCTTCAATCATGCTGGCAGGATTGCCAGGGCGCCACGTGGGCGCCATCGGCTGTCTTTGGATATCGGTGTTCGGTCTGTTGCAGGTGTACCGCATTCGTGACCATGGAAATCTGCTTCAAGAGCTGAATGATCTGCGACGGGAACTCGAACAACTCCGCCGGCGCGCTGACAAGCCGGCAGATATTTGAAGCAAGCCGCGAGCCATGACTATCAAATGTATCCGACGGGCGGGGGATGAGGCGATGGCGGCCAAGAAGCGTGCCAAGCAGATCGGCGGACGTCAGGCACGCGAGCCGCTCCGGCCGCAAGCGGTCAAGTCGAAGGGCCCAAGCCGTTCGCTGCCAGCAGCCGAATCGACGTGCGGAAAAGCCGAACCGCCCGTGCGACGAATTCATCTGCAATCCGCGGCGCGATTGGTGCGAGCCGATCTTTCTTCCCTCCCGCCCGGCTACGTCTGACTGTTGGGGGACTTCAAAGATCCCATCCGCCAAGCCCAGCTCCGCCCGGCGGTGGATGAAAGTGGAACATGATGGACAAGCAGGTTGCCGGTGATCCAAATTTGGGCGCCGCCCAGCGTGCTTCGGTCTCGAAGGACGCTATCGCCGCGTTTTGCCGCCGGCGCCGCATCCGGAAGCTGTCGCTGTTTGGCTCCGTGTTGCGCGACGATTTCCGGCCCGATAGCGATATCGACGTGTTGGTCGAGTTCGAGCCAGGACACGCCGTGGGTTGGGACATCATCGACATGGAAGAGGAGCTTTCGCGGTTGTTTGGCGGGCACACAGTAGATATGGTTCAGGAGAAGTACCTGAATCGCTGGTTGCGAGGACGCATCCTAGCCAGTGCCGAGGTGCAGTATGCAGAAGGATGATCTGGTCTACGTCGGCCACATGCTGGACACGGCGCGCTCCATCGTGCGTAAAATCGCCGGCAAATCGAGATCCGAGTTCGATGGCGACGAGAACCTGCGCTTGGCTTTAGTCCAGCTCATTCAAACCCTCGGCGAATCGGCCCGACCTCTGTCCTCCGAATTCCAGAAAGCCCCCCCCGAAGTCCCCTGGAAAAGCATTATCGGCGTGCGGCACAAGGTCGTGCATGACTACCTGCAAGTGGACTATGATGTTGTCTGGAGCGCGGCCACGAGGCACGTGCCGCCGCTCGTGCCTGCATTGGAGAGAATCGCTCCGCCCGAACCACCGGACTCCCTCTAGACGTTACAGGAACGTTTCCATGAGCAACCAGCACGTCAACAACTACCCCAAACTTCACAACGCGGCCTGGCCCGGCGTGGTCGGCAAAGGCGATGGCGGCGAGCCGCCGATCGACCTGGACACGATGTTGGACCTGACCGCCGCGGCCGAGGTCGATGGCGTGAAGTTCGACGGCTTCGACCTGTTCCTCTACTTGCCGCACATCAACATCGACGGCAACGACGACGACATCAAGCAATTGGCCGATAAGGCCCGGTCGAGGAACCTGGAGATTGGCACGGTGGTGGCCCCGATCTGGCCGCCGACAGGGGGCGGCTCAGCCATGGGCGACGCGGCGGAGCGAAGGAAATTCCTCGGCCAGGTCCGCAAGGGTTGCCATTTCGCCAAGCGGCTCCGCGAGCTAGGCGCGCGGCCCAACGGCGTGGTGCGCATCGACTCGGCCTGCGGCGTCGAGCCGTGGTTGGCCGATCCCGAGGGAAACCAGAAGAAGATCGCCGAAACATTCCGCGAGGCCTGCGTGATCGCCGAGGATTTTGGCGAACGGCTCGCCGCCGAGGGCGAGATTTGCTGGGGCGGAATGCACAGTTGGAAGCGGATGATCCAGCTTTTGGAGATGGTCGATCGGCCGCAAACCCTGGGTTTCCAAGCCGACATGGCCCATACCTTGCTCTACCTTCTCGGCTACAACGCCCCGGAAGACGCCCTCCTGCCCGAGAATTTCGATTGGAACGACCAGGCGAGATTCTTCGAGGCCTACAAGCAGCTTACCGACGCGCTGCGGCCGTGGACCATTGATCTGCACATTGCCCAAAACGACGCGACGGTCCACGGCTCCGGCTCGCACGACAAGACCGGCCGGCACTGCCTGGCCACCGACCCCAAAGGCAAACTCGACATCACCCGCTGCGCCGGCTACTGGATGCGCGACGCCAACGGGCAGGTGACCAAGAAGTTCCGCCACGTCTGCTGGGACGGCTGCATGTTTCCCAACGCCGTGATGATGAATCCCAAGACGTGGAACGACATCCTCGCGGCGATGATCGCCGTCCGCGACGCGCATGGGTGGAAGGAATAATTCATCATGGCCCCCCTGCCGGCTCGCCCGGCAGGTGAACAAGATTGGGCCGGCTAAACCCGGCGACTACCAGCAAGAAAAAGACCCCTGCCGGCTTGCCCGGCAGGTGAACAAGATTGGTCGGCTAAACCCGGCCACTACCGGCAAAAAACGGACCCCTGCCGGCTTGTCCGGCAGGTGAACGAGATTGGGCCGGCTAAGCCCGGCGACCACCAGCAAGAAACGGACCCCTGCCGGCTTGCCCGGCAGGTGAATAAGATTGGTCGGCTAAACCCGGCGACTATCAGCAAGAAAAAGACCCCTGCCGGCTTGCCCGGCAGGTGAACGAGATTGGTCGGCTAAACCCGGCCACTATCGGCAAAAAACGGACCCCTGCCGGCTTGCCCGGCAGGTGAATAAGATTTGGTCGGCTAAACCCGGCGACCACCGGCAAAAAACGGATCCCTGCCGGCTCGCCCGGCAGGTGAATAAGATTGGTCGGCTAAACCCGGCGACTACCAGCAAGAAAAAGACCCCTGCCGGCTTGCCCGGCAGGTGAATAAGATTGGTCGGCTAAACCCGGCCACTAGCGGCAAAA
>Ga0209101_1003012_pt1 | contig 10533 bp, 10 predicted proteins | sample ConPoolayeCmetaG_FD_185481 | JGI IMG/M metagenome (GOLD analysis project Ga0209101, IMG submission 185481) | Hot spring microbial mat communities from California, USA to study Microbial Dark Matter (Phase II) - Cone Pool mat layer C metaG... ... | reverse complement strand
AGATTGATAGTGTGCTTTTTAATGACCTTTGGCCTGCCACCGTCGGACGTCGGCTGGAAAAGACTCGTTACCAAGTGGTTTATGGGGATTTAACTATACAGGTTGATGTTTATGGCGGTAAATTGCGGGGTTTGATTCTTGCCGAGGTGGAATTTGATTCCCTGGAGGAGAGCACCCGCTTTGTGCCGCCTGCCTGGTTCGGGCGGGAAGTGACGGCCGACAAGCGTTATAAAGCCAGAGAGTTGGTGCTGAGGGGATGAAAGGCCGGGCAAGTTCATTTTTTAATTTTCTTCTTGGGGCTCTTATTTTCTGCAGTGTTTCCAGAGCCGATTTTGAAAGTAATTCTCCTTTTTTGAAGATTGGCGTCATTGGCCCGCTCAGCGGTGCGGCGGCTGCTTTCGGTGTTGCCGTTAAGAACGGCATTGAGCTGGCGCGCAGCCACATCCCGGCCCTAGGGCGCTTTGACTTTTTATATGAAGACGACCAATCCAATCCCAGCCGTACGGTAGCAGCCTTTCATAAACTGGTTCAAATGGACAAAGTTGAAGTTGTTATTTGCGGTGGTTCAACTCTATGTAATGCCGTAGCGCCGTTGGCCGAAAGCCAAAAAATCCCGCTTCTGGCTTATGCCAGTGATGAACGTGTTTCGGCCGGGAGGAAATTTGCCATCAGGACTTATGCCACCGGTTTTTCAGAAGGGGCAACGATAGCGCACGAAGCCTTAAGGCGTGATTACCAGCGGATAGCGGTTTTCAGTTCGGTGGGTGATTACCCATATTCGGTACGGCGCGGTCTAGTGGAAAGTTTTCCGAAGAGCAAGATCGTGCTTGATCTGGAATTGTCGGCTGTGGAGGACTTTAAGCCGTTGCTTATGCGAGCCAAGGCGATGGCCAGTGATTCTTTTTTCATTTGCCTTAATCCCGGCCAATCTGGGCTGTTCGCCCGGCAGCTTCGGCAACTTCAAATGCAGGGCGGTATCTTCGGCTGTGAGTATTTGAATAATTTGGATGAATTGAGAGCGGCGCAAGGCTCTTTGTCCGGAGCGTGGTTTGTCACGGTACAGGTAAGCCCGGATTTTGGTGCCGAGTACCGCGCTGTGTACGGCAATGATAGTGCTCTTTCGACGGCTGCCATCCATTATGACCTGATGGGAATATTGTCCCGGGCGATTAGCAAAAGGTTCACCTCAGGAGAGATAATTCAAGCCTTGCTTACGGCCGGGGAATATGAGGGGGCGATTGGGAAATCTCGTTTTGTACGCACCAAGGATGATCAGTTTCTTGATATGGAGTTGGTGGTGAAGACAATAAGCGGGAAAGGGGGTAACCAATGACCTTGCGCAGATTACCGTTTCAAAAAATAGTAAGCGGTGGTCAGACAGGAGTGGATCGAGCGGCTTTGGACATAGCTCTTGAACACAACATACCTTGTGGAGGATGGTGTCCCAGGGGGCGTTTGGCTGAAGATGGCGTGATTGCCGCCAAGTATCCGTTACAGGAAACCACAAGTTCGCGCTATGAAGAGCGTACTGAGTGCAATGCCCGAGATTCCGATGGAACGCTGATAGTCACCAAGGGCCGTCCGACGGGCGGCACGGCCTTTACGCTGGAATGTGCCGAAAAGCACGGCAAGCCCGTTCTAATTTTTGAGCTTGATTCTACGCCGGATCGGCTTAGATTTGAGCAGTGGGTCCAAAACCATAAGATAGCAACCTTAAATGTTGCTGGTCCGCGTGAAAGCCATGCGCCGGGTGAAATTTACTCTAAGAGCAAAGCCTTCTTGCTGGCCCTGTTTGGGCTTTAGGCTGGCCGGGGTGATATCATACCGCCGGTTCTAATCCAAGGGGTGACGCCGATTAAAGGTAGGGGAAGCGGCCGTAGTCACGGTCGGTGGAAATCCATTCGCAGCCGGCTTCGATTGCCAGAGCCGCTGGATAAGCGTCCGACGCCAAATTGCCTTTAAAGCTCCGAAACGGCTTAGCTTCAGCTCTCCATCTCTCCTTCTTCGGCGGCCAGGACCACTTTGACATCAAACATGCCGCTTGAGCAGTTGGGAACTTCAATTAATTTTACGGCGCGGCGCTCGACATTACCGCCTGCAATGACGTCGTCCAGCACCGGCTGTAAGGCCTGATGGTTTGAGGGCGGGCCAGAAATTTCCAACGCCTTGACCTTCCAGCGCAAGTTACGGCGCGCTTCGGTCTTGGCCCCGCGGATTTTGCCGATTAGCTCAATAGCTGCAGCAAAAGAGCGTCCGTTTTGCGGCAATGGTACACATGACACCTCAGCCGCATCCGGCCAGGCGGTGGTATGAACGGATTGTTCCTTGCCGGCGGAGGCGAACGACTCCGCCCACAGCTCCTCGGTGACAAACGGCATAATCGGGGCGAAAAGGCGAAGGAAAGTTTTGAGCGACCAGCTTAAGGCCGCCAAGGCCGAGCGGCGCTTGGGGTTGTCCTCTTCCAGGTATGCTCGTACCTTAACGAGTTCCAAATAATGATCACAATAATTCCAGAAAAAATCCTCGGCACTGTTCAGGGCTAGAGCGTAGTCGAAGCGCTTGAAAGCTGCGGTACAGGTCTCTATGACCTGGCGCATTTCCTGCACTAAGGCCATATCAAGCTCTACTGAAATATCTTGCGGCCGGCAAGCGCCCGGCGAAGCGCCGGTGCGCTCAAACTGCATCAAAACAAAGCGGCCGGCGTTGAAGATCTTGGTGCTCAGCTTGCGGCCGATTTTAAACACGCCCGGATCAAAAACCGTGTCCGTGCCGAGCCGCGCCCGCGAAGCCCAGTAACGCACCGCATCGGCCGAATGTTCTTCAATCAGCGCTTCCGGCGTGACAACGTTGCCCTTCGATTTGCTCATTTTTTTTCGATCCGGGTCGACTATAAAACCGCTCACCAAAATATTTTTCCAAGGAATCTTGTTTTCATGCATCCAGGCCTTGGTTATGGTGTAAAAAGCCCAGGTGCGGATAATGTCATGAGCTTGTGGCCGGATGTCCATGGGGAAAAGAGTGTTATGGCGGTCCGGGTTAAGAAGCCAATGGCTTTCAATCTGCGGCGTGAGGGATGAGGTGGCCCAGGTGTCCATCACATCCGGATCGCCGCTGAAGCCGCCGGGCTTTCCACGTTGCTCTTCTCTGTAATTCGGCGGGCATTGGCTCAGCGGATCGACCGGCAGGGTGTTAACATCGGCGAAAATTGGATGTTTGTAATCAGCCGCCCCTTTTTCATCCAATGGATACCAAACCGGAAACGGCACGCCGAAAAAACGCTGCCGGCTGATGCACCAATCTTGGTTCAGCCCTTCCACCCAGTGTTCGTAGCGTGAGAGCATATGCGGGGGGTGCCAAGCAATCTTGCGGCCCTGCTTAAGCAGTTCCTGCTTGTGATCCATTATGTTGATGAACCACTGACGGGTTGGAATGAATTCCAGCGGATGCTCGCCTTTTTCGTAGAATTTCACCGCATGGCGGATTGGTTTCGGCTCCCCGCGCAGCGCCGTATCTTTTCCTGAAACCGCCGAGCCGGCAGCCGACAAGAGCTCGACAATCTTCTTTTGCGCGCTTTTAATTGTTAAGCCGGTGAGCAGCGCATAGGAGCGGTTCGCTTCTTCCGGCCTAAGGGACTCAAAGGTTTCACCGCCGAATTTGCGCTCCAACATCCGGCCGTCGGCCCCGATTACCTGCCTTAGTGGCAGGCCTTTTTCTTTCCACCAGTAAACATCCATAATATCGCCGAAAGTGCAGACCATGAGGATGCCGCTTCCTTTTCCCGGATCGGCGTAGGGTGCCGGCTGGATTGGCACCGGCGTGTGAAACAGGGGGGTGATAGCCCGTTTGCCGAACAAATGTCGGTAACGCTCATCAGCGGGGTGAGCAACTACGGCCACGCAGGCTGGCAAGAGCTCAGGACGGGTGGTAGAAATAATAAATTCCCCGCCGTCTTCCAGGCCGAAGGCCAGGTCGTAGAAAAATCCGGAAATTTCGCGGTCCTCGGCTTCGGCTTGCGCCACAGCGGTATGGAAGGTTATATCCCACATGCTGGGCGCGTCAGAGCTATAGACAAATCCTTTCTGTACCAAGTCTAAAAATGAAAGCTGCGACAATCGCCGGCAATGCTCATTTATCGAGGTGTATTGCAGGTTCCAGTCGTAGGACTGCCCGATGCGGCGGAACAGGCGCTCAAAGGCCTTTTCATCTTCCAAAGTCAGGCTGTTGCAAGCCTCAATAAAATTTGTGCGTGAAACGGCCTGTGGCGGGCCTTGGTGTTTTTCGGAGTGAAGCGGCTTCCAATTTGGATTATACGCCAAGGCGGGATCGCAGCGGATGTTGAAATAGTTCTGTACGCGGCGCTCGGTGGGAAGCCCATTATCATCCCAGCCAATTGGATAAAAAACGGCCTTGCCGCACATACGCTGGAAACGCACTATTACGTCGGTCTGGGTGTAACTAAAAACGTGCCCGATATGCAAGGCTCCCGAAACCGTGGGCGGCGGTGTGTCGACCACAAAAGTGTTTTCGCGGCAGGCCTGAGAATTCCAGCGGTAGAGCCCAAGTTCTTCCCAGCGTTTGGACCATTTGGGCTCAACCAGGCTATGGTTATATTTAGTGTCCATCGGGCGTTCAAGCAACTTTTTGGCTGTCGATGAATTCTTATCATTTTCTTTGAGCTGTTGCACTATTTACCGCCGCTCATAACCTTGACGGCTTCGCCGCTTATTGCTAGTTCTGCCGCCGTGAGTCCAAGGGAAGTACGGTGGAAATCCGTCACGGGCCCGCCGCTGTGAGCAGCCCGGCGTAAAGGAAGTTTTAAGCCACGCTGAATCCCGAAGATGCATTCACGGCCACTATTCCGGGTTGATTTGTTGTCCAGGTGGCGGATCAAACCCAGTGGGAATGGGAAGGTCATCTTAGGGGTGCTGCAAGTCAGAAGACCTACTCACCGCTGCTCGGCCTACGGCTGACTGGCGTATGGAATCTTAGTGTGTAACCGGCTCTCGCGGACAAGAGCCGGCAGGCTTTTAGCTCATTTCGATTAATATTTTTAGGTTCACCAAGGCCCGGCAGGCGATTGCTGCCGGATTTGTCAAACTTGTGCGGGAGGGAATGTCGTGGCGAAAAAGTTGATTTATCTGGGGCGGCTCTTAGCCGCCTTGAGTGCGGTGCCGCTTCCTGCCGCAGCCGAGGTTCCTGGGGAGGAAGCGCCTATCGAAGTGGTGGTAACGGCTGATCGCTTTGAAACTCCTACAGAACAAGCCATCGGCTCGATCACGGTGATAACATCTGAAGAGGCTCAAAACAAGCAGCAGACGGCCGTGGCCGATGCTTTGCGCAGCGTCCCGGCTCTGGACGTGGTGAGCAGCGGCGCGGCCGGCGGAAACATTTCGGTCTTCATGCGGGGCGCCAATGCCGAGCATACGCTGGTCTTAATCGACGGCTTGGAGGTTAATAATCCTGCTTCACCGAATCGCGCCTATAATTTTTCCGGCTTGCGCTTTGATAACGTGGAGCGCGTGGAAATTCTCCGTGGCCCAAGCAGCACCCTTTACGGCTCAGATGCCATGGGCGGGGTGATAAACATTATTACCAAGCAGGGGCAAGGGCCGCCGTCTTTATACGCTTCCGCCGAGGCCGGTTCATACCGGACTTTTATTGAGCGCGCCGGTTTAAGCGGGGGGAGCGTACAATACGATTATTCTTTCGCTCTTTATCGTGAAGATACGGCCGGAATTTCAGCGGCCGCGGCGGGCTTTGGAAACAGCGAGAATGACGGCTATAGCAATACCTCCTTTTCAAGCCGCCTTGGTTTTAGGCCGGCGGAATTATTGGAAGTGCGGGCCTTTGCGCGGCATATCGATGCGCGTGCGCAGTTGGACAATAACGGAGGGGTATTCGGCGACGATCCAAACCGCGAATCAGCCGATAGACAGTTTTTTATCCGCGGAGAGGCAAAGCTTACGTTGGCCGAAAAGTTATGGCAGCCGCTCTTTGGAATATCACACGGGCGCCAAGAGTTCGCTGACGATAATGATCCAGACGCTTTGCACCCCCTGGAGATCATGCGCAGCAAATACACCGGCAGTATCACTAAGCTTGACTGGCAAAATAACCTAACCTTGAATAAGTGGCTGAGTTTGGTCGCCGGGCTGGAAAACGAAGAGGAGAGCGCGCATTCCACTTATTTTTCGGATGGTGTCTTCGGGCCGTTTGTGAATGACTTTGCCCGCCGTTCCGCCGCCGCCAAGGGCGGCTACTTGCAAGTGCGCGGGGAAACAGCCAGGCGTTTTTGTTTGACCGCCGGGTTGCGCGTTGACGGCCATTCCAAATTCAGCCCGCAGCTTACCTGGCGGGTGGGGCCGGCCTTTTGGCTGCCTGAGACGGGCACCAAGCTTTCAGCTATTGTGGGTACGGGGTTTAAGGCCCCCTCTTTGTTCCAGCTTTATTCGGCCTACGGCAATCCGGCTTTAAGGCCCGAAGAATCATTGGGTTTTGATGCGGGAATTGAACAATCCCTGTGGCAGGATAAGGCGGCTTTGGGGGCCGCCTTCTTTTATAATGACTTTGACAAGCTTATTTCTTTTGATCCCAACACCTTTGTTTTTTCTAAACCTATGATTATTCAACCTATCCCGCCGCCCGGGTGGTCCTGGGCAGTTACAGTGTGTTTAATATTGCCGCTTCCTATGATGTTACCCCAGCAATTCAGCTCTTTGCTCGCATGAATAATATTTTTGATAAGGAGTATGAGGAGGTATTAGGGTACGGGACATTGGGAGCAGCGGCTTACCCAGGCTTAAAGGTGCAATTAGTAGAGGGTATTGATGTTTAGCGGCCTGATTAACGGCTTGAGTTTCTACGCCTCTATTTTACTTGCGGCGGCTGTTTTATGTGCTGAAAGCCGGGCTTTGCCGTCTTTGGACTCCGCTCCGTCTCCGGCCTGCGCGCGGATTGTATCGCTTGCTCCGAGTATCACTGAGCTTTTGTATGATTTAAATCTCGGGTCTAATGTGATTGGAGTTACCAGCTACTGTATCCACCCCGCGGAAGCCCGTAGGAAGCCTAAAGTAGGCGGTCTTTTGGACTTAAGTTACGAAGCTGTTTTGAGCTTAAGGCCGACTGTGGTCTTTGCCTTGGCGGAAGAAGCTCCTCAAGTAGCGGGGCTTCAGAAGCTTGGACTAGAAGCGGTAATGTTGGAGCATAGAAGTGTCTCTGGGATTTTAGAATCCGTTTCCGCGGTGGGGAAAATCTGTGGGCGCGAAAGAGAAGCCGGTGCTTTACGTGCATCCTTGGAAGAGCGCGTCCAGCGGGTGCAAGGGAAAACCAGAGGCCGCCCCAAGGTCCGTACCCTGGTGATAGTCGGAAGCGGTATGGCGGCGGGCTCTGCCAGCGGCCTATACGTATCGGGACGGGATGGATTTTATTCCGAGCTTTTGGAGTTGGCGGGAGGTGTAAATGTTTATCAGGGGCTTACAGCCGGAGCGCCGGCCCTTTCGGCCGAAGGGTTATTGAGCTTAAATCCCGATGTAATTATCGAAATTTCGACTGAGCCGGGTGCGGCGGGGAGGGAGCGGTTCCCTGCGGGATTGTTTGGCAGGCTTAGCGCCGTGCAAAAAGGCCGGATTTACAGGCTGCATGAAGATTACGCCTCCGTGCCGGGGCCGCGTTTTGTGCTGATTTTGGAAAAACTAGCTGCTTTTCTTCACCCGGAGTCGTTTAACGGTCGCTGATGACGGATATTTTGCTTGAATTCTGTGATGTCAGCCTAGAGCTTGGCGGGAAACAGATCCTGCAGGATGTTTCGTTTGCCGTGCGGCGCGGTGAGTACGTTTCGCTTCTGGGACAAAATGGAGCTGGAAAGACGACTTTGCTTCGCTGTGCGCTTGGTATTTTGAAGCCTGAGCGGGGGGCTATTTTGGTCGGAGGGCAAAAGCTTGGCGCTTTGCCGCGCCGGGAGGTAGCTAGGCTTATGGCTTATGTGCCTCAGGATATCGAGCTTCCTTTTCCCTTGTCGGTCTTTGATCTGGTTTTGATGGGCCGCTTTCCGCATCTTGGATTCATGCACAACCCCGGCCGGCGGGACGAGGAAGCGGCCTTGGAAGCGCTTAAAACCTGCGCTGCAGAGCAATTCGCCGGGCGGGACCTGCAGAGCCTAAGCGGCGGGGAAAAGCAGCGGGTGTTGATTGCCGCCGCGTTGGCTCAAGAGCCTGCTATTTTGCTGCTTGATGAGGTGTGCCACTTTCTTGATCCGCGGCATGAACAGGAGGTTCAAGCCTTACTTATGTCTTTGCATAAAGAGCAGGCCAAGGCGCTCCTTTCCGTAACCCATGATGTGAACCGGGCGGTTTTTCATTCCGACCGGATTGTGGCGCTTAAACAGGGAAAGGTTGTGTTTGACGGACTTCCATCCGAGTTTGTTGATAAGGGGGTTTTGGAGGTTGTTTATGAAAAGAAGTTCTTATTCGCAAAGCACCCGCAAAGCGGTTTAAAAGTTATTGTGCCGGATGTGTGAGATAATGAAGGTCTTAGAACCCAATTTCAGCCAAACCCGTCCAAAGTTTAAAAGTGTGCTTATTTTGTTGGTTATTGCCCTTTTGGTTTTAGTGCTTTGCCCTTTTATCGGCCCAACTCATTTGGGATTTGATGTTTTATGGGCGGCTTCTGGAGGGGTCGAAAGCGATATCTTCTGGAGAATCCGTTTGCCCCGTGTCTGCCTGGCCTTTATGGTCGGTGCGGCGCTTTCGGTTTGTGGCATGACTTTTCAAGCAATGTTTCGCAATGTGTTGGCCACCCCATACACTTTAGGTGTAGCCGGCGGAGCGGCGTTTGGCGCGGCCGTGGCCATGAAACTTAAGTTGCCGATAAGCTTAACTGGAGGAAGCGTAGTTTCTCTTTTTGCCTTAGGCGGCGCGTTGCTCAGCGTGTTTTTGGTATTGGCTTTGGCTTCGCCCCGGCGCGGCTTTTCGCCGCTGGCCATGTTGTTGGCGGGAGTGGTTATGAGCTATTTCTTCTCAAGCTTGGTGCTTCTTTTACAGTATTTAGGTGGTTTTTCTGAGGTTTTTCAGATTACCCGCTGGCTTATGGGAAGTTTGGATGTGGTAGGGTATGAGGCCCTTAAGACCGTGGTTGGAGCAGCGGGTGCGGGGTTGCTGATTGTCTTTTTGCTCGGCCGGGGGCTTGATCTTCTGATGATTGGCGATGAAGTGGCAATCAGCCGCGGGGTGAATACTGCTAAGCTGCGTCTAGCTCTTTTTTTTGCAACTTCTTTAGTGGTGGCTGTGGTGGTGGCGGTATGTGGTCCGATTGGCTTTGTGGGTTTGATTGTGCCTTATACTGTGCGGGAAGTGTTTAGGAATTTAAGCCATCGTTATCTTTTACCCTTAGGATTTGTCTCAGGCGGGATTTTTCTTACTTTTTGCGATACCTTTTCCCGTTTAGTGATGGCTCCTTATGAAATACCGGTCGGGGTGATTACGGCGCTTTTAGGCGGGCCGTTTTTTTTGTGGATTTTATGCCGGAAAGGCTTAAAACCGGCGTTTCTCCGTTGATGAATTTTCGTGTTTTATCTGCACCTTGACGGCGGCCCTCATAATCTTACCTTCACGGGTCATGTGCGTGTTGGTATAATAAAAGTTTAGAATCACTTATTTTTCGCCGAAGGACCGATAATGCTTTGCAATAAGGCTGAAAAGGGGGTTGCTCGCCGCGCGTGTTTTAGGACTGAGCCTGGGGGGCAAAAAGCAGTCTCGATTGTGGAATTTGTGGTGGTTTTACCGCTGCTTGTTCTTTTTTTTATTGGGATCTTTGAGCTGGGAAGAAAATTAGGCCAGATAAATTGGCTTTCACAGACTACTTTTAATGCCGCGTACGTGGGGGCTGGAGCGCCGGGCGGCGAAGTTTCACGAGTTGAAGACACGAAGAAACTGGCGGCCGAGCTTTTTTTTGCTTCACGTTACGGTGAATTTAAGAGCGCTCCGGACTTTACTCCGACTTTTGTAGTGAGCTTCGATGACCAGAAGGACTATGTCGCCGTCCAATTCCAAGGGGACCTTAGGCCACTTCTTTCGGCCGTTTTTGGTTTGAATGTTCAAGTGGCTTCCTATCTTCCGTACCTCGGCCCGGGTGAAATCAAATATTCGGGTGAGTTTGAAAACCCCGCCACTCATTATTGTTCCCAGCCGCCTCCTAGTGGGGGCGGAGGAAGTTGTCCAATAGGGACTCCCACGGCGACCGCCACGGCGAATTGTACTGTTTTGCCGCTTGCTTGCAGCCAGGTTACAGCAGCTCCGACTTGGATCCCGCCTGTTTATAATACTGCAGTGGCGCCAGGAATCCAGGACTGATACCAGGGGCGGCCGGGATTGAATTGGGGGCCGTTTAAGGGGCGGCCGAAGAGATCGGGAGCCGTTTAAGTCCCTTGAGCTTGCTATTGCATCGGTTTAAACTTAAAAAGCTCATGAAAACATACCGCCGACCTGTTTGGGATACAGCCGCTTCTTTGATTGAAGCTGCGCTTGTTATTCCGGTTTT
>Ga0209101_1003011_pt1 | contig 10536 bp, 7 predicted proteins | sample ConPoolayeCmetaG_FD_185481 | JGI IMG/M metagenome (GOLD analysis project Ga0209101, IMG submission 185481) | Hot spring microbial mat communities from California, USA to study Microbial Dark Matter (Phase II) - Cone Pool mat layer C metaG... ... | reverse complement strand
AGGAATTGAACCGCCTGGAGGGCCGGGCACTGCGGGGGCGTGTCGTGACCGCCGGGGCCTGGCTCCGGGTGCCTGAAGGGGGAGGGGGTCTCGCCATCCTCAGCCTGGACGATGGCCGGACCGGGGTCTGGCACCGGGTTGAGGTGACACCCGAGTGGCGGTTCTACGCCTTTACCACCACCCTCAGCGCCGATGCCACCGGTGTGGCCATTTCCATCCTCTTGCCCCAACAGCCGACCGCCGCTCCGACCCTTCAGGCGGATGGGGTGGTGCTGGTGGAGGGTGAGAGGCCCCTGCACCTGGCCCCCCGATTCCAGACAGCCGAGGCCACGACGGGGCAATGGGGCGGCCAACCGCTGGTCAATCTGGTGCGCAACGGTTCGGCGGAGAGGGCGTGGGTCGGCCTGCGGGCCTGGGCCGGCGATGGCAGCCTGTACCGGCAGCCCATTGTCCATGTGGTCCACTCATTGGGCGAGTGGTCCCGGACCGGCTGGGTATACGGCCCGGAACTGTGGCTGCTGTTCCAAAGCTTTTGGGGGAAATTCGCCTGGGGGCATCTGAGTCTGCCCGGCGCTTACTTTTATCCGCTGGCCCTGCTCACCGCCCTGGGCATCGTCGGCAGCGGCCTGGCTCTGGTGCGCCGCCTCAGAACCGGAGGTCTGTCCGGGGCATGGCAGAATCGTCTGGGGGTGATACTGGGCGTCGTCCTGCTGATGAGCTGGGGAGGGACGGTGCTGCGTGTCCATCCGCTGTTCGTCACCCGTTTCCTGTTCTGGCCGTCGGCCCGCTATGCCTGCACAGCCGTTGTGCCCACAGCGTTGCTTCTGTGCGCCGGGCTGGCCGAACTCCTGCCGCGTCACCGGCGCAAAGAGGCTGCCTGGTTGGGCCTGTTGGGCCTGGTGGCGCTGGATATGGTGGCCTGGTGGACCGTGATCCTGCCTTACTACTATCTTTGAAACCTGGAAGGTCTGGGATGGTTCATAACAGGTTGACCCCTGATGGGACACGGATAGCACGGATGGGACGGATGGACACCGATTTTGCCTTCGATCACAGGGGGGTACGCCGTTGACCCGGCAGGCTGACCACAAAGGCACCAAGACACGAAGAATTTGCCTTCGTGCCTTTGTGGTGAATGGTTCAACAATTGGTCATACACCCTTGGCTCTTGGAGGCTTCGAGGAAAGACAAGGGATCTCTGCGTCTCTGCGGTAACAGGTCATTGAGGTAGGGAGGAGTTGTGGGTGAGATCACCTGGGGCACTTTCGCGGCGACGCTGGCCGCACCGTTCCTCTTTCTGTTGCCGGGGGGAGCGTTGCTCAGCCTGCTGTGGCCCCGCGTCCCCAACCACTCCGATGTGGCTTTGTGGCCTGTGCTGGCTGCCGGGTTGACCCTGGCCCTGACGCCGGTCGGGCTGCTGTTTCTCCACCTGGTCGGGTGGCAGGTCGGTACGGGAGCCATCCTGGCCATGCTGGCTCTCAGCGCCGGGGTGATCCTGTGGCGGCGAGGGCCGGGCTGGTGGACCTGGTGGCGAAGAGGATCGGGGCGCGAGAGGCTGGCGTGGCTGGACGCACCGTTGGTGGCGCTGATGCTGGTGGCAACCCTGACCCTCTGGGTGCGGCTGTGGGTCGTGCGCGGGGTCAACGTTGGCTTCTGGGGCGATTCCTACCAGCACACGATGATCGCCCAACTGATCCTGGACAACGGGGGCCTGTTCGAATCGTGGCAACCCTATGTCCCGCTGCGTTCCTTTACCTACCACTTTGGCTTTCATGCCGACGTAGCCCTGTTCCAGTGGGCCACCGGCTGGCTGACCGGGAACTCTACCCCCCGGACGGTGGTGCTGGTCGGCCAGTTCATCAACGCCCTGGCCGCCCTGGCCCTCTATCCGCTGGCGGTGCGGCTGAGTGATGGACGGCGTTGGGCCGGTGTCGGGGCGGTGCTTGTCGCCGGGCTGCTGACGACCATGCCCCTGTTTTACGTGAACTGGGGCCGCTATACGCAACTCACCGGCCTGACCATCCTGCCGGTCGCCCTGTGGTTCACGCTGGAAGCGGTCGAGGCCGGGCGGTGGGACGCCGGTCGGGTGGCTCTGGCTGCCCTGTCCGTGGCCGGCCTGGGCCTGACGCACTATCGCATCCTCCTCTTTTACCTGGCTTTCCTGCCACCCTACCTGATCTACCGTCTGCTGGTGACCCGCCACGCGCCCCGCCTGTGGTCGGTGCCCTTCCTCCGCCTGGCGGGCACAGGCCTGATCGCCCTGGCACTGGCGATGCCCTGGCTGTGGCGGCTCGGTTTCGGCCTGCTGCCGGGGAATCTGGCCGCCTATCAGCGGGGCGAGGCATCGGCCAGCCTGTACGAGCAGTATAATGCCTTCCGGGTCAACTGGCACTTTTCACCCGGCTGGCTGGTATGGCCGGCGCTGCTGGGTGCGGCCTGGGCGTTGGTCCGCCGTTCGCCGGCCAGCCTGATCGCCTTCTGGACCGGGCTGGTGTTGGCTCTGGCCAACCTGTACCGGCTGGGCCTGGACAGCGGCCTGGTCAACAACTTTACGGTCATCATCAGCCTCTACCTGCCGACGGCGATGTTGCTGGGTTATCTGGCCGGCGAGTGGCTGGAACTGGCCGCCCGCCGCCACCGGGTCCAGGGAATAGCCCTGGCCTTGACTGCACTCCTCAGCCTGGTCGGAGCCCATGCCCGGTCCGATGTGCTGGACCACACCTACCAGTTGGTTACCCCTGCCGACGAGCAGGCCATGGCCTGGATCCGGGAAAACACGCCTCCTCACGCCCGCTTCCTGGTCAACTCTTTCTTTTCCTTTGGGGGCCACTACATCTTTGGCTCCGATGCCGGCTGGTGGATCCCCCTGCTGACCGGGCGGGCCAACACGGTGCCACCTGCCACCTACAGCATGGAGGCCGCCGACCCGCCCGATTACCAGGAGCAGGTGAACGCCCTGGCCCGCCGCCTGGAGGCCGGCCGGCTGGACGATCCAGAGCTGGTAGAGTTCTTGCGCTCCCAGGGCATCACCCATGTCTACATCGGCCAGGTGGGGGGACCGTTGCTGGACGCCGAGACCCTGCGCCGCAGCCCGGCTTACGAGACGGTCTATGAGCAGGATGGGGTGCTCATCCTGGCCTTGAAGTAGGGCAACTGCGAGCTGTTGCCCTGCTCTTTTACAACGGCGGTTCGGCCAGGCGCACCAGCCTGGGTTCCGTCTCGCGCCAGCTCATCTCCGACAGCCCCAGCTTGCGCCGTAGCCGTTCGGCGTCCATCCGCGCCCGATAGTCGCGCACGGCGCAGGTCCAGCGCAACATTTCGAATGACAGCCCCGCCGGCAACCCGGCCAGCCTGGCCACGTCGGCCAGGACATACTCCAGGTTGCGCGCCGTGCAGGGGAACAGGAACTCCTGGGGCTCATAGACCTGGCGGTAGGCGGCCAGGGTCCGCGCCCATTCGGCCGGCAGCTTCAAGCGCCGCTCTTTGTACTGCATCTGCGGCCGGTCGTAGCGGATCTGGATCACCGGCCCGGTTGGGTCAGAGGTGTCAATGTGGGTCAGCTTCAAGGCCATGCACTCCTGCTTTTTGATGCCGGTGTGCAACAACAGCGTGACCAGCAGGTGGGGCCGGGGGTCCGGTTTGTCGCCGGTCATCAACCTCCGGGTGACGGCCAGCACCTCCTCCACCTGATGGTCATCGAGGATGGTGGGCAGGGGGGTCTGCACCGGCTTGTGGACCAGAGGGGCGGCCGGGTCGGGGCGCACGACCCCCAGGTCGGCCAGCCAGGAAAAAAAGACCTTGAGCGTCGTCAGCCGCCGGGCATAGGATTTGGGGCTGCACGGCCTGCCCCGCTCATATTGCAGCCAGTGGAGAAAGCTCTGCAGGGTCCTGGTGCTGATCTGACCGATGGGTGGATCCCCCTTCAGATAGCGTTTCAGGAGGCCCAGGTCGCCCAGGAAGGAGTTTTGGGTATTCACGGTGTACTCCTGCCGGCGCATGTGGTCGCGGAACTGCTCGACGGCCAGGCTGAGGGGAGAAGTGGCCGTCAGTTCGGTTGGTTCGACGGTGGTCGGGCCGGAAACGACCTGCGCTTCCTCTCCCGGAAACAGGGGCAGTTGGCGGATGGTGGGTGGCTGCTGACTCATAGAACATCCCTCCCCGACCTTCGCATAGCATTATACCGCCATTCGGCCTGTTTGTCAAGGGAAGAGCTTTCAGGTCTGACCGGCGGCCTGGCCGGCTAACAACGCCCGGAGTTCTTCGAACTGGTTGAAGGTCAGCGCCTGTGCCCCATCCGACAGAGCGACGGCCGGGTTGGGGTGAACCTCGACCATGAGGCCGGCTGCCCCGGCGGCCAGCGCCGCCCGGGCCAGGGGGATGACCAGGTCACGGCGGCCGGCCGCGTGGGAAGGGTCGGCGATCACCGGCAGGTGGGTCATCCCGATGAGCAGGGCTATGGCTCCCACGTCCAACGTGTAGCGGGTGTACGGCTCAAAGGTGCGGATGCCCCGCTCGCACAACACCACCTGGTTGTTGCCCTCGCCGAGGAGGTACTCGGCGGCCAGCAGGAACTCTTCCACAGTGGCCATGTAGCTCCGCTTGAGGAGCACCGGCCGGCCACAGCCCCCCACCGCCCGTAACAGGGGCGTATTGTGCATGGCCCGTGCGCCCACCTGGAGCATGTCGGCATAGTGCGCCACCAACTCCACATCGCCGGGAGACAGCACCTCGCTGACAACCGGCAGGTCAAAGGCATCGGCCACCCGACGCAGGATGCGCAGGCCCGCCTGGCCCAGGCCCTGGAAGCTGTAGGGCGAGGTGCGCGGCTTGAAGGCTCCGCCGCGCAGGATGACATTCGGCCCGGCCTGCCGCACCTGCCCGGCAACGGCAGCCAACTGCTCCTCACTCTCGACGGCGCACGGGCCAGCGATCAGCACCGGCGGCAGCCCCTGGCCGATCGTCACCCGCCTCACCTGGACCACAGTTCGTTCCACAGCGGGACGGCGCGAGACCAGCAGCGTCCCCATCTTTTCCTGTTGCATCAGGGCCAGCGACGCCCGGATGATCTCCCGGAACAGGCCACGGACCGCCTCGTCGCTCAGCGGCCCCCGATTGCAGGCGATCAGGGAAGCGAGCATCGCCTCCTCCCGCTCCGGATCGTACAGCGGCAGCCCCTGTGCTCGTTTGAGTCGCCCGATGGCCTGTGCCACCTGCGCCCGCCTGTTCAACAGCTCCAACAGCGCCAGGTTGATCTCATCCATCTGCCGCCGCAACTCCTCCAGGTTCATGGCCCTCCTTTTAGATACCCGGCCAGAGCCAGCAGGCCCAGCAGATAGCTCTGCCAGCCCAGGCCGGCGATCTGACCCAGGCAGACAGGGGCGATGACCGAACAGCGGCGGAACGGTTCGCGGGCGTGGATGTTGCTCAGGTGGACCTCCACTGCCGGGCAGGGCAGGGCAGCCAGCGCATCACGCAGGGCATAGCTGTAGTGAGCCAGTGCGCCGGGGTTGATGAGCACGCCGTCGGCCCACTGCCGATGTTCGTGCAGGACATCAATCAACGCCCCCTCGTGGTTCGACTGAAAAGTCCTGAGTTCAATGCCCTGTTCGGCGGCATAGTCGGCCAGCCGGCGGTCAACTTCGGCCAGGGTCAGCCGGCCATACAGCTCCGGCTCCCGCTCGCCCAACAGGTTCAGGTTGGGGCCATGCAGCACCAGAATCTTCATGCTTCACTCCCCCAAATCAGGCAGTCACCAATCCGGCGAGAGGTCGAGACTGAATGCCGCCCGGAGTGTTGTCTCCGGCACCTGGTCCGCCGGGATCAGGCAAGGGGCAGCCACGTCGCGGAGCAGCACAAACCGCAGCGCCCCGGCCCGGCGCTTTTTGTCGCAGGCCATCGCCGACAGAAGGGCTTCGGGCGTCACCCCCTCAAATGTTGACGGCAGCCCCAGCCGTTCCAGCAGGGCGAGGACCCGCTCTGCCACTTCTGACGGGCACAGCCCCAGGCGGCAGGAAAGGTTGGCGGCAATGGCCAGTCCGACCGCCACCACCTCGCCATGATTCAGGCGGTGCTCCGAGGCGGTCTCCAGAGCGTGGGCAAAGGTGTGTCCCAGATTCAGTAGCTGGCGCTCCCCCTGGTCCTCCGGATCGCGGGCGACGAGGGCCAGCTTGATCTCGACGCAGCGGGCCACCACCTCGTCCAGCGGCTGCGGGCCATGCTGTTCCAGGTGGGCGAACAGCGCCGCGTCGCCCACCAGCGCCGTTTTGACGATTTCGGCGCAGGCAGCCTGTACCTGTCGCACCGGCAACGTGGCCAGCGTCTCCAGGTCGGCAACAACCAGGGCCGGCTGCTTGAAGACCCCAACCAGGTTCTTGCCGCGCGGCAGATTGACCCCCACCTTGCCGCCGATGCTGGCGTCGGCCATGGCCAGCAGTGTGGTCGGCACCTGGACCAGGGGCAGCCCGCGCAGCCAGGTCGCCGCTGCAAATCCGACCAGATCGCCGACGCTCCCGCCGCCCAGGGCCACAACACAACCACCCCGGTCCAACCCGCTGTCCAGGAAGCGGTCGTACAACGCCGCTACGGTCGCCAGCGTCTTGACCCCCTCGCCGGGCGGACCGGGCAGGAGACACAGAAAGGGGCGGAAACCGGCCGACCGCAACGCTGTGGAAGCAGCTCCGGCATAGAGGTCTGCCACCGTTTCGTCGCTCACCAGGGCGACAGGGCCAGGCGGCAGGCACCCGGCGAGCAGATGGCCCAGGCGCGGCAGCAGGCGGTGGCCGATCCACACCGGATAGCTGCCCAGCGAGGGAGGGGCCAGGATCCTCCTCATCGGTTGACCTTTCCCCCGCAGCTCTGATGCCAGATCCGCAACACCATTTCAGCCACCTCCTCCAGACCCAGGTCGGAGGTATCCACCTGATGGGGCAGGGCGGCATAAGCTTCCCGGCGTTGGGCCAGCAGGTCTGCGATGCGCTCCTGGAGGCTCTGTCCGACGGCAGGTTGGAGCAACGGGCGGTCGGACACGCCGGCCAGCCGGGCAGCAATGACCTCCGGACGGGCGGCGAGGCATATCACCGGGCCGGAAGCGATCATCACCCGTCGGTTTTCGGCCGAGAGGAGGGTGCCCCCGCCGGTGGCGATCACCAGCCCGCGCTGCCCGGCCAGGTCGCGGCACAGAGCAGCCTCCGCCTGACGGAAGGCTGCTTCGCCATAGGCGGCGAAAATCTGGCCGACCGTCAGCCCAAACTGGGCCTCGATGGTTGCGTCCATGTCCACGAAAGTCCAGCCCAAACGCCAGGCCAGCATCCGCCCCACGGCAGTCTTGCCGGTGCCCATGAAACCGGTCAGGATCAGGGGCTGTTGGTTGCTCTCCGTCCGGATCGCGGGGCCGGGCGGAGCGGCCAATGCCTGCCAGCGGCAGCGCACCTGGTCCAGGGTGTCGCCCCCCACCCTTTCCAGCGCGGCCTGGGCCAGCACAAAGGCGACCATCGCTTCGCCGACGACGACGGCACGGGGCACGGCGCAGCAGTCGGAGCGGATGGGGGGCGCGGTCGCCGGTTGGCCGGTGGCCAGGTCCACCGACGGCAGCGGCGGCTGCACGGTGGGCAGCGGCTTCATCGCCGCCCGCAGGTGGAGCGGCAGGCCGTTGCTGAGGCCCCCCTCCAGCCCACCGGCGTGGTTGGTCACCCGCCGCCACGTGCCCTTTTCGACCAGGATGGGGTCATGCACCCGGCTGCCCCGCTGCCCGGCAAGCTGAAAGGCCGGACCGCACTCGACCCCTTTGACGGCGGGGATGCTCAGCAGCGCCGCTGCCAGCCGGACGTCCAGCCGCCGGTCCCAGTGGACGTGGCTGCCCAGCCCCGGCGGCAGGCCCAGAGCGATGATCTCAAAGACACCGCCCAGGGTGTCCCCCTCGGCTTCGGCCCCGGCGATGGCCCCGGCCATGGCTGCGCCGGCTTCTCCGTCGGGGCAGCGGACCGGGCTGGCCTCTGCCCGGATGAAGCGGACAACGAAGGGGAGGTGGTCCACCGCCTCCGGCAGGGGAGCAACGATCGGGCCGATCTGGGTCACATAGCCGCCGACGGTCACCCCCAGTTCGGCCAGGAGCCGTTTGCAGGCGGCGCCGACCGCCACCCGGGCCGCCGTCTCACGGGCGCTGGCCCGTTCGGCGGCCAGACGCATGTCGCTGTAGCCATACTTGAGCGTCGCTGCCAGGTCGGCGTGGCCGGGGCGCGGCACCGTCACCGCTTCGCCGGACAGCGGGCGCACATCCCGATTTTCGATGAGCAGGCCAAGGGGCGCGCCGGTGGTCAGGCCGTTGGCCAGGCCACCCACAATCTGCACCCTGTCGCGCTCCATCTGCATCCGGGCGCTGCTGCCCAACCCCTGCTGCCGCCGGCGCAGCTCGAGATCGATCTCCTCCTCCGACAGAATCAATCCGGCCGGCAGCCCCTCCAAAATCGCCAGCAACGCCGGCCCGTGGGATTCACCGGCGGTCAGGAAGCGGAGCATCGGGACTCAACAACACAGAGCATCTAATTCACCCCTCCAGCCGCGCCGTCTCCTCTTCCACCACCTTCTCGTCCAGCTTTTTGAAGAGCGGCGCCGGCTCCCGCAGCGCCTGGCCGGGTGGGAGTCGGCCCGGTGCCCAGGTGCCGACCGCGCCGCTGGGGTCATAGGTCAAGGCCCGGTGGCTGCGCCCCTCCTCCCGGTACTCAACCACCTGCTGCTGCCCGAAAAGCTGCCCGTCATAGCCCAGGTAACTGTGCAGCCGCTGGGCGGTGTGGGGCAGGATAGGAGCCAGGATCGTCTTCAGGTTGTCCACGACGCGCAGGATGACATACACCGTTGTCGCCGCCGCCTGCCGGTCCTCCTTGATCTGGAACCAGGGCGCTTTGCGGTCCAGGTAGATGTTGGCCTCGCGGGCCAGAGCCATCGCCTCTCCCAGGGCAGCGCGGAACTTGCAGCTGCTGTACAATTCCCCCACGGTCTGAAAGCCGGCTTCCACCTTCTCTAAAAGCCGCCGGTCCTCCTCATCGAATTCGCCCGGCTCCGGCACCCGGCCATCAAAGCGCTTACAGGCAAAACTCAGCATCCGGTTGGCCAGGTTGCCCCAGGTGGCCACCAGTTCGTTGTTGTTCCGCTCGACAAAATCCTCCCACGAGAACTCGGTGTCGCGGGTTTCGGGGGCGACGGCGGTCAGGTAATAGCGCAGCGGATCGGGGTCGTAGCGGCTGAGGAAGTAGGGCACATCTACAACCGCCCCCCGGCTTTTGCTGAACTTGCCGCCGCGGAAGTTCAGGTACTCGTTGGCCGGCACATCGTAAGGCAGGTTCAACCGGGCTGCAGGGTCATCGTGGTAGAGCCGGCCCACAGCCAGCAACTCGGCCGGCCAGATGACGGTATGGAAGGGGATGTTGTCTTTGCCGATAAAGTAGTAGGTCAGCGCCTCCGGATCGTACCACCACCTCTTCCAGGCATCGGGCGTGCCCCGGTTCCTGGCCCACTCGATGCTGGCCGAAAAGTAGCCGATGACCGCCTCGAACCAGACATACAGGCACTTGCCTTCATAGCCGGGCAGCGGCAGGGGAATGCCCCAGTCAATATCGCGGGTGATGGGCCGCCCGTGCAGGTCCTGCACATAGTTGCGGGCAAAGTTGATGACATTGGGCCGCCAGTGCTCTTTGCCGTGACTGAGATAGTCTGTCAGTTCATCGCCCAGCCTGGCCAGGTCCAGGAAATAGTGCTCTGTCTCCCGGATTTCCAGGTTCCTGTCACCGCTGGCCTTGCTGCGCGGGTTGATCAACTCTGTCGGCTCCAAAAGTTTTCCGCAATGGTCGCACTGATCACCCCGGGCATCGGCATAGCCGCAGTAGGGACACTCCCCCTCTACATACCGGTCGGGCAGGAAGCGGCCCTCCCGTGGGCTGTAGAGCTGCCGTTGCACCTCTTTGTACAGGTAGCCGTTCTCCAGAATTTTGAGAAAGATGTCCTGGGCGACGCGGTGATGATTCTCGGTGTCGGTGTGGGTGAACAGGTCAAAGGTCAGGCCGATCTGTTGATAGCTCTCCAGAAAAGCCTGGTGGTAGCGTTCAAAGATCTGCCGTGGCGGCACCCCCTCTGCGTCGGCGCGGACGGTGATGGGGGTGCCATGGGCGTCGGAGCCGGAGACCATAAGCACCTCATTGCCCGCCAGGCGATGGTAGCGGGCAAAGATGTCAGGCGGCAGGTAGGCCCCGGCCAGATGCCCCAGATGTTGATAGCCGTTGGCGTAAGGCCAGGCCACGCCGATAAAGATTTTCTTGGCCATGATCTTCTCCTTTGTTCTCAACAAAACGAGCGAGGGAGGCCCCCTCGCTCGGATTTAGCTGGACCGGGCGGCAAGGGACTCAACCGGGACAGACCAGGTGCAGGCGGGGGCGAGCCCCCATGAAGCCCTTGGCCGCCGACGACTGGCGAGCGGTATGGGGTGGTCGGTTTTGAACTCCCACAGACATTCCCTCCCCTTCCGGCTGTTATCATTCTACCACAACC
>Ga0209101_1003010_pt1 | contig 10538 bp, 10 predicted proteins | sample ConPoolayeCmetaG_FD_185481 | JGI IMG/M metagenome (GOLD analysis project Ga0209101, IMG submission 185481) | Hot spring microbial mat communities from California, USA to study Microbial Dark Matter (Phase II) - Cone Pool mat layer C metaG... ... | reverse complement strand
TTTCTACCCCCTGAACCCTGCGCCAGGGCTGTATGCGATCAGCGCATCGAACCTCGTCGGAGCGCAACTCTATGACCCAGACGACTTCGGCTACTTCCGCGCCCGCAGACCAGTGGCGACCATCGGCCACAGCATCTTTCTCTACGAGGTTACAGCCGATGTGCTGCCGGAGACCGGACAGGCAGGCCCCTGGTTTGCACAGTGCGCCGCCCCCGAGCCATCCGAGACCGAGGCGAGGCTTGCCCGCTTAACCGGCGTGGACAGTCTGCGCCACCTGTACTTCGACTGCCGCCAAGCGCTGCCCTTCCTTGGCGGGCCGGGCTGGGTGTTGATCCCAGAGGGATTGGAGCCAGTCGTTGACCTGGGCGAACCGGACTTCCTTGCGCGGACAGCCGACGGGTCGCCGCGCTACCGAGTATGGGTAGCCGATGCAGCGCCACCCGCGCCACAGTCAAGTATCGAGTTCCCGCCTGTGCCGCTGCCGGTGTCCATTGCGGCTCACGTTGAGCTACTTGGCTACCATCTGAGCACCGGGGCAATTCAGGCCGGCGACTCGCTGGTGCTGACCGCCTGGTGGCGCGTCCGCGAGCCGCCCCCCCCACCCGTCTCGATCTTCGCCCACCTACTGGCCCCCGACGGCAGTCTGCTGCTAGCGGGCGATGCGCTCGGTGTGCGTGCTGAGGACTGGCGTCCCGGCACGGTGATCGTGCAGCAACACACCTTCCCCATCCCGCCGGATACGCCAGCGGGCAGCTACACGCTGGCCATGGGGCTATATTCGCTGAGCACTGGCGAGCGATTCCTGATTGCTCAATCTGGCGAGCGCGTTATCGACCGGATCGTGCTCCGCACCGTGCAGATCAGCGATAGCAGCTCATAGGCCGCCAAAAAAGCGCCCCTACGATTTCCACTCCACTCGGAGATCAAACCCGCGCTTGCGGAGTTCCTCAGCAAAAGCGGGGCCAGGCACGGCCAGCTCAACCGGCACACCCCCACGCGGGGTCTGACCGCGCGCCTGAGCCTGGGAGATGATCGCCGCGTGCCAGCCGGTGGTGCGCTCCATTGCAGTGAAGCCAGTGGCCTCGTCATACCAGTCAAACAGGTCAACCACAACTTGCGCCTCCCTGCCATCCCTGATCCCACGTCCGACCACTCGCACAACCACCAGGTCGCGTTGGTCGGGGCGGGCGTAGAGCTTCGGGCCGAGCACGGCGTGCAGCAGGTGACGCGGGATCACCCGCTGCCCATCCACCTCCACCGGTTCCAGATCGATCAGCCCCGCATCGCTGAAGGTCTTCCATTGAGCAAAGTGCCCTGGCCAGCGCACCGTCTTATTCTGCAACGTGCGGAGCTTGCCTGCATACGTCCAAGGCATCGTGCTGGTTCCACCTGCCGTGGTGAATGCCTCCAACTGACCGACGGGTTCGGGGAAATCCACCAACTCGTATTCCTGGAAGCAGGTCATCTCCATTGGTTGGCCATCACGAATGAAGATGGTAGTGCCAAAGTACTCGTTGGTCAGCCCCTCGATGTTGAAGGTCAGAATGTAGTTCCAGGGCGGCTCCGGGTTCTGCGGGATTCCGCCGTCGTACATCAGGATATCCCATGCCTCATCAAACAGGCTGATGGTGTAGGCGCACAGCGAATTGCCCAACCCCGGAACCTGCCCGCAGTCGGGCGTCAGGGTGATCCCAGCGGCCTTCGCCTCGGCATCGAGCGCAAGCTGCTGGCGGGTGAGGTCGGTATTGCCGCCGAAGTCGGTCATGCTGGCACGGGCGCGGATCGCCGCGCGGGCCAGGTCCAGGTTGTAGAAGTACGGCACGCCAGAGACGAACGCCTGGATACCATTCTCTGTCAGCAGCCTCACGACCGCCCCGGAATCTCGCACGTCGATCTGCGTCGGGCGGGCGATCTCGCGCCCGATTAGCCGGTTGACCCGCACTGCATTGCGTTCCGCCTGAGCTAGGTCGGCGTCGGCCATCACGATCAGGTCAGCCTCGCCGAACCGGGCGATATCATAGGCCGAGGCCGTGCCCTGCCGCCCGGAGCCGAGAATCGCATAGCGGTAGCCCATTCCGAATTGCCTCCCGTGTGGAAGATGATAAAGTCATGCAGGTTGAGCCACCACCAGTATAAAGCATGATCTGAGGCGCTGATCACTCTCTTTGCGAAAAACGGAACAACAGGGATGCGCATTTCCCCAGCACAACTCGCCAAGATCGCCCCACGCATGGAGCAGGCTCGCAACATCTGGCTGGCGAGCGTCCGCGCCGATGGCAGGCCCCATCTGGTGCCGATCTGGTTCGTGTGGCACCAGAGCAAGGTGTGGATCTGCACGGGCAACGGATCGCAGAAGCACGTCAACATCCGGCGCAACCCGCGCGTCAGCGTGGCACTGGAGGACGGCAGCGATCCGGTGGTGATCGAAGGCACGGCGACGATCCACGAGGATGCGGCCACCCGCGATGCGCTGGCGCCGGTGTTTCAGGCAAAGTATGATTGGGACTTCCGCACCGATGGTGAATACGGCACAGCGCTGATCGATATCACACCGACCAAGCTGTTGCTAGGTGGGGAGTGATACCGCCTCTCACTTTCGCGGGAGTGGTTTTACGAATGTCAAGGATGTCTTGATGACGCGGTATCCAATCCGCAGATAGAAGCGATGCGCCCGCTCTCGCTTGACGTTGGAGCGGACGTATACCGCCTCGCAGCCCCGCTCACAGGCCCACGCCTCAATATACTCCATCAGCCTCTTACCAATCCCCTGGCTACGATAGCGCTCATCCACCACCAGCCCGCCCAACTCGATGTGTAGCGGGTCGGTGAGCAGGGGTCGGATGAAAGCGTGCGCCCAGCCGATCACCTCTCCATCTGCAGTCTGCGCCACATACAGCACACAATCTGGGTCAGGTAGGATGTGATCCACCAGCCGCGCGCGAAGTTCCGCCTCATGAACGGGGTAACCCAGTTGCGCGCTCAACACCGTAAGGCGCGGACTATCAGCGGCGGCGGCAAGCCGGATGATGATCGATTCGGCAGACACGGGATGTCCCCTCGATTCGGTATGCCACCAGTCTACGTGAAAGGGCCAGCGGGATCAATAGTGGCGTCGACGGCCCACCCTTGTGGTCTCGATCTCACATGCCGCGCCTGCCGATTGCACTGGGAGCATCTCACGCCTGCGTTAATCCCGCGCGCCCTACCCCAAGAATGGTTGACGTTCTGCCGTCTGCGTGGTAGGATTGAGCACAATTGAAACATCAACGGCTGCGACGGAAACGAGTAGGCGGGCGGTTTTCCATCCTAGCAAGCCCGGGTTGATGCGAGCCGGGTATGGAACCCCGCAGAATATCCTTCCTGAGCCGTCCGCCGAACGGCGTCCATGCTGGGCGCCCAGTAAGCCCGACCGGGCTCGCCGCCCGTTACCCAGGCGCGGTTACCATCGTGTAGCCGGAAAGAGTGGGCGACGGCGAAACCAGGCATCGCTGGGTCGCCAAGTAGGGTGGTACCACGGGGGTATCGCGCTCTCGTCCCTGGCGGGCGGGGGCGTTTTCATTGGCATATCACTGCGCCGACCGTCGGCTGCTGGGGTCTTGAAGTGCTCCACCATGACCGATCTGCTTTTCCAGACTGACAGCTATCTCACCACCTTCGAGGCGCGTGTGACCGGCATTGATGAGACAACGCACGCGGTGATCCTCGACCGCACGGCCTTCTACCCCGGTGGAGGTGGCCAAGCTTGTGACCGGGGGACGTTGACCATTGATGGGATTGTATACCCGGTCAACCGGGTGGCGAAGTCTGCTGGTGAAGTGCTGCACGTTCTGGGGGCCGATCCCCTGCCGCGACCCGGCGCGACCGCAGTAGGCCAGATTGACTGGGCCTATCGCTATCCGTTGATGCGTACACACACGGCTATGCATATCCTGTGTGGTGTGGTCTGGCGCGACTATGGTGCGTTCGTCACTGGCGGCGCTATGGAGCCGCTTCAGGGGCGCATGGACTTTGAATTCGAGACCATGCGTCAGGACCTGGTGCGCGAGATCGAGCAGCGGATCAACGCAGAGGTCGCCGCTGCCCGTGAAGTGCGGGTGCGAATCCTGCCTCGGGCTGAGGCGTTCCAGATACCGGACCTGATCCGCACCAAGATCAACCTGCTGCCAGAGGGCATCACTGAGGTGCGAACGGTCGAGATCGTGGGGCTGGACCTCCAGGCTGATGGCGGAACGCATGTGCGGAACACATCGGAAGTGGGGCATTTGCGAGTGGTGGACTATAAAAGTAAGGGCAAGATCAACAAGCGGATTTACTTTGAGGTTGACGAGTAAGACGTGGTTTACGCGCCCTCTGTCACTCCGCCCTATGAGCGGTCCTTCCAAGAGAGAGGCCGGGATGAAGAGCAAGGGCGGTTAAAAAGAGGACAGAGGCGAGAGCCTGTGACCCGATGGAGGGGGTGCAGCTTGCGTGTGCTGCATGAGGTTCATCCTGAAGAGGTGCTGATCAGCCGGGGCCAGTACCGCTATTTGCGCGGTGGCCAGCCGACTGGGCAGGTCGAGCACTGGCAGATCACCCGTCTGCCCAATGGGCAGGAAGTGGTGCGGGCAGATGTGGATGGGTCGCAAATCCCTGCCGGCCCCCATCTGCTGACTCACCTCCAGCGCCGCCCGGATGGTCGCCCAGAGTGGTTACGTCTTCAGTATATGAAAGGCGACCTGTTGGCGGCGGCCCAATACCAGTTCGAGGATGCAGAGGTGATCGTCATCCGCCAGGAGGCCGGAGGGCACCGGCGGCAGGATAAGGTGGAGATCGCTGCCAACTATGTGGTGGATTACCACCCGGTGATCGCCCATGATTACGTCTGGCGCGGCTACCCTGCAACCGCCGGGGGCAAGGCGTGGTCGATCCCGGTCTTCAGCCCCGATCTGTGGGCATTAGGAGGCGATGTGCTTTCCGGGCGGGCGCTGCGCTTTGCGGTCACTCCTCTGGCCCCGGAGACCTGCGAAGTCCCAGCGGGCCGCTTCGAGGCGGCACGGTGCTACAAGGTCATCCTCAGCGATTCCGTGCTGGCAATGGCCTGGTACGATTCCGCTGGTATCCCACTGCGCTGGCATTACCCAGACAAAGGATACGACTTTGTGTTGGTCGAGTACACGCGCGGGCCGCAGAGTATCGGATCGGGCGGATAAGATGCCTTGCCGTAACCAGCATAACCGTTCCACGCTGGCGCCACACGCTAACGAGGAGAGGCATAGCGGGTTCCGCGCAGGGAGGCAGGGGTCAAGAGAATGACCGACTTTCACCAGCAAATGGCCGACCTGGGCGCCCAGATCGCCAGGCTGGAAGCGCGACTGGGTGAGGTCTATAGTGAGTTTGTGGAACTGAGCACCCCCCTGATTCCATTCCTGGTGCGCTACCAGACCGAGGTCCTGCGCCATCACCGGGCACTGGTGATAGCCCAGCGCGAAGTTGCCGATGCGCGGGCCGCATTGGGGGACTCCTCAGCATTGGGGCCGGGGGGCGCGCACTCCCCGTTAGATGATCTGCTGGAACGTAGGCCGCCGACGGTTGAGGAACAATATGCACGGGCCTCCAGGGGAGACGACGGCTTCAACCCGTGCGAACAGCCCGACCTCCCCCCCGCATCCCCGACCGTCCGCAGGCTATATGCAAGGGTTGTAGCGCAGGTGCACCCGGCACTGGCCGCCTCGTCCCAGGAGCGCAAGCGCCGTGCGGGCCTGATCAACCAGATCAACGCAGCCTATCTGTACCGCGATGAGGTTGCCCTTCAGGCAGCGGCGGATGCCTATGCAGGCCCGTCCCATCTGCCCATGGTGGTGGACAAGAAAGCGGTGCAGGCTATGCGCAGCCGGGCATTTGACCTTGAAGAACTGATCATCCGGCTGGAGGGCCAGTGCTACGACCTGCGCCACGGCGATGTGGCACGCCTGCACGCCTTTGCCTGTGATGCCGAGGCCAACGGGCAGGACCTCTTGGCCGACCTCAGCCAGCAGCTCCAGCGCGAGCTGGAACGCACCACAACAGAGCTGGCAGAATTGCGGTCACGTATGGGATGGGAATGATGAACTGGAGCCGTACAGGAGAGTGGTAAGATGGCATTCTGCTTGACCGGGCCTGGCCGAGGGCAGGCCAAAGGGGGTGATCGTATGGCGCAGCGACCTCGCTCGCCTCGCTCGATTGCGGGCACGACTCAAAAGCAACCGACCCTGCATCACGCCTAACGTTGTACCGGCAGTGCGTGTAGGGGGCAGGTCGGCGATCTCTGGTCGCTAAGACCTGCCCCTGCGATTCACCGGAAATCGGAGAGGATTGCGATGTTTGAGCCAGTGACACCCAACGTGGATGTTCAACAATTAGAGGCCGATCAACTTGCCTTCTGGCGCGAGCGCGACGTGTTTCACCGCACCATGCGTGAGCGTCTGGGCGGGCCGCACTACGTATTTTACGAAGGCCCGCCGACCGCCAACGGCAAGCCGGGGACGCATCATGTCCTGGCGCGCGCTTTCAAGGATATGTTCCCGCGCTATAAGACCATGCAGGGTTACTACGTTCTGCGTAAAGGTGGCTGGGATACGCATGGCCTGCCAGTCGAAATTGAGGTTGAGAAGATGCTGGGGATCGAGCACAAGTGGCAGATCGAGGAGTACGGCATCGCTGCGTTCAACCAGAGGTGCAAGGAGAGCGTCTTTGAGTACATTAAGGAATGGGAGAACCTAACGGAGCGCATTGCCTTTTGGGTGGACCTGGAGAATGCGTATGTCACCTTCACCAACGACTACATCCAGTCCGTGTGGTGGATTCTGCGCCAGTATTGGGATCAGGGCCTGCTGTACCAAGGTTACAAGGTCGTCCCCTACTGCCCGCGCTGCGGAACCCCGCTATCCAGCCACGAGGTGAATCTGGGCTACCAGGACAACACCCCTGACCCGTCGATCTACGTGCGCTTCAAGGTACAGGGCGAAGAGAACACGTACTTTCTGGTCTGGACAACGACCCCCTGGACGCTGCCCGGCAATGTGGCGCTGGCCGTTGGCGAGGATGTGGATTACGTGAAGGTCGAGGGGCCAAACGGGGAAGGGCAGACCGAGACTCTAATCCTGGCTGAGGCGCTGTTGGAAGCGGCCCTCGGTGAGCGAGCGCGGCAGTACCGTGTCGCGGCCCGGCTGAAGGGCCGCGCTCTGGCCGGGATGCACTACGAACCGCTGTACCGCTTCCTGCCCACCGAGCAGGATTATGCCTATGTCGTCACTGGCGACTTTGTCAGCACCGAGGACGGCACGGGCATCGTCCACATCGCCCCGGCCTTCGGCGCGGATGACCTCGACGTGGGGCGCAGGTTCAACCTGCCAGTGCTGATGACCGTCAACCCGCAGGGCGCGTTTGTGGAGGCAGTGACGCCTTGGGCAGGGATGTGGGTCAAAGATGCCGATCCCTCCATTATCGAGGAGCTTGAGTCGCGCGGGCTGCTGTTCTGGTCGGGTACGTATCTGCATACCTACCCGTTCTGTTGGCGGTGTGAGACGCCCCTGCTGTACTATGCCCGCCCAACGTGGTACATCCGCACCACCGAGCGCAAAGCCGATCTGGTGGGTCTGAACCAGACCATCAACTGGGTTCCAGAGCACATCCGTGATGGGCGCTTTGGCGATTGGCTGGAAAACAACGTGGATTGGGCGCTGGGCCGCGAACGCTACTGGGGCACGCCGCTGCCGATCTGGGTCTGCGATAACCCAGGCTGCGGGCACAAGCACTGCGTCGGTGGAGTGGCAGAACTCACGGAGCTGACCGGGCAGGATCAATCGGGCCTTGACCTGCACCGGCCTTTCGTGGATGAGGTCACCTGGACATGCGCAGAGTGCAGCACAGGCACGATGCGCCGCGTGCCAGAGCTGATCGATGTGTGGTTCGACTCCGGCGCGATGCCGGTGGCACAGTGGGGCTACCCCTACACCAATCAGGAGCTATTCCGGGGCCAGTTCCCAGCGGACTTCATCTGCGAGGCTGTTGACCAGACACGTGGCTGGTTCTACTCGTTGCACGCGATCAGCGCCCTGTTGTTCAGGAGCGTTTCGTTCAAGAACGTCATCTGCCTGGGGCATATCCTCGACGAGAAGGGCGAGAAGATGTCCAAGAGCAAGGGCAACGCTGTTGACCCCTGGGAAGTGATCGAAGCCTACGGGGCGGATGCGTTCCGCTGGTATATGTACACAGCCAGCCCCCCTGGCGAGTCGCGCCGCTTCTCGGTCAATCTGGTGGGGCAGTCGTATCGCTCGTTCTACCTGACCCTGTGGAACACCTACAGCTTCTTTGTGACCTACGCCAACCTGGATCGCTTTGACCCGACAAAGACAAATGTGCCGACAGGGGAGCGCAGCCAGCTTGACCGCTGGGCATTGGCAGAGTTGCATACGCTGGTGCGCGATGTGACCTTCGCTTACGAGACCTACGATGTGACTGGTGCGACACGGCCTATCGAGAAGTTCGTGCACGATCTATCGAACTGGTACGTGCGCCGGTCGCGGGGTCGCTTCTGGCGAGGTGGCGACGACCGGGACAAGGCGTCGGCTTATCTGACCCTGTACGAATGTCTGGTGACGGTAGCCAAACTGCTGGCTCCCGCCATGCCGTTTCTATCCGAGGCGTTGTATCGCAACCTGGTTAGCACAGTCGACCCGACTGCGCCGGATAGCGTGCACCTAGCCGCCTGGCCGCAGGTCAACGAGGCACTGATCGACCAAGCGTTGATCGAAGACATGCGACTAGTGATGCGGCTGGTCAGCCTAGGGCACGCGGCCCGCAACGAGGCAGGTCTCAGGGTGCGGCAACCATTGGCGAGCGTGGCCTACTCCGTTCCTGGGGGGCAGGCAGGAGTCGTGCACCAGTATGCGGACCTGATCGCCGATGAGCTGAATGTCAAGGGAGTAGGGCTGCTGGAGTCGGCGGAACGGGTGGTCACTTATCAGCTCAACCCGCTGCCAAAGCGGCTCGGCCCAAAGTATGGCGCGGCCTTCCCTGCGATCCAGCGGGCACTGCGCGAGGGCGATGCGGCCACCTATGCCCGCGCACTATTGGCCGGGCAGTCGATCACGGTGCGATTCGATGGGCAGGAGGCCACGCTGACGCCAGATGAGGTCGAGGTGAAGCGTAGCCCAGCGGCAGGCTATGCCGTAGCCGAGGAGGGGGGGTATCTGGCCGCGCTCGATGTGACGCTGACCAGTGACCTGATCGATGAGGGGCTGGCCCGCGAGTTCATCCGCCGGGTGCAGACCCAGCGCAAGGAAGCGGGCTTCAACGTCGAGGACCGGATCGCCACCGAGTACACCGCCAGCGAGCGCCTGGCGCGGGCAGTGGCCCGTTTCGCCGAGCTGATCCGGGGTGAGACGCTATCTGAGTCGCTGAGCGCGGTGGGCATGCCAGCCGGGGAGCGAGTGGAGTCCTACAATTTCGACGGCGAAACGCTGAAGCTGGGAGTGCGCCGCGTCGGGCGGGCGAAGGCTAGGGAGTAGAAACGAACCCTGGCTCTGACGTGAATTGAAGGGGGCGACCATTTATCCCGGTCGCCCCTCTGGCCTGCTTGTGATGGGTAGGGGAGACTACGCTGCTGCCGCTTCGGCCACACCCAGCGCGAGGAACAGGTCTTCACCCCACATCCCCGATACCAACGCCAATCCGTGCCTGCGGGGCAGCACAAACTGCTCCCCCCCTTTCACCACCACGTCCCTGCCATCCATGGATAGCCACGCCGTCCCGCGCAGCACGGCAATACGGACGCAGCCTTCTGGCAGGTGATAGACGCGGCCTGCCCGAACCCATATACGCTGTGTTGACCCGGTGATCCCGCTCATTGTACAATCCCCTCTATCCAACCCGACAATGTTGGTCTACTTAACGATACCTGGATCGTACGACAAACCACACTGTAAGTACAGAACGAGTCGAAGGTCTTCCCGCCTTGCGACTTTAGAGATGAAAGCAAACCCCCATGCCCACTTTCAATATTGAGCCTGCTGAAAGGCTGCTCGACGACGTGGGACTGAACATCCTGTTTGAGCTTCAGGAGAATGCCCGCATCTCGTTTTCGGAACTGGGCAGGCGAGTGGGCCTGACCGCCCCCGCCGTCGCCGAGCGCGTGCGCCGCATGGAGGAAGCGGGTATCATCACTGGCTACCACGCGCACGTAGACCCGGAGAAGCTGGGGCTGCCGATCACGGCCTACTTGCACGTCGATACCACCGATCAGAGCTGCCGCTCGCTGACGCACCTGCTTCAAGAGGTGCCAGAGGTGCTGGAATGCCATCGCATCACCGGCGACGACGACCTGTTGATCAAGGTATCGGTATCGTCCGTTTCGCACCTCCAGGCGCTGCTGGACCGGATCGTGGAATTCGGGACGATCAGCACTTCGCTGGTGCTCTCTTCCGCCGTCCGCCGCCGGTCGATCCGGTAGGTTGGTGTGCATTTGGCGGCCCACCCCGTACCCGGTACAATCCCTGCACGTGGGTGATAGAGGAGGGCGT
>Ga0209101_1003008_pt1 | contig 10540 bp, 7 predicted proteins | sample ConPoolayeCmetaG_FD_185481 | JGI IMG/M metagenome (GOLD analysis project Ga0209101, IMG submission 185481) | Hot spring microbial mat communities from California, USA to study Microbial Dark Matter (Phase II) - Cone Pool mat layer C metaG... ... | reverse complement strand
GGGAAGAACAACCGCACCGGGTCCGCGATATCCACCCGACGGCCCGGAATCTTCACCGGCTCGCTGTACAGCAACTCGACGGCGATGCCCTCCGTGCGGGCCTGCTCGTAGCGGGCCTCCGGCCAGCCAAAACCGCCCACAATGCCGATCTCGTGGTAGAGCGTCTGGTAGGCGGCGTCCACGATGGTGTCGTATTGGGGGTCGCCCGGAACGTAGACATACATCTGCCCGTGATAGTACACGATGGCTTGAGCGGGCATCCCGCTGATCACGTCGGCGGCGAAGAACAGGTTGCCTGCCAGCGCAGCGGGCAGCACAAACAGCAGGCAGGCAGCCAGAGCCGCCAGCGCCACTATCAGGCCAATCCAGTTGTAGCGGCTGTTCTTCTTGGTGTGTGGGGCGAGTTGATCCGCTGTAGTCATCGTGTCACCCTTCCCCTTGTCTACCCTCGTCGGAGCGTACGGCCCGGCTGTGCGCCCAGGTTTGATATTATAAACGCTGAACTTGATATTGTCAATATATAAATTGAATTATTTGATACTGGCCTGCGATTCTGTAACAATGCGCTGCCCTCACCTAGTATTACGCCTGAGGCGAGCCAAAGGTTCTAAGCGTTTCACGGGAAGCCTTCCCCAAGGCATTCCGTGAAGCCGGCGACGCGCGTGACAGGCCGGGTTGGATGGCCCAGATTGGGGAGTCCGTCAGAAGGGCTGAAATGCGGGCCAACTGAAGGCTACAGGAGCGCCAGCGCCACCCCCACCATGGCTGCCAGCAGCCCCACCAGCCAGAAGCGCTGCACCACCTGGGTCTCGCTCCAGCCACCCCGCTCGAAGTGGTAGTGCAGGGGGGCCATGCGGAAGATGCGCCGGCCTTCCCCGTACAGGCGTTTGGTGATTTTGAAGTACGTCACCTGGATCGCCACCGAGAGGGTCTCGGCCACGGGGATGATGGCGATCAGCGGCAGGATCAACCACTGGCCCGTCATCAGGGCCACCGTGCCCAGCGTGGCCCCCAGCGCCAGCGACCCGGTATCGCCCATGAAGAGTTGCGCCGGATGGGCGTTGAACCACAGGAAGGCAAAGCACGCCCCGACCATCGCAAAGCAGAACTGGGTGAGGAAGACCTGCCCTTGCAGAAAGGCGATCACCCCGTAGGCCGCAAAGGCGCTGGCGGCGATGATCCCCGCCAGGCCATCCATGCCATCGGTCAGGTTCACCGCGTTGCTGAAGCCGACGATCACTAGGATGGCAATCGGCAGGTACAGCAACCCCAGATCAAACTTGAACGGGATGCCGGGGATCGCCACCGAGTGGATATCGAGGGCCAGCATCAGCACCAGCGCCGTCGCCAGCGCGCCCAGCACCTGTGCTGAAAACTTCAGCCGGGCCGGGAGGCCCTTCACCCCATCCTGCGATCCGCGCAGCCCCTGCCAATCGTCCAGCGCCCCCAACCCGCCGTAGTACACCAGCACCGCCAGCGGCAGCAGGATCGACCGCCCCGTGACTTCCGGCAGCAGCAAGTTCACCGCGTTAAGGCCCAACGTGACGATCATCAGCGGGATCAGGATCAGCAGGCCCCCCATGGTCGGTGTGCCGACCTTGGCCTGGTGCGTGTCCGCCAGCTCACTCCGCACCTGGTCGCCGACCCCCAGCCGCCGCAGTGCCTGGATAAACGGGTCGCCCCAGATGACCGCCACCAGGAAGGTGAAGCCCCCGATCCCCAGCGCAAAGGCGATGTCTCTCATGACCCGCGCCTCGCTGGCGTAGGGTATAGAGCATCGAGTTTATGGCATAGGGCGTATGGACGAGAGTCTGGGATCAGGCGTGGGCCATGCGCGATAAGCCCGGTGCGGATGTGCTCACTCCTCACGCCCCGCCTCCTCCTGAAGCCGCCGCACGATCCGCTCCATGCCCACCGCCCGCGACCCCTTGACCAGCACCGCATCGCCCGGCTGGATGGCTTCCAGCAGGAACCCGGTGGCATCCTCGGCGCTATCGAACGAGCAGACCGCCGCACCTGGCAGCCCGGCGCGGATCGCCTCGCGGGCGATGATCCGTGCCCGCTCCCCAACCGTCACCAGCAGGTCGGCCACGGCCCCCGCCCGCGCCCCGACGCGCGCATGTCCCTCTTCCTCGTAGGAGCCAAGCTCCAGCATATCGCCCAGCACGGCCACCCGCCGCCCCCGATCCAGGTCGGCGAGCAGGTCGAGCGCCGCCAGCACCGAGGTGGGGCTGGCATTGTAGGTATCGTCCAGCACCGTCGAGCCGCGCGGCCCGGCCACCACGATCAGCCGGAGCTGGTTCTTGCTCGACCGCAGCCCCTCCCCGACCTCCTCCCAGCTCAGCCCTTCGACTGTGCCCACCGCCGCCGCCGCCAGCGCCGTGTAGACGCTGTGCCGCCCCAACATCGGCAAGTGAAGCTGGAGATGGGTATCCGCGTGGTGTAACCAGAAGCGGACCCCATCCAGCCCCAGCCCTTCGACCTGGTCGGCGCGGAAATCGGCCTCCGGGTGCAGGCCGTAGGTCAGGATGCGGGCTTGCGTCTTATTGACCATCGTCATCACGCGCTCGTCGTCGCGGTTGAGGATCGCCACGCCATCCGGCGGCAGCGCCTCGACCAGCTCCGTCTTGGCGCGGAGGATGTTCTCCAACGTTCCGGCCCGCGAGAGGTGCACTGGCGCGACCAGCGTCACGACCCCCACCTGCGGCGGCGCGATGCCCGTCAGCAGCGCGATCTCCCCGCGCGTGTACATGCTCATCTCCAGCACCATCCGCTGGTGCGACCCATCCAGCCGCAGGACGGTCATCGGGATGCCTAGCTCGTTGTTGTAGCTGCCCTCGCTCTTGAGCACCCGGTAGCGCCGCGCCAGCACCCCGGCGATGACCTCCTTGACCGTCGATTTGCCGACGCTGCCGGTCACGCCGACGGTGCGGGTGGGGTGTCGGCGCACCCACTGACGGGCGGCCTCCTGCAGGGCCAGGGCGCTATCATCAACCCGAATACACACGGGGGTCGGGAGGGGCGGTTCGAGGGCCACCCCGCTGGCGGATGTGCGCAGGTCGAGGGTCGGGCACGGGGCCTCCACCGGGCGCTCGATGAGGGCAGCGGCGGCCCCGCGCGCCAGCGCATCGCCGACGAACTGATGGCCATCAGCGTGCTCGCCCTTGAGCGCCACGAACACCCCGCCCGGCGTCACCTTGCGCGAGTCGATCACCACTTCGCCGACGGGCGTGCTGCCCGCGACGGGCTGGCCGGTGATGGATTCGAGGATGAACTCAAGAGTCAGCGGCATGGTAGTGGCAATCAGTCGCCCCACTCAAGAGCCTTCTTCTGCAGCTCAAGGGATGTTACTGGTCGCGGAATTCACTGAGCGCGCCCGCCCAACTAAGGCTCAGGCACTTCCGCGTTGGCTTCTTGACCCTTGTGCTCAGCAAGAACGCGGCGAAATCGTAGACTTCCTGTTGCAAGCCCGGCGGGAGCTGGCTGACCAGCTAGCTCCGCGAGCAACACGGTTGGTTCTGCCAGCCGCCTGGGGCTGGCATGGGATGTTTCCTGATAGCACAAGGGGTCTAGGGTAAGTATACGCATTCCGGCTCCAAACACAATCTCAGGGGATCGCAGGTTCGGGGGGTGTGTGCCCAGCTCGTTGCATCCTACCGCCGAACTGTCGACCCGCTGAAGGGCTGAAACGCTGACCGCTAATGGTCGCTGGCGACCGCCTGCCGCACCCCGTCCGGCGGGATCTCCAGCAGCACCACCAGCCGCGATACCAGCCGGGCGAAGATCGGCGCGGCGGTCTGCGACCCCCACTCCGAGGAGGTAGGGCGATCCAGCTTGATCAGCACCAGGAACTGCGGATCGTCCAATGGACCGAAGCCGATGAAGCTGCCGATGGTCGCCGTCGGCTCGTAGCCACCGGGGATCGGAATCTGGGCCGTGCCGGTCTTCCCGGCGATCCGGTAGCCGGGCAGCAGCGCCGCCGATGCCTCGCGCTCCAGCGCGTTCGCCAGCATGGCCCGCAGCTCCTCCGCCGTCTCCGCTGAGATGGCCCGCCCGATCACCGTCGGCTCGAAGGTTGTCAGCGTGCCGTCGGCATCCACGCGCTGGCTGACCATATGAGGTTGCATCAACAGGCCGTCGTTGGCCACGGCGGCGAAGGCCACCGCCAATTGGAGCGGCGTCACGGCGATGCCCTGCCCAAAAGCATTGGTCGCCAGGTCGGATTCAAACCAATTGGCGTCGCCGGGCCGCCGCACCGATCCGGCGCCCTCCCCGGCCAGGTCGATCCCGGTGAGTTGCCCCATTCCAAAGGCGTCCAGCCCGGCGTAGAAGCGCGTCGGCCCCAGGCGCAGCGAGAGCGTCGCCGCGCCCACGTTCAGTGACTTGCCCAGCAGGTCGGTCATCGTGGTGACGCCGTGCGCCTGGTTATCCCAGTTGTGGATTTCAACCCCGCCCACTTCCAACACGCCGGCGTCCTCGTAGGTGCTATCGGGCACGACGACCCCGTTTTCCAGGGCGATGGCCATCGTCATCACCTTGAGGGTGCTGCCTGGCTCGTACTGCTCCGAGACCGCCGGATCGACAAACAGGTTGGGGTCGGTCGAGAAGTAGCGGTTGGGATCATAATCCGGCAGGCTGGCGATGGCGAGTATCTCGCCCGTGCGGGGGTTCATCACCAGGATCGTCCCACTGACGGCGCCCATCTCTTCCAACGCCGCCCGCAACGTGGTCTCGGCGAGGTATTGGATCTCCGTATCGAGCGTCAGATATAGGTCGGAGCCGTTGCGCCAGGCTTCCCCCGGCGATGCCTCGAAGGGGATGCGGCTCTGATCCTCAACGCCCACCCGCCCAGCCAGCACGTCGTTGTAGAAACCCTCGATGCCGTAGAAGCCCTGGTTATCCAGGTTGACAAAGCCCAGCGCGTGGGAGGCCAGCGATCCGTGCGGATAATAGCGGCGGGTCAGCGGCGTCGCCACTACCCCATCGAGGTCGAGCGCCAGCACGCGCTGGCCCATGGCGGCGGGGGCCGGGCGCACCAGCAACACGTACGGCTCCGGCGCGGACATAGCGGCCAGCAATTCCTCGTAGGGCAGGCCCGTGGCGTCGGCCAGTTTCTGCGCCGTCCCCTCGCGGTCGAGGATCAGGACAGGCGATAGGCCGATCTCGTACTCGACGCTGTTGGTTGCCAGCAGCACGCCGTGCCGGTCGTAGATCTCGCCGCGCGGCGGGCGGATGGTCACCCGATAGCGGTACTCGGTGAGGGCCGTCTCCGCGAAGTAGGCGGTATCGACGTAGAATTGCAGCGCCACCAGCCGGTAGACGATCAGGCCGGACAGCACAGCCAGCAAGGCCCCCACAAATTGCAGGCGTCGGCGCAGGGCTTCATTCATGGGTCGGAAGGTCTCTCGTCAATCCAGCGAGCAGAACGGGAACCCCCTCAGGGCACGGGAGTGGGCGACGCCTGCTCCTGCCCGAAGGTATTGCGTATGAACTCGACGACCTGGGCGCGGAATCCCGCAAATTGTTCTGAGAGCCAGCCTTCGAGCGTCTCATCATAGGCGGGCGCCACCTCCTCGGCGGGGGGAGGGGAGGGCGCTGGCGCGACGATGGCCCCCTGCTCCGGTGGCGGTGCGATGCCGCGCACCACCAGATACTCCACCTCGTCGGGGCTGGCCGGGTGGTATCCCAGCGACTCGGCCTCACGGGTCAGCCGGGGCACGGAGCGCAGCGCCGCGATCTCGGCGCGAAGCTGGGCATTCTGTTGTTCTAACTGCTGGCGTTGGGACTCCAGCGCCTGAAGCCGCCGCCCTGCCGCCGCTGTGCGGCTGGCCTGCGCCAGATACAGGGCGCCGATCACGGCCACGATCATCACCGTGGCTAGCATCAGCGAGGTTCCCTGTGCCTGCGCCCGCCAGGGAGCCTGGCGCAGCCGCTGGCGGAACCAGTTGGGGGAGTCGTCGGGGGTGGGCTGCATTCCAGTTCACTATCTGATAGGGACCAGCTTGCTAGTGGGGAATGATACCCCGCTTTCGATGAGCGGGAAACCAGTTGCCAGAACATCAAATCCGTTCCGCCACTCGCAGCCTGGCGCTGCGCGCCCTCGGATTGGCCGCCACCTCCGCCGCCCCTGCCGGGATCGGCTTGCGGGTGACGATCCGCAGCGCAGCCGTGTGGCCGCAGGTGCACACCGGCTGCTCCGGCGGGCACAGGCAATCCCGCGCTTCGCGCCGCATGAACTGCTTGACGATCCGATCCTCCAACGAGTGGAAGCTGATGACGGCCAGCCTGCCGCCGGGCCGCAGCAGGTCGAGCGTCTGCGGGAGCGCCTGTTCGAGCTGGCCCAGCTCGTCGTTGACCGCGATCCGCAGCGCCTGGAAGGTGCGCGTGGCCGGGTGAATCCTCTCCCGGCTGGGCGGCTGCGCCCCGGCGACGACCTCAGCCAGGCGCAGCGTGCCCTCGATGGGCCGCGCCGCGACGATAGCCCGCGCGATGCGCCAGGCGTAGCGTTCCTCGCCGTAGCGGGCGATCAGGTCGGCCAGCTCGCCCTCCGGCAGCCCGTTGACCAGATCGGCGGCAGTGACCTCCTGCCGCCGGTCGAAGCGCATATCGAGCGGCCCATCGGCGCGGAAGGAGAACCCCCGCGCCGGGTCATCGATCTGCGGGGATGAGTAGCCTAGGTCGAACAGGATACCATCGACGGGCGCAAGCTCAGCATCGCGGGCAGCCTCGCCGATGGAGGCATACGATGCCTGGGCCAGCGCGATCCGGCCCGTGAAGCGGGCCAGCCGCCCGCTGGCAGCCTGGATCGCTACTGCGTCGCGGTCGAGGCCCAGCAGCCGCCCGTCCGGGGCGGTGCGCTCTAGGATCGCCTCCGCGTGCCCCCCGGCCCCCAGCGTGGCGTCGATCACCGCCGCGCCGGGGCGCAGGTTCAGCGCGGCCAAGACCTCGGCCAGCAGGACGGGCATGTGATGGGCGGAGGCTGTGGCCCGATCCCGGGCTTTCACGGCCCCCACCAGTTCCCCGACATGGCGATCAGCGCCAGCAGCTTGAGTGTGTTGTCGTAATAGCCCCCCTCTTCCACCGGCACGCCTACTGTGAAATCCCAGATCGCGTTGAGCCATGCCTGATTCTCCTGCCCCGCCATCGCCCCGACGCCCAGCGGGGCCACGAAGGCCAGGTCGGTATACCCGTGATCGCCGCTGCTGCTCCCGTCGAGGGCGTAACCTGCCCGTATCGCCGTCGGGTCGCCGCCGGTCTCGGCGCTGATCCAGGCGTTGAGACGGCCCAGCGCCGCGAACCCGCGCGGGTCGCCCGCCAGGAGCACGTCTACGCCGATGCGCCACGGATCGCGGCAGGCGTTGTAGTACGTCCAGCCATCGAACTCCGATTCCAGGAAGTGCGGGTCGGCAGGGCGCGGGTCGGCGTCCACGCCCTGCACGAAGTCCGGCAGCAACCCGGTCTGCGGGCTGTGCCGGGTCTGGATCGTCTCGATCAGAGCGTAGGTTGTGTCGAGCACGTCCGCCCAGGTAGAGTCGCCGGTGGCGTCGGCGTAGGCACGGAAATGGCCGGGCATCCAGTCCGAGGTGCGTGTGCTGAAGTAGTAGCCAGGCTCGTCGGGCGTCACCCAGTCGCCCAGCATGATGGTGGACGTTTCGGGGTTGACCTCGTGCTCGCGGATGGCGTTGATGACGTGGATCGCCTCGGTGTAGTAGTCAATCGGCCCCTCGCTCCCCCACTGACGGTCGGCCAGCAACAGCCCGTAGGCGATATCCATATCGCCGTCAGTGGCCGATCCCGTATTGCCTGGCTCCACGTCGCCGCAGCCCTCGACCTGATTCCAGGCCATCAGGTAGGGATCGTTGACGCTGGGATGATCCTTGAAGTACCAGTACAGGCCGTCGAACAGAGCCTGGGCCTGTGGGTCGTGGCCCGCCATCAGCGCGGTGATGATCATCCCGTAGCCATGCCCCTCGGACACGGAGATACTATCCGAGCCGCCGCCGGTGGCGCTGGTGGTATGCACGTAGGTGCGTCCCTCGCCGCAGCCCTGGCGCAGATACAGGCGCTTCCATTCTGTGTAGAAGTCGGCAACTGCCTGATCCAGCTCTTGCTGGGAGAGGTGGTTGGGCAAGATGGTCCCCGGTGCGTAGGCGACATGCTGAGGAAAGGGGTAGCGCGGCATGGCTGACCCCGAAGACGCTGCGGGCGGGGATTCGATGGCTTCTGCCTGCTCACTGCCGGGCAAGGGGCCAGACTGATCCCCTGCCTGGCCCTCACCGCAGCCGATCAGTACAATCACCAGTAGCGCCAGCCACACCTGTCTCATAGCAGCATCTCCTTGTTGATGCCATGCCCTTTCTGAGGCCATCCCCTCCTCACCCATTGGACATGATGACTCGGCATCTGTCAAATAATTGTAAGGGGGGAAGTAGTCGGAAGGATGATCCTGGTCAGAAGGCCAGCCCCCGGCCATCATTTGCCCCATCAAGACGCGCGGGATACACTTCCTGCCCGCCATGAATCGTCAACCCGCCTTCCGCTATCCGCGACGCCGCGCCCTGCGAGCTATCTTGCAGCGGCTGTCACACCTCGCGCTGACCCTACTGGCGGATTTCCACCTCATCGAGGGTGAGAACTTCCCGACCTGTGGCCCGCTGATCGTGGTCGCTAACCACTTCACCTACCTGGATACGGTGGCCGTGGTGCGCTCCGTCCCCTGGCCGCTGGAGTTTCTGGGCGGGCTGCGTACCCCCGGCGCCCCGGCCAGCACCCGGATCATCCCCTGGTTGTGGGGCTATTACCCGGTGGTGCGCGGCACAGGCTCGCGCTACGCCCTAACCGCCGCCGAGGCGGTGCTGAGGCAGGGTGGGGTTGTTGGCATCTTCCCAGAGGCGGGCAACTGGGCAACCGTGCTGCGCCCGGCCCGCCCAGGCACGGCGTATCTAGCCGCCCGCACCGGCGCGCCTCTCCTCCCGCTGGGCCTGGACGGGCTGCTGGACGTATTCCCCAGCCTGAAACGAGGTCGGCGCGCCCGCGTGACGGTGCGCGTCGGCAGGCCGTTTGGCCCCTTTACGGTCAATGGGCGGGGCCGCCAACGCCGCGACCAGCTTGAGGAGATCGGCCACCACATCATGCGCCACATCGCCGGGCTGATCCCGCCGGAGCGCCGGGGTTATTACTCCGATGACCCGGCCATCCGCGAGGCAGCGCGGGGCACGGAAATCTACCCCTGGGCCAGCCGGACCGAGGAGGAGTTTGAGGCGGGCGAGCACTGGCGCGCCCGCCGGCGGGGGCCTCCCCCCGGCTGAGGCTCGATCCCGGCCCGCCTTGCCGTGCCTCTTTTTGCTCATCAGCCCAGTTAATCCATCCTCTGTCACCCTTTTGCCACCACAAGGAGCGCAGCATGGAAGCCAGCATCCCTCTCCCCGGAGCCACGCGCCGCGAGCGCTGGGCCTGGTACTTGTATGACTTCGGCAATTCGGCCTACGCGGCGGTCGTTCTGCTGGCGATCTACTCCGCGTACTTCAAGGAGAGCGTGGTTGGCGGCGCGGAAGGGTCGCGGCTGTGGGGCATCGCAGTGGGGATCGCTATGTTAGTGGTCGCGCTGCTCTCGCCTGTCCTGGGCACTATCGCCGACTTCTCCGGGGCTAAGAAGCGCTTCCTGTTCTTCTTCACGGCGCTGTCGTGCACCTTCACAGCGCTGCTGTTCTTCGTGCAGGCGGGTGATGTGCTCACCGGAATGCTGTTCTTCATCCTGGCGGAGATCGGCTACCGCAGTTCGCAGGTGTTCTACGACGCGCTGCTGCCGGAGGTCTCCACTCCGGAGGACATCGGCGAGGTCTCCGGCAAGGGTTGGGCTATTGGCTCAGCAGGCGGGATCGTGTGCCTGCTGATCGTGCTGGCGCTGATCCTGCTGGTCGGCGGCCCGCTGATGGTACGTCTGTCGTTCTTCATCACCGCCATCTTCTTTGCAGGGTCGGCCCTCCCGATCTTCGCCTGGCTGCGGGAGCGCGCTCAGCCGCAGCCGCTCCCGGCGGGCGAGACCTACTTGAGCATCGCTGCGGGGCGGCTTGCCGCCACCTTCCGCGATGTGCGCCGCTTCCGTGAGGCGGTCAAGTTCATCATCGCCTTCTTGATCTACAACGACGGGATCATCATGGCGCTGGATTTCGCCGCCATTGTAGGGGCGGTGCTGTTTGGCATGGATCAGCAACAGTTGATCATCCTGATGATCCTGGTGCAGGTCACCAGCATCGGCGGGGCGTACCTGTTCGGCGTTCTGGCCCGGCGGTGGAGCAGCAAACGCTCGCTGCTGCTATCGCTGGCGCTGATGATCGGCGCGGTGGGGTGGATGTTGTTCAACACCACCCTGAGCGGGTTCTTCGTCATCGCGGCGCTGGCCGGCTTCGCGTTGACCGGCGTGCAGTCGGTCAGCCGGACGCTGGTGGGGGAGTTCAGCCCACCGGGCAAGAGCGCCGAGTTCTATGGCTTCTTCTCGGTGGCGGGCCGCACCTCGTCGTTCATCGGCCCCACCGTATAC
>Ga0209101_1003007_pt1 | contig 10540 bp, 8 predicted proteins | sample ConPoolayeCmetaG_FD_185481 | JGI IMG/M metagenome (GOLD analysis project Ga0209101, IMG submission 185481) | Hot spring microbial mat communities from California, USA to study Microbial Dark Matter (Phase II) - Cone Pool mat layer C metaG... ... | reverse complement strand
CCGGCCTGCAGGCGGGCCGAACGACGCGCGGGCCGCGCTCGCTTGGCTCACCTGAACTGGAGCTTCCCGACGCGGCATCTTATTTTGAGCTGATGCAGAGGCAGGGTGTGATCGTTGATCAGGCCGTCCGCCGCACGGAGATCAAACGCCAGATCGAGAAGCTGGCAGTGAAGGCAGGCGGCCTTCTGAAAGATGACCCCGACCTGCTGGATGAGGTGACTAATCTCGTTGAACAGCCAACTGCTTTACTGGGTCACTTTGAGGAAGAGTTCCTCAACTTGCCTTCTGCCGTGCTGACTACTGTGATGAAGAAGCATCAGCGTTACTTTGCTGTGCTGGATAGAAAAGGCAACTTGTTGCCGGTCTTCATTGCCGTCCGTAACGGAGGCACCAAGAATCTAGGTGTAGTCACCGAAGGCAATGAGCACGTCATCCGGGCGCGTTTTTCTGATGCCCGCTTCTTCTACAGCGAGGACATCCGTCAGCCGTTGATCAGCTACCTGCCCAAGCTGAAGATGCTCACTTTTCAGGAAAGCCTTGGCTCCTATTACGATAAGGCCGCCCGCCTGGAAGGGTTGGCGGCACGGCTGGGAGGTCTGCTTGGGTTGCAGGACGACGAGCTGGACATCGCTATCCGTGCGGCGCGGCTGGCCAAGGCCGATCTGGCCACCAAGATGGTGATCGAGATGACCTCACTTCAGGGGATCATGGGGCGCGAATATGCCCTGCTGTCTGGTGAGCCGCCCGCTGTCGCCGAGGCCGTCGCCGAACATTACCAGCCGCGCGGCGCAGGCGATGCATTGCCGCGTTCTGCGGCAGGGATTGCTGTTGCTCTTGCCGACCGCCTTGACAGCCTTGTAGGCTTGTTTGCTGTTGGGCTGGCCCCGACCGGGTCGGCTGACCCCTATGGACTGCGGCGGGCGGCGCTGGGTGTCGTGCAGATATTGCTGGGGCATCAGATCAGCTTAGACCTGCGTCAGGTGATTAGCTGGGCCGCTCAGAGTCAGGCGGTTGAAGTGACGGACGAGGCGAAGTCCAGCGTGTTGGAATTCATCGCCGGGCGTCTGCGTGGTGTCCTGCGTGAAACTTACCGCCATGACATTGTCGAGGCGGTGCTGGGCGCTCAATCTCATGATCCTTACCGGGCGGCAGTCTATGCTGATCGGCTGAATCACCGCGTTGCTCAGGATGGCTGGCAGTCCATCCTGGATGCTTACGCCCGTTGTGTCCGTATTACGCGCGGTGCGGCTGAGCGTCTCACGCTCAGGCCGGAGAAGTTGCAGGAGCCGGTCGAGCGGCGGCTGTATGAAGCCTATCAGCGGGCCGCCAGCGCACTGGCTCAGAATGCAGATGTGGATACCCTGCTCGATGAACTGGCAGGCATGACCTCATCTATTGCCGCCTTCTTTGCTCCTGCCGCAGAGGGAGGGGTGCTGGTCATGCATGAGGACAAAGCCATACGGGAGAACCGGCTTGCTCTGCTACAGCATATCTCTGCCCTGCCAGAGGGTATTGTAGACCTGTCGCAATTGGAAGGATTCTAGGGTGAGTGTATACTAGCCGCCCAGTGTAAGCCGCCCAGTGTACGTGATACCTATGCTTCTAAGTGAGGGGGAAAGATGTCTATTGCTAGTACTAGCCATTCACTAGTAAAGGTGGTTAGCCGCATCGTCCTGATTGTCATTGCCCTTCTTGTGATAGGGTTCATCGCTATACAGCTTGTGCCTGTCCAGAGGGACAATCCGCCGGTCGTCAGTGAGCCAAATTGGGACTCGCCGGAGACCCGTGCGTTGGCTCAGCGGGCATGCTTCGACTGCCATAGCAACGAGACAGTGTGGCCGTGGTATTCATATGTCGCTCCTGTCTCATGGATGATCAGCCGCCATGTTCAAGATGGCCGGGCCGCCCTGAACTTCTCAGAATGGAGTAGTATGCAGGGTGATGAGCACGATCCCGAAAGGATAGCTGAGGTCATTTACGGGGGCGAGATGCCGCTCCCCAATTACGTTCTCATGCACCCGTCCGCTGATCTCACTCAGGCTGAGCGGGAACAGCTTGTCAGAGGGTTGCAGGCCACCCTCTTTGCCTCTACCAGCACCAATGAGGAAGAAGGTGATGGCATTGGTAGCGAGGGTGATGATGGCTACGATGATATTGACGAGGAAGACGAAGACGATGATGACTACTAACTAGAGTAGTCTATGGAGACTTATGGGTTACGTCCTCCTGTTTAGCAGGAGCGGGCGGCTTACCCCGTTCAATAAAAGAGGCAATCTTAGCGGATTGCCTCTTTGTCTTCCGGCTCAACGCACTACTTCGCAGATAAGTATCCCTTCGTGTTCGGAGCAGTCCAACCGCGGGGTGATGTCCTGCCGGAAACGCTCAAACAGGCTTAAGTCCCAGCCGAACTGCTCAGCGCGGCATGGCTCCGGTTCTAGGGCATCCTGCATCACAAACACCCGTCCGCCCTGCCCGCGTGTTGCCTCGATAGCGTTCTGGATAACTTGGCAGGCCGCCGGGTAGTCTCTGCCTGCAAATACAGTGTCCAGCATGAGGGCAGGTGTGGTGAGGTAATATCTCACATAGTCTGTCCAGCCGAAGCCGCCGGAGGCGATCAGCAGGTCCTGCGAGGTCGTGTTCTCTTGATACCAGCTCAGCCGCTGGCGGAAAATATCGTTGGCTGGGTCGGTCTGGATCAGGATGTTCCCCAGGTTGGTTGCCAACAAGCAGGCTGTCATGAGAACTGCCAGCACCTCAGACAGACTGCTTCGGGATTCCATGTGATCTAGCCCCAGCCCCACAGCCAGGTAGAAGACAGGTAGCCAGAATGCCGCCCAGTGTTCTGGGTTGCTGGATTCAAACCAGAGGATAAACAGCCCGTAGAGGATCAGCCACAACAGGATTCCTCTGGCGGCTCTCGGCAGGCCCCTGACAGCCCTAACGAGACCGGGGATGCTGATGATCGTTAAGATGCCCAGCAACACGGAGGCCATGACGCCGGCTCCGGTGAGCACAGTGGCCAGCGCCGGGCTTAGGGTGCGGATCGCGTAGAACTCCTCGAATAGGCACTTGCCAGCCAGTAGTTCTGTGAGAATGCCGTTTAGGCCAGGGACTCCAAACCAGCTTAACTGGCCGATGTAGGCACGTCCGATCCCGATAGGGGCCAGCTTAATGGCTGTCAGCACACCTCTTGATCCCGTGGTCTCGAAAGCCCCTGACTCTGCAAACTGGGCAACAAAATAGAAAGCCTCAGAGGCTGTCCGCATGTGGCGTACCTGAGTGATCACAAGGATGTAGGGAACAATGACAAATCCGGCAGTTACCACAAAGTAGAGAGCCAGTTCTCCCAACCGACGGGGGGCAATTCGTACCGAGAGTCGTTCGGGGACATCGTCCCACAGGAGCATTGCAATGACCACGAGGCCAACCATTCCTCCCACGATGTGAAACAGAATAGTGAGAGCAGTCAGGATTGCCAGCAGTACAAAGTGCCAGATAGACGGCTTCGGTGGGAGTCGGAGTACGGTCAGCAGGGTGAGCAGTGAAAATAAGATTGCCGGCCCCCACGTCTCAACATCCGAGGCATACAGCCAGTAATGATATGAGCATCCCATGATTACAGACAGGAGGATCGTCAGCCGCTGGTTGCGCATGAAACTGCGCCCGATCAGGTAGAATGTCCCAACCCCCAGAGCGCCAATCAGGCTGTCAAACCCTTGGGTCGTGATGTTGCTTTCAATCCCCGGCACGACAAGCAGAGCAAGCTGATGGAGCAGGTTCATTAGCCACAGATAGATCAGGTGACTGCCATGGAACAACTCGGACAGCCGCCCCCGCTCGATATAAGAGGCAAAGGCCATTGCATCACTTAGCTCGGAATGGACCTGAAGCTGTGTGAGCAGGTAGAGCAACAAGAACCCTGCTACTAAGCCCCCCGCGATCCAGCGGTCTGCTTTTGGCAAGGCTTCCACTGAGGTAGAATTGATTTGTTTCAATTTAGCTCTCCTTTGTCGGATCGGTTAGGACTAGGGTACATTGTATTGATGGGGTCGTAGTTGGAAAATAGAGGGAAGAAGCGAGCGGATGGTTCATGGACAAAACAAGTCGAAAACGTATTATCTTTCTCATTGACTCGCTCGGCATGGGGGGCGCCGAGCGGTTGATGATCTCCTACCTGCAACACCTCGATATGTCCCAGTTTGAGCCTTATGTGTGTGCCTTGCAGATCAGGAGCGGTAATCCTATCGCGGATGACATTGAGCGGTTGGGCGTACCTGTTGACCTGTTACCTGTGCGCCGACTGCGTGATCCGCGTAACCTGTTTCGGGTGGTCCGGTATCTGCGCCAGCGCCGGGCCGACCTAGTGCATACACAGTTGGAGTTTGCGAATGTGCTGGGCAGTATGGCCTCGCGCCTGATCAGGATACCATCCGTCTGCACATTACATACATTTTATGATCCAAGCTGGGGTAAAAAATCATGGCGGCGGCATCTGGCCATGTGGTGGGCATTGCGGCATTTCTGCGACCGGATCATCGCTGTATCAGAGGGTACACGTCAGCATCACATCGAGGTAGGCAGGCTTCCGCCGGAACGGGTGGTCACGCTCTACAATGGGATAGACCTGTCTGGATTTGTGCCTCTGGACGAGGAGACACGGATGGCTGGGCGGCAGGCCCTGAACATCCCGTTGGATGCGCCGGTTCTCATTACGGTGGCTGTCCTGCGTCCTCAGAAGGGTATTCAGTATATGATTGAGGCCATGCCCGCCATCCTGCAGGCAGTGCCAGAGGCCCGTTATCTGGTTGTGGGTAGCGGGGAGCATGAAACGGTGCTGAAGGAGATGGTGAATGCTCATGGGGTGGCTGACCGCGTGATCTTTACCGGTGTCAGACGGGATATACCGCTTCTGCTGGCGCTCAGCGATGTATTTGTGCTCCCTACGCTGGGAGAGGCTCTCCCAACTGTGCTGGCCGAGGCAATGGCCGCCGGCAGACCGATTATCGCCAGCGCAGTCGGCGGAGTGCCTGAGATGATAGAGGATAGCGTGAACGGCCTTTTAGTTCCTCCGGCCAGTACAGACAAATTAGCCGAGACATGCATCCGTCTTTTGCAGGACCCGGAACAATCTCGCCGGCTGGGACGTGCTGGTCGGCAGATCGTTGAGGAGCGTTTCAACATTGAGCGTCAGGTACAGTTACTGTGCAATTTGTATGATTCGCTCTTAACAGCTTCGTAAAGGTTGTCATGACAATGGACAAACGCTTGAGGTTATTTGTCGTAGAGCCGCGCGGCGCTGGAGGAATGACCCATTATGCCTACCAGATGTGTACCGCGCTTGCTGAAGCTGGGGCGGATGTGACCTTAGTGACGGCACGCCAGTATGAGCTGGACTCCTTCCCTCATAACTTCAAGGTTGAGAAGCGGCTGAATCTGTGGTTGCCTGTTGATCCCAGCGCCAGCGACTTACCTAGAGGGACTCTGTCAAAAATCTGGCGGAAAATCCGTCGTACCGTCCGGCGGGGAGGACGGGCAGTGCGGTTTGTCCGTGAGTGGCTGGCGCTGAGTAGTTATCTGCTCCGCCAGCGCCCGGATTTGGTCCAGTTTGGCAGTATCCAGTTCGTCTTCGAGGCGTGGTTCCTGGCCCGGTTACGGCGGCGCGGTTTGACGCTCAGTCAGATATGCCATGAGTTTGAGTTGCGTGAACGGGGGAATGGCCCTCTAGTCGCGATGGCCAATCGGCTTTATGCAGGTGTGTATCAGAACTTTGAGGCTATTTTCCTTCATGGCGAGAACAACCGCCAGCGTTTTCTCTCTCTCTTCGACATCCCGCCGGAGCGGACTCATGTTATCCCCCTCGGCAATGAGAGCATGTTCTTGGCCCACAGCGCTGACCCGGCGGGCGGCCCTGATCTGCGTGCGCGCTATGCCCTGCCGGCTGATGAGCCGGTGGTGCTCTTCTTTGGTAACCTGACAGTCAGCAAAGGTATCCCGGACCTGATTGATGCCTTTGCAGAAGTACGCAAACAGGTCCGCGCTAGATTAGTCATTGCTGGTTATCCCACCAAGTACATTGACATGGATAAATTGTTCCGTCAGGTTGCTGAATTGGGCATTTCGGATGCAGTCACGTTCGACGCACGCTATATTCCTATAGAAGAGGTTGGGCCGCTGTTCAGGCTGGCGACCGTCGTAGCTTATCCTTACCTGAGCGGCACACAGAGCGCCTCTTTGCAGGTTGCTTATGCATTCGAGCGCCCTGTCGTTGCTACACGGGTGGGCGGCCTGCCGGAGGAAGTAGAGGATGGCAAAAGCGGTTATCTTGTCCCGCCGCACGAGCCAGACAAATTGGCGCAAGCTATTCTGAAGGTCATTGAAGACCCTCAGCGGGCCGCCGAGATGGGCGCTTATGCACGTCGGCTTTCGGAAACACGCTACTCATGGGAATCTATCGCTGAGAAAATGATGTCAGTTTATCGGGACTTGATGAGCAGGGAGGCCCGCTCACATTGACAGATAAGCTTCTCGTTGAATTGATCACTGATGAGGCAGGGTTTGAGGCCCTTGAGCCAGAATGGCTTGAGCTGGAGCAAGCCGGAGCGATCCGTAATGTCTTTTTGACATGGGAATGGATGTCAAGCTGGTGGAAGCATTTTGGAAGAGATTATGCTCTGCGGGTAATGGCCGCCCGTGAAAGGGAGCGGGGCGTATTGATCGGCTTGGCGCCGCTTGTGGCACGACGGCGCAGGCTGGGGCCTCTCTCGTACCGCGAACTGGCGTTTATAGGCTCTGGGCGTGCCGCCTCTGATCACTTGGATTTTGTTGTCCGTCCCGGACACGAGCAGGAGGCCGCCCCGGCACTCGTCAACGAGCTGAACGCCCGGCGAGGTGAATGGGATGTTTTCACTTTGGCAGGGGTATCATCCGAGTCGCAGGCCGCCATCCTGTTGCTTGATCAGGCTCCGCCGCAATGTGTTGATGTCTTTGACTCGGGAGCTTGCCCTTACATCTCTCTGCCCGATAGCTGGGATGTCTACCGTAACCAATATATTGGCAAAAACCTGTCTCGTAACATCGAGCGCTGTGACCGGCGTCTGCTACGCGAGTACCCTGATCAGGTCGTCTACAGGCAGGTACAGCGCGAGGACGAAATCGAGCCGGCTATGACCAGCCTGTTTCGCCTGCATCAGCGCGTCCAGCAGGCCAACGGGAACGCCGGCGCATTCAGTGACACGCGGATGGAGCGCTTCCATCTGGATGTAGCCAGCCGGTTTTTCCGCAGGGGCTGGCTGCGTTTGTATGTGCTGACGGTGGCCGGGCAAGACATCAGCGTCCTCTATTGCTATCGTTACAGGGACACAGTCTCATTCTACCAAACCGGTTACGACTTGGATTGGGGATCGTATGGGCCGGGACGGCAAATCATTGCCTATGCTGTTCGACGCTCAATCGAGGAAGGGGCACGCGAATTCGACTTTCTGCGCGGGGATGAGGCGTATAAGTCCAAATGGACGACGCTGGCCCGCCACGATGTGTACGCCAAGATACCTTCCACACCGGTAGGGAAGTTGATCACGGCGGGGCGTAAACTCCGAAGCGCCCTGCGCGGGCGGCGTCTGTTGCCCGTCAGGCTGGCAACGGACGCTGTTTGACAAGCTCTAGTGTGTCGCGTATAGGCCCCAGCAATCGCGGAATGCCGGTCAGGTTGATCTTGAAGCGTGCCAAGCTGTACATGTAGGATGATACACGCCGGATAGCCATTGGTTCATTCCGCACTTCAGAGAAGGTAGCCGGCCCCCGCAGTAAAGTGAACGCCACCCTGTAGCCAACCTGAGGCAGGATTGCTTGTAGAGCGGCATTGAAATCCGAGCGCATGCCGTTCGTATAGGCAAAGGCTCGGACCGTCTGCCCTATCTCTGCCTCGATGCGGGCCTTGGAGACCTCAAGTTCAGCGCGTGCCTGCTCTAGGGGAATGCGCGTCAGGATGGGGTGGTTCTCTGTGTGTGACCCCATTGTGAAGCCGTCTGCCGCCATCTCACGTACCTGATCCCAGCTCAAGAGCAGGCCGGCAAAGGTGTCTTCCTTTATTGTCACATCCAGTCTCTGAGGGAGCTGTTCGACTATGGCCTGTTTCTCTACGTCAGATAATCTCTTGAGAGTGCCCAGCCAGTGCTTCATCACCCTATCGCGGCTCGCCTCATCGTTCCACTGGAGGTGACCCACAGGGGGAAGCTCAGCCTCAGTTTTGGGGGTATGGTAGAAGCAATAGGCGATCAGGTCCCAGTAGAAGGGTTTTGCCGTTCCGATAAAACCGGTTGTCAGAAAGAGCGTAGCAGGCAGGCCTCTTTTGCGCAGGATGGGCCATGCGTGGTCATAGTTGTCCCTGTAGCCGTCATCGAAGGTGATCAGTGCAGGGTAAGGGGGCAAAGAGCGCTTCCCGTCCAGCCAGTCTATTAGGTCATCACTGGACACAACGTTGAAGTGCTCGCGGACGAAATCCATCTGTGCGGCAAACTCTGCCGGCGTTGCGCTGACATTGGGTTTGAAGGTATCAAAGCCCGGCGCATGGGGATCGGTGATGCGGTGATAGGCTAAGACTGTCAGGCGATTTCTCCACAGAGCGTGGATGGGGCCGAAAAGATAATGCAGTGCTCGTAGCACTGTCACCTCCGTTGATAGTATTGCTGACTACGTTCCCAAGCCAGCCGATAAACGTTCTGTGTTGCTTCTGCTTGCTTACTTAAGTTGAAATCTCGAACGACTCGTTGCCGGGCCTGAGCACCTAGACGGACAGCTACATCCGGGTGATCGTGCAGATAGGCTATGGCGGTTGCCAATGCCTCTTCTTTTCTTGGCTCGACTAGAAGTCCTTCTTGCTCATGATTAAGCAAATCGGGGATACCCCCCACGCGGGTTGCCACAATGGGCAGTCCCATGCTGGCCGCTTCGAGCAGGCTGACCGGTGTCCCCTCAGACAGGGAGGGCATGACAAATAGATCACATGCCTTGATAATTGCCAATGTCTGGTCATGCTCACGGAAACCCAGCAGGCGCACCCGATCTTGTAATCCCAGCCGCTCGATCTGGGATTCTAGCTCCCTGTTCAAGCGGCCTTCGCCGATGATCAGGCCGTATAGATCGGGGCAGGTCTCCGCCAGACGGCTGAAGCTGGCGATCAGGTAAGAGAAGCCTTTGGCTTCCACCAGCCGTCCCACAGCACAGCAGACATATGCTCCTTCAGGCAGGCCAAACTCGCGGCACAGCCATTCTCTATCTGACGGGATGACAGCCGGGTCTATATCTACAGCGTTGAGGATAAGCGCCACTGCCCCTTCGGGTACACCGCTGGCAAGCAGTCGGCGTTGAATGTCTGGCGAGACGGCAATGAACATATCGGCTTCCCGGCGGCTGACACGCTCAAGCCGCTGATAGAGACGTCCCTTCACACTGCCGCCATGCTCAGACTCGTACCAGCTATTCAGCGTTGAGACCAACGCCACTTTAGCCTGTGCCGCCGCCAGACTTCCCCACAGCTTGGCCTGAGGATTCTGCGTATCTACCACTTGGAAGCCGCCTGTGCGGATCAGCCTGACCAGCCGCCCTACAATGCGCGGATCGGCCTTGCTCTTTCCTACTGTGTAGACTTCCAACCCCAGCATGTGTGCTCGTTTTGCAACCGGACTGCCATCAAGGGCCGCCAGTGCGGCCTGTCCGGCTGGCAGTTTGCTCAGCAGGCCTAACGCGCGTGTGCTGGCCCCGCCAAAACGGACAGCCAGATCAAGGATGAGGGCACGCGGTGCGTCAGTTGAAAGAAGAGGTTGGCTCATAAGCGGCCTGGGCCTTAGATGTCGAGTGCTATAATTATACCCTGATTGCTAGTTCGGGAGTGGCTAACTGTCTGGATATATGCAATAATAGTGTCATGCAATGTCCAAAATGCAACAACCAGAAGCAACAGGTCAAATCAGGGCGGACCGAAGTCGGGAGTCAACGCTACAAATGCAAGGCCTGCGGATATCGTTACACGCCCAATCCTAAGCGGCATGGATACAGCGATGAAGTACGAATGCAAGCCGTACGGATGTACGTGGATGGGATGAATCTGCGGCGGATAGCCCGACACCTGGGTGTGAACCATCAGAGTGTGGCCAACTGGGTCAAAGCCTATGCCGCTCAGTTACCCCCTGCTCCCCTGCCTGAAGTGGTCGAGACGGTTGAGATGGATGAGTTATTCACCTTCGTCGGGGAGAAAAAAAGCAGGTCTTCATCATCATCTACGTAGACCGTCGCACACGCTGCATTGTCAACTGGGCTGTTGTTCATGAACGGACCGAACTCATCATGCAGAACCTGTTAGATACTGCTCCACAGGCCGCTCACTACTTCAGCGATGCCTTTCCCGCCTATGGCAGCCTCATCTACTACCCTGGACATCATCAAACGATGTGGGATAAGAGCCAGACCTGCTCAGTCGAGGCTGACAATGCTGAACTTCGCCATGATCTGGCCAGGCTCGCTCGCAAGTCTCGCTGCTTTTCAA
>Ga0209101_1003006_pt1 | contig 10543 bp, 8 predicted proteins | sample ConPoolayeCmetaG_FD_185481 | JGI IMG/M metagenome (GOLD analysis project Ga0209101, IMG submission 185481) | Hot spring microbial mat communities from California, USA to study Microbial Dark Matter (Phase II) - Cone Pool mat layer C metaG... ... | reverse complement strand
CTTTTAAGGTGACTGCCCCCTCCCCAGCCCTCCCCCGCCGGGGGAGGGCGTCCGGCTCCTCCCCCCAGCGTGGGGAGGTTGGGAGGGGAGCTGCGGCGCCGTATGCGCTGAAAAGGTATTGGCTTTGGGGCGGCCTGCCCCGTCGCCCCGGCGCTGGCGGCGCGGCTGTGTGGGAGCCGCGCGTCAGGCGCGTCTGTGATACTATACGGGGTATACCCCCACCCGCGAGTGGAAGCGCAACGAGAGGAGACCATGAGCACCAACGGAAACGTCAGCACGAACGGCCGCTCTCCCGCCCCGGTGGCCCGCAACGTTCTGGGAGGGCAACTGGCCGTCTGCAGCGCCGATCCCCTGACCGGCTTCTACCGGACCGGCTGCTGCGACACCGGTCCAGACGATGTGGGCGTCCACGTAGTCTGCGCCCAGGTCACCGCGGAGTTTCTGGCCTTCAGCCGTTCGCGGGGCAACGATCTGATCACCCCCCGGCCCGAGTATGGCTTCCCTGGATTGCGCCCGGGCGACCGCTGGTGCCTGTGCGCGACACGCTGGCGGGAGGCGCTGGAGGCCGGCGTTGCGCCGCCGGTGATCCTCGCTGCCACCCACGAGACGGCCCTCGACATCGTGCGGCGCGAGGATCTGCTGCGCCATGCGCTCGATGTAGCCGGCATGTGATCGATCCGGCAGGGTCCGGGAGGGCTTTGCCAGATGCTTCCTGGGAGGGCGTAGCTCTCCCGAACCCGCCCGCAGGCGGGGGTGTGGGGAAACCCGCTTTCCCCGCACCCCGCTCCGGGGAACGCTGGTCCTGGGTTCGCCCGGACGCCCGCGGCGGACGGCCCCCCTCAACGGTAACGCGGGTGTCAACCATGCCTCAAACGCGCTCGTACCGGCAAGAACTGCTATGAGCCGTGCCCTGCTTGTCGCTCTGTGCGTCTGGATGGCTAGCGTCGCGTGGTTGCTTACCCGTCCCGCGGCCAGTCTGGAGACGACCAGCGGCCTCTACGCTCCGGAGCAGGTGGAGGGGCGCGCCTACCGCTGGAGCGGCGACCGGGTTGTGATCCCTATCGCCCGTCACAGTGGGCCAGTTGAGGTGCGCCTGCGGCTCGCCGCGGCTCGCTGGGAGGGCCGTTCCACGCCGTACCTCTCGTTGCGCGACGAGCGGGGCGCGCTGGCCCGCTTCCCCGCGCCGGAGGGGCTGCGCAATTACCGCCTCCGCCTGCCGCCGGGGGCCAGCCGGCTGACAATAACCTCCACCGTTGATCGTCCACCGGCGAGGGATCCTCGCTGGGTGGGCTTCACGCTCTTCAGTTTGAGCGTTCACCCCGGCGGCTGGCCCGTGGACGCGCTGTTTCGCGGCCTGGCGCTCTTGCCGCTCTACCTGGCCGTGGCCGTGGCCGTTGTGTGGAGCGCGCGGCGCGGGTTCGCGGCGCCGTTGGCCCTCTTCGGCGTGGCGCTCGGGCTGCGCGTCTTCCAACTCCAGAGCACCCCGCCGGGCTGGCGGGTGGACGAGGTCATCAGCCTGGTGGATGCCTGGCACCTCTCGCGCACCGGGCGCGACCATCTGGGCCACCTGCTGCCCCTGGGGGCCTTCGAGGCCCTGGGCGACTGGATCTCGCCTCTGCTGACCTACCTGGAGTTGCCCTTCGTGGCCCTCGTCGGTCCGCAACGCATGGTGGGCCGCCTGGTTACGGCGGTGGCCGGCGCATTGACCGCGCCGCTCGGCTACGCCCTGGCCCGCGCGCTGGGCCTGGGGCCGGCGGGAGGGTTGGCGACGGGGCTGATGATGGCTCTGTCGCCCTGGCAGGTCTTTATCAGCCGGGTCGCCATGCCGCCTTCCCTGGTGCCGACGGTCTGGACCCTCTGCCTGCTGGCGGGCGTGAATGTCATCAAGCGTGGTGACCGGCGCGCGGCCCTGGGGCTGGCCCTGGCGGCGGGGGTGGCGCTGTATGCCTATCCCACGCTCAAGCTCGCCGTGCCCTTGCTGACGGCCCTGGCGGCCGGCCTGGCCCTGCTGAGGGACCGTGTGGAGCGGGGCGGAGGCCACGCTCCGGCCCGGTGGTCGCCGGGCGGCACGGCGTGGCCCGTGGCCATCGCGCGGCATCCGCTGGTTCTGGCCGGGCTGCTGCTGGCGCTGTTGTGGGCGCCCTTCGTCTACGTGACGCTGTTTGTCCCCGCCAGTTCTACGCGCCTGAACCAGGCGGCCCTGCGGGCCGACTCGTGGGGGGCCTGGTTCAACGCCTGGTGGGCGGGCTACGCCGTCTATTTCCAGCCCGACTTCTACTACCGCCGCGGCGATGGCAGTTCGACCTCGAGTCTGCCGGGCTTTGGCGTGGAGTTATGGGCCGGCCTGCCACTGCTGTTGCTGGGCCTGGCAGGAGCGATCGGCAGCCTGGTTCGCCCCCGATGGAAGCACGCCCTGAGCGGGCCGTTCCTTGCGCTCTTCATCCTCGGAGCCGTGTTCATCGCGGCGCTGCCCGCGAGTCTGACCACACCCAGCCCGCATGCCTTCCGCGCCGCGCCGCTGGCGCCCCTCTACGCCCTGCTGGTGGGGTGGGGGGCAGCCCTGCTCCTGCCATGGGGCCGTCCAGGGCCGGGGGGCGCGGCGCTGGGATGGGCGCGCTGGCTGTGCGCGCTGGCCCTGGCAGTGGCGCTGCTCTGGCAGAGCGCGGGGTGGTGGCGTTTCTACACCCAGACCTATCCGCCGCTGCAGGCCGGGCTGAACCACGACGGCCTGGCCGAGGCGGTGCGCCGCGCGGTGGAACTGGCTCCCGGCTATGCCGAGGTCTGGGTCAGCGCCGACAGCATCGCCGTGCCCTACGTCTACATTCTAGCTGCCCGGCCTTTCCCTCCCGCCGAGGCACAGCGGCTGCTGGTAGTCAAACGGCAGCCCGGACGCTTCAACCACATCGTCAGTCTTGGTCCCTATCGCTTCGTGGAAACCAACCACCTCCCGGCACTGCTGCCGACCCTGGCGGCCGTGCCGGGAGCGGCGGGCGGCAAGGGCTACGTGGTGCAGGAGTGGACCGATGGGGGCAGGCGCGTACTGGTGCTGCGCCAGATGTGATGCCCCCCATGGCGCCCCGTTCAACCCTGGTCGAACCACGGGCCGATGAGGCGCGCTGTCAGCAACTCGCTGGGAAGCAGCGGATCGTCGGCGTCGGCGACCAGGAAGACCAGGGTGGGGTCGTGCTCGTCGAGCAGCAGGCCCTCGATCTTGAGGGGCAGCAATTCGCCGTCGAAGTCTACGATGGGCGCGTAGCGCGGCGCGCCCGTGGGCGGCAGCAGGCCAAGGGCCGAGCCGACGACCTCGCCGTCGTCCACGGCGTTGGGCGAGCGTTCAGCGGCGGCGCAGTAGAGGATGGCGTTGGGGCCAGGGGTGGCGTCGGTAAAGGTCAGGCGCGCGCCATCGAGCAGGCCGAGGTGGTAGCGGGTGATGGCCTGGAGCGGCGGCGGCGCGGCGGTGGTGGGGTCGTCCAGATAGGCGGCCAGGTCGGGCCAGGCGATGTCACAGGTGGCGTCAACCGGTTGCAGCGCGCCGCGGGGCGCGCCGTTGCCGCGCTGAAAGAGCCGCAGGGTTTTCCCTGAGGGCAGCAGCACTGCGCCTTCCAGGTTCAGTTCGCTGCCGGCGAAGGCTGGCGCGCGCAACGCCGCGTACAGGGCCGTGGCCTCCACCAGGCGAATGTCCGGCGCCGGGGCCGTCACAGCGCGCATCACCAGGACGCGCTCGCGCTGCGGCGTTGCGCCGGAACCGAAGGCGATCAGCGTCGCGCCGGCAGCCTCCGGCACCACCACACAGGCCTCCAGATCGAGCTTCAGGCCCTTAGTGCCGCGCAGATCGTCGAACTGCCGCTTCCCGCCGGGGCCGGGGGGCAGGGGTATGGCGCGCACCTCCCACGAATCAGGGTCAATCAGCGCCACGAAATGCGCGTCATCCTGGATGGCGAGCATAGAATCCCCGACGCGAACCAGGCTCGATGCCGCGCGCACGTGGGCCGGACGATCAAGGGATGGGTCGGCGCCGGCGCTGTAGCGCAGCGGGCGCCGGTTCAGCACCTGGACCAGCAGCCGCGGGTCGTGGTGAGCCTCGATCATAGGGGCGCCTTTCATGAAGATACCGACGGGATGCCCGTGAAGGTTCTTCCTGGGAGGGCTGCGCCCTCCCACACCCTCCCGCGGGTGGGGATGGGGAAACCCGGTTTCCCCACACCCCTCGCCGAGGGCGTAGGTTCACGGTAGCCGTCCATGCGGCTCCGCCGCACACCGACGGGATGAACATCCTTCCTGGGAGGGCTGCGTCCTCCCACACCCTCCCGCGGGTGGGGATGGGGAAACCCGGTTTCCCCACACCCCTCGCCGAGGGCGTAGGTTCACGGTAGCCGTCCATGCGGCTCCGCCGCACACCGACGGGATGAACATCCTTCCTGGGAGGGCTGCGTCCTCCCACACCCTCCCGCGGGTGGGGATGGGGAAACCCGGTTTCCCCACACCCCTCGCCGAGGGCGTAGGTTCACGGTAGCCGTCCATGCGGCTCCGCCGCACACCGACGGGATGAACATCCTTCCTGGGAGGGCTGCGCCCTCCCACACCCTCCCGCGGGTGGGGATGGGAAAACCCGGTTTCCCTATCCCCCTGCGGGGCGGGGCGTGGGGAAACCCGGTTTCCCCACACCCCTCGCCGAGGGCGTAGGTTCACGTCAGGAGTCCCGCGATGACTCCGGAGGCGTGACGCTCACCGGGCGCAACTCACGGATAAGAATGGTGACAATCGTCACCACCGGAACCGTGAGCAGCGCGGCGAAGAAGCCGCCGACCAGCCCGCCGACGTAGAGCCCGAATAGCACGGCCCCTGGCGGCACCTTGATTGCCCGGGCAAAGAAAAAGGGCACCACCACGTACACCGCCACCATGCCGATAATCGTCTCCGCGATGATGATCCAGACAAGCGCTGACTGGCTCACCGTCGAGGCCGCCAGCACCGCCAGCCCCAGGCCAACCAGGCCGCCCAGGTAGGGGATGAACTCCAGCAGGCCCGAAATGACGGCAATGGGGATGGCGAAGGGGATGCCCACCACCAGGCCGGCGATGCTGTACCCGATGACATAATAGCCCGAAATCGCCAGTTGGGCCATGAACCAGCGCGACAGTCCCTCGCTTACCGCGCCAAGCAGGCTGACCACCCGCGGCCGGTAGGCCGCCGGCACGAAGAAGTGCAGCAACCAGAGGCGCGTCTCGCTGCTGGTGACGATGGTAAATACCAGCACCACCAGCACGAACAGGGTCCAGAACAGTGCCCCCACCTGGGCCGCTGCGCCGATCAGGGCGCTGGAAACGCCGCCCATCAGCCCGCTTATGGTGCTAAGCATGGTCGTCAGGGGCAGTTGCACCACGCCGGCTTCGAGCCGTGGCGCGATGGCCATCAGCAACCGCGCCAGTCCATCGAGTGCGGTGGCGAAGAGCGGCAGCACCTGCAACCCCAGATAGAGAAAGAGCGCCACAATGAGCGTCAGCACCCCGGCGACGGTGACGCCGCCGGGCACTCCGCGCCGCCCGAGGCGCGTGACCAGCGGGTAGAGGAGCATGCTCAACAAGGCTGCCAGAAACAGCAGCAGCCCCACCGAACGGATCAGCGGCAGCAACGGCCCCACCAGAATGAGCGCCACCCCCAGGCCAAACAGCGCGAACCACGTCCGGGTGGTAATCTGTAGCATCGAGACCTCGCACATGCTCCCATCAGGCATGGGGCGTGAGGAAAGCAGGTTCCCCACGCCACCTCCAGCGGGTCGTCACAGAATGTCCTGGGAGGGCGCAGCTCCGCGATCCCGTTGGTTCGCCCGCGGCGGCAGATCCCTTCGACCATTGTTCATGGCCGCGGTGCCGCGCCCGCTCGCCGGTAGGGGCGATACCGCGGCTGCCACATGGCCGCCTCGATCCGTGGCCCGAGTTCATCGTCGGCGATGGGAGGCGCCACACCCTCGGCCATGGCCGCGCGGGCGACGGCATGGGCCACGTCGCGGGAGATCCGGCGCACGTCCTCCAGCGCCGGGTAGAGCGCCTGCCGCGGATCGCAGCGGATGGGCGCGCGGGCGCTCAGGGCCCGCGCCGCCGCGATGAACATACCATCGGTCACGCGGCGCGCGCCGCTGACCAGCACCCCCAATCCCACGCCGGGAAAGATAAAAGCGTTGTTGCATTGCCCGATCGGCACGCTCTGCCCATTGACATGCACCGGCGCGAACGGGCTGCCCGTGGCGACCAGCGCGCGCCCGTCGGTCCATGCCAGCACATCGGCGGGGCGGGCCTCGCTCTTGCTGGTGGGGTTCGAGAGGGGAAAGATCACCGGGCGCGGGGTGTGGGCGGCCATGGCGCGCACGATGGCCTCGTTGAACGCGCCGGGTTGCGCTGCCGTGCCCAGCAGCGCCGTCGGACGCACCTGCTGTACCACTTCGAGCAAGGGGATGCGCGCCAGGTCGGCATAGCCCCAGGCGGCAACCTCTTCAACAGGGTGGGCGTAGATCTGCTTGGCCGGTTCCAGATCGGCACGCCCGCTATGCACCAGGCCGCGGCTGTCAACCAGCCAGATCGCCGCCCGCGCCTCGGCCAGGCTGCGGCCCGCGTGGACCATGGCGGCCACGATCTGGTCGGCGATGCCGATGGCCGCCGAACCGGCCCCCAGAATGACCACGCGCTGTTCGCCGAGGGGGATGCCGGTGATGTCGGCGGCGGTGATCAGCCCGGCCAGGGTGACCGCGCCGGTGCCCTGGATGTCATCGTTGAAGGTGCAGAGCTGGTCACGGTAGCGCTCGAGCAACCGGGCGGCATTCTGTTTGGCGAAATCCTCCCATTGCAGAATGGCATTGGGGAACAGGTGCTTGACCGCCTGCACGAAGCTCTCGACGAAGTCGTCGTACTCGGCGCCGCGCACGCGCTGGTGGCGCCAGCCCAGGTACAACGGGTCCTCGAGCAGTTCCTGGTTGTTGGTGCCCGTATCGAGCACGACCGGCAGCGTCGTGGCCGGGTGAATGCCCGCGCAGAGCGTGTAGAGCGACAGCTTGCCCACGGGGATGCCCATACCGCCGACCCCCAGATCGCCCAGGCCCAGGATGCGCTCGCCGTCGGTCACCACGATGACCCGAACGTCTTCAATCGGGGCATGGCCGAGCATCGCGGTGAGATGCTGGCGATAGGGATAGGCCAGGTAGATGCCGCGCGGGCGCCGGTAGATATGGCTGTACTGCTGGCAGGCCAGCCCGACGGTGGGGGTGTAGATGATCGGCAACATCTCGCTGATATGAGCCTGCACCAGGGCATAGAAGAGGGTCTCGTTGCGGTCGTGGAGCGCGGCCAGGTAGATGTACTTCTCCAGGTCGCTCGATTTCTGGCGATAGCTCTCGTAGGTGCGGACGAGTTGTTCATCGAGGGTCGCGACGTGGGGCGGCAACAGACCGAGGAGATGGAACTCCAGCCGTTCGGCTTCCGTGAAGGCGCTGCCTTTGTTCAAGAGCGGATTGTCAAGGAGTTGCTGACCGCTGATATGCACGTCGAGGGGCGGCAGGTCGGCGCTCATGGTATTTCCTTTCTCGGGGGAGTGGAGGGGCGATCGGATACGACGACAATGCGTACGGGAGACGCGGAGGGACGCAGGCGCACCCAACCCCGATGTCGTTGCGGGGTATCCGTGCGCCGTCCCTGTCGGCAGCGGCGTAGGAACGGCCCGGCGGGCCGTTCCTACGCCAGGCCGTCCCTGCGGCGGGGTGGCGCTTCAGGCGTGCGGCGTTGCTTCGCTCTGCTCCTCGCCGAGCTGGGCGAGAATTGTTTGCGTATCAATCAGGTGGTTATTGAAGATCTCGCGGGCGACATCGAGGAGTTGGAAGATCATCGGGTCGCGAACGCGGTAGTACACCGTCGTACCCTCTTTGCGCGTATCAACGATATTCTTGTTGCGCAGGACGGCCAGTTGTTGGGAGACGCTCGACTGGTCCATCTCCAACGCCTGTTGCAGTTCCTGCACGCTTCGTTCGCCGCCACGCAATTGCCCCAGGATCACCAGGCGCGCCGGATGCCCCAGGGCCTTGAAGAACTCGGCCTTGAAGCGGTGAATAGGTTGTTGCATTGCTCCCCCTTTGGAGCCTTGTTGAAATATTTATATATTTTGATATTATACGGTCTTCTGGCTCATTGTCAATGGTGCAGCAACGAGGGGCGGAGAGAAGCCGGCGCTCTCCCGTGGCGCAACCCTCCGAGTCGCATGGGTAGCGGGATGGGGAAAACCGGTTTCCCCATCTTCCCTTTCTTGCCGCTGGTGCGTGTTCGCATGGTTCCTGGGAGCGCGGGCAGCTTGCCCGCGTAGACGCGACGAGGGCGGGACGCTCGCCCTCCCAGGCGCGTGGATGCCCCCAGAGGTGAACCGGTGCTCCCTCTGGTGGGATTGACAGCACCGGGCATCCCTGTTACACTGTACTGTGCAAATATACAAATATGAAGGTATTTGAATATTCAGCGAGGTATCCGCATTATGCAAGCCCTGCTCGACCGTCTGCCCCTGGTTGCCTTCTTGCGCCGGGAGTTTGAGGGCTACTCGCCCGCGAAGTTCCGGCAGGATCTGCTCGCCGGCATCACCGTTGGCGCGGTCAGTCTGCCCCTGGCGCTGGCCTTCGGTGTTGCGTCCGGCGCCGATGCTCCGGCGGGTCTGGTCACGGCCATCCTGGCCGGGGTGATCATCGGCGGGCTGGGTGGGGCGGCCTACCAGATCAGCGGCCCCACCGGGGCGATGTCGGCGGTCTTGATTGGCCTGGCCAGTCGCTATGGACTTGAAGGGGTCTGGATCGCCACGTTGTTTGCCGGGATCATGCTGATCCTGCTGGGTCTGTTCCGGATGGGGCGTTATATCGCCTTCATCCCCTCGCCGGTGATCGCCGGCTTCACCAGCGGCATCGCCCTGATCATCGCTATCGGTCAGCTCGATAATGTGCTCGGCGTGACGACCCCGAAGGCCGAGAATGCCATCGAGAAGCTTATCCACTACTTCACCCATCCCATGGTTCCCGACTGGCACACCCTTACCCTGGCCGTGGTGGTGATGCTGACGATGATCGTCGTGCCGCGCTTCAGCAAAGCCATCCCCGGCTCTCTGGTCGGTATCATCCTCGCCACCGGCCTGAGCCTGGCCCTGGGCTGGCAAACGCCGATCATCAGCGACATCCCACGCACTATCTTGCTCGATCATCGGCTGAGTTGGGCCAGCATCCCCTGGGATCATCTCAGCGAGCTGCTGGCCCCGGCGGTCTCCATCGCGGCCCTGGGGGCCATTGAGAGCCTGCTCTGTGGCTCGGTGGGCGCCACGATGAGCGGGAAGCCCTTCGATAGCAACCAGGAACTGATTGGCCAGGGCCTCGGCAACCTGATCATCCCCTTCTTCGGCGGCGTACCGGCCACGGCGGCGATCGCCCGCACCAGCGTGGCCATCAAGAGCGGCGCGGTCACCCGGGTCACCAGTCTGGTGCACTCGGCCCTGCTGCTGCTCAGCGCGCTGCTCCTGGCGCCGGTCATTCGCTATGTGCCGCTGTCGGCGCTGGGCGGGGTGTTGCTGGTCACAGCCTGGCGCATGAATGAGTGGGAGAGCATCCATTTCTTTGTCAATGCCCGGCTCAAGCATGCCATCGCCGGCTTCCTGATCACGATGTTCGCCACCGCGGCCCTCGATCTGACCCAGGCCATTCTCATCGGCCTGGCGATCTCGGCGATCATCTACCTGCGCCAGTCGGCTTCCAGCACGGCCGTCACCAGCGCGCCCGTTAACCCCGAGTTCCTGCAGGCCCAGGGTATGCCGATCACCGCCAGTTGCCCAAGCATCCATGTCTACTACCTGACCGGGCCGGTCTTCTTTGGCAGTGTGACCACCGTCCTGGAGGCGTTCGAGACGGCCGGCGATTACCACAGCCTCGTCATCAGCATGCGTGGCGTGCCGCTGATTGACGCCATGGGCGTTCAGGCGCTGCGGCAGATTGTCGAGGAGCACCACGCCCGCGGCGGCGAGGTGATGTTCACTGCGCTGCAACCGGGTGTGATGGATATGTTCCGGCGTACCGGGTTGCTCGATCTGGTAGGGGCGAAGAATATCTTCTGGAGTTCGGCCCACGCGATTATTGAGTTGCACGAGCAACGTATGGTCGCGGGTTGCCCGCACTGCGATCGGCGTGGGGGCACCTGTGCCGTGCTGCAGATGGCCCGCGAGCGTCTCACCCGCGAGGCCCGGCGTGGCGGTTCGCAGCCTGCCTCCACGACCGTCTGAGGCCCACGCCTTGCCAATAAGCGCATGCGGCGCTTCTGCCCCCTCCCAATTCCCCCGCTAAGAGGAGACGCCAGGCTCTCGCCATCAAACCTCCCCCATCGCCCCGGTACGTTCTTCGCTGGCCCGCCACAGCTCGCGCCGCAAGCGCCGATCGGTGGCGGGTTTTGCTACGCGCCGCGGGCGCCGCTGCACGCGGTCGCGCATCATGATTGTCGCTCCTTCCTCTGAGGTTCGCGCTTCTCAATTCTACACCGGTTGT
>Ga0209101_1003005_pt1 | contig 10544 bp, 10 predicted proteins | sample ConPoolayeCmetaG_FD_185481 | JGI IMG/M metagenome (GOLD analysis project Ga0209101, IMG submission 185481) | Hot spring microbial mat communities from California, USA to study Microbial Dark Matter (Phase II) - Cone Pool mat layer C metaG... ... | reverse complement strand
GCGCTGATGCGCACCTTGCATCCTGACCGGCAGGTTGACGGCGTGATGGTGACTCTGGGCGTTAAGGAAGAAGAGGTGAAAACCCGTTGCGCCCACTATGGGATTCCTCTGGTCCATTAGCGGTTGACCGAGAGCAGATGGCCAAAGCGCCCGGCAACCCCTTCACGTGCCGGGCGCTTTTGCTATTCCGGCAATCCAAAATGAGCCCAAGGTGAGCCGGCCTCCTGCCTGATCGAGGCGATGGGCTGTACCATCCTCTACGATCCGGGCGTCATAGACTTTGAGGAGCCCCGGTCTTTTGACCTGCGCCTGTCGGACGATACTACCCGGCGCCAGGCGGTTGACACCTGGAGCGTCCTGCTCACCGCCTTTGACGTTGATGCCCTGTGGATCGGCCTGACCTGCCAGAACCGCTACGTCGTTTACTAGGCGGTGAACAGCGACAACTTTTACCAGTTCGTCAGGGGCACGCTGTTCTGGAACAATCTACCTATCAACTATGGCGTCTGGGACCGGCAGGCAGGCCATTGGCTCGGTGACGCCAAGGACTTCATGGACAAGAATTTCAGTAAAGGCTTCGTGTTCCGTGTTTGCGTGCCTGGGACCCTGACGACACGCAACACGGAATTCTCTTGCTTCCTGCCTCCTGCCTCATCCCCGCCGCTGGCGGACGATCTCGTATATCAGCGCCGCCGCCGCCGCCGAGGCGTTGAGCGACGTGGCCCGCCCGGCCATCGGCAGGCGCACCACCACGTCGGCCCCCTCGCGGGCGGAGGGGGGCAGGCCGTGACGCTCGTTGCCGATCAGGAGCACCACCGGGCGGCGATAATCCAGGTCGAAATGGACCTGCCGACCGTGGGCCGATGAAGCCACCACCAGCAGCGGCAGCCCTGCTGCCCGGACCCGGGCATACCAGTGGGGCAGGGCGGCCTCATCGGCCACCCGAACAACCGGCAGGGCAAAAAGGGAACCCATCGTCGCCCGCACCGTCTGCGGATCATACAGGTCCACTGACGGCTCGACGACGATGACGCCGCTGGCTCCGGCCGCATCGGCGGTGCGGATGATCGCCCCCAGGTTGCCAGGGTCGCTTAATTGCCAGGCGACGACCACCAGCAGGTCAGGGGTCAGGGGGATGGCCGTCAGGGGGCGGTCCTCGATGCGCACCACGGCGGCCAGGCCCTGCGGCTCATCCCGATCCGACAGGCTGCGAAAGGCATCGCCCGACAACGCCAGGCGGCGGTCCGGCCCTACCCGCTTCAGCAACGCCTGCGCCCGCTCGCTGACCAGCAGCTCAGGGGCATAGACCAGAATGTCCAGCGGCGCGCCGCAGTCCAGCGCCTCCTCCACGGCGCGGATGCCCTCGACCAGGAAACGCCCCTCCTGCTCGCGGTACTTGCGTTGCCGCAATGAGCGCAACCGTTTGACCTTTGGGTTCCGCAGGCTGCTGATCTGATCCGTCAACCCTCGCTCCGCGATCACTTTCCCGCAACCAGGCCGTTGAATTCCGGCCGGCGACACTCGCAGGCGGTGCGCACCTGCTCGCCCCGGCTGAGGGTCCCATCGTAGGGCACCCCGCTGGAATGGGCCTGCCAGCCGGAAAGCACCAGCGGCAGGGGGCCATCGGCGGCGATCCACTCGCCGTTGTATTTGCGGGCCAGGTGCAGGTGGCTGGACTCGGCCAGGCCTCCCTCGCAGGAGGGATGGCCGATGCGGTCACCCTGCTTCACCCAGGTGCCGGCCTCCACCCGACCCTGGGCAGCCACGTGCAGGTAAAAGAGCACCCAGCCGGTCTGCTCATGGCCGTCGCCATCCAGGTCAATCAGCACTTCGCCATCGTGGCTGTAGATGACCAGCCCCGGCGCGGCAGCCGTGGCCCACGAGGAGGCAACCTGACAGCCCAGATAGCCCTCATCCGGCACAAAATCGAGGGCTGCCCAGGCGCTGCCCTCGTTCCAGGCGCCGTGGGGGCCGCCGGTGTAATACCACAGCTCCCCTTTCGACCAGGGCAGGGAGAGGGAGGGGTTGGGGGTGTCAGCCGGGATGAGCGGTTCGATGGCGTAGCGAGCCGGGGCACCGAACAGGCGACGGTAGGTGGCCAGAAAGCTCTCCGGCCCATCGCCTGTCCACGTTTTCCACTGACTTTTGGTGGCATTCAGGGCGAGAAAGCGCTGCAATCCGGCGCTGGCGGCGTTGAGGGTCGGGGCATAGCGGGTGGCCGTGCCGTCGTTCCAGATCTGGAGAGCCATACCCCGCCCACGCCAGTCGTAGTACCCCCTGTTCAGCTCGTCGGCCGCCCAGGCCAGTTGCCGGCTGAACAGCTCCCAGCCGCTGCCCTGATAGCCCAGCGGATGGGAAAGCGCCCGGCCGACCGGATTGGGGTTTGTCACCCAGCCGCTTTTGAACTCCAGCAGGGCCAGGAGCAGCCGGGGGCCGACGCTATAGTGATGGGCCACCAGGCTCACAATCTCCGGCCCGCTGAGCACCTGACCGCCGACCTTTTCGGAGTAGGTGGTCAGGTAGCCACCCTGCTGGTGGCAAAAGGCGGCCACATCAAAGTCTACATAAGCCGGCCCATAGACAAACTCGCTGTCGGGCAGCAGGCGCAGGTCCGGGCCGGTCTCGATGGCGGTGGCCGGGATGTGCAACGATTGCCCCACCTGCAACGCGTTCGGGTCGGCGATCCGGTTGGCCTGGATCAATTCCTCCAGAGGGCAGCCAAAGCGGGCGGCGATGCCGCTCAGGGTATCGCCGCGCTGCACGATATAGACCTGTGGCGGCGGACTGGGTTCAGGCAGCGAGCCGACGTTGGGCAGGCCGGCAGGTACAGCCGAGGGGGCAGGCGATCTGGTCAGCGGGGGGGCGGCAGATGTTCCCGGTCCAGGGGTGGGGTCCTGCCGGCGTGAGCACCCACCCTCCAGGGCCGTCGCCAGCAATGCGACCAGAATGGGGACGATCCACCTGGGCCTGATCACAGTTTCCCCCGCCATTTCATGCTCATCCAGGAGATGATTATACCACAGGCCGGGAAAAGAGAAAATTTGACAGCTCTGGATCAAAGGTGTATGATTGACCTGACAATGTTCGGTTTGACCTCACCCCTACCCCCTGGCGGAAGGGGGTTGGGGGATGGGGTGAGGTCCACCCTATCCCCTGGCCCCGGAAAGGGGGGGCATAGGCGTCAACTTAAGGCGCGGGCGATTGGAAATCGCACCGGGTGGCCGAAGGCATTGCGCACCGGGTGGCCGAAGGCATTGCCTTCGGCTACCCGGCCGTCTGCCTGCGCGGACGGAGGCGTCCACGCCAGTGGACGCCTGGCCGCAGGCCCTTGAGCTGAACCTGACGCCTGTGGGGGTGGGGGATGGGCAGGATGGTGGGATATGGAGGATTTGACGCTGACCAACCAGGTGACGACGACCTACCTGGGCAACAGCCGGGTGCGCATTCAGGCCGGGGAGCGCAGCTTTGAGGCCGATCAACGGACCCACACCGACCGGCCGGGGGCCGGCTTTTGTCCGTTGGAGCTGGTGGCGGCGGCCCTGGGAGCTTGAATGGTGCTCACCATGGCGGCGGTCGCCGACCACAAACAGATCCCCATCACCCGCCTGGCCGTCACGGTGGAAGGCCATACCCGGTTCGTGGAACGGGAGGCGAGCACCCATTTTACCAGCCACCTGGACCTGGGCGAAGGGCTGGACGCGCGCCAGCAGCGGATCCTGTTCAATGCGGCGCGGCAATGTGAGGTGCACAAGATGTTGCGCGGCCAGGTCACCTTCGAGGAGCACCTGGCGGGGCCGGGGTTGTCGGGGGCGAAACCTGAGAGCTAGTCTGAAAAGCTTACCACAAAGACACAAAGGCCACAAAGGAACACGAAGGAAACGAATAAAAACCGCATGGTGCCCTTGGTGTCCTTTGTGTCTTGGTGGTTTTCAGACAAGCTCTGAGAAGGAGTAGAACCATGGCCACAAATGTCTACGACGTGCTGAAAGAGCGAGGGTTTGTCGAGCAGGTTTCGGACGAGGCGGGTATCCGCGCCGCTGTGGAGCGGCCCATCACCTGCTACATCGGCTTTGATCCCAGCGCCGAGAGCTTTCACGTGGGCCACCTGGTGCCGATCATGGCCCTGGCCCACATGCAACGCCATGGCCACCGGCCCATCGCCATCATGGGCGGCGGCACCGGCATGATCGGCGATCCCACCGACAGAGACGAGATGCGCAGGCTGCTCAGCGTGGAGCAGATTGATGCCAATGTGGCCCGGCTGAAAAGGCAGATGTCCCGCCTGCTTGACTTTTCCGAAGGGAGAGCCTTGATGCTCAACAATGCCGACTGGCTGCGGCCGCTGAACTATCTGGAATTTTTGCGGGAGGTCGGCCGCCATTTCAGTGTCAACCGGATGCTGGCCGCCGAAGGCTACCGACGGCGCTATGACAGCGAGGGGGGGCTGAACTTCCTTGAGTTCAACTATCAACTGCTTCAGGCTTATGACTTTTTGCACCTCTACCGCGAGTATGGCTGCCTGCTCCAGGCTGGAGGCAACGATCAGTGGGGCAACATCCTGGCCGGCGTGGACCTGATCCGCCGCGTTGAGGGAGCACAGGTCTACGCCATGACCTATCCGTTGCTCACCACCAGTTCGGGAGCCAAAATGGGCAAAACGGCCGGGGGAGCCGTGTGGCTCGATCCCGACCTGTTCTCGCCCTATGAATTCTACCAGTTCTGGATCAACGTCGAGGATGCCGACGTGGAGCGCTTTCTGGCGCTGTTTACCTTTCTGCCGATGGAGCGCGTCCGGGAGCTGGGCCGGCTGCAAGGCGCCGACATCCGCCAGGCCAAGGAGGTGCTGGCCTTTGAGGTCACGCGCCTGGTCCACGGCGAACAGGTCGCCAACCAGGCCCGCGATACATCTCGCCAGCTTTTTGGCCGGGGCCTGGCCACCGACGCCGTGCCGACCACTGTGCTCGACGCCGCCGAACTTCAGGCCGGGGTCCCGGCCCCGGAGCTTTTCCAGCGGGTGGGCCTGTGTCCCTCACGCAGCGAGGCCCGCCGCCTGATCCAGCAGGGAGGTGCCTATATCAACGAGGTGCCGGTGAGCAGTGTGGACGATCTGGTCACCTCTGCTCACCTGACCGACGGCGCGATCCTGCTCCGCGCCGGCAAGAAACGCTACCATCGGGTTGTGGTCAGGTGAAAAGAAGCAGGGGGCTTCTTGCCCCCTGCCTCCTGCCTCCTTTTACCCTGCCTCTTGCCTCCTGCTTCCTGCCTCTCGCTTGCTCTGCCACAGTGCCCAGAGGATCAGGGCGACCAGAATAACCAACACCACCCACATCCCCGGCTTGCCCCGGTTTTCGACCATCAACGGCGCAGCCAGCAGGCTGATCAGGTTGACCACCTTGATCATCGGGTTCAGCGCCGGGCCGGCCGTGTCCTTGAGGGGATCGCCCACGGTATCCCCTTCGACGCCGGCCTTGTGCGCCGGTGAGCCCTTGCCGCCATAATGACCATCCTCCACATATTTTTTGGCGTTGTCCAGCGCACCGCCGGCGATGGCCATAAAGACCGCCAGCAACTGCCCGGTGAGGATGACGCCGGCCAGAAAAGTGCCCAACGCCTCGACCTGGAAGATGATGCCGACCAGCAACGGCAGGCTCACCGATAACGCCACCAGGCTGATCAGTTCCTTCTGAGCGGCTGCGGTGGTGATGCCTACCACCTTGCCATAGTCCGGCGTCACTTTGCCTTCCAGCACGCCGGGGACCCTGAACTGCTGGCGCACCTCATTGACCACCAGGTTGGCGCCTCGGGCCACGGCCCGCAGGGAAAAGGCCGAGAAGAGGAAAGGCAGGGCGCCTCCCAACAGGAAGCCGATGGTGCCGTTGAGGGTCGAGACCGGGATGCCCCGGTTCAGCAATTCCGTCACCGAGATGTCAGGGTGGGACAGGGTCAGCGCGTCGGCCACAAAGGAGAAGAACAGTGAGGTGGCCGCCACGACCGCCGAAGCGATGGCCACCTGCTTGGTGATGGCCTTGGTCGTGTTGCCGACCGCGTCCAGTTCGGCCAGCAGATGCCAGGCCTTTTGGCTCACACCGGCCATCTCGCCGATGCCGTTGGCGTTGTCGGAAATGGGGCCGTAAGAGTCCATGGCCACATTGTTGCCGGTGTGAGAAAGCATCCCAATGCCAACCATCGCCACGCCGTAGAGCATGTAGATAAGCGGCTGGTTGTGAAAGACAATAAAGCTGGCGCTGAGGGCCACTACGATAGCCACCAGGCTCCATACGCTGGCTTCCATGCCCACCGCCAGGCCGGAGAGGATCGTCGTCGCCGCACCGGTTTGGGTGGATTCGGCAATCTCCTGCACCGGCCGGCGCTTGGCCGAGGTAAAGAGGGAGGTCAGCGGGTTGAACACCACCGCCAGGCCAACACCGATGCCGTTCAGCAGGGCCAGTTGCCACTCGCCGGCGTAGAACAGGGAGAACATAAAGGCCCAAAAGACGGTGTTGATCGAGGAGACTTCATAGGAGCGGAACATCGCTTCCTCGGCGTCCCTGGCCCGCAGGAACTTGAGCGGAAAGTTCTCCCAGACCGGCACGGTGAAGGTGCCCAGAATGGAGGAAATGACGCCGATGGCCCGCACAATGAGCGGATAGACGATCCAGAAGGTATTGCCGGTTTCGTGCAGCAACACCAGCCCCAGGATCAGGGTCGAGACAATGGTGACTTCGTAGCTTTCAAAGATGTCGGCTGCCATGCCGGCGCAGTCCCCGACGTTGTCGCCCACCAGGTCGGCGACCACGGCGGCGTTGCGCGGGTCATCCTCCGGCAGGCCATGCTCCACCTTGCCCACCAGGTCGGCCCCCACATCGGCCGCTTTGGTATAGATGCCGCCGCCGATGCGCATGAACAACGCCACCAGCGTACCGCCAAAGCCAAAGCCCAGCAGGGCATCGGGAGCGGCCTTGCCAAAGATCATAAAGATGATCGTGCCGCCCAACAGGCCCAGGCCATCGGTCAGCATGCCGGTGAAGGTGCCGGCCCGGTAGGCCACGGTCAACGCCCCATTGTAATCCTCGGCCTCGGCCCTGGCCGCCACCCGGATGTTGCCCTCGATGGCCACGCGCATCCCCAACTGCCCGACCAGGGTGGAGAAGGAAGCGCCCACGATAAACGCCACCATCCGCCCGATGCCGATCCACAGTTGAGCGGCCCTGACGTCGTTGTGGAACATGGCCAGCGCTTCCCGGCTGGGCTTGACCACATACACGCTGAGGAATAACACCACGGCCAGCAGCCCCAGGATGGGCAGAATGGTCCGCAACTGCCGCTGCAAATAGGCGTTGGCACCGGTCTTGATGGCGGTCCAGACCCGCTGCATCTCAGGACCGCCCTTCTCACGCCGCAGGGTGTTGCGCCACAGCCAGTAGGCATACAACAGGCTGATGAACGCTACAGCGATCACACCCCAGAGCATATTTTGCTCCAACCTGCTCAGTTCTGCCATATAGTTCGTCCTCCTCGATGGGGTTTTAAACCGCTCTCACCAGACCGCAGTCTGCCTGGGGCGGGTTTTCTCCCTTGTGCCGTTACAGCCGGCCAGCCGCGACCGGCCACCGTGCCCAAAACGGGGCTTATTCTACTCGAGGTGACCGGAAAAGTCAAATGGAGTCCCTGCGAATCAAAGGGCAGCCGACGGCAGTGCCATCGGCTAGCCGACGGCAGTGCCATCGGCTACCCCACCGAATTTCTCATTTTGGTCAAATTGGGGGGTACACATTTTCGAATTTTGTGGTATAATAAGACAATCGCCGACATCCCCGGCTTTGCGTGAGGGGCGGCAGCGAGGACATGATCCAGGTTGAGAAGGATAAACCATGATCGACAATCGGCTGTGCCTCACCGGATCAGGCCAGGCCTGCCTGGAGGTCGTGCCGCCTCACGTTGGTACCAGCAGAGGTGTGATGCAGCTTACTGATCTCAGGCATCAGCCGGGCGTACAATGGCCATATACCGACCGGATGACCGCACCGATTGGTCAATCCATATGATTGTCTGGACGGGGCAGATCGCCGTCTTGGGCCAGCAGGACAGGGCGGCGCTCTGCCCCTACTGAATGGGAGGATACATTCAGGATGACGGAAGTGGAAAGGGACATGCCTGACCATGCCAACAGGCCCAATGGGCAAACGCAAGAGGAATTGACCGTAATCGAGCAGTTGCTGAGCCTCGGTCGGAGCCAGGGCTACATTACCTACGATGATGTGATGCAGGCAATTCCTGAAGCTGAACTGAATATCGAACAACTGGAGGATGCCTTGGCCGTTCTCATGGAGCAGGGGATCGAGATCAGCGACGGCGAGTTGGAAGGACCGATCGAGAAAGAGGAGGGCCGGGAAAAGGCCATCCCTCTCGAAATCAGCGGGGAGGACCTTGACCTGTCGGCTATTGACGTGGACGATTCGATCAGCCTCTACCTCAAAGAGATTGGGCGCATTCCTCTGCTGACGGCCGAACAGGAGGTGGAGCTGGCCAGGCGCATGGAGGCCGGCCGCAACGCCCGGCGCCGCATCAGCAAGGATGGCAACCTGAGCCGCGAGGAGGTCGAGCACCTGCGCCGGTTGATCCAGGATGGGAAGGCAGCGCAGGAGCATCTCATCAAGGCCAACTCGCGCCTGGTGGTCAGTGTCGCCAAAAAGTATGTGGGGCGTGGTGTCCCCTTCCTGGACCTGATCCAGGAAGGAAATATCGGCCTGATCCGTGCCGTCAAAAAGTTCGATTACCGCCGTGGCTACAAGTTCTCTACCTACGCCACCTGGTGGATCCGCCAGGCTGTGACGCGGGCGATTGCCGATCAGGGCCGCACCATCCGCGTCCCGGTGCATATGTACGAGCAGATCAACCGTCTGGCGCGGGTCTCCCGGCAGTTGGTCCAGGAATTGGGCCGCGATCCGACGGTGGAGGAGATCGCCGAGGAATTGGGGGTTGGCCCCAAAAAGGTGGAGCGGATCATCAAGGTCTCGCAACGCCCTCTGTCCCTGGAGATGCCGGTGGGGGAGGAGGATGACAGCTTCCTGGGGGATTTTATCGAGGACAGCGATGCGCCCTCACCCACCGATCAGGCCTCCCTGCAACTGTTGCGGGAGCAGATTGACGACATTTTTGCCTCCCTCACCCCCCGCGAAGTGCGAATTCTGCAACTGCGTTTCGGTCTGGTGGATGGCTATAGCTACACTCTGGAAGAGGTCGGCAAGAAGTTCGGGGTCACACGGGAGCGAATCCGCCAGATCGAAGCTCAGGCATTGGGCCGGTTGCGCCACCCCAGCCGCAGCCGCAAACTGCGAGACTTTTTGTTGTAGCCAGTGACAGATGAACAAACAGAAACGATCGACTCGCCGCCGTTCACCTTCACACCGGCAGGGGCAGGGGAGGCGTCTGTCGTCGTGGACCATCCCCGTCGTGGTCGGGTTGATGGTCGTCGCCATCATCGCCGGCGCCATCCTGTCTTTTGAGAACCGGCCGGCCGCGTCGGCCAACAGCAAATTCTCAGTACCGGTGGTCACCGTCCAACCTCAGCCGACCAACCAGCCCCCTTTCCCCAACGTGCCGCGCATTTCGATCCAGGAGGCCAAAGAAAAGGTGGAGCTGGGTCGGGCGGTGTTGATTGATGTGCGCAGCAAACAGGCTTACGACAGTCAGCACGCAGCGGGGGCCCTTTCTTTCCCGGAAGAGGAGATAGAGGCCCGCCTGTCCGAGCTGCCCCGCGACAAGGAGCTGATCCTGTACTGCACTTGAGGGCAGGAAAATCAAAGTGCCCGTGTGGCAGACAGGCTCCTGAAAAAAGGATTCACCGAGGTCAAGGCGTTGCTGGGTGGGTTTGGTGCCTGGCAACGAGCCCATTTCCCTGTCGAGTCGTCGCCGTAAGAGCTTGTCTGAAAACCACCAGGACACCCAGGGCACCATGCGGCTTTTATTCGTTTCCTTCCTGTTCCTTTGTGGCCTTTGTGTCTTTGTGGTAAGCTTTTCAGGCTGGCTCTAACATGGGTGGCCTGTGAGCGCCGGAAAACGGTTCTGCCGGAAGCGGGGCACCTGAGCCGGGAGGCTGGCGTTGCACCGTCGGACTATCTTGATTGGGGTCCTGGTTGTCCTGATCGGACTGTTGGTCCTGGTTCTGATCCGCTATGCGCTTGCGGCCCGCCTGCCGGAGGAGGGATGGACGCCGGCCCGGACGGTGCCCAACACCGATGTGAACCCCTACGGCGCCAACTTTTTCCTGGCCCGCGAAGTTGAACCCTGGAAGAGGGAACGGACGGTGGTCATGGCCCGGCAGGCGGGATTGGGTTGGGCCAAGCTCCAGTTCGCCTGGGCCGAGATCGAGCCGCTGCGCAAAGGGGAGTTTGTGGATCAGGTCAGCGGCGAGAGCAGTTGGGCCAAGTTTGACCAGATTGTAGACCTGTGCCGTGAGCATGGCCTGCAGGTCATCGTCCGTCTGGACCGTGCCCCGGCCTGGGCGCGCCCGCCCGATACCCGCCCGGAAAACCCCCCCACCC
>Ga0209101_1003004_pt1 | contig 10544 bp, 12 predicted proteins | sample ConPoolayeCmetaG_FD_185481 | JGI IMG/M metagenome (GOLD analysis project Ga0209101, IMG submission 185481) | Hot spring microbial mat communities from California, USA to study Microbial Dark Matter (Phase II) - Cone Pool mat layer C metaG... ... | reverse complement strand
ACCCCCACCACCGCCGTGGCGCGGTGGGAGAAGTGTCGGGCGCCGGCGAGCAGGACGAGGGCGCCGGCGAGGGGGAGTACGAGCACCAGCCAGAGCGCGTCAAGCATCTCCATCTCCTACCAGCGCAAAATGTTGAGGCGGTCCACGTCGATCGACTGCTGGTGCCGGAAGATGGCCACCAGCAGCGCCAAACCCACCGCCACCTCGGCGGCGGCCACTGCCATGATGAAGAACACGAATACCTGGCCGTCCAGGTGCCCGTGCTGGCGGGCGAAGGCGACAAGGGTGAGGTTGACGGCGTTGAGCATGAGCTCGATGCCGAGCAGCACGGAGATGCCACTGCGGCGCAGCAGCACGCCCGCCGTCCCCACGGCAAACAGGACCGCGGCGAGGGTGACGAAATGGGTGGTGGGCACGCTCATCGGCTTAAGCCTTTCTCTTGACCAGCACCATGGCGCCCACCAGCGCCGCCAGGAGCAGCACCGATACCAGTTCGAAGGCGAACAGGTGCGGGCCCACCAGCAGGCGACCGATGGCCGCGGCCGTGCCCTCGGCGGGCGGGATAGCCGGTCCGGGGGCGGCGACCAGGGCCAGCGCCGCGCCCCCCAGGCCCACCAGCAGAACGGCGGCCACGCCGAAGACGCGCTGCAACTGGCGGGGCTGGTCGGTGGCGGGCAGGGGGGCGTTGAGCAGCATCACCACGAACAGGAACAACACCAGGATCGCCCCCGCGTACACCAAAATCTGCGCCGCCGCCAGGAACGGGGCGGCCAGCAGGGCGTAACACACGGCGACGCAAAAGAACGTCACCACCAGCGACATGACGTTGACGACGGGGTTGCGGTGGGCGACGGCGATGACGCCGGTCGCCACGGCCACCACCGCCGCCACGTAGAAAACGGCCAGCTCCATCAGCGTCCTCCTCCACGTTGGGAATGGCGGGTCCGCATCACATCCACCCCTGACTCATGGCCACGCCGACGATCAACAGGTTGAGTGCGGCCAGGGGCAACAACCCCTTCCAGCCCAACTGCATGAGCTGGTCGTAGCGGAAGCGGGGGAGCGACCAGCGCACCCACACGAACAGCCACAGCAAGAACGCCACCTTGGCGGCGAAGGCGGCCACCGACACCAGCAGCAGGGGCCAGCCGGAGAGCGTCGCGGTCAGCCAGGGCACCTGCCAGCCGCCCAGAAAAAGCGTCACGGTGAGCGCCGAGATGGTCACGATGTTGATGTACTCACTCATGAAAAACGAGGCGAAGCGCATGGAGGAGTACTCCACGTGGTAGCCGGCCACCAGTTCGGTCTCCGCCTCGGCCAGGTCGAAGGGCAAGCGGTTGGTCTCGGCGAAGGCGGCGACGAGAAAGACGATGAACCCGATGGGCTGGGTCACCGCGTGCCACTTCCACAGCTCGGGCCCCTGCCGGGAAATGACCTCTTGCAGGTTCAAGGAGCCACTGACCAGAATTACCCCGAGCACGGCCAGGGTGAGTGACAGCTCGTAGGAGAGCAGCTGCGCCGAGGAGCGCAAGCCTCCCAGCAGCGAGTACTTGTTGTTGGAGGACCAGCCGGCAAGCACGATGCCGTACACCCCCAGGGAGGAGATGGCGAGCAGGTACAACACGCCCACCCCCAAATCGGGCGCCACGTGAATCCCCCGCAACGGCACTCCAAACACCTCCACGCCGGCATCGGCGGAGAAGGGGATGACGATGAACGTCACCAACGCCACGAACATCGACACCATGGGGGCGAGGGTGTACAGGACCGGATTGACGCCTCCGGGCGTTAAGTCCTCCTTGAAGAAGAGCTTCACCGCGTCGATCACCGGTTGGAGAAGCCCCATGGGTCCGACGCGGTTGGGGCCCAGGCGGTCCTGGATAAACGCCGCGCCCCGCCGCTCCACCCACACCATGATGGGCACGCAGGTGAGCAGGACGACGGCGACGGCCAAGAGCTTGGCGGCGGTGACGGCGAGTTCAGCCCACATGCTGCTGCTCCCGGTACGAGCTGCGCTCTTTGCCAACCAGGTCGTCCCACGCCAGGCCGGCGAACGGCTTGTCCTTGGCGGCGAGGGCGGCGAAAACCGCGGCGGGGGAGGGAAGGTCCAAAGTGGTCACGCCCAGGCCGCGCGCCAGCAGATGCAGGATCTGCCACGCCGGCCTGGCCTCCCCAGCGGGTGCCACCGCCGGCGCAAAGCGTTGCACGTGTCCCCCGGACGAGGTAAAGGTGCCCTCGTCGGCGGCCAGGGAGGCGACCGGCAAAAGCCAGGAGGCGACCTCGGCGGTAGGGTGATCGGTGCGGACCAGCACCAGGGTGGGGCTCACCCGCAGCAGCTGCAGGGCCTCCTCGGTGGCCAGGTAGGGATGAGCGGTGGGGTCCAGGATTATGGTCAGGTCTGCGGCGCCAAAGAGGAAGCGGGCGAGCCGCTCGCCGCCCACCAGCTCCAGACCCAGCCGGCGCGCTCCCTCGCTGTTGGGGTGAGCATCGCGGGAGCGCAGCCACTCGCCCTTGCCGTTTTTCATCCGCCTGGGCTCACCCTCGTGCACGGCCACCACCAGCTCCCCCTTGAGGTGGCGAACAAACAGCTCGCGGGCCAAAAACAGCGTCTCGTTGGAGAGCGTGCCGGCGGCAACCACTCGCAAGGTACGCGCGGCAGCCAGATCCAGCGCCAGCGCGCGGATCGCCTCGCCCCAGGATACCTGCCGCAACTGCCCGTCCACCCGGTGCAGTGGGTGCAGGTAGTGGGCCTCGTTGAGCGAATCGGCCAAAAAGCGGCCGTAATCGCACAGCCAGGTGGCATTGATGGCCGGGTTTTCCCGCGGGGTGAAGCGGTAGACGGTGCGCTCGTGGTGGTCGATCCACAGGTTGCAGCCGATGGAGCACCCGGGGCACACCGACGGGGTGGAGCGCAGCTTCCACGCCCGCTTGCGGAAGCGAAACTCCCGCACGGTAAGTGCCCCCACCGGGCAAACGTCGGCGGCGCAGGCAGAAAACGGATCGGTAAACGGTTGCCCGTCAAAGGTGTCGATGTACGCGTGGTTCCCCCGGGACTTATAGGTCAACGCGGCGGTCTCGGAGATCTCCTGGGTAAAGCGGATGCAGCGGGAGCAGTGGATGCAGCGGTTCTGGTTTTGGATGACGTGGGGGCCGATGAGGCGTCGTTCGAAGCCGGGGAACGTCCGCCGCGTCTCCACCATATGGGTGGTGTCGCGCCCCTCACTGAAGGAGTGGTCCTGCAGTAAGCATTCGCCCGCCTGGTCGCACACCGGGCAGTCGAGGGGGTGGTTGGCCAGGAGAAACTCCATCACCGCGTCGCGCGCCTCCTTGACGCGGGGCGAGGTCTCGGAGCGCACCACCATGCCGTCGGTCACCGGAGTGGCACAGGCGATGGCCAGACGCGGCGCGCCTTCCACCTCCACCATGCAGATCCTGCACTGGCCGACCACGGAGAGGTAGGGGTGATAGCAAAAAAACGGGATGTTGACGCCCGCCAGGCGTGCCGCTTCGATGAGGTTGGTGCCGGCGGGTACCTCTACGGCGATCCCGTCGATGGTGACTTTGGGCATCCTCTCACTCTCCTATTGGCCATCGAAGCCGGGACGCGGCCCGGCCCACGGCAGCACCGGCAACTTCTTGGGCGGACGCGGCGTCGCGGCGGCGATGTGGCGCTCGAACTCGGCGGGAAACTTCTTGACAATGGACGAGATGGGAAGGGCGAAAGCGTCGCCGAGGGGGCAGATGGTCATCCCCTGGGAGGCGTAGGTGCAGATGCGCAGCAGGGTCTGGGGGTCCTCCGGGCGGCCGTGACCGGCCAGGATGCGGTCGAGGATGTCCTGGGCCCAGTCGGAGCCTTCCCGGCACGGAGTGCACTGCCCGCACGATTCGTGGGCGTAGAAGTGGGCCAAATTGGCGGCCGCCTCCACCATGTCCACGGTGTCGTCTAACACGATCACCCCCCCCGACCCCAGCATGGAGCCAGCCTCGGCGCAGGCGTCGAAGTCGGCCTTCACATCGATCTGGTCGGGGGTCATCACCGGCGCCGACGACCCCCCCGGGAAGAACGCCTTGAGGCGGTGCCCGTCACGGATGCCGCCGCAGTGCTCCTCGATGATCTCCCGAAACGTCACGCCCATGGGGAGCTCGTACACCCCCGGGCGGCGCACGTGGCCGGACACGCAGTACAGCTTGGGGCCGGTGTTGCGGGGGCGGCCGATGGAGGCAAACCAGGCGGCGCCGCGGGTGAGGATCGACGGCACGCACGCCAGAGTTTCCACGTTGTTGACCACCGTGGGTTTGCCGAAGACTCCCACCACGGCCGGGAACGGGGGCTTCAGGCGCGGGAAGCCGCGCTTGCCCTCCAGGGATTCGATGAGCGCCGTCTCCTCGCCGCAGATGTAGGCGCCGGCGCCGCGGTGCACCCAGACGTCGAGGTGGTAGTCGCTGCCCATCACGTGGCGCCCCAGGATGCCGTGTGCCCTGGCTTCGGCGATGGCCTGCTCCAGGATCGCCGCCCAGCGCACGAACTCGCCCCGAATGTAGATGTACGCGGTGCTGGCGCGGATGGCGTAGGCGGCAATGGCGATCCCTTCCAGCACCAGGTGGGGGTCGTACTCGATGATTTCGCGGTCCTTAAACGTCCCCGGCTCCGACTCGTCGGCGTTGCAGATCAGGTACTTGGGACCCGGGTGGTCGCGCGGCACGAAGGTCCACTTTCTCCCGGTGGGGAATCCCGCCCCGCCGCGCCCCCGCAGCTCCGAGTCCAGCACCTCTTTGGTGACCGCGTCGGGGTCCATCCCGAGGGCCTTTTTCAGCCCTTCGTACCCCCCGGCAGCCAGGTAGGTGGAGAGGCTGCGGGAGTTGGGAACGCCTCGGGCGCGCAGGAGGATCGGCTCCATGCTCACGCTTCCTTTCCCTTGGCGAGCTCGTCTAACACGGCGTCGAGCTTTTCGATGGTGAGGTTCTCGTAGTAGTCGTCGTTGATCTGCACCACTGGCGCCGACCCGCAGGCGCCCAGGCACTGCACCCCCACCAGCTGGAAGGTGCCGTCCGGCGTCCGCTCGCCGAAACCGATGCCCAGTTTCGTCTTCAGGTGCTCCACCAGCTCCTTGCCGCCGCACAGGGCGCACGACAGCGTTTCGCACACTTGCAGCACGTAGCGGGCGGGAGGCGAGGTGTAAAACATGGTGTAGAACGTCACCACACCCTGGACGAAGGCTGGGCTTTCCCCCAGCCGAGCGGCGACGGCCTCGATCACCCCCGGGGCGATCCACCCGTAGCGCTGCTGGCACAGCCACAGCACCGGCAGCAGCGCTGCTCGCTTGGTGGGGTAGTGGGTGAGCAGCTCGGCGATGCGCTCCTCCATGGTGGCATCGAAGGTCACCGTGGCCAGCTGCTCGGCGGGCACGGCGTGGATGGGGGCGGTACTCATGCCTGGCTCCCGGTCCGCGACCAGTCGAAGGCTCCGGCGCGCCATAGGTAGACGTAGCCGATGGCAAGGATCAGGAGGAAGGCGAGCACTTCGATGAGGACCAGCGTGTTCCCCTCGGCCAGCAGACCCCGCGCCGCCACCGCCACGGGGAAGAGGAACGCCACTTCAAGGTCAAAAATGATAAACACCATGGCAACCACGAAAAACTTGACGGAGACCCGCTTGCGCGAGGCGTCCAAGAGCGGCATGCCACTCTCGTAGGTTTCGAGCTTGCGCTGGGGCCGCAGGCGGCCCCGTCCCAGAAACCTCGATGCCACCACGAACGTGGTTGCCACCGCGGCGGCAAAAGCAAAGGCCATAACGACTGGGATGTACTGGGCGGTCATCCATCCCCCCTCGTGCCCAAATTCACATGCGGATGGTACGTATCATGCCGTCACCCGTCAAGCCAGGCCCTCGAGGGAGGCGCGATCACCGGCGTCCTGGCCGGCTGGCGCCCTGTTCCGGACCGTCATGGGAAGCAGGGACTGGGTGAGCGCTGGACACGCACCCACCCGGCCTCGTCAAAAAAGCCGAAGCGTCGCGCCAGTTTGAGGAAGAGAACCTCCTCGCCTGGGAACAGGTGGGCTGGCAGGGCTAGCTTTAGGCGTGAGCCTATCCGGCGGAGTACGCCGCGGCCGGCCGGCAGGCCCGTGGCGTGCTCGACGCACCGCGGGAAGCTGCCGAAGCGCGGCAAGGGTGCAGCGAGGGCCGGTCGAGAGGCGCTGCCGGGGAGGATCAGGAGAGTGGCGCGTCCGCAGGCCCTGGCCTTGAGGCGAGGTCGCAACCCCACGGTGAGATGGTCCTCGCCCCAGAGAACGCTCTCCACGGGGTGGGGAGGGGCCGGTGCGGGTAGCAAGGACGGGAGGAAGCTCTCCTGGGGTGCGGCGAAGGAACGCAGAAAACCACCGCGCAGGATGAGCTGGCTGGCGTGGCGGGCGATGGCGGCCCCCTTGCGTTCGATCGTGTTCTTGTCCAGAGCCAGAGAGGGCAGGCGGACGCGGCGGAGGCGGGGGTTGTGCACCACGAAGGCCAGCGTCGGGGGGCGAGTGGAGGGGTTCGGCAAGCGGTCAAGGGCCAGCTGGGTGGCCACCGCCAGCGCCGAGTGATCGGGGTGCAGGTCCTCCGCCGAGGGCGCGATCAGTACGGTAGGCGCGAACCTGGCAATCTCTTCGCCCAGTCTGGACCAAAGGCCGGGGGCATCCCGCAGCAGCAGTTCGGTCAGCCCCTGGTCCGGCAGGCGGAGGAAAACCGCGGCGGAGCGCTCGATGCCCAGGGCCGCCAAGGCCGCCAGAGCCTCGACCTCCCGTCGCCCACCGAAGCGGATGCGGGCGCGGGAATCCAGGAGCAGTCGGCGCTCAAAGGCGCGCTGTGCCCACGGGTTGTTCTCGCCAGAGGTGGCGATGACCACGCGCACGGCGGCGCCGGCGCGGCGCGCCAGGGCCAGCAGGCCGCCGGTGGCGATGGATTCGTCGTCGGGGTGGGGGGCGACCACCAGCACCCGGTCGCCGGCGCCAGGGGGCGCGATGGTCGGATAGGGTGGCGGCACGGCACTGGGCTGCGGCATGGGGAGGGAGAGTATACGGCGGCTGGTCAGCCTGGTGGGGACTCGCTATGCTCCTTGGGCGGAGGCGCAGTATGGATCCCATGGTCATTGTGGAGCGGCAGGCGCAGCAGACCGACTCCCGCATCCTGTGGTTGGTGTTGGATGGGCTGGGGGATGTGCCGCGGGAGGGCGACGGCGAGACGCCGTTGTCGGCGGCGGTCACGCCCAACCTCGACCGGCTGGCCCGCGAGGGGTGCTGCGGGCGGTTCGACCCGGTGGGTCCCGGCATCACCCCGGGTTCGGGCCCTGGGCATTTGGGACTGTTCGGCTACGACCCCAGCGAGTACGAAATCGGCCGGGGTGTCCTCTCCGCCGTCGGGATCGACTTCCCCCTAGAGCGCGGGGATGTGGCGGCCCGCTTCAACTTCTGCACGGTGGACGAGGGCGGGCGGATCGTCGACCGTCGCGCCGGCCGTCTCCCCACCTCCGAGAACCAACGCTTGGTCAGCGCTTTACGGGAGATTAGGCCGGCCGAGGGGATGCAGCTGTTCGTGAAGACCGAGTCGGAGCATCGCGGGGTGCTGGTGCTACGGGGCGAGGGCCTGGGGCACCGGGTGAGCGACACCGATCCCCAGCGGGTGGGGGTTGAGCCCCTGCAGGCCGAGGCGCTGGACGAGGCATCGCAACGCACCGCCGCTGCGGTGCGGGCGTTTGTCGCCGAGGCGCGCCGCCTCCTGGCCCGCGAAGAGCGAGCCAACATGCTGCTGCTACGCGGCTTCGATACGCTGCCGGCGATCCCCTCGATGGGCGCCAGGTTCCGCCTGCGCCCGGTGTGCATAGCGACCTACCCCATGTACCGCGGGCTAGCGCGCCTGGTGGGGATGGCCATGCCCCCCGCCCCCCAGGAGCTCGCCGAGTTTCCCGCTGCCCTCCGCCAGGCGTGGGGGGCGCACGACTTCTTCTTCGTGCACGTCAAGTACACGGACAAGGCGGGGGAAGACGGCGACTTCTCGCGCAAGCTGAAGGTCATTGAAGAGGTGGATGCCCTGCTGCCCGACCTGCTGGAGCCGGGGTTCGAAGTTGTGGTGGTCACCGCCGACCACTCCACCCCGTGGTCGTTCAGGGCGCACTCCTGGCATCCGGTGCCGGCCCTGGTGTGGTCGCCGGGGAAGGTGTTTCGCGACGGGGTGGAGGTCTTCTCTGAAGTGGGGTGTCTGGCCGGGGGGCTGGGGCGCCAGCCGCTGCGCTTCCTCATTGCCGAGGCGCTGGCGGCCGCCGGCAAGCTGGCCAAATTCGGGGCGTGAGCGGCAACGCTTGCGGGAAATGGCCGGGATCCAGGCCGCGTTGGCGTGCTTGGAGGGATGGAAGATGACGGCCAAATCGTTGATCGCTGCGCTGGGCGGCTTGTTGCTGGCTTCTCCGGCGGCGGCCGGTGGCCTGCTGGCTCCGGGTGAGCCGTTTCCTGCCTGGAATTTGCTGGACCACACCGGTACCCCGGTGAAATCGACCGATCTGCGCGGCAAGCCGTACCTGCTGTGGTACTACCCGAAGGCCATGACCCCCGGATGCACAAAGGAAGGGTGTGCGATTCGCGACTCTTTTGCCGAGTTTAAAAAACGAGGCGTGGAGGTGTTGGGGGTTTCCTTTGACGACCCCAAGAGCAACGCCGAGTTCGTCAAAAAAGAGAACTTCCCCTTCCGCCTCCTGTCAGATACGGAGCGCTCCCTAGGTGTGCAGGTGGGAGCGGCTGACTCGCCCAGCCGGCTGTTTGCCCGGCGCATCTCCTATCTCGTGGGTGCGGATGGCAAGATCTTGAAGGCGTATGAGAAGGTCGACCCCAACACGCACGCCAGCGAAGTTCTGGCCGACATCGACGCCTTGTCCCGGTAAGTTGGCGGTTGCGGTGCAGTCACAGCGCACCCCTCCCTGCTCCGCGCCGGTTCGGCGTACACTGCGCGGGAAAGGAGAGGTGCCGTGCTGGAGACGAGCAAGGATCACTGGACGGCGCGGTTCGTGGAGGTGATTGCGCGCGCCTCGACGCAGCTGCCCCCCGACGTGGTGGAGGCGCTGCGCCGCGGGCGCCAGCGCGAGCAGGAAGGGTCGATGGCCGCCAAGGCGCTGGACACGGTGTTGCGCAACATCGAGCTGGCCGGAGGGACCTGGCAGCCGATCTGTCAAGATACGGGGACCCCCCTGGTTTGGATCCACCATCCGGTGGGGATGTCCACCCGCATGCTCACCTCGGCCTTCGAAGAGGCGGTGCGGCAGGCCACGGCGCGGCAGCTGCTGCGCCCCAACGCGGTGGATCCGCTGCGGGACAAGAACACCGGCAACGGCGCCGCCCCCGGGATCCCCACCGTGCACTGCGAGGAGTGGGACGAAGACGCGGTGGAAGTGCGCATGATGTTGAAGGGGGGCGGCTGCGAGAACGTTGGCGCGCAGTACACCCTGCCCAACCCGGCTCTCAAGGCGGACCGCAACCTGGAAGGGGTGAAGCGCTGCATCCTCGACGCCATTTACAAGGCTCAGGGGAAGGGGTGCGCACCGGGGATCATTGGCGCCTGCTTCGGGGGTGATCGCGGGAGCGGATACGCCGAATCCAAGCGCCAGCTCTTGCGGCGTCTCGACGATCGCAACCCGATTCCTGAACTGGACGCCATGGAGCAGGAGATCTTCGAAAAAGCCAATCAGTTAGGGATTGGGCCCATGGGGTTTGGGGGCGTCACCACGGTGCTAGGGGTGAAAATTGGCTACCTGGGGCGGCTGCCGGCCAGCTACTTCGTGTCGGTGTCGTACATGTGCTGGGCCAACCGCCGGGCGGGGGCACGCTTCGCCACTGACGGAACGGTGACGTGGCTGGAGTAGCGCGGCCAGTGAAGCGGCGACGAGGAGGAGACCATGAAGCTACACCTACCCTGTGACGAGGCGACCATCCGATCCCTGAAAGTTGGCGACTTCGTGGAGTTGTCCGGTCGCATGATCACCGGGCGCGACGCGGCGCACCACTGGCTGGTCAAAAAGTTGCGTGAGGAAGTGCTGCCGCTGATGCGGGGGTCGGTGATCTACCACGTGGGTCCGGTGGTGAAGAAGCACGACGACGGCACCTACAGCTTCGTGGCGGCGGGCCCGACCACCTCGGCGCGGGAGGAACCGTACCAGGCCGAGGTTATCGGGCGCTACGGCTTGCGTGGGGTGATCGGCAAGGGGGGCATGGGTCCGAAGACCCTGGCCGGCCTCAAGGAGCACGGCGCGGTGTACTTCCACGCCATCGGCGGGGCGGCACAGGTGCTGGCCCAGGCGGTCAAGCGGGTGGAGACGGTGTTCCAGCTGGAGGAGTTCGGAGTGCCCGAGGCGCTGTGGGTCATTGAAGTGGAGGATTTCCCGGTGGTGGTCACCATGGATTCCCACGGGGGCTCGCTGCACGCCGAGGTGGATGCCGCGTCCAAGAGCAAGCTGGAGGAACTCCTCGGCCTTTCAGCCTGACCCTGGTCCGTTCGCCGGCAGCGGCGCCAGGGCCGGGGTGGGGGC
>Ga0209101_1003003_pt1 | contig 10545 bp, 12 predicted proteins | sample ConPoolayeCmetaG_FD_185481 | JGI IMG/M metagenome (GOLD analysis project Ga0209101, IMG submission 185481) | Hot spring microbial mat communities from California, USA to study Microbial Dark Matter (Phase II) - Cone Pool mat layer C metaG... ... | reverse complement strand
CCCTTATGAACGGAGTGAAAATCTGTTGAGCGCTCTGGCGCTTCAGGCGGCTTGGACATATCACTCGACGGATATGCCCTGCGCCGCCTTCACGCCAGTTTCCACGCACGTATTCGCATCCACCCCACCTGCGGAATTTAGGATAAAAAACGTATGTAAGTCGGATACATAGAATAAAACCCGCCTCTTTATCCCCCATTCCCCCACACCCTCATTCCCCCATTCCCACAAATACGCCTTGAGCCGAGCGAGGGCCTGTTAAGGCGAAAGTGTTGCTAATTCTCACCGTACAACAGAAACATTTCCGGCAATACTCATATTTTCCGATACCCGCGGCCGGTTTTCATAGGGAGCATACACCCGATACTGGTAATCGGCGGACAGATTGATGGACAGCGATCGCCGCGGCATGAACGAAACATCACCGCCGGCGCGAAGGGATCGGCTGTCGGCCGTGTAGTTCTCAAAATCAACGTCGATATTTTCGGCGCGAAACGCGCCGCGCACCGACGCCTCAAGCACCGCACTGCTCCATCCAATGCGCAGGACCGGCTCCCACACCGAGCGCGCTTCCCATACACATATGCCGTTTTTCGTATGCGCCCACCGCTGTTCCCCCAGAAGACCGGGGACGAATTTCAACCGCTCGCCGATACCGATCTCGACGGCGGGTTCAACGGTCAATTCCGAACCCTTAATGCTCACCACCGTTGAACCGTCAACAGAGCCGTATCGCTCTCGCTCGTGAATGCCGCGCAGGCGGAAACGTCCGGTCACATATTTCGCGGCCTTGTACTCGGTCCGAACACCGCCCTCGAACCGGTCGATTGCTTCGGGACTTGACGCATTTGTGTATCTATCGCCCATCCATGCTCCGCTCATGAAAGCGGTCATTGCCGGAGCGCGGACATGCGCCTCAGCCCGTCCCGAAAACCGGACAACATCGAGCGTATCGGAAACGCCGCGGTAATAATTCTCATACTCCGCCTGCGCGGAAAGCCGGCAGCGGACAGGCAGTGCGTGCGCCTGCATTTCCAGCGATGGAAACATGCGATACTCCACGAACGATTCGTACCCAGGCCGGTCGGCGCGGAAGTGCTCCCCATCGACGGCAATGGGCACTACCCAGATAAGGCGCGCGGAGTTCGGCGCATTGCCCGCCGTCAATTGCAGCGACGCGCCGGCCATATCGGACGGCTGGCCGGCAGTTGGTTCGAACGGAGAATCGGCCGATGCATCAGCGCGGAACCATTTTTGCGCTTTTGCCGCCGGCTCCAGGCGGAGCAGGCCGCCGGGTGAAGAAAAATGGACGGCTGTTTCAACGCCGCCCCTGCGGTCAGATACGTAGAGTTCGGGAACTATCTCCTCAATACCCGCAACGGCGGGCGTGATTGTTGATTTTGCCCGAAGCCAAATTGACAACGGGGTTTCGGTGAGCCGGCGGTAGTCGCGAAGTTCTTGGGGGGTCATTGCCGACGTATCGACGTCTTGGAGGCGGTAGTAATCGACGCCGCTCGAAATTCTCCATTTCGTCCGGGTTTGAGCGGAAAGAGCCGTCGATAATGCCGCAGCCGTATCTACTCTTGCCGAGGCATGTTCGCGGAGGATATCCACTGCTTCGGCGTACAAGCCCGCTGCGGCCAACGCATCGGCGGTCCGCACGGCTTGGTTTACTGAATCGGAAACGGCCGCGCGGCCGCGCAGCGTAATCCAGGCACAAGAATCGGCGTTCTCCGCGCGCAGGGAAACAACCGCCGCGACAATCATAAGCGCCGCGCAACCCGCTGCACTATACCAGCGCATCAGCGGCCGCTCCCGCATCGCTTCGACGCCTTTTCGAGCAGAGACTGCGCAATATCAATAGCCTGCGACGCCGCGGCCGCATTGCCGGTCCGATGCAGGCTGTCAGCCATGCGGAAATTGACCAGCGCCTGCTCCATCAAGGTCGCGGCGGCCTTATCAGCGCATGCGTCACCGGAGCTTCTCAACACCCGGTACAGCGAATCAGCTACGGCCCATTTATGCTCAAAGTCCTCCGCTTCGTCCTGCGCCGGCTTATCCTCTTTCAATCCCATGCGCATACGCAGGTCTTCCGCCTTTGTTAGGCAGTCGCCGATGTCCCCCTGCAGGGCTTCGGCGCTTCGGCAGTAGAGGTTGACGCTTGACTCGATGCAAGAGGGGCAGACGGGGCCGCTGAGATTTTTAAGGTCATCGCGGATTTTGTCGGCCTGACCCCGGCCGCGCTCGAAGCGGTTACGGAAGTATTCGAGCCTGTTTTCCAGAGCCTCGATTTCCAGCGGCAGGCTTTTATCCGCAGGAAACGCTTTCCCTGAAACCGCCCGTTTTAAACCAAGGACAGCATCTTCGTACCGTTTCAGCGAGCGTTCGGCGCGTTCCATTGAAGCGCCGCAACGATTGAATTCAGCCTGCACGTTTCGCACATCGGCGCCGGCAAACGACTGCGAAGCGATTATCAATGCGATCGCCGTCACGGCGGCAACCGCGGCCGTTATTCTATCCATACACAACAACCCTTTGTATTCAGATATCGCCCGCGGCCAATCCCCGTTCCATAACCGCCGCAAGCGAATCGCCGGAAACCTCGCCGACGACTCGTTCGTATTCGACGCCGCCTTTGAGGAAAACAAACGTGGGCCACGAATAAACCGCAAAGCGGTTTTGCAGCAAATCGTCCTCGTCAACATTGACCTTTCCCACAAGCGCCCGGCCGGCAAATGCTTGGGCAATGCTGTCAACGACGGGGTTCATAGTGACACAGTGAGGACACAGCGGCGAAAAAAAATCCACCATGGCGACAAGGCCGGAAACAGTCACCAGCGAATCGAAATTAGTTGTGGTAAGCGGTATTGCGCTTTCCGGAACGTGCGCAGTGGCAGGATCAATAACCGCCGGCCCCCGCACGCATCGCGCAAAAAGGAACATCCCTCCGGCCATGAGCGCAAAAAACGTTCTCGGTTTCACCCCAGACTCCTTTTACGATGCGATGGCCAGAAATACCGCCAGCCCCAGCAGCACCAGACCCAAAAGCACCTTCAGAAGCACCATGTGGCGCTGGGTTATCTTTGCCATGCGGTCCCATTTCATGCCGAAATAGGCAAGCAGCATGACTCCGAGCAGCGGCACGACAAAAAGAAAATTATAGAAAAGCAGATACAGCCAGCCGATGAACCTAAGTCCCTGTTGTTTTGTCATGAGAACGATGGTGGGCAGGTACACCTGGCCTGTGCATACGGCCTCGAGCAGCGTGACCAGAAATCCGGTCACAATGGAGCCGGTGACCAGTTGCGTGCCGGAGAGGTTGCCTGAAATCACTTTGTGAATCTTGAGTTTGACCGCTTTGGGCAGTTGCAGCGTGATATCCTGCGTCTTGCGGCTCTTTCTGAACCTGAACGCATCGACAAAGCTGACAATTCCGACCGCTCCTGCAAAAACAACCGCGCTCCATTTTATTGCCTTGGACAGCCAGCGGTACTGATCGAGCGCCGTGATGACCCGAAACGCGCCGATGCCCAAAAGCAGGTAGGTGAGAAAAACCGACGCGGTGAAGCACATGCCGATGGTTAGAACCTCGCGGCGGCTGCGTTTCTTTGTAGCCAGAAACGACACAAGGAATATCAGCGTGGCGATGGCGCAGGGGTTCACGCCGTCGATGAGGCCGGCGAGCAGAATACTGACGAATGAAAACTGACGGAACTTGCCGGCAAGCCGCGCCCCGAAATCGTCATTTCCCCCCACCTGCGCCTCGCCCCATTTGTCGGGATGCGCCAGATAGTAGTCAATAAGCCGCTGGCCATGCCGGTGAATGTCCTCACTTCCGGTGAGAAACGTATCAGGGAAATACAGTTCTATCGACGCGGACGCCTTCACGCCGTAATGTTCCTCCATGCTCAGCATGAGGTTGAAGCCCGAATCGGTATCGATGTCGTAGATGCGCAGGTCAATCTCGCCGGGATTTTTTTTCTGCGCCGGAAAAAGGATCGTCTGCTTGATATCGGCGCATTCGCCGCAGGTGGGAGAGCCGAAGAAATGGAGAATGAGTTTCGGGGTGGACGAGGCGCGTGCACTACAGCATATCAGCAATAAACAGATTGCGCCCTGAATCCAAACGCTTCTTTTCATCTGAAATCATCCTTTCCGTTCAACTCGCCTGGGCCGGTCTTGAGGCGGAGATTCGCCGTGGGCCAACGTCCCGCGGTCCCGGACAGATACCGTACTGCGTCAATCACCCAGCGCGCGCTCTTGAAACTGCGGTACCGCCGGTTGTTGATAAAAAACGTCGGCGTCACCTCAACGCCGTTATGCGCGGCCTCGGCCCGCGACTGCGCAACCATGCGGGCCGTCGCAGGATCATCCGCCCGCCGCCACAGCTCCCGCGCGCTTATCCCCAGGCTCTCGGCAACCCGTTCGACGATTTTCGGTGTCAGGCGCTCATTCACCTCAGCAAGCGCCCGAAGAAAATCCGGCTGCTTGCCCATCTGCGCTGCAGCAGCAAGCGCCAGGTCGATGCGTGTGTCGGTAAAGTACGCCACGCCCAGCCGCATGATCTTGGCCAATTCCGGATCGCGCACAAGCGAGTCGTAGAGATGGCCATAGAGATGCTTGCAAGCAGGGCATGACATGGAAACGTACATCACCACCGATACCGGAGCTTTCGGGTCGCCGAGCCACTGCGTTGGTCCGTGAGCAATCGGATAGCTCACGGTATCGGTAAGCGTCTCGATCCGTCGTTGGACGTCGTCGACGATGGTGGAGCATGGCCGGCCACTTTCCTCAAGGAAAGCGGCGAAGGCGCTCAGCCGCAAGGCTATGTCGCATAATGCAGGTTTTTTTTGCGCCTCCGCAATGGTCATGCCTTTGCATGCGGCGATTTTCAAAGTGTCAAAGTCCCTGCATGGAGACGTATTCTCTGCGGCCGGCTCCGCAACAAATCGGCCCCATACGAGCGCTATTACAAAACATATATATCCGCGTCGTATACGAAAAACCATCATACGAAAAACATCCCGTATATTGTTGATTTCATGGCGTTATCGGGCAATCGCATCCACACCCTCTCGCGTGTCTCTGCCGCCCTCCACCGTTACCATCACATGATTTGGAGCGCAAACAATCTGTCCGCCGGCCTTTGAAACCGGAGCGGAATGCACGCAGAGCTGATTTTTACAGCACGACGCGATCACCCGCGCTTTTCCATTGCGGATTTCCACCTCGACGGGGCCTTCGGCGCCATTAACCGAGAAACGCCTCTCTTCGTCAAGAGGATACTGCGCAATCAGGCGGCTGTCGCGAAATACCTTGACAGTACCGGCGGACTGCACAGATCCGATCACCTTGAATGAATATCCGGCCGCCGCAACAAGCCCGATAATAAGAAATACATCAAAGACGCCGAAAACGCGGATGGTTGTATGACAAGACTCGGCGTTCATACAAACGCCGCCGGCTGGATGCGCTGGGCTTTTTTTCAAAGCGTTTTTCATCAGTTTGATCAGCCGTTTCCAATTCGTCATGCACAAGGCGAATAATCCGCCGATGACGCCGGCTGTTCCAGCTCCCACAGGGCATCCCGGCCGGCCGCAAAACGGGCAGGTGCTCCAGGCGACAAACCCGCCTATTCCTGTCATCCATCCCAGAAATCGCAGCGCCTGTCCCACAAGCCAGGCCGCCGTGCTATGGCGGTGCGTAGAATTATGCCGCGACTGTTCGTGCTGCTTTTTGCGCTCCTCATCCACGGCGGGAGACACGGCGCCACACGTATTCGACTTCGGTCTTTCGTTGCTTGTCGTCATTGCCTGTCCATTTTTCCGTGTCGTCCACGGAGTATATCAAGGAGTTTTCCGGTCGGGCAAAATGCCCTGCACCACAGCCTGGGATACACAATCGAAGCCGCAATAAATATACCTGCAAGCGCTATGGCAGACAGCGGCGCCGCCCTGAACGCAAACGCGGAAAACGGCTCAACGGTTCCGGCATCGAATTGCGGCAAAGCCAGCGCCGCCCCGAAAATCAGCAATAAAACAATCGCTCTGCCGTGACGATACAGATGCCCAAGCGCATGCGGCAAACGGCGATGGCGTTTGGGCATGAGTTTTGCCGCCAGTTCCTGCGCGCTGCCGTAGGGGCATACAAATCCGCAGTAAGCGTTTTTACCGGTGCATATGCCGGATGCAACAGCCGCTGCCGCAAGTACAAGCAGGTGCCATTGCCCTGCCATATTGAGTCCGCGCACTGCACTACCGTGGACAAACGCCAGCGACAGCAATGTTGCGGTGATAAATCCGAGTATGATGACGTTCGACGTCAGTATATGCACGCGGAATATACGGCCGAATTTCGGCATGAACGCCGCCGCGAAACCCGGCAGCATGAAAAAAACCGCCACTATTTGCCTTGCGAGATATCCGCGCGCCGCTGCGCCTTTCAATTCTGATTTCGCGAACAAGGCGGCGCGTTTTCGCACCGTCTCGATAATCGCCGTGCTGCTTATCGTCGCGCCGCTCACCGCATCGACCTTTTTCGCCGCGACGTCCCGCACACCAACCCCGGTCCAGTGTCCGAAAAAACCTTCTTTGCGCAGCCGGGCAATAAAAGCGCCTGTTTCATTGTTTGCGAGCGGGACGACCGCCGTGATGGTATGCAGGCTATCAAGCGCTATTATGACCGGCACCGGTCCGGCATACCCTTTGATGTCATCACACGATGGCGATGAACACAGTATGCTGCCCAGCAGCGCGCCCGCACTATCGAAGACTCTGCATGCCTCACCCGGGGCGTCGCAGTACTCGATCCGCGCCGCCCCCGGAAAAACAGCCGCAACATCCTCTACCCCGACCCGTACTTTGACGAGCTGCGACACATGAGCGCGCAGCACCCGGCTTTCGTGCTGAAAGTGAAGTGCCGCCAGCGCAAGCGCAACAATCAACAACCCGTTAAATGCGGGGACGAAAGACCGTTTGCTTTTTTCCGCCATTGCTCTCCCCCCACGCCGCAAAGAGGAAATGAGGGCAGTCAATACCCGCCCGGCATCGGCCGCCGCCGCTGATTACAACCCGTCTAACCATCTTGAGGTATTTTCCCTTGCTCCTTGAGTATAGTCTTTATCCGGTCGTAAATTTTCTCCTTCCGTAGGTATGTGGTCACATCGGCAAGAGACGGAAACGTAATCGCCTTGGCCGGGCAGAGATTCATGCATGTGGTGCAGCCGGTCATGCATTTGTCATACCTGACCACTTGGGGTTTTTTATTGACCCATTCATACACCTTTGCGCCGCAATGCATGCACATACCGCAGCCGATACAGAGTTCGGCGTCGACGGTCGGCCCCCATTTGATCTTTGACCTGTCAAGATCGCCGATCCACGGCGTGTATTTCGGCGCACTGTCCGATTTTGCCGCCGTATCGGAAGCCTTTGCACTTTTTCCGGCAACCATTACCCCGCCGGCCGACAACATTCCAATTATTGCCTTGCGTCGATCCATAATCCCACCCCTCCCTTGAAAATGGTGAAAAACATTACTTCCTGATCCCGCACTTGCGGTTATTCACGTCAGGCATCCTTGCCGTTCAGTATTTGAGAGCGTATCTTTCCGGCGATTTCTTCTATAATGCCTGCCGTTACCGGCGTTTCGCCTTTCTTTACGCCCATATCCGTCATGGTAACATGCGAAAATCCTGTCACCCCGGCGGCTTCAAGAATCTTTTTCGCGCAATGCACCGGGCAGCCGTCCACCGCTATTGCCTTTGACGGATCGGCTTTGTACTTCGCGATAAGCGCCGTATCGTTGATCGCGATTTTAGTAAGGCAGTTCATGTTCACTTCTCCCGCCGCATCGAGCAGGCGGGTTACCTTGTCGGCGATTTCGCCGGCGTTTGAGGCGCCCGAGCAGGCGACGGCCCGGAATGCGGGCATAACAGGCTTTTGTTCAACGCTCATACTATACCTCCGAATGACGATTGTGAATATTGTTTGTAACGTTTCATCTGTTGTAATATTATAAATTGGACGCGCGTGTGCTCCCGTCATTCATGACAAACGTCCTTCCTGCAAGACCGCGCTCCATAATCCAGGCGATACCGATAAACACCGGAATGCTTAACGCCGTTCGCAGCAGCGAAAATCGCCATCCCAGAAAGCCGACCTCAAAGGTGAGCATCGGGATCTTCATGGCGGAGAACGCGCCGAGGTACACAAATACATTAAACGGACTCGAACCTTTTTTCCACAACATATACGCGACCGGAAACGCGCCGTAGAGCGGCCCCGCCTGAAGCGTCGCCAGAAGGATGACCCATACGGTACCCTTTATGCCGGAGTCTTTACCGAGATGCCGTTCAACCATACTGCGGGGAAACCATACATCGAACAGCCCGATAAGAACAAACATCAATGGAAGGAAGGCCGCCATTTCCAGAACAAATTCCCCCAATGTGCGCGCAGCGTGTATTCCCGGCTGAAACCGTGTCCACACGGACAGCGCGGCCGCGCCGCAGAAAATCGCGGCTGGAATCAGCCGGCGCAGGTATGCGGCGCTTAAAACAGCCGTTCCGTTTTTCATAAGATCACCGCCATGACGGCGCCGATGAGCAATGCGCCGGCAAAACATAATACGTTTCTCAGAAGCGCGATCCGTCTGCCGAAGAACCGTATTTCAAGCGGCAGCGTGAGAATCCCCACCATCATGAGCGTCGTAATAAAAACCGCGATCACGCCAGGCTGGATTCCGGTTTTCCGCAAAATGCCGCAGAGCGGGTAGGCAATAAAACCAGGTATAAGCGAAACAGCGCCGATAAGCGCCGCAACGGCATAACCGCTTATCCCGCTTTCTTTGCCCAGCATTGCCGCAATCCTGCTTTGCGGAACAAGAGTCAGCACAACGGCGACTAGAATCAGAACGTTCAACAGCGACGGCAGCAGATTGAGAAACATGGTCAGGCCTTTTTTCAGCCCCTGCCATGTCCGCGTCCGGTCTTTTGCAAGCGAGACGGCAGCCGCGGCAATGGTAATGATAAGGAGTATCTTCATAAACGTTCCGGCCGCCCCTGCACCGCGAGAACCGTCAGATCCTTGTGAGCGCGCATTTCGTGTCTCTTTGGTTTACGATTCGTCCTGCCTCATTCAACGGTTCGGCCATCGTCGCGCCCCAACCTACCCGGTGATGGGCCATCGTAATGTGTATTGTGAATGCGGCCTTTGCATTATTCCTTCACGGCCGGATACCAATCCCGAACGTCTGCGTCAGGAGTATATACACTCCTGCACCGATAAACACGACGCCGCTTGTCCTGCGGGCCCATTTCTCGAAAACCGTCACTTTATGGAAGAGATTGCCGACCGCATGGGCCGAGAAAGCAATGACGAAAGCGAACACAGTGACCGGAGCGGCAGTGCCAAGACCGTAGATGGCCGGAATGATGATCCTGCTCTGGTGCTGGATGGCCAGGCCGAACGTGCTGCCGAAAAACAGCGCCGCGGATACCGGACAAAAGGAAAGAGCAAACACTGCACCAAGGCCAAACGCGCCCCAGATACCGCTGTTTGCCAGACGATGCTGGTTTTTTTGGGAAAGTAGTGTGCCGGAAAGCGTAAGCTTGAAAACATCAAGCAGGAAAATGCCGACCACAATCAGAAACGGCCCCATAATCAATTTCATTTTTTCCTGAAGGAAAAATGAAATGCGGGGGACCGCCTGCGAGCTCGAAACCAGAATGGCTCCCAGCACGATGTACACAAACATCCTTCCCAGCGTATAGAAAAGGCCGGATAAAAGAGTCGATGAGGATTTTCCCACCTGCTTGCCGATAAACGATATCGCGGCGATGTTTGTCGCCAGCGGACATGGGCTGATGGACGTCAGTATCCCCAGCCATATCGCCATACCCATGCCAGCCCACAGGGAGTCCATACCAGCCCCTTTCTTTCACCCCTTGAGGTAATTTCGTATTTCCTTGACGACATAATCCTTGAACCGTTCCCGATCCCTCAGAAGCGTCCATACCTGATCGAGGTTTTTCCATTGCTTTTCTTTCCCGCCGGACTTTTGGGAAAGGATTATCGAAATGGCCGCGAGCCGGTAATCATCTATGAAATGACGGTTGTGCGGTTCTTCAACATTCAGATGATGGAACACGACCGTTCCGCTTTCCTTTTCTTTAGATAGCTGCTCATGAATGGCTTCCACGGCAAGTTCTTCCATAAGGTTGCAGCTATAACAACGATATGTGCCGTGAAAAAGATAGACGTCGACCTTTGTCTCCGGCTTCTTTTCCGCTGAAACGACAGGCGTCGCTCCCGTTTGCTCCGCGGCCGTCTGCTGCTGGGCCGCCGGTGCGGTCTGCTGTGACGGCGGGACCACTTGCGTCCGGGCCGCCGTCTGTTGTGTCTCATGTGCCGCCGGCGTTTGTTTTGGCGCCGGCACAGCGCCGGCTTTTTTCCCTTCATGCTCCTTTGCACAGGCGGGATCCACGGTCATGATGCAAAATGCCGCAAGAACAACCGTCAAAGTTCGTGACACAAACCCTATAAC
>Ga0209101_1003002_pt1 | contig 10545 bp, 9 predicted proteins | sample ConPoolayeCmetaG_FD_185481 | JGI IMG/M metagenome (GOLD analysis project Ga0209101, IMG submission 185481) | Hot spring microbial mat communities from California, USA to study Microbial Dark Matter (Phase II) - Cone Pool mat layer C metaG... ... | reverse complement strand
CTCCCGGCCTCCCCCCGCCCGTCGCGCCCGCGCCAACCCTGCGGCCCTGTTACGCCGGCCGTCCATGCGGCTGGGCCGCACCCCGACGGGATGACCGTAGGTTCTTCCTGGGAGGGCTGCGCCCTCACCCTCCAGCAGGCGGGGGGACGGGGAAACCCGGTGTCCCCATCCCCCTGCGCGCGGGCTGCGCCCTCACCTTCCCGCGGGCGGGGGTGTGGGGCAACCCGGTTGCCCCATGTTCACGCCAGCACTGCCACGTCGTAGCCTGCGGCGTGGATCGCCTCGATGATCGCCGCCAGGCTCGAGTCATCTTCCCGTTCAACCCGCAGCGTGCGGTCGGCCTGGTTGACCAGCACCCGGCGCACGCCCGGCGCCGCCTCCACCGCCGCCGCCAGCGCCCACCGGTCGCGGCGCGTGCGCATGCGCTCGACGCGCAGGATTTCGAGGATCATTCCGTCTTCCCTTCCCGGAAACATACGGAGAACCGGGTTGCCGCCTGGCGCCGATTGTAGCATACCCGACGCAGGCGCGAGCCGTCCATACACCCTCCCGCAGACAGGGATGTGGGGAAACCGGGTTGCCCCACACCCCTCTCCAACCATCGCCGAGGCGTTATGGTCTTTGAGAAATTCATCCGGTATGCCGGGCTGGCCGTAGGGCTAAACCCCTCGGCTACGGAATGCCAGGCCCGCCTGCGCGGGCGAGAGCGGAGTATGGCTTCAAAGACCCGTGACGCGGGCGGGACGCCCGCGCTCCCAGGCGTGGGTATTGCCCCAGGCGTGAACAGTTACCGGCATGGCCACGTTTGACGGCCCCCGCGGTTACTGGTATGATCCGCATACAAGGCGTCAGAAAGCCGCTTGAGCAAGGAGCCTGCCATGCCCGACTCAGGACAGACCGAGGGGCGCAAGATCGATCATATTCGCATCGTCCTGGGTGAGGATGTGGCCGCCAAGGGAGTAAGCACCGGCTTCGGCGCCTACCGCCTTCCGCACGCCGCGCTCCCCGAACTTGACCTGGCCGAGGTTGACACCCGCACCACCTTTCTGGGCAAGCCGATCAGCGCCCCCCTGTTGATCAGCTCGATGACCGGCGGCGCCAGCGTGGCCGAGCGCATCAATCTGGCGCTGGCCGAGGCTGCCGAACACCTGGGGTTGCCGATGGGGGTCGGCTCGCAGCGCGCCGCGGTGGTTGATCCCCGGCTGGCGCCGACCTACCAGGTGCGCCGGGTCGCGCCGCGCATCCCCCTGCTGGCAAACCTGGGGGCCGTGCAGTTGAACTACGGCTTTGGCGTGGACCAGTGTCGCCGCGCGGTGGAGATGATCGAGGCCGACGCGCTGATCCTCCACCTCAACCCGCTGCAAGAGGCCGTGCAACCCGAGGGCAACACCAATTTCAAGGGCCTGCTGGGCAAGATCGAGCACCTCTGCCGCGCCCTGGAGGTGCCGGTGGTGGTCAAAGAGGTGGGCAACGGCATCGGCGCCCGCGACGCGCAACGGCTCTACGCCTGCGGGGTGCGCATCATTGATGTGGCCGGCGCCGGCGGCACCAGTTGGAGCGAGGTGGAACGGTATCGGCAACCCGATGAGCAGGGCCGCCGCGTCGCGGGCGCCTTCGCCGACTGGGGCCTCCCCACCACCGAGTGCATTCGCGCCGTGCGCGCCGCGCTCCCCGAGGTGACTATCATCGGCTCGGGCGGCGTGCGCAGCGGGGTTGATGTGGCCAAGGCCATCGCTCTCGGCGCCGATCTTGCCGGAACGGCAAAACCGGCCCTCGCCAGCGCCATTGACGAGCGCGGAGCCGAGGCCGTGGTCGAGGGCCTCACCGCCTTTATCCGCGAACTGCGCGTCGCGATGTTCTGCTCGGGCTGCGCCACCCTTGCCGACCTGCGCAAGCTGGAGCTGGCCAGATAAACCGGGTGGGCGCAACCCTCCGGGTTGCGCCCACTCCCCGGAGGGTTCCTCTCACCCGGTCAATGCATGCACGTTTCCCAGCTCAGCCTGCGCGATTTCCGCAACTACCAGCGCCTCGATCTGCGCCTCGACCCGGGCATTACCCTGCTCTACGGCCCCAACGCCGCCGGCAAAACCAGTCTGCTCGAAGCGCTCTACTTCCTCGCCACCACCCGCTCGCCCCGCGTTAGCGCCGACCGCGACCTGGTGCGCTGGGACGCGGTGGGCGAGGCGGGGGTGCCGCCCTTCGCCCGCGTGGCGGCCGAGGTGCAGCGCCGCGCCGGCCGGGTGCGCCTGGAGGTGATCGTGCAGCGCCGCGCCGACGAGGGCGGCCAGCTCAGCGCCGCCTCGACCAGGATCGTGCGCATTGACCGGCGCGTGGTGCGGGCGCTCGACCTGGTGGGGCAGTTGCGGGTGGTGCTCTTCACCCCCGCCGACCTGACCCTCGCCGACGGCCCGCCTGCCGAGCGACGTCGCTACCTGGATATCACCCTCTCGCAACTCGACCCCCACTATGTCCGCACCCTGGCCCACTATCAGAAACTCCTCCAGCAGCGTAACAGCCTGTTGCGCGCCTGGCGCGAACGCCGCCGCCCGCCGCGCGCGGTTGATGAAGAACTGGCCTATTGGGACCAGGAACTGGCGGCCGCGGGGGGCTATCTGCTGGCGGAACGCCTGCGGGGCGTGCGCGACCTGAACGCCATCGTCGGGCCGCTGTTCCAGGCCATCAGCGGCGGCGACGCGCCGCTGACCATCGCCTACCTACCGGCCTGCGACCTGGAGGGGGCCCACGACAGCGGCGCCCTGGCGCTGCGCCTCGGCGCGGCCCTCGGCGCGGCGCGCCCCGACGAACTGGCCCGCGGGCAGACCCTGGTGGGCCCGCACCGCGACGACCTGGCCTTCACCGTTGGCGCGGTGAACCTGGGGCGCTATGGCTCGCGGGGCCAGCAACGCAGCGTCACCCTGACGCTCAAGCTCGGCGAAGCGACGCTCATGCGGCAGCGCAGCGGCGAAGCGCCGGTGCTGCTCCTCGACGACGTGTTGAGCGAACTTGACGCCACGCGCCGCGCCCATCTGCTGGAGGCCATTCGCCAACCCGAACAGCAGACCCTGCTCTCGGCCACCGACCTGGGCGACTTCACCCCGGCCTTCCTGGCGGCCATCACCCGCCTGCGGGTCGAAGACGGGCGGGTCTATCCGGGGTGAGCGAAGGGGGCGGGGAAAACCCGGTTTCCCCGTTCCCCTCTGGCTACACCTCCACCGGATGGTACTCCAACTCCCCCTCCTCCTTCACCGGCTTGAGGGCCGCGGGCAGACGGTCGTAGACGGCGGTCAGGAAGCGCAAGCCACTGGCGAGGCCATCGTTGAGCGCCTCGGCGCGAAAGCGCCAGGCCCAGTTCTGGCCGAGGAGCCCGGGGGTGTTCATGCGCGCCTCGGGGCCGAGGCGCAGCACGTCCTGGAAGGGAATCACCACCAGATCGGCCACCGACATCAGCGCCAGGCGCAGCAGATCCCAGGCGATATCGGCGCCGTCGCGGCCCAGGTAGGCGCGGACCCGCTCGCGTTCTTCCTCGGAGAGGCCCTGGAACCAGCCCACACTGGTATTGTTGTCGTGGGTGCCGGTGTAGACCACGCAGTTCGGCACGTGGTTGTGGGGCAGGTACGGATTTTCGGGGGTGTCGAACGCGAACTGGAGCACCTTCATGCCCGGGAAATCGAACTGGTCGCGCAAGGCATGCACATCGGGAGTGATCAGGCCCAGGTCCTCGGCAATAATGGGCAAACTGCCCAGCTCAGCTTCAAGCCGGGCAAAGAGATCGGCGCCGGGGCCCCTGACCCAGCGGCCCTTGATCGCCGTCTCCTCCTCGGCGGGCACCTCCCAGTAGGCGGCGAAGCCACGGAAGTGATCGAGGCGCAGGATATCAACCTGGTCGAAGATAGCCCGCAGACGCGCCACCCACCAGCGATAGCCATCGCGGGCCATCTCGCGCCAGCGGTAGAGCGGGTTGCCCCAGCGCTGGCCGGTGGCGCTGAAGTAGTCGGGCGGCACGCCCGCCACGACGGTGGGATTGCCGCTGGCATCGAGGAAAAACAGGTCGCGGTTGGCCCAGACATCGGCGCTGTCATAGGCCACGAAGATCGGCGCATCGCCGATGATGGCGATGCCCTGCTGGTTGGCGTAGGCCTTCAGGCGACGCCACTGATGGAAAAAGAGGAACTGGAGGAACTCCTGGAAGGCGATCACCGCGGCGTGCTCCGCGCGGGCGCGCGCCAGCGCCTCGGGTTGGCGGTCACGCAACGGGGCTTCCCACGTATTCCAGGAGCGACCGGCATGGGCCTCCTTGAGGGCCATAAACAGGGCATAATCGGCGAGCCAGTCGGCCTGCTCAACCTGGAAGGCGCGCAGATCCTTGGCCAGATCGGGAGCCGCGCCCGCCCGCAGCCGCTCGAAGGCCCGTTGCAGCAGGGGGAGCTTGACGTCCAGCACCTCGCCGTACTGCACCGCGTCCAGGGAGAGGTGCCGTTCGGCGGCGGCGGAGGCCGCCTCGTCGTAGCTCAGCAGGCCGCGCTGGATGAGCGCGTCGAGGCTGATCAACAACGGGTTGCCGGCGAACGCCGAGAAGCACTGGTAGGGCGAATCACCATAGCCGGTGGGGCCCAGGGGCAGAATCTGCCAGAGGCTCTGACCGGCGGCGGCCAGAAAATCCACGAACGCATAGGCCGCCGGACCGAGGTCGCCGATCCCCCAGGGACCGGGCAGCGAGGTGGGGTGCAGCAGAATGCCGCTCGAACGTGGAAACCGCATGCGCTCCTCATGGATAGAAATAACGACAATTGATGTCTATCATTTGTACCAAAGATACAAATCGCCACGGGAAAGCATTATAATCCCCATGTTACCCGGCATCTAGTATACCAACAGCATGTCTGACAGGGAACGGGCGCCGGCGGCGCCCCCGTGACATGCGGCTTTCTGAAGCGATACAGCCACGCCATGCCAGCAAAAGGCCCTGGAGCGGCCCGGGCCATGCGCGTCCCCCGCCCAGAGCAGTTATAGCGCATGGTCATGATGCGGCATGGCGCTGCATCAAACCAGAGTTAAGAAAATGCAACCCGGAAAACCCGCTTGATCGGTTGTAATGTTGGGTGGGCAATGGTATATTCCCTGCAAATCCCACCACGAATGATCACGAATGATCGCGAATGGTCACGAATGGTCAGGAATGGAAGGGACTGGCTGTCACAGAACGACCCCCTCCACCCCACCTGAACGACGGTAGAGAATAACGCAGTTCTCTACCACCCCGGCCCCGAGCGATCGGCGCAACAAGGGTGTAAGCGATCAGCGTTGCCCCCTCCCGCAAAGCGGCCCTGGCAGACAGGCCCTGCCTGGATGGCGCCGGCGCGACGCCTTCGTGCGTCCCTTCGTCGCACGCGCGCCGGCCCTATCCCCAGGCACGGCAACGTGCGCTCCAGGCTCCCATCAAGGACGGTCCCCGCGCCGCTGGCACCGGCGGGGGACCCGAGCAACGGCGGCGTGAGCGCCGATGCGGCGACATCATACCACATATCCTTGCAACCTCACGCATCGGCCACAGCATCATCAGACGAACCTCTGCCGCTGGCACCGGCGGGGTTCCCCGGCGGCGCGCGCAGCTCTGGCTGCCGCCGCAACCCGCCCCGGCAGGGGCGCCAGGCACATCAGTGTGATATGGTCAGGACCTTCGTAAGGAGCGTCAGTATGCGTCAGGTAGCATTTTACGGCAAAGGCGGGATCGGCAAGTCTACCACCCAGCAGAACATTGCAGCCGCCCTGGCATCGATGGGCAAAAAGGTGATGGTTGTCGGATGCGATCCCAAGGCCGATTGCACCCGCCTGCTGCTGGGCGGCGTCCGCCAGCCCTCGGTGCTCGACACCCTGCGTGACTTCGGCGCCGAGCGGGTCAGCCTCGAACGGGTGATGGTCCCCGGCTACGCGACCGTCAAGTGCGTCGAGTCGGGCGGGCCGGAGCCGGGGGTCGGCTGCGGCGGGCGCGGGGTGATCACCGCCATCCAGACCCTCGAGACCCTGGGGGCCTACGAGGACGATCTCGACTACGTGTTCTATGACGTTCTGGGCGACGTGGTCTGCGGCGGCTTTGCCATGCCCATCCGTGAAGGCTACGCCGAGGAGATCTACATCGTCTGCTCAGGTGAGTACATGGCCCTGTTTGCGGCCAACAACATCTGCAAGGGCATCAAGAAGTTCGCCGAGCGCGGCTATGCCCGGCTGGGCGGGCTGATCTGCAACTCGCGCCTGGTGGAAAACGAACGCGCCCTGGTCGAGGAGTTCGCGCGCCGGCTCAACTCCAGGATGATCCACTTCGTCCCGCGCAGCAAAGATGTGCAGCGGGCCGAGATCAACAAGAAGACCGTCATCGACTACGACCCCAGTCTGCCCCAGGCCGAGGAGTACCGCCAGCTCGCCCGCAAGATTGACAGCAATACCGAGTTCACCATCCCTACCCCCATCACCCAGGACGAACTCGAGGATCTGATGCGCGAGTACGGCATCGTAGATTGAGGCCGCGCCGGAGAGCGATCGTGCATCCGGCCGGTTCTTGCCGGGGAGGGCCTGCCCCGCAGCAACCCTCCTCCCCGGCAAGAACCGGCGTCGGATGCACCATCTGGAGATCATGATGAACACGCAGTCCCCCGCAGGCTGTGCCGGCAGTTGCCTACCAAAGGTAGATCTCGACACCCACCCCTGCTACAGCCGCGCGGCCCACTTTCGCTTCGGGCGCATCCACGTGCCGGTGGCGCCGCGCTGCAACATCAAGTGCAACTACTGCATCCGCAAGTACGCCTGCCCCAACGAGAATCGCCCCGGCGTCACCATGCGTGTAGTCTCGCCCGACGAGGCCCTCGCCACGGTGCGCGCAGCGATCGCCCGCGACGCGCGCCTGAAGGTGCTTGGCGTGGCCGGCCCCGGCGACGCTCTGGCCAACGACGCCACGCTCGCCACCTTCGAGCGCGCCCGCGACGAGTTTCCACACCTCATCCGCTGCCTCTCGACCAACGGCCTGCTGCTGCCCGACCGCATTGACGCCATCGAACGCGCCGGGATCACCACCCTCACCATCACCATCAATGCCGTAGACCCGGCGATCGGCGAGCAGATCTACGAGTACGTGCGTTACAAGGGTAAAACCTACCGGGGCCGCGCCGCCTTTGAACTGCTGCACCACAACCAGATGGAAGGGCTGCGCGAGGCAGCCTGGCGCGGCATGGTCGTCAAGGTCAACTCGGTGCTGATCCCGGGGGTCAATGACCAGCACATGCCCGCCATCGCCCGCGCGGTCAAAGACAACGGCGCCTACATTATGAACATCATCCCGATGTTGCCGCTGGCGAAGTTCGCCCATCTACCCGAACCGACCCTCGACCAGGTCAACCAGATCCGCAACGCCTGCGCGCCGATCATCGATCAGTTCCGCAACTGCACCCGCTGCCGCGCCGACGCCATCGGCGTCCCTGGTGAGGAAGGCTGTGGCACGGGCGAACGTGTCTGTATCCCCAGGTTCCTGGCTCGCAAAGGAGATGCCGTATGAACTTCAAGTGCAACCAGACCCTCCCCGAACGGGCGATCCACATCGCGCTCAAGGGACCCGACGGCGGGTGCCAGCGCGGCGACGGGTCGGGCTGTTTCATCGCCAGCAACGTTGCCACCACCCCCGGCGACATGACCGAGCGCGGCTGCACCTACGCCGGCTGCCGCGGCGTGGTCGGCGGCCCGGTCAAAGACGCTATCCAGCTCACCCACGGCCCCATCGGCTGCGCCTTCTTCTCCTGGGGCTACCGGCCACACCTCGCCGATAGCGATTTCCACATCAAGTACACCTTCGTCTCCGATATGAACGAGACCAACATCGTCTTCGGCGGCGAAAAGAAGCTGCTCCAGTGCATCATCGAGGCGAGCAACGAATTTCCTGACGCCAAGGCCGTCTTCATCTACAACACCTGCTCGACGGCGCTAATCGGCGACGACGGCCGCGACGTGGCCAAGCAGGCCGAGGAACGTATCGGCAAGCCGGTGGTCTTCTTCGAGTGCGAGGGCTTCCGCGGCGTGAGCCAGTCCATGGGCCACCACGTCGGCAACGAGACGATCTTCCGCCAGCTCGTCGGCTCGGTCGAACCGGAGGGCGACTTCAGCCGGGCGATCAACATCATCGGCGACTACAACATCAAGAACGACCTGCGCACCTTCGAGTACCTCTTCGAGGCCCTGGGCCTCAAGATCCTCACCCGCTTCACCGGCAACGTGTCGGTGGACGACCTGAAGATCATGCACAAAGCGGCGCTCAACATCGTGCACTGCCAGCGCTCGGCCACCTATATCGCCGACATGATGCGCGATAAGTACGGCACGCCCTACATTAATGTCACCCTGTGGGGCATCAAGCACATGTCCCAGGCCCTGCGCGACACCGCGGCCTTCTTCGGCCTCGAAGCGCAGGCCGAAGCGGTGATCGAACGCGAACTGGCGCGCATCCAACCCAGACTGGACCACTACCGCCAGCGTCTGCAAGGCAAGACGGTGTTCATCTACCAGGGCGGGCCGCGCGTGTGGCACTGGATCGAACTGCTGCGCGAGCTGGGCATGGAGACCATGACCGCGGCCACCACCTTCGGCCACGACGACGATTACCAGAAGATCTTCCGGCAGATCAAGGATGGAGCCCTGGTGGTGGACAACCCCAACGTGCCGGAGATCGAGGAGATCCTCCGCGACCGGCGTCCTGACCTGTTCATCTCGGGCAACAAAGAGAAGTACGTGGCCTACAAGATGGGCGTGCCGTTCGTCAACGGCCACACCTACGACACCGGGCCGTATGCCGGCTTCGTCGGCATGGTCAACTTCGCCCGCGACATTGACAAGGCCCTGCACGCCCCCATCTGGAAGACCCTGCGCAGCCGCGCCCGGCCCGCGCCGGTAGCGCACCACACGAGCCACGGGTTCGAGGAGGTCGAATAGATGAGCACCATAACCGTACAGGACCGGGCGGTCGCCATTAATCCGACGCGCTCGTGCGCGCCGATCGGGGCGATGCTGGCCAACTATGGCATCCACGGGGCGATTACCATCAACCATGGCTCCCAGGGCTGCGCCACCTACCCGCGCCATCAGATGGCCCGCCACTTCCGCGAACCGGTCGAGGTGGCCACCACCTCGCTCACCGAAAAGACCACCGTCTACGGCGGCAAGAGCAACCTGCTGGCCGCGCTCACGAACATCTGGGAGCGCTTCCATCCTACGCTGATTATGGTCTGCTCGACCTGTCTCTCCGAGACGATTGGCGACGATATTCCGGGGATCATCGACGAGTTCCTCGAGCACCATCCCGAGGTGACCATCCCCATCCTCTCGGTCAAGACCCCCTCGTACATCGGCAACCACACCACCGGCTTCGACAACTTCCTCAAGGAAATCGCCGGCAACCTGCCCGACCGGCGCAAGAAGAAGGGCGAGACCAACGGCAAGATCAACATGATCCCCGGCTGGGTCAACCCCGGCGACATCCGCGAACTGAAGCACATGCTGCGGGAGATGGGGTTGCACGGCCTGTGGATCACCGACTACTCGGAGACTCTCGACGGGGGCTACTACGAACCGCGCCCGCACTTCGCCCGCGGCGGCACGACGGTCGAGGAACTGCGCAGTTCCTCCCGATCCCTGGCGACGATCGCCCTGCAACGCTACGTCGGCGGCGAAGCGGCCCGCATCTACGAGCGCCGCTATGGCGTTCCGGCCCACGTGCTGACCATGCCGATCGGCCTGGCCAACACCGACGCCTTCGTGGACACGCTGGTGGCGATCACCGACCACGTGATTCCCGAAGCCTTGCAGGTGGAACGCGCCCGGCTCCTCGACGCCCTGGTGGATACGCACATGTTTACCACCGGGCTGCGGGTGGCCCTCTATGGCGACCCCGATCTGCTGGAGGGCCTGGTGGGCCTGGTGGCCGAGATGGGCATGACGCCGGCCTACGTGCTCACCGCCGCCGACACCATGCCCTGGGCCGAACATATGCTCGAACTCACCGAGGAACTGGGGGTCGAGAGCGAGATCATCCTTAAGGGCGATCTGCACGAACTGCACAAACGGATCAAGGCCCATCCGGTGGACCTGCTGATCGGCCACTCCAAGGGCAAGTTCATCGCCGACGCGGAAGGCATCCCCCTGCTGCGGGTCGGGTTCCCGGTGGAGGATCGCTTCGGCTACCACCGCCGCAGCATCGTCGGCTACAATGGCTCGACCGCCCTGGTTGACGAGATCACCAACCTGATCTTCGAACGGCGGGCCAGTTCCATCGTCAGCAACACGCTGGTGGAGCGGGGCGTCGAGGGGCCGAGCAGCGTGCCGATCAGCCTGCCCAATGGCAACGGCAAACACCCGCTGGTCGGGTTGAGCAATGGGCAGTGACGCCCCTAATGAGTCGGGGGATGGGGAAACCCGGTTTCCCCATCCCCCTGCGTGAGGGCGTAGCCCTCCCAGACCCTCCCACCGGGTGGGGGGATGGGGCAACCCGGTTTCCCCATCCCCCTGCTCGAG
>Ga0209101_1003000_pt1 | contig 10551 bp, 12 predicted proteins | sample ConPoolayeCmetaG_FD_185481 | JGI IMG/M metagenome (GOLD analysis project Ga0209101, IMG submission 185481) | Hot spring microbial mat communities from California, USA to study Microbial Dark Matter (Phase II) - Cone Pool mat layer C metaG... ... | reverse complement strand
CCTTATTTATTTTGCTTCAACATAAAATGTTGTGATAGGTGCAAAACTACCACAAATATCGGTTGCTGAAAAATCCTGCTATATGACGGCGCTCCCGACAGTATAGGCGAGCACCGCCGTTAAGTAAGCGATGAGGGTCATGCCGACGAACTGGATTATTGGCCACTTCCAACTCATCGTTTCGGCACGCATGATGGCGAAGGTGGCGATGCAGGGAGCAGAAAGGAGAGAAAAGAGGAGTAAGGCTATGGCGGCTGCAGGAGAATAGGTCTCGCGCAATTTGTCGCGCAGTCCCTCGTCCTCCTCGGTCGCCTCGCCGCCCAGAGAAAAGAGTATTCCCATCTGCGAGACAAAGATTTCCTTGGCGGCGAGCCCTGCGATGAGCGCACTACCGACCCGCCAGTCGCCACCCATCAAGGCGACCGCCGGTTCTATTGCCTTGCCGATATGGCCCATCACCGACTGTTCGACCTGTATCCGCACCGCCTCTTCATCGGGTGTTCCTCCAGGGATATCGGCGCGCGGGAAGGTGGCTGCTCCCCACAAAAGGGTGCTCGCAGCGAGAATGACAGTCCCCGCTTTGACGAGAAAATGTTTTCCGCGATTCCATGTCTGCATCGCCAGCGACGAAAGGGTCGGCAGTGCGTAACGTGGCAGTTCTATGAGGAGTTCGGTTCGTTCGCTTTTGAGCACCGTTTTTCGCAGAAGCATCGCGACGGCAAGCGCCATCAGGATACCCCACAGATAGATCGAGAACATGGCGAGTCCCTGATACTGTTCGGGGATGAAGGCCGAAATGAGGAGCACATACACGGGGAGACGAGCACTGCAACTCATGAAGGGAATGACCATCATGGTGGCAATACGCTCCCATTTGTTCTCGATGATGCGGGCTCCCATGATTGCGGGAACCGAACAACCAAAGCCAAGGAACATCGGCAGAAAACTCCGGCCGCCGAGCCCGAAACGGGTCAGGTAACGGTCCATGATGACCGCCATACGGGCCAGATAGCCGCTTCCTTCAAGGAAGGCGATGCCAAAGAACAAGAGAAAGATATTCGGGGTAAACGACAGCACGCCACCAACCCCACCGATGATGCCGTCAACAATGAACGACTTGAAGAGCGAATTGCTCTGTTCTCCCCAAAGACCACCGATCGTGTCGCCCAACCACCCGAAGATGCCCTCCAGCAGCCCTGTGAGCGGATCCCCGAGGGTGAAGACCATCTGAAAGAGAAGATACAATACCAAGAAAAAGAGCGGCATCTGGATGATAGGGTGCATTACGACGCGGTCTATACGTGCACTACGTTCTCCGATGCCAATGAGTGTGGTCGAACTTACCGCGGCGGCTATGGCGGCCGCAGCGCGTTGCTCTTTCGTGAGGTGGCGCTTGTTGCCGAGGCTGTTCGCCGATTGTTTTACCACAGCGTCCAGTATTGCATGGGTAAAGCCTTCGTCTTTCGCGCTCCCAATGACCACCGGGACCCCAAGGAGATCGGCGAGTTTTGTGTGATCAATTGCAATCCCCTCTTCGAGGGCAATATCGTTTTTGGTCACCGCGACGACTATCGGAATCCCCCGATCCTTCAATTGGAGGGTGAGGGTCAAGTGGCGCGCGAGGGCAGATGCATCAACGAGATTGACGGCGACATCATGATTCCAGTTAGTCAGTGCGTTGTGGACAATGATCTCCTCAGGTGAGGTGGCGTCGAGCGCGTAGATGCCCGGTAGATCCTCAATGCGGAATTCGATACCATTGTGAAGAGCGATTCCTTCCTTTCGTTCAACCGTAACGCCGGGGTAGTTGCCGATGTGCTGTCTGACACCGGTCATCAAGGTGAACAGCGTACTTTTGCCGACATTCGGCTGCCCAATGAGAGCAACCGAGATATGTTTCTTCATGAGAGAGGCTCAACGACGATCTTTTCGGCTATACCGCGTCCTATCGCGATTCGCGTCCCCTCGACATCGAGCAGGATAGGGCCATGTCGCTTGTTCGAAACAACCGTAACGAGCGACCCTTCGGTAATTCCCATTGCTGCGAGTCTTGCTGTGAGCATTCGAGATGGTTGAATATGGCGCACTACCACTCTATTTCCTTGATCAACTGTCGAAAGGGTCATGTTTGTCTCCACAACCAAACTTTGTAACAAAAAAAATAATTAGCACAACCTAACTCATTTGTCAAGAGCGACAGAAAAAACGACTTGACATTATGAACCATAGTGCATAAAATCCATGCTCTGTTCGAGATGGAAGATAACGAGGTAAGCGCATGACCTTGTTCTTGATCGTCCTCTTCACACTTCTTGGTTCGATCTGTTCGGTCGGGGTCTCCGGGCTGATCCTTCTTTTCAAAAGGAACCTGCTCCGGTCAATTACAGGGGCACTGATACCCTACGCCATTGGGACATTGCTCGGCGCCGCGTTCTTCGGCATGATCCCGGAGGCATTGGACAAGGTCTCGAGCACGGCGGCGCTTTCGACGATACTCGTAGGGCTCCTTTTTTTCTACCTGCTGGAAAAGACGATGCTGTGGCGTCATTGCCACGAGCAGGGAGAACCGTGCCGGGTCCATTCGCGTGCCGGTGCCATGATTCTGCTCGGGGATGCGCTTCACAACTTCGTGGATGGCGTTGCAATAGCAGTCGCATTTACCGTTTCTTTGCCGGTGGGAGTTACGACCGCACTCGCAATCATTGCGCATGAAGTACCGCAGGAGGTCGGTGATTTCGTGATCCTTCTGGAGAGCGGCTATTCCCGCTCCCGGGCATTCGGTTATAATCTCCTTTCCAGTGCTGTTTCGATTCCGGGCGCCGTTGGTGCCTACTATCTGCTCCCCTTTGTCTCGGCGGCGGTTCCGTACCTTCTTGCCATGGCGGCGGCGAGTTTCCTTTACATCGCGCTTGCCGATCTGGTGCCGGGCCGTCGCGTGGCCGGCGGAATACGGAGCCTCCTATGGGAGGTGCCGCTCATCCTGACGGGGTTGCTTACGATTATCATGGTGCGGGAGGTTATAGGACACTGATGCCGCGTCCGAGAAAATGCCGCCGGGTAGGCCGTCCGCCCGCCTTCGTCTGTTTTAAACCCAAAGGGATACCGTTCCGCAGTTTGCACAAGGTAACGCTGTCGCTCGACGAATTCGAGGCAATACGTCTTGCTGATAACGAGGGACTGGAACATGCCGCGGCGGCGGAGCGGATGAACATTTCGCGGCCGACATTCACGCGGCTTGTCGAGGCGGCGCGCCGTAAGGTGGCACGGGCAGTGGTCGAGGGGGCGGTGCTCCTGATCGAAGGAGGAGCAGTGGAAATGGATGAAGATTTCTGCCGTTGTCCGCGGTGCGGCGCGGCACGGAGACATCGGCGCGGCGGTCACAGAGATCGGTGTGTTTACTGCGGCGTCGAACATGATTGCCAAGATACATCATCAACGACGAAGGAGGAAGAATCGTGAAGGTATGCTTTCCCGTCAAAGAAAACAAAGGGATCGACAGCATCGTGTACAACCATTTTGGTTCAGCACCGATGTTTGTGAAGGTTGACACCGACACCATGGCGGTCAGCGTACTTCAGAACAGCAACCAGCACCACGCGCACGGTATGTGCCATCCTCTGAAGGCGCTGGATGGGCACGAAATCGACGCAGTCGTCCTCGGCGGCATCGGCGCCGGTGCGCTCGCCAAACTCAACGCCGCGGGGATCGCTGTGTACCGCGCCGCGGCACCGACGGTGAAGGAAAATGTCGATCTTATCGCGCAGAAGAAACTGCGCCCGATGGACGCCGCGTGCAGCGGTCACGGACATGGCGGCGGATGCGGCCACTAGGAGAGGCATGAGAACGACCCTTTCCCGCATACTTCTTGCGCTTTACGCGCTCAATATTGCTCTGTCGTGGCTCCACTTCGCCGTGGTGCCGCATACGATAGATGCGGCGGGAGAGGTCGGTCACGCGCATCATTACGAACATCATCACGATGAGTCATCCTGCGGGGCGCCCGATCACGCGCTGGCCGCGGCGCCGCATCATCACCACGACCACCATCACGCCGGCCATTGCCGTGTCATCGAATTCTACTCACAGCAGACGGTCGTCGTCGCATCCACGAACGCTGGCGCACTCGATCTCTCCGCCGAGGCGATGAACCGTTCGCCGATCTCACGCGATATCGTTCTTACCGATCTTTTCCACATCGCACCCAAACAATCGCCGCCTCTTTCCGCCTGATCCGATAACGGCTTTACCCACAACATTGAGAGGTACCAATGCATACTGTTCTGATATTTTTATTCTTTCTGCCGTTCGCGGCGACGGCGCAGGATACGCCCCCCGACACCGATATCGCGGTGGCCGTCACGGCCGATGCGCAGGAGGCCGCCCCGAAAAGCGAACCGGTCCCGGCGGCGGCATCGGCGGCCGGCTGGTTGTCGGAGAATCCCGACATCAGTCTGGTCGCCGACGGTGGCTTCGGCGTCCTGTGGAACCGTAAGAACCCCATCGCGCAGGGTGGACACGCGATCGATAAGCAGGGGTTCGCCCTGCAAGGACTCGAACTGGTGATCGGTCATGCGGTCGATCCCTATTTCCGGTTCGATCTCAATTTCCAATTCGTCGGGATGCATCTTGAAGAGGCCTATATCACCTCACTTTCGCTTCCGTGGAACTTGCAGGTGCGGGCCGGTATGATGAGCGCCCAGATGGGACGCGAGAATCAGAAATGCGTCCACTCGATAGATTTCGTCAATTATTCACTGCTCCATACCCGCTTTTTGTCGCAGGAGCACTTTTCGGGGCTCGGCGGCGAGATATCGTGGCTTGCGCCGACGCCGTGGTATCTCATGGTGATCGGACAGATATTCGACACGAAGAGTTCTATCGGTTTTTTCCGTTCGAACACCTTTGCACCGGTCGAGTTCACGGAAAAGGGAGACTACGACGGGTTGGAGGATTTCCTCTACCTCGCTCGTATCGTCAACTTCTTCGAACTTGCTTCGGCGTGGTCGCTCAACATCGGCCTGTCGGGTTCGTGGGGACAGAGCCGGTTCGTCCCCGACAACCGCGCGACGCTCTACGGCGCCGACCTACTCCTCAAGTACCGCGATCTTGAGAACGGGAACGATTCCTTTGCGTGGCGGCTGGACATCGAGGCGCTCCTGCGCGATCAGCAGACGCCGGGCGATTTCGTCCGCGACATCGGTTTTTTCGTCTCGAACCACTTCCAGATAGACAAACGCTGGAGCGTCGCAGCGCGGGGCGAATGGAACGACCGCCTGCACGGCACGGCCGACTTCGCTCCTGACATGCAGGTGCGTGGTGCGGCCAATGTCACCTTCAACCCGACCCACTTCTCGAAATTTCGGCTCGAGTACGAGATCACCAAGAACGGCGATACGCCGCCGTACCACGGGGTCTTCCTGCAGGCCGAAGTGGTCATCGGCGCGCACGGCGCCCATGTGTTTTAGGAGGATGCCATGAAGAAACTGATGGTAGTCATGATTCTGCTGGCGGCGCTGACGACGCTTCAGGCAAAGGTCTATGTCGCCGCGACGATTCCCGATTTCGCCGCGCTTGCGGCTGAATTGGGGGGCGACCGGGTCGAGGCGGTCTCTCTTATCAAGGGGGCGCAGGATCCGCACTTTGCCGATGCCCTGCCGTCGCATGTGGTCCGGCTCAACCGGGCCGACCTGCTCGTTTATACGGGGTGCGGGCTCGAATCGGGGTGGCTGCCGCCGCTCATGATGCAGTCCCGTAACGCGAAGATACAGCCGGGATCACCCGGTCATCTCGATGCCTCGACCGTCGTGACGCTCAAAGAGGTTCCCACGACCATAGACAAGACGCAGGGAGATGTGCATCCGGGCGGCAATCCGCACTTTTACACCGGACCGGCCGAACTCTACGCCGTAGCGGCGGCGATATATGACCGCCTGAAAAAGATCGATCCCGAAGGTGCGGCCTATTACGACGGTCGCTGGAAGGATTTCCGCACGACCTATGAGCGAAAGACGGCCGAATGGAAACAGAAACTGGCGCCGCTCAAGGGAACGGCGGTGGTCGAGTACCATAAAAGTTGGCTCTACTTCCTCGACTGGGCGGGGCTCACGAGCGTAGGGGCGCTTGAGCCCAAGCCGGGGATACCCCCCTCGGTGCGTCATGTGACCGACCTGATCGCGCTTGTGCAGGGGAAGGGTGTCCGCTTCGTCATACAGGAGATATATCATCCGCAAAAGGTATCGAAGGTTTTTGCCGAGAAAAGCGGCGCAAAACTGCTCGTGCTCCCCTCGATGACCGGGGCGATGCCGGGCACCGATACGGTGTGGGAGAAGTTCGACCGCATCGTCGATGAACTTACCAAGCCATAAGGAGGATTATCATGAAAAAAAATCTCATCGTTCTTTTTTCCTTTCTTGCCCTTTTTCTTGTTGCGTGTGCCGGATCGAAAGGCGACAGCGTGACATGCGAAGAGTGCGATAATGTCACCAAACTGCTCGTCGGGACCAAGTGCGTGCCGATCGATCAGATCGCCGTCTGCGGTCCTGACGGACATGCCCACGGCGATGTCTGCCACTGCTTCAGCGACCAGACGCCGACCACCATCGGCGGCAAGCAGTACTGCATTCAGGAATGCAAAGTGGGGGAAGAACCTGAAGAGGAGGATGTCGATGCGCACGCCTGCGAGGCGGCCGAAGGGGCGAAAGAAACGGCAACTGCGGTTGATTCTTTCGAAAAATTCTCCGAGGTTCATTTGGAACTCGAAACACTCTACGAACTGACCTTGCCTGCCGGGAAAGCGGGTTTTGTCCACACCGGACCGGCGACCACCGGTGACTGGGCGATCTATCTGGGGAAAGCCGATGTGTTCGAAGGGGCCTTCAATGCGAAAGGGGAGGAACTGGCGGTCGAGGTAATCGGGGCGAACAAAGATTGCGCCACGACCTATCCGGCGGTGTATCATGTGCTCTACACCGCGCAGGAAGGGATGGGCCCCGCCATCGTCCTGAAGTTCAAAGCGCCGACGGCCGAGACCAAGGTGCTTTTCTTCGCTCACGAAGCAGGCCACGACCATGAATAGTGAATGGCGGGCGCTCGTCGAACTGCGTGACTGCGGCATCGGCTGGGAACGATTGCTCGTGCCGCCGGTAAGCCTCACCGTCTCGGCGGGGGAGTATCTCCTTATCACCGGCCAGAACGGAGCGGGGAAGACGACGCTCGTCAAGACGATGCTGGGGATGATACCGGCGCTTTCGGGGGAGGTCCGCTATCCGGCGGGCCGCCCCCTCGCCGGGTATGTTCCCCAGCGCGGCGCGGTGCCGGAGCACTATCCGGTGACGGCGCGCGACGCGGTGCTCATGGGGCGCGCCCTTCTCCGGTTGATGGCGTTGCGCTGGAGCGACGAAGACCGCGCGGCGGCCGACCGGGCGCTTGCCGATCTCGACCTTGCGGCGCTTGCCGAAAGATCCTTCGGCGAACTTTCGGGCGGACAGAAACAGCGGGTGCTGGTGGCCCGCGCCCTTGCGATGGAGCCGCAGATGCTCGTGCTCGACGAGCCGACCGTTAATATGGACGCCCTTTCGGCGCGGCGGCTTCTTCATCAACTCGATGAACTGCGGCGTGCGCGGGGCATGGCGGTGCTCATCGTCACCCACGATATCGCGCCGGTCATCGCCTATGCCGATAGGGTGGCCCTGCTCGACCGCGACCGGGGGCTCTTCCGGGTCGGTCAAACCGCCGAGATCGCCGCCGAATTGATGGCGGGAGGTGATGCATGAACGAACTGTTCTCCAGCGTCCGCTTCTGGATCGATCCCTTCATTGTCGTCATCATCGCGAGCGCGACCCTCGGTATGCTGGGCGTCCTGACGACGCTCCGGCGCTCCCTGTTCGTGCCGGTGACGCTTGCCCAGACCGGTGCGCTGGGGGTGACGGTCGCTTTTTTCCTGTCCGAACTCATGGCGGTCGAATTGCCCCCGTTCCCCTTCGCGCTTCTTACCGCGCTGGGCGCATCGGCCCTGTTTGCCGCCCGCCGGAGCGGCGGCGCGGTCGCCGAGGCGGTGCTTTTCATCGCCGCTTCGGCCGGAACGATACTCATCGGTTCCTTTCTGCGGGGCGACATCCACGATGTGCAGGGGGTCCTGTTCGGTAGTGCGGTGCTGGTGTCGCGCGGCGAGATGCTGACGGTCGCCGGCGTGGCGCTGCCGGCCGCTATCCTGTTCTTCGCTCTGCGCCGGTCGCTGTTTGCCGCCTCGTTCGATCCCGATAGTTACGCCGCCGCCGGCCGCAGTCCGTTTCTCGCCGACCTGATACTCTACATCCTGCTGTCTGTGCTCATCGCGGTGACGACCCGCGCCCTGGGTACGCTCCTCGTCTTCGCGGCGACTGCACTGCCCGCGCTCGCGGCGCTCGCCATGGGCCGCTCCTTCGACCGGGTCCTCGTGCGTGCCGCCCTTGTCGGCGCATGCGGCGGCGGGAACGGTTTCATTATGTCGTGGCTCTTCGATCTGCCTACCGGAGCGACCGTCGCGGCGCTTTTGTGCCTGTTCGGCGCGGTCGGTATGATCGCGCAAAAGTTGCCTTCGCGTTGAAGGGGATTATGGTTGAACAATAGACCACGGAGGTTCCTGTCCCATGCAGATCATTCTGAGTAACCTTGAGAGAACATTCCTCGATCCGTCGGGAAACCGGCGGCGAGTCATCACGGCGCTCTCGGCCGATATCGCGGCGGGGGCGCTGGTGGCGGTGACCGGGCCGTCGGGGGCTGGGAAGACGACCCTTTTCAATCTAGTGTCGGGACTGCTTCTCCCCGACAGCGGCACGATAACGGCCGACACGACCGAATTGACCGCCCTTTCGGAGCGGGAACGCGACCGCTGGCGCGCCAAAGAGGTTGGTTACATCTTCCAGACATTCAACCTTCTCTCTCACCTTACCGTGCTCGACAATGTGCTGGTGCCCCACCTGTTGACGGGGAGCGGTGACCCGGCGGTGCTCCGGCAGCGTGCCGAGGAGATGCTCGATTCCTTTGGGATCGGCGCCGAACGGCACAAGTATCCACCTCAACTCTCCGGCGGGCAGCGCCAGCGTGTTGCGGTTGCACGAGCGCTCCTCACGGCGCCTCGTCTCATCATCGCTGACGAGCCGACGGCGAACCTCGATGATGTCTCGGCGCGCATCGTGATGGAGGCGATTCTCGCGCTCCGCGGGCGCTCGACCATCCTCATCGCCACCTACGATACCCGATTCGGCGATCTCTCCCCCGATCTCACGATCCCGCTTGGGAGGGAGGTGCGCCATGCATAGGATTCATGCACTTGTTACTTTGGTGTTTGCCTCGCTCCGCGGGCGGCTCTTCGCGACAGTGGTTTCCATCCTTGCCATCGCCATGGCGCTCGCAGTCGTTGCGCTGACCGGCATCGTTTCGTTCGCTATCGCCAAGCAAGCCTTCGAGTCGGGACGCAAGTATCCCTTCATCATCGCCGCCGAAGGTTCGAGCGAGACACAAATCATCCTTTCAACTATTTTCCACATTGATAAGCCGCGCGGCAAGATACCGTTCGAGACCTATGAGGCGCTGAAGAGCGACCCCCGTGTCACGGCAGCATTCCCGCTGGCGGTCGCCGACTCGGTCGGTGTCTTTCCGATCATCGGGACCAATGGCGACTTTGTGAAGGACTTCGGCGTCGGTTTCCGCGGCGATATCGCGCTGAGCGACCCGCACGATGCGGTGCTCGGTGCGACGGTGGCGCGGCAACTTCTCCTCGATATCGGATCGCAGTTCACGGGTACCCACGGGATGGGCGGATCCGCCGATGAGGCACACGAACATGCCAACTGGCTCTACACCGTGCGCGGCATTCTCGAGCCGACCGGCGGTCCCGAAGACAGCGCAGTCTATGTCTCGTATCGGGCGGTATGGGAGATTCATAAGGCGGGGCACCATCACCATCGCGAGAAAGAGGCACATGAATCCCCTCACGATCATGCCGACCATGATGGTCATGCCGTCAAGCCCGCTGACGATCACGGCCACGAGGCCGGCCATGACAAGGAGAGTGCCGATCACGACCGCTACCACCTGAGCGAGGGGATGCTGACCGCCGTACTGGCGCGCACCGCCAATCCGGCGCAGATCTTCGACCTTCAGCAGGAGTACAGCCGGCCCGGGCTCACGGCGGTGAACACGGCGAATGCGGTTCGCTCGTTCCAGAAGTACTTCAACACGGCGGGGCTCGTCGCCGCCTTCTTTGCCGGGCTCATGCTCCTCATTGCGGCAATCCTCATCCTTGCCATTACCCTCATGGCGCTCGACATGCGCCGGCGCGAACTGGCGCTTTTGCGGATTCTCGGGGTCGGCCGGGGGACGATCGCGCTCCTTATCATGCTCGAAACACTCATCGTGACGGTTGCGGGTATTCTCTTCGGCGTTCTCGCGGGCCATGCCGTCCCCGCGCTCTTTGCCGAGACGATCTCGCGCCTTGTCGGCGCTTCCATCGAACCGTGGCGCATCGGAGCGAACGAACTGCCGACGCTTCTCGGTGCATTGGTGCTGGGG
>Ga0209101_1002999_pt1 | contig 10552 bp, 7 predicted proteins | sample ConPoolayeCmetaG_FD_185481 | JGI IMG/M metagenome (GOLD analysis project Ga0209101, IMG submission 185481) | Hot spring microbial mat communities from California, USA to study Microbial Dark Matter (Phase II) - Cone Pool mat layer C metaG... ... | reverse complement strand
GGTTTCCGTTATGAGTTACAAGGCCGCTTATTTTATAGGTGTTAAGCGTGGCGGTGAAGTTATCTTCCATGTTTCCGGTTACGGTGCGGGTTTTTTGGGAGGGAATAAAAGAGTAGCCGGTTTTAGACGGAATCAAAGTGTACTGGGTGCCGTAAGGGATGTTTAGGAACTCATAGTAGCCGGAAGAGTTTGTGGTTCTTTGCCCCAAGTTTCCGCCGTTGATAATGACGCCGGAAAGCGGGTTTCCGTTATGAGTTACAAGGCCGCTTATTGTATAGGTGTTAAGCGTGGCGGTGAAGTTATCTTCCATGTTTCCGGTTACGGTGCGGGTTTTTTGGGAGGGAATAAAAGAGTAGCCGGTTTTAGACGGAATCAAAGTGTACTGGGTGCCGTACGGGATGCCGGTAAAGAGATACTGGCCGGACTGGTTGGTCACCCTTGTACCAAGGTTTCCTCCGTTTACTAAAACATCCGGGAGCGGACTTCCATTATGGGTGATAGTGCCGCTTATATTGTAGGCGCTGGCCGGTGAGAGTCCGACGCTAAGGAATGAAACTGTAAGGACCAGGGCGCAGGTGAATAATTTTTTAAAACGCACGAATGAATGCATGGATGTAGTCTCCTTAACAAACTCTGCGGCGACCCAATGAACCTTATGGCAAGTGCTTGAGACACGAAGTGCCCGCGGGATTAATAATCCCAAACCTTGTCTTAGGATAAAGAACACAGAACCGGGAACGAACCTAGCGGGGAAGAGGAATTTGTTTCCTCTCCTACGGTGAACGTACGCGCAGGAAAAATAATATATCTTATCATTAGAATATCAGCTTAATCCGGGCTAATCAAATTTACGTGATGACGGTCTAGAAATCTTTATTGTGGGAGATGGGGGTTTGATGTATGAAGCTAACTGTACGTAAGGGCTTACGATTTCGGCCTGCTGGTCAATTTGGTGGGACCACTTTGTAGGAGCATTTTAATGATTGTTACCTTGGTTGTAGATACACTTTTCTTGTCCAAAATCATGCAGGCGGCAAAGGAGTTCGGTCTGGAGGTCAAAGCTGCTAAGAGCGTTGAGCAATTTAGAGAGACAGTTTTGATTGCCAAGCCCGATCTAATAATCGTTGATTTAAGCTCCAAAGGCCTTGACCCCTTTCCGGCGATTCGTTTTTTACAGGAATACAACATGAGTAACTATGGCGCTCCTTCTCCGCGCGCGATTGGCTTTTATTCGCCGGAAGATGAAGGGCTTGGCGAGCGCGCTTTGCGTGAGGGACTGACTGAAGTGTTGCCGCGCGCCAAGTTCACCAAGGGCCTTAAGGAAATCTTAAAAGCCTCAAGCCCCGCGCCGCAAAGCGGCATGAGCAAGCTTACGATGTTGATTTTTGGCGCTTTAGTCGCCGCCGCCCTTTATGCGGCGTATCACATCCTGCCGTTTTATTACTATTACTACGACTTGGTTAATCAAATGGAGCAGCTTATCCGTGTAGCTTCCACCTACAGTGATAAAGAGATCCGCGATAAATTAACCTATTACATCAAGCGCTATGAAATTCCGGCTGACCCGGCCGATTTGAGAATCATACGCGAGGGCAAACGCATGCGTATCAGCCTGCCTTACAGCGAGGTCTTTTATATCACCTGGCGCGGTAAGGATTACGATCTCTACGTCTTCAATTTCAATGCCTACGCTGAGGGGGATTACTAGGTGCGCTAATCATTGTTTAGGCAGTTGCCGCTTTACGGCGCGAAGCGCTTGCTGCAGAGCCTTGATAGTGGGGAAGCGTTCCTCGGCTTCGCGTGCCATGGCTTTGGCAATTACTCGGCTTAAGCTAAGCGGGCAGTCCGCTCGCAGGAGGTGCAGGGGCTTAGGATTGTGATGGAAGCGCGAGGTTATCGTTTCAAGGAAGTTTTTGCCCTTAAAGGGGTGTTGTCCGGCCAGCATTTCATAGCCTACGACCCCGATGGCATAGATGTCGCAGCGTACATCGCTTACCCCGTCTTTGAGATATTCCGGGCTGATATAGCAAGCCGTGCCGAATATGCTCCTGCCGCTTGAGCTTGAGGCGTTTGTTTGATCGCGCGAGGTGCCGAAGTCAGAGATCTTGGCCTTAAAGCCGGCGCTCAACAAAATGTTGGCTGGTTTAATGTCATGGTGGACTATGGCGGCGCGATGCAGGGCTTCTACGCCGGAGCAAAGCTCGCACAGGAGCCGCAGCGCCGTTGGCACCGCAAGGGGCCCATGAGCCGCCAAATAGTCGGCTAGGTTCCCGCCGTCCATATATTCCATGGTGAAGGCCACGTATTCAGGGTTGATGATTGTATCAAAGGAGCGCACGACGTAGGTGTGCTTGATGCGCGAGCCGACAGATGTTTCGCGATTGAAGATCGCCAAAGTATTTGGATTTTGCACCATTTTGGCCGGCAGCACCTTTAGGGCCAAGGGACGGCCGCGGCGCCTACGATCAATGCAAAGATAAACGCTGCCGGAACTTCCATGTCCCAGGCAGCGGAGTATTCTAAAGCGTGAAGCGACTAAAGAGCCGGGTTCAATCTCAAGCGCGGCCTGAGTCATGGCGCTCATTTCATTTAAGGTTTCTATAAGCCGGGGGATGACAAAAAGCCCCGGAGAAACGGTTTTGAAGGGCCGCTTCTAGGCGGCGATTCCAAGGAGGATTTTACTCTCTTGACAGCGTTAATCAAATTTCTGTACAAAGTGCTAGCGGCCTCCCCGGGGGTAAGTCCGTGCCGCCACTTGGCCGAGACCTTTAAATGCGGGCCTGTGAGTCCGCGAAGGTTTGAATCATGCTCATGTGCCTCACCCGTTGTTTCGGCCCTCTAAATAATGCTGAGGTAAGTGTGCCTAATGGGGCGAGAGAAGCGACTTTGTGTCTGCGCTGGAGAATCGACCATGCCTAAGGCGAATCAGAAGAATTGGAAACTTGTCTTGGACGGCGAGGTAATAGCCCGTTCAATAAGCCGCATCACCTACGAAATTCTGGAAAAAGATCGAGACCTTTCGCGCTTGGCGGTTGTCGGTATTCGTACTGCGGGAGAAGTGTTAGGACGTCGCATCTGTGACAGGATTGCTGAAATTGAGAATGTTAGAATCCCATTTGGGGTCATCGATATTACCCTTTACCGTGATGATCTTTCGATGTCGCGGGCGCAGCCTACGCTTAAAGGCACCGAACTTCCTTTCGCCGTTACGGGAGCGAGGATTGTCTTGGTGGATGATGTCCTTTTTACCGGCCGGACTATTAGGGCGGCTTTGGATGCCATTATCGACTTTGGACGGCCGGCGCGTGTGGAATTGGCGGTGCTTGTCGACCGTGGGCACCGCGAGCTTCCGATTCGTGCTGATTACGTGGGGAAAAACCTACCCTCCGAGAAACATCAGGCGCTTAGAGTAAGGCTCAAGGAACTCGGCGCTGATGAGGACGGCGTTTACCTTGTGCAATCCGCCAAGGAGGTTAACAAGTGAAGCACCTTCTAGGGATTGAGGGCTTATCCAGAGACGAGTTTTACTTGCTGCTTGATAATTCGCGCGAGATGGTTGAGATCTCTAGGCGCGACATTAAGAAAGTGCCGGCCTTGCGGGGTAAGACCGTGATTAACATGTTTTTTGAGGCCAGCACCCGCACGCGTTCCAGCTTTGAGATCGCGGGAAAACGGCTTTCGGCCGACGTGGTTAACGTCTCAGCGACGGGAAGCTCGGTAACCAAAGGGGAAACTCTGCTGGACACTGCGCGCACGCTTTCGGCCATGGCGCCTGATGTGCTGGTGGTACGCCACAGCGCAAGCGGCGCTCCGGCTTTTCTGGCCCGTTACCTGCCTGATACAGCGGTAGTTAATGCCGGCGACGGACTTCATGAACATCCCACGCAAGCTCTGCTTGATTGCTTGACTCTATCCGAGCACTTCAGTGCACGTTCTCAGGGCATTGAGGGGCTGAGGCTGGCGATTGTAGGTGACGTGCTGCACTCTAGGGTGGCGCGCAGCAATATCTGGGCTCATTTGTTGCTTGGCAATGAAGTGCGTTTGGTCGGGCCGCCTACCTTTTTGCCGCCTGAGTTGAAAGAGGCGTTCGGCGCTGATAGTTCGCAGTGCCGGGGGAGGCTTGAGGTTTATTATGATTTAAAGAGCGGGATTGCCGGCGCTGACGTAGTGATGTGCTTACGCCTGCAGCTTGAGCGGCAAAGCCAGCATTTTGTCCCTTCGCTTGAAGAGTACAGCCGTGAATACGGAGTTTCGGAAAAACTTTTGGCTCGCTATGCCCCTAATTGCGTAGTGCTTCATCCCGGCCCGGTGAACCGCGGGATTGAGGTTTCAAGCGAAGTGCTGGACGGTCCGCGCTCGCTTGTCTCTAAACAGGTCAGTAACGGCGTAGCGGTGCGTATGGCGGTGCTTTTTTTACTGGCCACGGGGAAGGATACAGGGGAGACGACTATAGCATGATTTTAATTAAGGGCGGTTTGTTGATTGATCCGGCGAATAACCGCATGGGAGCGTTTGATGTGCTGTGCGAAGGGACGCTGATTAAAGAAGTGGCCGAGCGTGGGCGCATTTCCGTTCCTAAAGAAGCCCAGGTGGTGGATGTCGCCGGCGGTTGGGTCGTGCCGGGACTGGTAGATATGCATGTTCATTTGCGCGAGCCGGGCTTTGAATGGAAGGAGACCATTAAAAGCGGCGCCCAGGCCGCAGCTTTGGGAGGCTTTGCGGCGGTTTGTTGCATGGCTAATACCCAACCGGTAAATGACTGCGCTGAAATTACAAGGTTTATTTTGGCGAAAGGGGCCGAAGCAGGAGGTGCTGCGGTTTACCCGCTTGGAGCCGTGACACGGGGTCTCAAGGGCAAGGAATTAGCGCCTTTCTTGGAGCTCCGTCAAGCCGGTTGCGTGGCTTTTTCGGATGACGGGAGAGGCATTACAGATGCTTTAATTATGCGGCGGGCGTTAGAGTGGTGTCGCATGTTAGATGTGCCCCTTTGCTGTCACGAAGAGGATGAGAGCTTGACTCAGGGCGGCTCTATGAACGAATCGGAGCTTTCGTTAAAGCTTGGGCTAAGGGGTCTCCCCGCCATGGCGGAAGAAGCTATGATTGCCCGGGACATAGAGCTTGCGCGCGCCACCTGCGGGAGGGTCCATTTCTGTCATGTTTCAACGGCTCGCAGCGTGGAACTGATCCGGCGTGCCAAGCAAGACGGTCTTAAAGTCACAGCCGAGGTCACGCCGCATCACTTGCTGCTTACGGAAGATAGAGTGGCCGACTATGACACCTACGCTAAGATGAACCCGCCGCTTAGGAAAGAAAAAGATTGCGCGGCTCTAATAGCGGGTTTACGTGACGGAACCATTGATGCTATTGCCAGCGATCATGCCCCGCATGAGAACGACGTTAAGGAGATTGAGTTTGAAAAGGCGGCTTTTGGGCTTATCGGGCTGGAGACTTCACTCCCCTTGATGTTGAATCTGGTGCGGGAGGAAAAGTTGTCTAGTATGCGTTTGATTGAAGCTATGAGCTTAGGCCCGGCCAGGATTATGGGCTTAAGCGGTTATGGTAAGCTTTCCAAGGGGGAGGCGGCAAATATTACGGTCATTCACCCGCAAGCGGAGTGGATTTTTGACCGGCTCAGCAACCGCTCGCTTAGTTTTAATAGCCCCTGGCTCGGCGAAAAAATGACCGGTCGCGCGCTGTTGGTTATGGTTCGGGGCCGGATTGTGGTACAGGAAGGAAAGCTTGTAGGCAATGGAGTGAGCGATTGAATGTATAACGGGACATCAAGTGGGGTGTTTAAGCCCGCCACATTAGCATTGGCCGACGGCACTGTCTTTCGCGGTCTGGCTTTCGGTGCCGAGCGATGCCTGCCTGAGGCGGCCGCCGGAGAGCTTGTTTTTAACACCTCGATGTTCGGCTATCAGGAGATTGTCACCGATCCTAGTTACGCCGGGCAGATTATCTGTTTTACGGCGCCGCATATCGGCAACGTAGGCTGTAATGAAGAAGACAATGAGAGTGTCAAGGTGCATGCATGCGGGGTGATTGTGCGCGATTTGAGCCCTTGTGTCTCTAATTTTAGAGCGCAAAAGACTTTTGCCCGTTTTTTGGAAGAGGCTGGAGTGATGGGGATAACCGGTCTTGACACCCGGCAGATTGTCTGTCATCTGCGCGATCAAGGGGCGCAAATGGGCGCCTTGGCCTGCGGCGATAATATAAACACCGCCGATTTGGTTGACATCGCCCGCAGCCAGGGTTCAATGCTGGGCAAAGATTATGTGTCGCAGGTGACGTGTGCCAAGCCTTACACATGGAGCGAGGTGGCTTGGTCTTTAAGGCGTCTTAAGGATGAAAAAAGCGGCTACGCTTCCCTCAGCGAGGAGGCCTTGGCCTCGCGGCCGCATGTGGTGGCCGTTGATTGCGGGATTAAATACAATATTCTTAGGCTTCTGTTGCAGGTAGGCTTTCGCGCCACGGTGGTGCCGGCCACCTTTTCGGCGAGAGATATCTTGATGCTTAAGCCTGACGCTCTCTTTATATCGAACGGTCCCGGCGATCCAGCGACGCTGGGCTACATTGTGGAAACTGTAGAAGCGTTGCTGGGCCGTTTTCCGGTTTTCGGCATTTGCCTCGGTCATCAGATTCTGGCGCAGGCCTTCGGCGGAAAAACATACAAGCTTAAATTCGGACACCGCGGCGGTAATCATCCCGTTATGAACATGACCAGCGGTGAGGTGGAGATTACGGTGCAAAACCACGGTTTTGCCGTCTTAGAGGGGTCTTTGCCTACGGGGGTGAGAGTTTCGCACCTTAATCTTAACGATCGGACCATTGAAGGATTGGAAGCCGAAGAGAGCCGGGCTTTTTCTATTCAGTACCATCCTGAAGCTTCGCCCGGGCCGCACGATGCGCGTTATTTGTTTGAGCGCTTCTTTGAAATGGTGGTGACAAATCAGCGGTAAGAGATGCCGAAGCGCACTGACATAAAGTCGATACTGCTTATAGGCTCCGGGCCGATTGTCATTGGGCAAGCTTGTGAGTTTGATTATTCCGGTACTCAGGCCGTTAAAGCCCTTAAAGAGGAGGGATATAAGGTAATTTTGCTTAATTCCAATCCAGCCACGATTATGACCGATCCGGAGTTGGCCGATCGCACCTATCTTGAACCGATTAACGCCCGGATTATCGAAGAGATTATCAAGTGCGAAAAGCCAGACGCCGTTTTGCCGACCATGGGAGGGCAGACGGCGCTAAATTTAGCACTTGAGCTGGATGAGGGCGGCGTTTTTGAAAAATACGGCTGCCGACTAATCGGCGCCAAAGCGGAGGCCATAAAAACAGCCGAGGATCGAGAACTTTTCCGTAAGGCCATGGATGAAATCGGCTTGGAGTCGGCCAAGAGCGGCTTGGCACATTCTGTAGAAGAAGCCAAGTTTTTTGCCGAGATTATAGGCTATCCCCTGATTCTTAGGCCTTCTCGCACCCTAGGCGGCAGCGGCGGTTCGATTGTTCGCGATCCCAGTGAACTTCTAAGCAAAGCGGCGCATGCCCTTTCGCTAAGCCCGAAACGCGAGGTTTTGGTCGAAGAATCATTGATTGGCTGGAAGGAAATCGAACTCGAAGTTATGCGCGATCTTAAGGATAACGTAGTGATTGTCTGTACTATTGAGAATTTTGATCCGATGGGTGTGCATACGGGGGACTCGATTACCGTGGCGCCGATCCAAACCTTGACCGACAAGGAATATCAGCGCATTAGAGACGCCGCCATCCGGGTTATGCGCCGAATTGGCGTTGATACCGGCGGATCGAACGTACAGTTTGCCGTTAATCCGCAGGACGGCCGGCTGATAATTATAGAGATGAATCCACGTGTATCGCGGAGCTCGGCTTTGGCCTCCAAGGCCACCGGCTTTCCGATTGCCAAAATTGCGGCCAAGCTTGCGGTTGGTTACACCTTGGATGAAATTCCTAATGACATAACGCGCGAGACTCCGGCTTGTTTTGAGCCTTCGATTGATTATGTAGTGGTGAAAATCCCGCGTTTTAATTTTGAAAAATTCCCTTTGGCCGAACCGGTGCTCGGCACGCAGATGAAAAGCGTGGGCGAAGTCATGGGGATTGGGCGGAATTTCTCTGAAGCGTTGCAAAAAGCCGTCTGTTCGCTGGAATTAGGAAGTTATGGTTTTGACGGGGAGGCGCGGGTACGGGATTTGGGTAAGGAGGAAATCTTAGAGAGCTGCCGCACTCCTGGCCCGGAGCGCCTTTGGTTTTTGGGCGAGGCGCTGCGCGCCGGGCATTCGGTGGCCGCTTTGGCGCGGGTGACGGGAATTGATCCCTGGTTCCTTAAGGCCATTGAAACAATTGTAACTAATGAGTCTGGCCTGAAAGGGAAAAAGCTTGAGGATTTGGATCGTTCCAGGCTGTATGATTTGAAGCGTTTAGGATTCTCCGACGCTCGTTTGGGCTCGTTGCTGGGCTGCGACTCTACTCGGGTGCGTAAGCGGCGTGGGGAGCTTCATGTTTTACCGGTCTTTCGCAAAGTGGACACCTGCGCCGGAGAGTTTGTGGCCCACACGCCGTATTTTTATTCATCTTACGATACCGCTGATGAGGCTTTAAGCACGGAGAGGAAAAAGGTGATTATTTTAGGCTCCGGGCCTAATCGCATTGGGCAGGGGATTGAATTTGATTACTGCTGTGTGCAGGCGGTGTTGGCTTTGCGTGAAGAGGGTTATGAAGCTGTCATGCTTAACTGCAACCCGGAGACCGTCTCCACCGACTATGATATCAGCGATCGACTGTATTTTGAGCCGGTTACTTTTGAAAATGTCATGGCGGTGGTCGAACGGGAAAAACCGCTTTATGGCGTGGTGGTGCAGTTCGGCGGCCAGACGCCGCTTAAGTTGGCCGCTCAGCTCAAGCAGGCTGGTGTGCCGGTGATTGGCACGCCTGTGGAATCGATTGATTTAGCCGAAGATCGGGAGCTTTTCAGTGCATTTGTTAGCCGGTTGGGGCTTCGCCAACCTGAATTTGCCACCGCGCGCTCCAAAGAGGAGGCGCTGGAAGCAGCCAATCGTTTAGGTTTTCCTTTGATGCTTAGGCCCTCCTATGTGCTTGGCGGACGGGCCATGCGGGTGGCTTATTGTGAGGAGGAGTTACGGAGATACATTAGTGAAACCGTACAGGTTTCCGAAAAGCGGCCGGTATTGCTCGATCGCTTTTTGCAGAGTGCGATTGAGGTGGATGTTGATGCAGTAGCTGACGGAGAAAGCGTGGTGATTGCCGGCGTTATGGAACATATTGAGCGGGCCGGCATACATTCCGGCGACAGCTCTTGTTGCATCCCTCCCCAAACCCTGAGCGCGCCGGTTGTGGAAGAAATGAAGCGTCAGACCAGGATTTTGGGGCGCGCGCTTAAAGTTGTCGGCTTAATGAATGTGCAGTTTGCGGTATCGCGCGAAGGGCGGGTTTATATCTTGGAAGTGAACCCGCGTGCTTCGCGCACGGTGCCTTTTGTGAGCAAGGCCACAGGGGTGCCTTGGGCCAAGGTGGCGCTGCGCCTGATGTTGGGGAGGAAACTTCGGGAGTTGAAAATTCAGGAGCCTTTAGACGGCGATTATGTGGCTACCAAAGCTTGTGTTTTTCCCTTTAACAAGTTTCCAGGGGTGGATACACTGCTTGGGCCGGAGATGAAGTCGACGGGCGAGGTGATGGGAGTGCATCCGGATTTTCCTGCTTCTTTTGCCAAGGCTCAAATTGCGGCCGGCAACAGTTTGCCTGTCGGCGGCAGGGTCTTTTTAAGTGTAGCCGATAATGACAAGGACGAACTTCCGGGCATTGCAGCCATGTTATGCCGCTTGGGGTTTTCCTTGGTGGCCACCAGGGGTACGGCGGAGTTTTTGCGTCGGCAAGGGTTTGAAGTTGAGGTTATAAACAAGGTGCGGGAGGGCTCGCCGCATGTCGTGGATTTGCTCGGGCGGGGGGAAATTGCCATGGTTATTAACACCCCGGAAGGCGCCGGAACTCACCTTGATTCACGCTCCATCCGTTTGGTGGCAAATGAGCTGCTTGTGCCTACTTTTACCACCATGGCGGCCGCCTCCGCGGCGGTGCAGGCCATTGAGGCTTTGCGCTTAAAGACTCATCTGGAGGTGCATGCGCTGCAGGACTATCATGCCAGTTTGCGCCGGCCTTCGGCTTTGGTGGAGAATGGATAAAGGCGCGCCGCAGCTGAAACGTGCCAATAACTGTCACCAGATACACCGCCCGTAAAAGCCCTGGATAATCTGATCTGAAGTTATCAGCGGAGAATTTAAGGTTTGAGCAGTTGCCACCAAAAGGCGATCAATTGGATCTCGATGATGCCATTCAAGTTCGGCGGATTGAATCCAATGAGCTGGGGTAGTGTCGATAATCTCCAATTCTTTAGCCCTGGCGCATAAGTTGTGGAATTCTATTACCGGCATGCCTAAGTCTAAACGCCCTTTCAATACTTTTATTGTCAACTCCCAAAATGAAGCTGATAGGCAATAAATCTTATTGTCCTCCCTTA
>Ga0209101_1002998_pt1 | contig 10557 bp, 8 predicted proteins | sample ConPoolayeCmetaG_FD_185481 | JGI IMG/M metagenome (GOLD analysis project Ga0209101, IMG submission 185481) | Hot spring microbial mat communities from California, USA to study Microbial Dark Matter (Phase II) - Cone Pool mat layer C metaG... ... | reverse complement strand
CTGGCCGTGGCGACGTCAGTTGTAGGGCAACTGCTCGCAGTTGCCCTACATGTGGCCGGTCGTGCGGCGTCGGGCGTGGTCTGAAGACCGGCCCGAGCCAGCGGATGCAAAAATATGACGGACACCCACGTGGCTGGGGTGTCCGTCACTTTTTTGCGCGAGAAGAGAGCGAGAGCAGGCTATGGCTGGCCGTGGCGACGTCAGTTGTAGGGCAACTGCGAGCAGTTGCCCTACATTGTGGCCGGTCGTGCGGCGTCGGGCGTGGTCTGAAGACCGACCCGAGCCAGCGGATGCAAAAATATGACGGGCACCCACGTGGCTGCCTTTCATTGACCGGACGCATTGCCTGTGGTATACTCTACAAGAACTCGCGTAGATACGGAAGGAGGCTCATACCGAGAGGGGCAAATTATGCTGGATGACAAAACACGCGTCACCCTATTCTGGTTCACTGTTGGTATGGTTGCCGTCGTCGTGGTTATGGGGGTGGTCAACCTGTTTATACGCATTCTGGCCGGCCCCGGGCCCGCAGAGGGTCGCCTGAGCATAAATCCGGGAGAGGTAAGCCTGTGTACCGGCGAAATTCACCGCTTTTCTGTCACGGGGCCCATAGAGCACGGTGCAACGGTCCGCTGGAGGTCAACCGGGGGTAGTGTTGGGAGTGACGGCACTTTCACGGCCGGAAATAAGCCGGGCGATTACGTGATCACGGCCATCAGCAGCAAGCCCCGTCAGGTCGCAGACGCGGTGATACACATCAGGCTGTGTACGCCGACGCCCCTGCCCTCTCCGACGCCGTCATTCACCCCTACTCCATTACCCACGCCGACCAACACACCCACGCCTACGCCTACACCGCTGACCATTGACCCGCAGGGAGATGCGGTGGGGTACGAGAGCGGCCAGCCTGTTAACGGAGCCCCTGCCGGCGGGGACATCCGCACTGCCAACATCCGCGCTGACTTAAGAGTAGACCTGGTGCCCGATGGAGGCGTGCCGGCAGAACTGGCCGGCTGGGTGAATCCCGGCGATGCCCTGCTGTGGCTTTCGCTTTACACACCGCTCCCCGATCCGCCCCTCTACAGTGATTGGCTCTTCGCACTTGATCTGGACGGCAACGTGGCTACGGGCAGGCCTGCCGGCTCGGCCAGGATAAACCCGGATCTCGGGGATGACGCGGTCGTCGGTCTGCTGTACAACCCCGCTGAGGCCGGATTTTCTCCCTACCTGATGGTGTGGAATCCAACGCAGGGGAGCTGGACTGATGGTCCGGAGGTTGTGCGCTTTTATATCAGCGAGTCCCGTACCCTGATAGGACTGGCCCTGCCACTGGAGACGCTGACTCAGACCGTGGCACAGACTACTGGCTCGATCTTCGTGGCCGAGGCAGCCAGAGGAAGAGCAGCGGCACTTTCTGTGCTCGACGGGCAGACGGTGGTGGATTTCTACCCGGACCGGCCATAAGGGGAGCGAGTCCCGATTACGTCGCTTCTGCGCCTGTCAGGGCAGGTACAGCAGAGGGTCTACCGGCCGGCCCTGATAACGCAGCTCGAAATGGAGGTGCGTGCCGGTGGAATAGCCTGTGCTGCCCGCTCCACCCAGCAGTTCACCCTGGCGTACCTTCTGCCCGACTTCGACCAGGATCGCCGTCAGGTGGGCGTAGTAAGAACGCCAGTCATCTCCGTGTTGGACAATCACCAGGTTGCCGTAGCCACCGCCCCACTCGGCGAAGATCACCGTCCCGTCTGCCACCGCCACGATCGGGTCCCACAACTCAGCGGCGATGTCCAGCCCAATGTGGCCGGGGTTGCCCGGGTCGTGAAAGGTCCAGCCGGAGATTCGGCGCTGGGGAGTTGGCCATTGGAACTGCGCCGGTGACCCGGCGACAATGGGGACAGGAAACGGCTCAGTTAACCCCTGGTAAGGAGCTGTCGCGGAGAAGCTGGTTGTGGTAGTGGTAATAGTGTCCGCCAGTGTGAGCAGGAGCGAATACAACCCCGGCACCCCAGCAGCCGGCATAACACGGATGGTGTAAAGGTCGTTGGCTGGGAGCCGGGGCAGGAAGATGTAAGGGGGAAGAAAGACAGAACCTCTTTCCTCGGCCAGCGTAGCACCATCGAAAGTCAACAACTGGACTGCCAGCTCAGCATCCACGCTGGAACCAGAACCAGGATGCAACCACATTTCTACCGTGGCAGACTGCTGGTCATTACCACGGAAGCGCCAGGCATTTATGCTCTGTGCGCTATCCAGTATGCCCTCCACAGGTGATCCCGACTCCAGCCAGCGCGGGCTGATCTGTGTCGGAGTAGGATGTAACGCGTTGGGCGAAAGCAGTGTAGCCACAGGAGCGGCCTGCAGTGAGGCCATCCACCGCATCGCCAGGTCGGCTCCCGCAAAGTAGGCCAGTGTCGCCAGCAATGCTGTGAGCACCACCCATCCCAATAACACAAGGGGGCTTTTTCTGCCCCCTTGATGATCACTCTGTACCACGTTTACGCCTACCGCGGAATGACCCTGCCCTGCATATCGGGTGGGACCGGCATGCCCATCACATCAAGCACCGTCGGCGCAACGTCCATCAATTGCAGACCCTCCATATACCTGCCCCTGTGATTCTGGCGTGGATCCCAAAGGATAAAGACCCCATCCTGGTCGTGATTGGCATCATCCGGGCCAGTGTCGTTTTCAAAAGTGTACACGTCCGGAAGCCCCAGGGAGCCAACCGAGCGCCAGCGCAGGTTACCGAAGTACACCATCAGATCAGGAGCGATATTGCGCACCTCTCGGTACACCTCTTCGGGCTTGAAGACCACCGAACCCATGGGCTTCCCTTCGTTATCGGGCAGCTCCTCGATCATCTTCTTGAGCTGATCGCGCACCTTTTCATACTCATGAGAGGGGACTTTGCCCTGGGGTTCGCGTCCTTCGACGTTCATAAAGATGCGGGCGTAATATCCGCCCTCTCCCCAGGCCACCGTTTTTTCCCAATCCACCTGCACTTTCTCAAAGGGGGTCAGTTGACCTGCCGGCGTTTCCTCTTTTAGCACCAGCAGTCCCTCCCGGCGCAGCCATTCATTAACGGCGAAGCCGCCCTCCATAGCCTTGGCCCCGTGATCGGACACGATCATGACGACGGTTTCGTCGTCCAGCATACCCAGGATTTCGCCCAGCTCCCTGTCCAGGTAACGATAATATGCGGGTATGGCGTCGTGGTAGGGATTGCCCGGCTCATATTTGGGATGGGCTGGATCCCAAAACTTCCACAGACCATGATGGATGCGGTCCAGGCCGATCTCTACAAAGATGAAGAAGTCCCACGGCTTCTCTCGCAGCAGGTATTTGATGACGGCAAAACGCTTTTCGGTCATCTCCTGGATCTGGCGCAGCAGGTATGCCTTGTCATCGGTGCGGAACTCGGACACATCCAGATCGTAAGGTCGGCCGTCCAGCACCCGCTCGATCTCATAGCGGAGTTCATGAGGATAGGTGTACTGCCGCTCGATGCTTGGGGTGAGAAAGGAGCTAATCAGATAGCCCCGCAGCGGTCTGATCGGATAGGTCTGCGGCACACCCACGACGATGGAATCTTTACCCGCCTCGCTCAGGGTATCCCATACCCGCGGGTCCTGGATGGCGTTGGCCGTGGCAATAGTCATCCTGTTGTACGAGTAGTCGGCGCGGTTGCGGAACCCATAGAAGCCCAGGGTCCCAGGGTCCTTGCTAGCCAGCATCGAGGTCCAGGCGGGGACGGTGATGCATGGTATGGAGCTTGCGAGTGGCCCATAGATGCCCTCATCAATCAATCTGCTGAGAGTAGGGAGCTGATCCTTCAGTCCGAGCGGGTCTGCAGTGCCATCCCTGAACAGCACTGCAGGAGGGGCACAATCCAGCCCGGCAATGAATACTTTGCGTTGAGTATTATGTCGGAGCAGTCGAAACATAGATGTCCTTCTCCGCTCCCGCCCGTGTGACTGTACCCTGTTTCGAAGCGTTTTCGGCCTAGCACCTTGCGGCAGCGGCTAGGCGTTTCCTGTAAGCCTTTATGTAGCGCATGGCGTATTCATCGCGCCCCAGCAGCAGGTCGGCAGCCAGAACGGTGGGGCGCACTTTCGCCACATCCACGATCGGGCAATTCACCCCCTGCTGAATGGTCATTGCCAGAAAGGCCAGGTTGATCAATTCCCGTTCGGGGAGACCAAAAGAGACATTGCTCACACCCAGTGTCAGGTTGACCCCCAGTTCCTCCTGTACCATCCGGATGGCGTCGAGGGCAACGCGGCCCGCCTGCGAATCCGCTCCCACTGCCAGGGCCAGGCAATCAATGACGATATCCTGACGGGGAATGCCCACACTTTCAGCCCGCGCGACGATTTTGTGGGCTATCGCCAGCCGTTTCCTGGCTGTTGCAGGAATACCGTCATCGTCCATCGTCAGGCCGATCACGGCTGCCCCATACTCCGCCACCAGGGGCAGCACCCGCTCCAGACGGGCCTCTTCGCCGTTGACGGAGTTGATGAGTGGCTTACCGTGTGGTGCCATCTCTTTGTAGACGGTCAGTGCTGCCCGCAACGCCTCCGGGTTGGCGCTATCTATGCACAAAGGCACATCCACCGTCTCCATCACCAGGCGCACGGCCGCGGGCAGCAATTCCACTTCGTCTACGCCGGTGGCGCCGACGTTGACGTCCAACACGTCTGCGCCGGCTTCCACCTGCGCGACTGCCTCTGTCCGTACCGGCTCCAGATTACCTTCCATCAGAGCGGCGGCCAGGCGTTTCTTGCCGGTAGGGTTGATGCGTTCGCCGATGAGCACCGTGGGCCTCTCCGGCGAGATGATCACAGTTTTGGATTTGCTGCTCAGAATCGTTTCCATATCCACTCAGAAGAGATGAAATGCCGCGATGACCGGCGCAAAGAGTGATGAGACAAGCGACATCACGGTGATAAGCGTGTTAAGCGAGGGCCCCGCCGTGTCCTTAAACGGGTCGCCGACGGTGTCGCCTACCACACCGGCCTTGTGGGCCTCGGACCCCTTGCCCCCAAACATGCCCGATTCGATGTATTTCTTGGCATTGTCCCACAGTCCACCTGCATTGGCCATCAGCAATGCGAAGATGATGCCGGTGAAGATAGAGCCTCCCAGGAAGGCCCCGAGCGCCTCAGGTCCCATTATAAAGCCGACCAGCAACGGCAGGACCACGGCCAGAAATGCCGGCAGTACCAGTGAGGTCAACGCACCCTGGGCAGCCAGTGCCACGCAGGTCTCATAGTCCGGCTCTGAGGTGCCGGCGAGGATGCCGGGATCGCGGTTGAACTGGCGGCGAATCTCATCGATCATGTCGAAGGCATTGCGCGTGACGGAAAGCATGGTCAGTGCGCTGAAGAGGGGGGGCGTCATTGCGCCCAGGAATATACCAGCGATCACCATAGGGTTGCGCAGACTCAGGGCTACCTTCACACCCTCAGCCTCCATTTCTGAAGCGTAAGCGGCGAAGAGGGCCAGTACGGTCAGTGCTGCAGCGCTGATGGCGAAGCCCTTGGTGATGGCTTTGGCTGTGTTGCCGGCGGCATCCAGCACATCGGCGGTATCAATCACCGACTGAGACATGCCGGTCATCTCTGCTATGCCACGGGCATTGTCCACGATCGGGCCATAGGCATCTGCCGAGACGATCATCCCACTGACGGCCAGCATCCCGACGGCGCTGATGCCCACACCATAGACGCCGCTCAGCCCGGACCTTTCCGCCAGATAGTACGAGACGAGCGTGGCGGCCACTATACCGATGATGGAAGGCACGATGCTGATCAGGCCGTAGCTGAAGCCGGTGATGATGTTGATGGCCGAGCCGGAGCCGGAGACGCGTGCCGTCTCAACTACAGGCGGCTTATCATCGCCGGTGAAGTAATCTGAGGTGAAGCCTATAATGACACCGGTTATCAGTCCGGCCAGCGTTGCCCACAGCACGCCCAGGTTATAGCCCCCAAGGAACACTACTGCCACAACCATCACGCCGAAAAGCAGGCAGGTGATGATGGTGCCACTGTTCAGCGCCTTGCCGGGCTTGCCGTCCCTGCCCACGCGCACGAGTTGCAACCCGATGATCGAGGCGAAGATGCCCAACGTGCACAGCACCAGCGGGAAGACGGTGTATTTCACCTGTTCCGCCACGTTGGGCAAAGAGATACCCAACAGCATAACTGCCACCGCGCTGGCCACATAACTGTCGAAGATGTCCGCTCCCATGCCGGCCACATCGCCCACGTTATCACCTACGTTATCGGCAATGACAGCCGGGTTGCGGGGATCGTCCTCAGGGATACCGATTTCCACTTTGCCGACCAGGTCAGCAGCGATGTCGGCTGTTTTGGTGTAGATGCCGCCACCTGCTTTCGCCAGCAGCGCCAGTGTCGAGGCGCCAAAGCTGAACCCCAGCACGATCTCCGGTTGGCGGGTCAGCATATAAATCGTGCTCATCCCCGTTACCGCAATGCCGACCATAGCCAGTCCCATCACTGAGCCGGCCCGGAAGGCCAGGTTGAAAGCGGGGTTTAACCCTTTTTCGGCGGCGGTGGCGCTGCGTACATTCGCGGCAACGGCAATGGTCATCCCCATGTAACCGGCAAGCGCGGAGAACAGTGCACCGGTAATGAAGGCGCCGGCCATCTTAAACCCGTAGAACGGGTCCTGAGCATGGATCCCGAACACGATGGCGATAATCAGGGCAAGCACTGCCGCCACCATGATCAGCGCGGAGTAGAGCTTCCTGAGATAGGAGACCGCCCCTCTGCGTATCCAGGCTGCCACTTTCTGGGCCTCCTTGCTGCCGGCATCCTGCCTGTGTACCCATATATAACTCCATACGGCAAGCCCTACCGACAGCAGGCCGGAAAATAAACCAAGAATAAGCCAGAAATTTTCCATGCACCTCTCCTTCATTGAAGGTATAATCCGCCGCCTGTCCGCCCAGAGGTGTGTGCGGTAGAACTCAGGAGTGTATTGGTCACACCGCCCACAGGTCTGACAGGGGCAGGTTGAACGGCAACAGCTCACATGTTAGCAGAGCGCCACCAGCGATAGTACCTGGCCCTCAACTCCTCCTGGCTGGGCATAGGGAAGAATAATAGCTTTTCCTGATTGCCTAAAAAGATGCCGCTCTTGATCGTGCGGTATGGGAATGTAGCGGGCTGAATGCGGTTGACCATCTTGGTGTGCACGCTTTTTGTTCGCAGGTCAATCAGGCACTGGCGCAGGTGGGGAATATTGGCGTACGGCAGGTCGCCCACGTCGCCCCTTTCAGGATCATCAGCAAGTTCACCCAGCCTTAGCTCCACAAAGCAGACGGCCGGCAGACGGAGTAAGGTGGTGGGATGCTTGACGATCAGCTCGTAGAACTCACGCGGCCCAAGCGTGCTGACCACCAGGGGATGTACCGGGGCGATCTCCTGGTAAAGGTGCAGTTGACCGCTCTCCTCAGGCAACTGCTCGCTGGAATCCAGCCCCAGGGTGCGGCCATCTTGCGTTACCAGGTATAGTTTTTGAATCGCGTCCAGTGAGACGTGTTCAAGCACCCGGTAGACAGAAATATAGATGGAGGCTTTGGGAGTGCCGTCTTCGTGAGGCACGCAGCGCCGGATGCCTTCGTCAATATCGAAGTATTCATGCCTGAAGCTGGGGTCCACTTCAAAGAAGATCGCCTGCCCACGTGATTTCTTCGCACTGCCCACGGCGTAGTAGGCCCCGAATTCCTCAGGGTCAAGCATCGAAGCGATGAGCGCCTCCGGGATCAGGGATAGATACAGATGAATGGTCATAGGGATTTCCTCCTGTCTCGAGTGGGCCGATCACACGGCGCAAGATTATACTACTTTGCCCGGATTTGGCAACCAGTGTGAGAGGGTGGGCCTGCGCCTGCGTTTACAGCCTTACCTCACCCTTCGTCACACGCAGCATACATAGCACGGCCAGCAGGAAGAATGCCGGTGTCGCCAGAAAGATCAGATTGTAGTCCCCACCGCCCCATTTGACGATGTAACCGTTGATGATTGGTCCTGCCACTGCTGCCAGTTGCGAGGCGAGGTAGTACAGGCCGGTGTAGGTGCCCAGGTCGGCATCTGAAGCCGCGATGTCCACCACCATCGGCAGGGAATTGATGTTGACCAGTGCCCAGCCCATGCCCCCGAGAGCCATGATCGGCCAGATCAGGGTGGCGCTGCGCAGGAAGAAGTTGATCAGCAGCAACACACCAAACACGATCAGGCCGGCGATGATCGTGCGTCGCCGGCCCAGCCGGGCTGCAATATAGCCGGAGGGCAGCGCGAAGATCAGAAAAGCCAGCGAAGCCACCCCCATCAGCAGCGGCGCCTTGCCTACAGACATGCCCAGCTCACTCACCCCGTAGGAGGACAGGAATGTCTCGACGGCATTGTATCCGACGAACCAGCAAAAGATCGCCCCCATCAGCAGCGCCAGGCTGAGACGGGCCTCCCGCGAGACCCGCCTGATGCCGCGTAACACGCCCAACCCTTCATCCTCACGCGCGGTGCGCTCCAGTTCTTTTGGCTCGCGTACAAACAGGAGCAGCATCACGACGGCAGCGGCCATCAACACACCACCGAATGCGAAGGGTACCGCCCGCCCCATAGCGTAAAGCGCTCCACTGGCCAGCGTCGCCAGTAGCGTGCCGATCCCGCCCATCAGGTTGATCACGCCGTTGGCCTGCGAGCGCAGCGGGCTGGGCGTCAGATCGGGCATGAGAGCGATGACCGGGGTACGGAAGCCCGCCATGGCCGTCAGGAAGACCCCGATCCCGACCGCGAAAAGCGCCAGCGAAGCCCCCAGCCGGCCGGTCTGCCCGCTGAGTTCGGGCGGAATCATGTGCACTGCTGCAGGGATAAGCATAAACGCTGCGATCGCTATTGGCGCCAGCACGACGATGAAAGGCATGCGGCGGCCCAGGCGCGTCCATATCCGGTCCGACCATACGCCTACCAACGGGAGCAGGAAGAAGGCCACCACGTTATCCAGCGTCATGATAATACCGGTCAGGCCAGGGTCCAACCCGAATCCAACTTCGCCGCGGGCATCGAAGCCAGGATGGCCGGCCTGCAGGTAGATCGGCACATAGGCGTTGTAGAGTGTCCACAGCACGCTGATGCCGAAGAAGCCGAAGCCGATCAGGAACGTCTTTTTGTAGTCGAGTTTCAATGTTCACCTCCCCAAAGGTGGTTTGTGGGTAACTATTCAGCCCGATTGAAATCGGCCTCTTTGGGCGCTCTGCGCCGGGCGTCGGCGCAGGCCGGACATCCCAGGCTTCACGCGCTATGCCTTTGTGGCTGGCCGATTGGACAGTATGCGGTCTTATCTGGGGGCGAATCTGGCGCGGTGATCCGCACCGTATCGCAGCGCCTCGTCCAGGAAGGCCTCGATGTTCTCGAAAGGCGTGCCTGCAACGATCCCGTTGCCTGCAGCGATGCACATGCCGCCATCGGGACGGTCAAAGGTTTCAATCAGGAAACGCACTTCCTCACGCACGCCCTCGGGATCCCTTTCCTGGAGCACGTGCTGTACGTCTATCCCGGCCAGGAATGTCAGGCGGTCACCGAACTCACGGGCCACGGCGACTTCGTCCATCGTACCCTTTTGCACCGGATGGAATACGTTTACCCCTACTTCGACCAGATCGGCCAGCACAGGGGTGTTGTTGCCACACGAATGCAACCACCAGTGGATATGATGTTTCCTGAGAATTGCCCCGATGCGTGCATAATAGGGCTTGATGAACTCACGGAAAGTTTCAGGACGCATAAAGAGGTTGCGCTGATGCCCCAGGTCATCGCTGGTCCAGAACCCATCCGGCCGTAGTTCACGGATCGCCCGCTCAAGGTATCCACAGTACAGATCGCACAGCGCCTGATGCAGCCGATGGACCTGTTCCGGTGCCAGATAATAGTCTGTCAGCAGGTTTTGCATACCCCGAATGCTCCAGGGGCGTTCGAAGAACAGTCTCCACCAGCCAAACATAAGGTACAAGTTCTGGCTGTGTGCCCGTTCTGCCTGCTCCGCAAGGAGGGTTATTTGCGGGTCACTTGCGGGATCGGGCATCTTTTCGATGAATTCATCCAGCTTCTCCCATTCATCTAGGATGCAGGCGGAGTCATGCGCACCCCCTGTTTCGATCTCCCACGATAGTCCCATTGCGCTGAAGTTCAACGGCTCGATCAGCAGAATGACCGCGTCCTCCGGGTAACGCTCGAGCGTGCGCAGGCGTGCGCCGTACTGCTCTTCCAGTCCTTCTCCCCACCACCTGGCAAACACGAGAGGAATACGAGAAGGGTATTTGCGTTCCACCGCTTTGATCACTTCTTCGCGGGGCAGGGGTTGCCACAAGTTAAGATTGTGTTCCGCCACCATTTCTTTCCCCCAAGTCTAAGAGCCTATCCGAAAAACCGTACAAGCGGCATCCCTATGCCGCTTATACCGACGCATAGGGATGCGTCGGTTACGTTTTTCGGATAGGCACTAAGTAGGTAACAAAAAGTTTCTTTAGCATTT
>Ga0209101_1002996_pt1 | contig 10560 bp, 8 predicted proteins | sample ConPoolayeCmetaG_FD_185481 | JGI IMG/M metagenome (GOLD analysis project Ga0209101, IMG submission 185481) | Hot spring microbial mat communities from California, USA to study Microbial Dark Matter (Phase II) - Cone Pool mat layer C metaG... ... | reverse complement strand
GTGCGTGCCAGCAGCGCGGTGGAGTGCATGAACAGCGTGCTACGGATGCACCAGGGTCGGCACCGGACGGTGACTCAACCGATGCTGGACCTCAAACGGCTGTACTGGAACTGTAGGCCGTTCCACAGCGGCAAACGTCAGGGGCGTTGCCCATACGATCTCCTTGGGCTGAAGCTGCCCACCACCGACTGGTGGGAAATGCTACACACGGCCCTCCCAGATTCGACGCAAGAACTGTCAAGTTCAGAAGTTGCGATTTGAGACGATCCCAAAATGGCAAAAGTTGAGCTTAGGAGTGAGAAATTTAGCCCCGGCTGGTGAGCTCGACTTCACGGCACCTCTAAGTTGCGGCTAACCCAGTAAGCCAGCAACCAGCGGGCGCACCTGGAAGCGCCGTCGGCGCCCCCTTCCAGTCTTCGTCGAGGTTTATTTAAACTATACGGGAGAATTGATTTGCATCTGGGACACGGGGACGGGGATTTGGCCCGGTTGCCGTGGCCCGAGGGCCGTACTAGGCGATTTGCTCGCTAATTCCGTGTTGTTACAGTCCAGTAAGGCCTTTCCAACCCAACGTCCGAGCCACTTGAATCCTGCCATGACTCCTCGCGCGGTGATCTTCGACATGGATGGTTTAATGTTCAACACCGAGGATGTCTACTTCGACGTGGGCACCGAACTGATGCGTCGGCGTGGGCGGGAGTACACGCGTCAGTTGAGCGACGCGGTGATGGGCCGTCCCCCGCAAGCCTGCTTCGAGACCATGATCCGCTGGCACAACCTCAACGATCGTTGGGAAGCCATGGCCGAGGAATCGGAGGACTTGTTCATTTCGCTCTTGGATGGCCGTCTTGTTCCCATGCCCGGCCTGATGGAATTGCTCGACGCCTTGGAGGCCGCGGGATTGCCCAAGGCAATCTGCACCAGCAGCAGCCGTCGCGTGTTGACGGCCGTGCTTTCTCGCTTCGATCTGGAGCCGCGGTTCGCTTTCACCCTCACCGCCGAAGACATTACCCACGGAAAACCGCATCCGGAAATCTATCTCAAAGCGGCCGAGCGTCTGGGGCTTCCGCCGGGAGAGATCGTTGTGCTCGAGGACAGCCAGACCGGCTGCCGGGCCGCGGCGGCGGCCGGCACGGTGGTCGTGGCCGTCCCCTGCGAGCACAGCCGCAACCAGGATTTCAGCGTCGCTTCCTTGGTTCTCGACGGCCTCGACGACCGCCGACTGTACGCCCTCTTGGGGCTGTGAGGCCCAGGAATCCAACCGGAAGACGCGGCTACCGGAGGCAGCGGCCGCCGAATTGCTTCTCCTCGTCCAGCGGGATTATTTGCCCACACTTGGCAGCGTGCGGCCCCGCATCACCTGTGTACTCCGCGCGCATTGAGATAACATGTTTTTCGGGCGAAAAGGACTCATTCTCGGCCGCGCGCAAAATAGCGCGAAGATCGCCAACAAGAGGTTGTGCGAAGACGCCCGTTTACGGGCGTTGGCCGCCGCAGGCGGTCTTCGGCCCGGCATTCATGCCGGGTATTCGCAGGGCAACGCCACGGCGCGAGGCCCGTTCACGGGCCTTCTCGCTGGGGCAAAACACGGAGCGCGGGCGTCTCGCCCGCAAAAACAAAAGCGGGCAAGATGCCCGCGCTCCACAGAGGAAGCGGTCTGAACGCCGCCCGCAAATCTGGGAGCGCGGGCGTCCCGCCCGCAACGAGAAATGCGGGCAAGATGCCCGCGCTCCACAGAGGAAGCGGCCTGAACGCCGCCCGCAAATCCCGGAGCGCGGGCGTCTCGCCCGCAAATCACGAAGGCAGCGAGAAGCCCCGTAAACGGGGCTTAAGGTTCGCCCTGGGATCGACACCGCGACCCGGCGTCAAACGCCGGGCCTAACACCCCCTAGGGCGGCGAAGGCCCGTCAACGGGCCTTTATGATCCGCAGGCGTTGAAATGAGACGTTTCTCGAATAAGAAGGACTCATATTCGGCCGCGCGGAGTATAGCAGCGGCGAGGGCGACTCCGTCGTTGGTTATCGGCAATGCCTGGCCACCCATAGGAAGGATCGGCGCGTCCTCTGGAGGACTGTGGGCTTGGCTCCCACCAAAACAAGTTGGCGAATTCGAGCATCAGGAAACCATGACTTCGGGCGGCGCGTTGTCCCCGCCCGGCTCCGGCTTGTCAGGTAGGGTCCCTGTGGCGTAAAGTGAAGAGTCGGTGGGTTTTCATCTTGCGACTCTCTTCACGGGGCCGAAATGGACGCGCGGCGAGCGATCGGCTTCTGGGGCGTGTGCCTGGTTGCGGCGGGCTGGTTGGTTGGCTTGTCGGCGGTGTGCGCGGCGGCCGAATCCAAGACCGGCGAATCCACCGCCCCGCAGGATGACACCCAGCGAATCCAAAGGCTTATCAACCAGCTTGGGGACAAGGAATATGGGGTTCGGCAGCGGGCGCAAGAGGAGTTGGCTCGCTTCGGGTTTACGGCGTTCGAGGCGTTGAGCGAGGCCGCGAACCATTCCGACTTCGAGATTGCCAGCCGGGCAAGGTATCTCTTGCGACTGATTCGCTCGCAATGGGTTGGCGAAAAGGACCCACCGGAAGCCCAAAAGCTCCTCGAAGGTTACGAATTGCTTGGGGTGAACGAGCGTGCATGGCGCATCGGGCGATTGGTGCGATTGCCGCGGTTCGGCGGAATTCCGGTGGTTTGCCGGTTGATCCGATTCGAGAAATCGGAGACGTTGGCCGCCCATGCCGCGCTGGAGATTCTGTATTACGAGCCGTCCGATCGAGAGGCTTGGGCCAAGCTCGCGTCCGCGCTTCGCGAAAACCTGGGCGGCAGTCAACGCCGGCCTGCGCAATGGCTGCTGACCTACGTTGCGCTGCGGGAGAACCCCAGCGACGTCTTGGAAAAGTGGTCCAAGTTGGTCGCCGAGGAGCAGCAGCTTTTGAGGTCGAGCCCTGAACGGAGCGTGCGCGGGGCGGCGGCCATGCTGACGTATCTCTTGGCCGAGGGTTACGCGCGGGCGGGCCAGCAAGACAAGGCGGAGGAAACGGCCGCGCAAGCTCGCCAACTTGGCGGAAGCGTAGAGCCTGGCGTGGTGCGGGCGAGACTTCAAATTGCGATGGCGCTTCGGCGGCGGGGGTTGGACTCCTGGGCCGAGGCCGAATATCGCCAGGTGGCCGAGAAGGGGGCGATTGTCGATCGCGTGGCCGCCTTCGTTTACCTGTCGGAGATGCTCCACGACCGCGGCCAATCCCTCCGCGCGGCCGAAGCCCGACGCGAAGGTTTTCAGTCGCTCCGAAACCTCGCGCCGGCCCTGCGCGAGCAAGTCCATGAGTCGCTGCTGCTGTACGGGATCGACGCCGCCGATGTGGCCGCGAGGATGCACTATTTCGAGGCGTGTCACTGGCAGCAGCAAGGCGATCGAGCCAAACAGCGGCAACTGCTTAACCAAGCGATCCAGGCCAACCCCGCGGAAATCGACACCTTGATCGCGCTGGCAAAGCTGCCTGACCAGACCGAGGCCGAACGCGAAAAGACCCAGCGGCTGATCGACAAAGCCGTCCTGATGCTCCGCCGGGACATCGAGGAAGACCCAGAGGACGCCAATGCCTATAACCAAGCGGCCTGGCTGATGGGCAACACTCAGAAGGACCTTGACGAGGCCCTGCGGCTGGCCAAGAAGGCCAATGAATTGAGTCCAGACAATGGCGCGTATCTGGACACGCTGGCCCACGTCTATTTTGCCAAAGGAGACTTGGAGAACGCAATCCGCTACCAGGAGCGGGCGGTGGAGGTCGAGCCTCATTCGGCGCAGCTTGTCAGAGCATTGAAAGCGTTCCGCGCCGCGGCAGAGGAGAGGGGCAAGGACCGCGCGGCGACGCGGGCCGAGAAGTAGCGGCCGCCGTCCGCGCGCGTCGATCGACGCCTCCGAATCGAAAAAGGGCAACGCCATGAAAACGGTCCACGTCCACGGCATAGATTTGGCCACGCTCGACCAGGGCGTCGGCCCGCCGGTCTTGTTGGTCCATGCCTTTCCGCTCAACCACTCGATGTGGAACGGGCAGATCGCCGCTCTTGCCGCGAACTACCGCGTGATCGCTCCCGATCTCCGCGGCTTTGGACAAAGCGGGATCTCCGAGGGCACGGTGACCATGGAACAATTTGCCGACGATCTCGCCGGGCTGCTCGATGGCCTGGGAGTGACCGAACCGGTGGTCTTCTGCGGCTTGTCGATGGGAGGATACATTGGCTGGCAATTTTATCGCAAGCACGGCCATCGAGTTCGGGCGATGATCCTTTGCGACACGCGAGCGGTGGCCGATACGGCCGAGACTCGGGCCGCACGGATGGACTTGATCAACCGCGTGCTTCGCGAGGGCCCCGAGGCCGTCGCCCAGACCATGATTCCCAAGCTGCTGGCCGCCTCGACCGTGGCTTCCCGTCCCGAAATCGTGGCCAGCGTTCAGCGGATGATCCTGGCGAACGATCCGCGAGGGATTGCCGCGGCGGCTCGGGGGATCGCCGAGCGACCCGACGCCACCGCCTTGCTGCCGGAAATCCGTTGTCCCACGCTTGTCATCGTCGGCAAGTTCGACGCCATTTCGACCCTGGAGGAAATGCGGTGCATCGCGGGAAAGATTCCCGGGGCAAAGCTGGTGACGATCGCGGGCGCGGGCCATCTCACGCCGATCGAGCAGCCCGCCCAGACCACCGCCGCCATCGAGTCGTTTCTCAAAGGCCTTGCCTAGCGCCCCAGCACGCTATGCGAGGGAGATTCCTAATCAATTTGGAACACCGATCGGCTCTTGACGATGGCGTGATCGTCGGGGAACGTGTGGAAGGCGCGGACGGTGAGACTACGGCTTCGGGCCTCCAGATGGATGTAACTCACCGCGCCCATGGCGATTCGGCCGCTGGAGTCGAATCGTTGCAAGAGGCCCTGGTGTTCCCCGTGACGCAAGAGTTCTTCCTGAAGGGTCCAAAAGAGTTCCGGATCGACCGGTTCGAGTTGGAACTCGACACCATAGCTGACGCCGCCGCGGCACTCGACGCGATCGCTCCGCTGGCCCTTCAGTCGGTAGTTCATCAGGCGGCGGCGGACCGGAAGTGGATGGTGCGCGCTGGTGGCCACCTCGGTCAAAAGCATGCCCGCGTGCCGCCACGCGACGACGTGGCCGGTGCGGGTGATGTCTACCTTGGCCTCGTAGTTTTCTCGCTTTACGGAAGTCGAGGAACAGACTTCAAACAACTCGGGATGCAACGCTCGCCCGTAGAGCTGGAAAACCAATTCCGCGATCTTGGGTCGAACCGTAAGCACGAATCCCATCCCTTCCAGAATGAAACGGCCAGTCGTGCAATTTCCTTCGTCGCCTTTGGGGCCATTATAAACGGTTCCCGCCACCGCGACAAAGACCATTTTGTGCCCAGAAAAAAGCCGTTCCCACCCCGCGGCGAATGGCACGCGATATGCACACGTTTGACCTGGCGACGAAGGGATGGCAGCCGGCGCTGGAGTCGGCGCGGGGCGCCTCGCTCAGCCCAGCCACGGGCGCCGTGCCCAAGTTTTGACCGCGCAATGCACTCCGCGGGACGCCCGCCCGGCGGATTACGGCGGGCGCCCCGCGGGATCGGGCATTGCCGTCACGCCTCATGCCGGGGCTTGAAGATCACGGCCGCGAGGGGCGGAAGGACGACCTCGATCGAGGCGGGCAGTCCGTGGCGAGGTTCCTCGAGGGCCTGCACGCCAGGGAAGTTGCCCAGGTTGCTGCCCCCGTAATACGTCGAATCGCTGTTGAATATCTCGTCGTACCAGCAGAGCTTCGGCACGCCGAGGCGGTGCTTCATGCGCGGCACGGGGGTGAAATTGCAGCAGATGACCAGGAAGTCGTTCGGGTCGCGGGCCCGTCGCACGTAGGACAACGTGCTCTCGTCGCAGTTGTGGCAATCGATCCAGAAGAACCCTTGGCCGTCGAAATCGAGCTGGTGCAGCGATTTCTCGCGAACCATGAGGCGGTTCAGATCGGCCACGCACTTTTGCACCCCCTGATGCGTGTCCCACTGCAATAGGTCCCATTGGAGACTGCGGTCGAAATCCCACTCGTTCCACTGTCCGAAATCGCTGCCCATGAACAGCAACTTTTTGCCGGGATGGGTCCACATGTAACTGTACAAGAGGCGGAGGTTGGCGAACTTCTGCCAGAGGTCGCCGGGCATCTGGTCCAACAGCGAGCCTTTGCCGTGAACCACCTCGTCGTGCGATAGTGGCAAGACGAAGTTCTCGTGGAAGGCGTAGATCAGGCTGAAGGTAAGCTCGTCGTGGTGGTATTTGCGATGGATGGGGTCATGGCGCATGTAGCTTCGCGTGTCGTTCATCCAGCCCATGTTCCATTTGAGGCTGAACCCCAGCCCGCCGAGGTAAGTGGGCCGGGAAACGCCCGACCAGGCCGTCGACTCCTCGGCGATGGTCAACACGCCGGGGAATTGCAGGTGGCACTGCTCGTTGAGTTCCTTGAGGAAGGCGATGGCCTTGAGGTTCTCGCGCCCGCCAAACTCGTTGGGAATCCACTCGCCGTCCTTGCGGCTGTAATCGAGGTAGAGCATCGACGCCACGGCATCGACGCGCAACCCGTCGATGTGGTACTTGTCGAGCCAAAACAAGGCGTTGGCCACAAGGAAATTGCGGACCTCGTGCCGCCCGTAGTTGAACACCAGCGTGCCCCAATCGCGGTGCTCGCCCTGCCGCGGATCGGCGTGCTCGTACAGAGCCGTCCCGTCGAATTGCCGCAAGCCGTGCCCATCGCGCGGGAAATGGGCCGGGACCCAGTCGAGGATCACGCCGATGTCGTTCTGATGGCAGAGATCGACGAAATACATGAAGTCGTGGGGGGTTCCGTAGCGGGCGGTGACGGCGTAATAGCCCACCGTCTGGTAGCCCCAACTGGCCGATAGGGGATGCTCGCTGATGGGCAACAACTCGATGTGCGTGTAGCCCATCTCCTTGACGTACTCGACCAACTGATGGGCCAGTTCGCGGTAGCTCAGCCATCGGCTCGGGTCGCCTTCCCGCCGCCGCCAGCTTCCCAAATGGACTTCATAGAAGGAAAGCGGCTGCTCGAGCCAATTCGTATTCCGTCGGCGGATCATCCAAGCGTCGTCGTGCCAGCGATAGCGGTCGAGGTCGACCACCTTCGAGGCGGTGCGAGGCGGGCACTCGGCGGCAAATCCCACGGGGTCGGCCTTCTCGCACACGTGTTCTCCGTGGCGCACGCAGTATTTGTAAAGAGTCCCCTCGCCCAGCCCGGGAATGAACAATTCCCAAAAACCGCTGGGAATGTGTTTGCGCATGGGATGACGGCGCAGATCCCAATTGTTGAAATCACCGATCACGCTGACGCCGTGGGCGTTGGGAGCCCAAACGGCGAAATGGACCCCATCCACCCCGTCAATCGTCCGCGGATGCGCCCCAAGCTTGTCGAACAGGCGCCAGTGACGCCCTTCGTTGAGCAAATGGAGATCGTAATCCGTCAGCAAGTGGGGGAACGAATACGGGTCGTGCATGGTGAATTTCTTTCCACCCTCCTCAGCCACGCGAAGCAAGTATCGCTTCGAGCCGTTGCCCTCCTCGGCCGGGCAAAGGGCCTCGTAAAACCCCGCCGGATGAATCCGCCGCATCGGACGCATGACGCTTCCGTGCCCTGGATCGACCACCCAAGCCTGGCTCGACTGGGGAAGAAAGGCTCGAATCGCCAGCGCCCGGCGGCCCGAATCCTGGACCTCGTGGGGACCTAGCAACTCGAATGGATTTTCGTAGCGCCCTTCGATGAGTTGTCCAATTTTCTCCAACGGGACCGTGGTCCGCACGCTTTCCTCCTTGGTCTACAATTCCTCAAACACGTTGGATCGCCGCAAGTGCCTCATCGCGCGGGGGCCAACGTGCGACGAGGGATCCACCCCGCGATCCAGCTCAACACGTATTGTAATCCACGCCAAACCGAGAACCACCTCGGTTTCGATCGCCGCAGCCTCGGGTTTGAATGTCGCCGGGCGCGGATCAAGGACACGGCAGGCCCCTGTTTTTGGTGATGCGGAGCATCGATCCGGTACGTTCGGCAATCCACGTGATGAAATTGCATGGCTCGATCCACCCGTTGCCACAAGTCGAGGTCCTTAACCGGAACCATCTGTCCGAATCGCTCCCATCGCCATCCGTTGGATCGCCATTCGGCCAGCCCATGACGGATGCCTTCTCTTACGTAAGTGCATGAGGTCATGAGGGTTACATGGGATGGCTCGTCGAGAGCTTCCAGTCCTCGAACCACGCTCAGGAGTTCCAATCGATCGCTGCTGACCAACGGTTCGACGTGTTCAGCAACCAGGCGGGGCGAACCATCCGCTTCGCGCAGCACGAAACGCCAATGACCTTGGTTTGCCTCAGTCCTGCATTCCGAGTAAAGGTAAAGTTTGTTCGTGGATTGTTTCATTCTCGCGGTCCAACGAACGCTTATCGCTTCCAGTGGCGGTAGCGTTGCCTCTCTGCGAAATGCGGCTTCGTTGCGAGGCCTACCGGACGGAGCGGTTTGGCCAATTCAAAAATGGCTGCCTTTATTCATCGGTATTTCTTTCGCAAAATCGCCAGACTACCCATTTGCTTGCAGCCTAATCTGATTCCCCATCGTTCAGGCAATGACAACAGTATCGATGACAAGGAGTCGATATGATGGCCGCCCAACACGAACAACACCAGCGACGTGAAGTTTTTTATCGAGGCCGGGTACAGGGTGTAGGGTTCCGTTACACGACACGCCATTTGGCCGAACAATTCGACGTGCATGGCTATGTCCAGAACCTCCCCGACGGTCGGGTGCTCGTCGTTGCCGAGGGCGACTCGCGAGAAATCGACCGTTTCATGGGGGATATTATGGCCCATTTAGGGCATTACATCGTGGATGTCGAAACGCGAGTCAAGCCAGCCTCGGGGGAATTCCGGGGCTTTGGAATACATTTTTAAAGGGAACTACAACGGCTGGAAACCCCCAGTAATCCTAGAATTCCACTAATGACTAGGCTATATTCCACCTGTACGAGGCACCCCCAAGTTCCCGATTGAGGAGGCGTTCGATCAATTCCCGCAATCAAACCCGCGTGGTCATCTTTCGGAGAACCAATCAAAGCGACTTATCGTAAGGTTTAGTGCTTGCCTGTTTTTTGTTGGGCTGGTGTCGAGCCAGCCGCGCTCTTACACGCCCATTGGGTTGTTGGCCACTCGGAGATCACCTTTCCATGTTTGTTGGCGGAACCGTTCCAACCGTTTTTGGGGCTATGCGGACTTGGGTTACCCCTCTATGGATAGTTGGAGTGGGGGCTCTGGCGGCAGTCGTCGCTCTTTACATCCTGGCTTTTCTAGTTCGCTGGATAGCCCCCAAGGTTGCGGCGATCGCGCATACCACCGCCAAGGAGGGGATGTCCCAGCCACTCTTCTACGTCCTTTTGACCGTAGGCATTTTCGCGCTGATCATTTTTCCCTTTGTCTCTTACAACACGTTCGGCGAAGACGTGAAGATGTTGAAGGCCGAAGGGCTTACTCTGATCAAAGTTTTGGCGATTGTGCTTGCCTTGTGGACGGCCAGCGTCTCGATCGCTGACGAGATCGAGGGGCGGACGGCGCTGACGTTGCTTTCAAAGCCCGTGGGCCGAGTTCAATTGATCGTTGGCAAGTTCCTCGGCATCCTGGTTCCGGTGGCCGTGATCTTTATCATCTTAGGGGTCATTTTTCTCGCCAGTGTCTCGTTCAAGGTGGTCTACGATGCCCGCGAAACGGCCAATCCCGAACCAACGCCAGCAGAGTGTTTCAAGGAAATGGTTCAGGTCGCGCCTGGATTGGGTTTAGCCTTCATGGAGGCAGTGATCCTGGCCTCGGTGAGCGTGGCCATCTCCACGCGTTTGCCGATGCTTCCCAACCTGGTGATTTCCTCGGCGATCTACGTGCTCGGTCACTTGGTGCCGACTTTGGTGGCATCGCTTGGGGGCCAGTTCCCCCTGGTGAGTTTTGTCGGCAGGCTCCTTGCGGCGGTGTTGCCGGGGTTGGAACACTTCAACATGGAGACGGGGATCTCAACTGGCCAGTTGGTTCCGCTGGCCTACTTAGCGGGGGCCGCCGCCTATTGTGCCCTCTACAGTCTCGCCGCGCTGTTGGTGGCCTTGCTCTTGTTCGAGGAACGGGATCTGGCGTAGCGTGCCGAAATCGCCACCCAACTTGCCCCGGTTTGAAATTGGCGCACGGGTAAACATCAAACCGCGAGGTCATGGATGTAGGGCAACGTTTCGCCATCTCGTGATTCGCTCCACGGCTCCCCTGTACTACAAAGCTGTACTTTCTAAAAAAACGGCGACGTTAGATCGCCAGGCTCAGCAGACGGTCCAGCAGGGCGCGGATTTTCGGCGGCAAGTGCCAGCGGCGGGCAAGCGCCGAATATTCCTCGCCGAGAATCTTGCGCCGCAACGCTTTCCGGCGATCCGCGTGCGAAGGACGCCGGTTCGCGTCGTCCCACGGCGACGCCCTCCGGTCGCACAACAC
>Ga0209101_1002995_pt1 | contig 10561 bp, 9 predicted proteins | sample ConPoolayeCmetaG_FD_185481 | JGI IMG/M metagenome (GOLD analysis project Ga0209101, IMG submission 185481) | Hot spring microbial mat communities from California, USA to study Microbial Dark Matter (Phase II) - Cone Pool mat layer C metaG... ... | reverse complement strand
CACATTATACTCCATTGTGATAGAAGAGAGAAGCTCCGTGTGAGCTATCTTTGTGTTTCTTTGCGATTTATTGTATACTCTGCCTGCTGATACCCGGACACCACGAGGTAGCAAAACAGTGATCGAACGACCCATCAAAGCGGTGCTATTCGACATGTACGGGACGCTCCTTTTTGAAGAAGGCGGGCTGGAGTACCGCTACATGGAGGTAGCCCGACGCGCTGGACTGGATGAACGCCTGTTTATCGAGGCGCGCAACCGCAGTATGCACGCCACCTTAACCGGAGAGATTCCAAACGGTGTGGAGCGTGCTAAGGTCATCCTGAAGGACATGGGGCTGACGCCCGCTGAAGAAAAAGCGCGCCTGTTGGCGCAGGCTGAGGAGGACGTGCGTATGCCGGCGGTGCACCTCTACCCGGCTACTCTCCCGACCCTCAGGGCGTTGCGCAGGCGAGGGTATCGTCTGGGGTTGATCTCCGACTGTACCTACCTGTGGAGGCCAGTCTTGCGTTTGATGAGACTTGAGGACAAGTTCGACGCAATTACCCTCTCGTGTGAGGTCGGCATGACCAAACCCGAACCGGCCATGTATTTGAGGACTTGTGAGGCCCTGGGTGTTCGCCCCGCGGACTGTGTATTCGTTGGAGACGGAGGCAGCGACGAGCTCCAGGGGGCGCGCGCGTTGAACATCGTCGCCATACTGGTCGATCAAGAATGGGGTGTATGCCATGGCGGAGAGCAGCCACACTACGACTACATCATTCACAACTTGTGCGAGCTGCTCGACTTACTACCGCCGAAAGCGGCCCAGGACTAACCCCATCGCGGTCTGAGGAGTGGGCGAATTGTGGGATGTGATCGTTGTCGGAGCCGGGCCAGCCGGCGCGTCAACCGCTTACTTCCTGGCGCAGCGAGGCGTATCTGTGCTCTTGTTGGACCGCCAGGCATTTCCACGGGACAAAGTGTGCGGCGACGGAGTCTCGGCGAAGGGATTGGCCGTCCTCGAGCAGATGGGCCTGGCGGAGTGGATAAGCCAGCACGGATTCGTCGAGCCCCACACCCTGTTGATCTCAGGGCCGGATGGCTCATCGGTCGCCATGGACTATACCCATGCGCCGTTTTGCTACGGCCGGGTAATCCCGAGGCGGGTGTTAGACAGCGCGCTGGTCAACCAGGCCGCAGTCGCTGGAGCACACCTGGTCGAAAACTGCCACGTGCGTCTGTGCGAGCGCATTGGCGGCAGGGGAGTACGGGTTTCAGGTATACAGGCAGGTCGGTCATGGTTTTCTGACGCCCGTTTGCTGGTATTGGCCGAGGGGTCCCGGGCTGCGTTGAGTAAGCAATTGGGCTTGACGCGCAGCGACCCAGACCTGGCGGCCATTCGTGGATATTTCGCCGAGGAATCCTGCCCCAACGATAGGCTGGAAATTCACTACGGCAAAGCAATCTCACCCGGCTATGCCTGGATATTTCCGTTGGGGGACGGTACGGCCAATGTCGGATTGGGGACTTTCCTGCAGCAAGTCAGGCGGCGGCTCAACCTGGCCTCGGAATTGGAACGTATTATGGCCGAAAACCCATACTTTCGGCAGCGGTTGACAGCCATCGCCGGGCGGCTCTCTGTGAAAGGATTTACCTTGCGAACTGACTTGACCAAGAGCCGCCTGTATGCCGACCATGTCGTGGTCGTTGGAGAGGCAGCCCACCTGGTCAACCCACTGACCGGAGAAGGGATTGCGCCCGCTCTGGTCAGCGGCCAGGCGGCGGCTGAACACATACACAAGGCACTGGAACGCGGCCATTTCTCGGCGGCAGCATTAGCGTCCTATGGCGATGACATAAGAAGCCGTTATGCTGCCGACCATCGCGCGGCTCTCTGGCTGAGGCGATTGTTGAGTCGCCCTGGTGTGGTGAACCGCATCATCCGCAAGGCGAGAGGCGATAAGGACCTGGCATTGACCTTGGGCCTGGTCATAATTGGAGTGTCTTCTCCGACAACCTTGCTGAAGCCATCTATGGTGTTCCGTTATTTGTTGTGAATCGAGTCTTTTTAATCGCTGAGGGAGAACATGAAGACAAAGAAGGATTTCTTGCTGGTGGGTGTGGGCGGCCAGGGAACCATTCTGGCCAGTGATGTCTTGGTTGATGTCGGCGGGCGAGTCGGCTACGATGCCAAGAAATCGGAAATTCATGGCATGGCCCAGCGCGGCGGGAGCGTGAGCAGCCATGTGCGTTGGGCGGAAAGAGTATACGCGCCGTTCATTGGCGATGGTGAAGCCGATTACTTCCTGGCTTTCGAGAAACTGGAGGCGGTTCGGCAGGTCGGGTCGCTCAAGCCGGGCGGAATCATCATCGTTAACGACTATCGGATACCGCCCGTGTCGGTTAGTTCGGGCGGCGCGACCTACCCCTCCGATGATGAAGTGCGTCGAATATTGCAGCAGGTCAGCCCGGATATCTACTTCGTGCCAGGCACTCAAATCGCCGACGAGCTGGGCAATGCACGAGTAAGCAATGTGGTATTGCTGGGCGCGCTCTCAAAGTTCCTGGATGTCGCCGAGGGTGTCTGGCTCGACGCCCTGGCCAGGCGTGTGCCCGAGAGGTTCATAAGCATCAATCAACGGGCTTTCTTGCGCGGGCGAGAGACTACGTAGGACCGAAGGCCGCAATAGTGTGACCAAACACCCGAAAATCCGCGTGTTACATATTGAAAAAGACTCGTCCGACCGGCTGTTGGTCCGACTGGCTCTTATGGCAGAGTGGGGCGGAGTCACCCTGCTGGAAGCGGACAATGGGCCATCAGGGCTTGCTCTGGCGCGCCGCGACACGCCCGATGTCGTGTTGTTGGACATTGCTCTGCCGGGCATGAGTGGGTACGAAGTCGCCAACCGCCTGAAAAGCGTGCCTGACTTTCGGCACGTGCCGGTCGTGGCGTTGACCGCGCTCAACGGGCCGGGAGACCGGGAACGCGCGCTGGCGGCCGGGTGTGATGGCTATATCCTGAAGCCATTCCATGCCAAACACTTTGCCCTCGAGCTTCAAGAGTACATTGAAGGGAAGCGAGAGACACTCACTCCGGAAGAGGAAAGGCAGGCTCTCCGTGAAATTGCGAATCTCTTTGCAAGCCGCCTGGAAGAAAAGTGCTGCGAGCTGGCTCAGGCCCAGGCATCTTTAGAGGAATCAAGGCAATTGTCCTCCAAATTCATCGCTCTGGCGGCGCATGAACTGCGCACCCCTTTGACAATCGTGCAGGGTTACCTGGGGATTCTGCTGGACGCGGTTCAGGAAGGAAGGCCCTATGATCATGTGGAGTCTCTGGAGGCTGCTGGCGGACTGAAAAGAGGGGTGCAACGACTAAGCGACATTGTGGACAGAATTATTGACGTAGCCAGACTGGAGGCCAACCTTCTGCAATTGAATCTCGCCGAGATTTCAGTTGGTGCAATTGTGCGCACGGCGGTGAATGACCTGCGGTCGGCGATTGAAGCCAGGCGACAGCAGGTCAACGTCGCCCAATTCGATGATCTACCTAAAGTGCGGCTCGACCCTCAACGGATGTACCAGGTCTTTGTAAATATCCTTGAGAATGCCATCAAGTATACGCCGGACGGAGGCCAAATCTCTGTGACCGGTTCGGTCATTCCCGCCCAAGCCATCCCCGGTCATCAAGATTTCGCGCCACAAACGAGCTTTTTCGTAGACGTAGCGGTTCGAGACAGTGGCATAGGAATTGCAGCGGAAGACATTGAGCGCATTTTCCAGGGTTTCTATGAAGTCAAAGACAGTTCGCTCCATAGCACGAGCAAGTATCAATTTCTGGGCGGGGGGATTGGCCTGGGACTGGCGACGGCCAGAGGAATCGTTAAGAAACATGGTGGCTGGCTATGGGCAGAAAGTCCTGGCTGCAACTTAGAAAAGTGCCCCGGCAGTTGTTTCCACATCGCACTGCCTATTCGGAGGGGTGCATCCGAAATTCGCTGAGTCGCCTGAAATTCTGGATGCACCTCATGACGCAGGTCATTTGGCCGCGAGCGGCCGGAAGAGTATAATGAGACCGGTTAGCGAAATCACACGCTCAGGCTCTGCGACCTGGCATAGCTGAAACTATCGAGTTTTGGAAGGAATATGAGACGGACATGCTGACAATCCTGTCGCTCTTAATTGTTTTGAGTATTCTGGTGTTCGTGCACGAGTTGGGCCACTTTGTCGTGGCTAAGCGTTCTGGCATTCGAGTAGAAGAATTTGGCTGGGGCTATCCTCCTCGCTTGCTCAAAGTCTGGGAACATGACGGCACGATCTATAGCATCAATGCCATACCGTTCGGTGGCTTTGTGCGCATGCCGGGTGAGGATGACCCGGCGGTGGCGGATGGGTTTGCTTCTCGACCCAAGTTGACCCGCCTGGCCGTGCTGTTCGCCGGGCCCTTTATGAACTTCGTTCTGGCAGCCGTCTTGTTCGCCTTGTCGTTTATGATTGGGATGCCTTCGCCCGTTGGGGAGCAGGTGATTATCGTCAGCGTCAGCGCCGGGTCTCCGGCGGCCGAAGCAGGCCTTCAGGAAGGGGATATTGTGCTCAAGATGAACGGCGAAGCGGTGGCTGGCCTGTCCGACTTCATCGCGCGAACCGAAGCATCGAAGGGCACCGAAGTCACCCTGACTATCGAGCGGAACAAAGAGGTGTTGACCGTGGCATTGACGCCGCGAGTCAATCCCCCACAGGGGCAGGGGGCGATGGGCGTGGCGATCAATGGGAAACCTCTCGCGTGGGAAGTCAAACACTTGCCGCCGGGCCAGGCTATCCTGAACGGGGTGCAACAGACAGTCGAGGTTGTCCTGCTGACTGTTTCCGCGCCTGTGCTCCTGCTGCGAGGCAGCATCTCGCCTGAGGCCGCGCGGCCGGTCGGGCCGGTAGGTATCGCGCGTATGACTGGCGACGCGGCGGCTCAGGCAGTGCACGAGGGATGGTGGTTTCCCGTGATTCAGCTCACCGCATTCATCAGCGCGGCGTTGGGCATCACCAACCTGCTGCCCATTCCCGCGTTGGATGGCGGGCGAATTCTGTTCATTTTAGTCGAGGCAATACGACGCAAGCGCATTGACCCCAAGAAAGAAGGCTTAATCCACCTGATTGGCATGGCGCTGATTCTGGCTCTCATGTTCCTGGTCACCGTGCAAGACATCATCTCACCTCTGCCATCCATAGAATGGCCCAGCCCATTTTGATCTGGAAAAGGGTTGACACCCCATGAAGTGTGAGAAATGTGAGCAGGTGATAGACGACCCCTCTTTGGCGGTTTGTCCCGAATGTGGTCAAGACCTGAAACAACACCAAACCAAAAGGTGCTATCGCTGCGGTAGAATTGTGAATCGGTGGTGGAAGCTGTGCCCGCAGTGTGGCGCCGAGCTGGACCGTCCCTATTTTGCCTGGTGGATACTGCCTTTGCCCATCCTTGCGGTCGCCTTGCTGGTCCTGTTTTTCGCGCCGCAGTTTAGATTTCTGTCGTTCCAGATATCCATTCCTGTGCTTGACCAATTGCCGGCGGTCGCGATCGTACCGCCTACGTCCACAGCAACCCATACGCCCGTCCCGACATTCACGCCGTCACCTACACCGACGGAGACACCGACGCCCACGCCGACCGACACACCGATACCCACCGACACACCGACCGCCGCGCCGACCGACACACCTACACCGACGGCTGAAGCTACCACGCCGAGGCCCAGGCCGCCTACCGACACTCCGACGGCGACGCCCACGGATACGGTCACACCTACGCCCACGATGGTCTATCGCGCGCCAGTTTTGCTGTCGCCCGAAGACGAGGCGAGAATATCGGGCGAGGGCACGCTGATCGAGCTCCGTTGGGAAGGGCCTTTCGCGCTGGCACCAAACGAATGGTACGGCCTCAGCGTGCGCTACACCAGCGGCGGGCAACCACAGTTCAGCGGTGCACGACTCAAAGAGAACAAATGGGCGGTGCCGCAGGAGCTGGCCGGTAAAGCCGACGAGCCGGACCGCCGGTACGAATGGGATGTAGTCATTGTAAGCGTGACACAGGGGACCGGCGGCATGGAGACCAGCCGCGAAGTCAGTCCCAAGAGCGAAACCTTTACCTTCTATTGGCGTTAAGGCCACTCGCGATGAGTCTATGCTCACCGGTGCATCTGAAATTTATTTAAGGTAGCAGATGGTTACGCCGTTTTCGATAGCCAACGAACGGGGCTGGCCGTCATTCTGAGCGAAGCGAAGAATCTCGTTGTGCATCGTGAAATGAGATGCTTCGCTGCGCTCAGCATGACGCGATTGAGGCTTCTGCCAGCTCGCCTAAAATCCTGGATGCACCCTATGCCGGCGACTGGGTTGACATATCCAACGTTCAATGCTACAATAGAGTTCCGAACACCAGAAGACAAAATTCCCGAAGCGCAGAGGTCACCACAATGCTAAACAAGACGGCCGAGAGGCGAATACAGACATTGTCGGTATCTGAGGCTGTTGTCCAGCAGCTCCTGGAAGACATTTCAACCGGCGCCTTCCGCCCGGGCGACCGACTGCCCCCACAACGCGAACTGGCCCGGCAACTGGGCGTCAGCAACTCCAGCATCCGCGAAGGGCTGCAATCTCTTCAGGCGATGGGGGTAATTGAGACTCGTCACGGGGTGGGGACATTTGTGGTCGGCGACGCCAGGCTCATTCCCATACTCAAGAACCTGACCCAAGAACCATCTCCGGAGCAGTATGCGCACGTGCTGGAGATCCGTTGTCTGATTGAGCCCCGCCTGGCCTGGTTGGCTGCCCTGAGGATCACAGATGAACAGCTCGATGAGATGTCCAGAGCGCTGTCCGAGATGGCCAAAGGCTTGGAGCAGGAGAATGCCAAACTCTATTTTGAAAACGACATGCGTTTTCACACGCTGTTGTTTGCTGCGACTGGCAACAGCTTGTTTTGGGCGCTGCTACAACCTCTGAGCCCCGCGTTTCTTGCATTCTTTGAGGCTATACCCTATTCCAGCGCTGGTTTGATCCGTCACCATGCCCTACTTGATGCGCTGCGTCAACATGATTCCAGCCTGGCCGCCAGCACGACGACTGCTATCCTGGCGCACAGTTTGCTGATAAGCCGCGACAGCAATTTGATTTCAACAGAGACATACGAGCATCTGTCCCGGCTTCTCACCTGTTGAACCTGAGCAGGGAAGCCAACACCATGAACGATTGCCCGCGTATCCTTGTGGTAGATGACGACCCGGCCAAACTGAAGGGCCTCATCTGCACCCTGGTAGCGTCCGGCTTTGATGTCATTACAGCTCGCACTGGCGATGAAGCTTTCCGATTAACCCAAGAGGTTCACCCTGCCATCGTCCTGTTGGATGGCGGCTCACCAGACATAGACAGGTCAGCGTTCTATCAGCAGCTCAAAGCCGCTCCTGAAACAGCGAATGCGTCGGTGGTATTTACATTGGCGGTCAAAGCATCAGGGGGCGAACAGGCTTCAGAGCTGGGCGATGATGCGGATGGGTACATTGCCTGGCCGGTCAGTCCTCAAGCATTGCTGGCGCAGGTAAAAACTTTGTTGCGATTGAAGCGCGCTGAGGCCGCGTTGCGTGAGAGCCGTGAAGCAGCCGACGCCTTGCTAAAAACCGAAAGGGCCCTGCGCACGTCTCAGATGTTTCTGCAATCGGTGCTCGATTCGCTGTCTGCCAACATCGCCATCCTGGACGAGACAGGCACAATCGTGGCCGTCAACGCTTCCTGGCGGCGCTTCGCCGACGAGAACGGCATGACCTGGCCGGACTATGGGTTGGGTCGGAACTATCTCCACGTGCTCGAGTCGGCGCGTGGACGCGAGTCGAAAGGCGCGCGGGAAATGGCCAGAGCCATCCGCCAGATTATCGAGGGAACGCGCGAGTCAATCACCGTTGAGTATCCCTGCCACAGCCCCACCGAGAAACGCTGGTTTACCATGACCACCACCCATTTTCAAGGCGATGGCGGTGTGCGTGTCGTCTTGGCCCACCAGAACATCACCCAACAGAAAATGGTCGAACGCCGGTTGAAGAGGGCAACCAGACAGGCCGAACGGGCAAGGCGCCAGGAGGAGGAGAAGAGGCGGGAAGCGGACAGGCGTCGTCAAATTGCAGAGAGCCTGGGCGAAGTGCTCAACGCGCTCAATTCCAACCGCCCGGTGAATGACGTGCTCAGCCTCATAGCCGACCAGGCGCGCCGCTTGTTCGATTGCCAGGCGGTATCGGTTTATCAATTGATCAGCAAAAAGCCGACACAGAATGGCGGAGAGGATGAAGTCCCCCTCCTTGAGTTGGCGGCAGGGGCGGAGACAATTGTTGACCGGACGTTTTTGCGCGATTTGCTCGCCTCCCGCCAGCCCATGTTCACGTACTCAGCCGTACAAGCGGTTGAAAACAGCCCGCCGGGCAGTGGCGCAGAGCCACAAAGCATGATCGGCGACGGGTTCACATGCAGTTGTAACTCTACGCTGGGTGTGCCCATCGTCTCGAACGACGAGCCGATAGGAGCACTCTTGCTCTATTTTGCGCACGAGCGGCGGTTCAACCAGGAAGACCTGGAGTTGGCTGCCGTGTTCGGCAATCAAGTGGCGCTGGTTGTCGAGAATGCCCGGCTTAGGGAGGAAGCCAGGGAGTCGGCGCGCGTCTCCGAACGGGCCAGGCTGGCGCGCGAACTCCACGATTCGGTCACTCAGTCACTGTACAGCCTCACCCTGTTGGCCGAAGGCCAACGTCGCCTAGCTCAACTTGGTCGCCTGGACGATGCTGTGCAGGCTCTTGGGGAGTTGGGAGAAATTGCGCAGCAGGCCCTCAAAGAAATGCGCCTGCTCGTGTATGAACTGCGGCCTCCGGCCCTGGCCAGCCAGGGTCTGTTAGGTGCATTGCAGCACAGGTTGAACACGGTCGAAAGACGCGCCGGCGTCGAGGCCCGATTGGAAGCCAGCCCAGACATCCACTTATCACGCCAGATGGAGGAAGAACTGTATTGGATTTCCCAGGAAGCTTTGAACAATGTTGTAAAACATTCCGGGGCTAAATCGGTAGTTATCCGCTTGAGACAGCAAGAAGGAGAGGTCGAGATGACAATCAGCGACGATGGCCGAGGGTTTGACGCCGACAGCGTGACTGGACAGGCCGGTATGGGACTGCAAATCATGCAGGAGCGGGCCGCGAAACTGGCCGGGGCATTAAGTATTCATTCGCAGGCAGGGAGAGGAACGACGGTTCAAGTTACCGTTTCGGCGCGCTGAACTCAGGCCACCTGTTGGACTACGGGTAAGGAGGCAAGGCTGAAATGAACAGACCACAAAAGATTCGCATTCTCATTGTAGATGATCATCCAGTGGTGCGGAGAGGGCTCATGACACTGCTGGCCACTGAGCCAGGCTTTGAGATAGTCGGAGAGGCAAGCAACGGAGTAGAAGCTGTGGAGAAAGCTCGCACCGCCAGACCGGATGTCATCTTGTTAGACCTCATCATGCCCAAACAAGGCGGCGTAGAAACCATTCACCAGATTAAGCAGCTTCACCTTGACTGCCGCATCTTGGTGATTACCTCTTTTGCTGAGGATGACTTGATTTTCCCGGCCATCAAAGCCGGCGCACTCGGCTACCTGCTTAAGGACTCCTCGCCCGACGAACTCCTACAAGCCATCCGAAATGTGTATGAGGGCAAACCCTCGCTCCACCCCACCATCGCCCTCAAGCTGATGAGTGAGATGGGCCAGGAGTCCAAACTGCCGTCTACCGAGGAACCGCTGACCGAACGCGAGTTGGAAGTGCTCAAGCTCATCGCTCAGGGTTTGACCAATCAGGAAATTGCTGAGAAGCTGGTGATCAGCGAACGAACAGTGGGCAACCACGTAGGGAGCATCTTGGAGAAGCTGCATTTGGCCAATAGAACCCAAGCCGCGCTTTATGCGCTGAAGGAAGGCATTGTCAGTCTCACGCCTAAGCGTCCAGAGCCGTAAGTATTTCTACATACCTGATACGTACTTTTCCATACAGCCACCCTGAAGAAGACTGCTCACAAAGCAGTCTTCTTTTTCGATGAAAAAGGCTTACACCCAACACGTGTTTTTCCCGATGCGAAACTCCCATTTCTCCGCTACAATGTAATCAAGTTAAGTGATCGAGGTGATAACCGATGGAAGCCAAGCTAAATATCGCCCCAAATCAATCAGAAAAATGCTCGGTTTTGGTGATAGCCGGACATAAAGATTTGAGGTCTGGCCTGGCGACTCTGTTAAGGTCACTTCCCCAAATTGGTCACATCTATTTTTCTGACACTGACCATGAGGCTGAAGCTATTATCGAGGCTTATCCTATTCGCCTCGCAATCTTGGACCAGGAACATCTGGGCAACAATCTGCCTCGGTTATCTGCGAAACTAAAGAGTAAAAGGGTAAGTGTCATCACTCTGGGTGACTGGGATGGTGGTAACGAAAAGGATTCAGAGTCTGGTAACTATGTAATGAAAGGGGTGCGGCCGGAAAAATTGATGCTGGAAATTCAAAAGAAATGCCGAGAGTTGTA
>Ga0209101_1002994_pt1 | contig 10561 bp, 8 predicted proteins | sample ConPoolayeCmetaG_FD_185481 | JGI IMG/M metagenome (GOLD analysis project Ga0209101, IMG submission 185481) | Hot spring microbial mat communities from California, USA to study Microbial Dark Matter (Phase II) - Cone Pool mat layer C metaG... ... | reverse complement strand
GGGGAAAGAAGATAACTTTTTAAACTGCCCAGATATGCCTAATCTGGGTAATGGACAACAAGACATCTGCCCAGTTTGCAGAATAAGAACCAAGCCGGAGAAAAATGAAAGATGCGATATTTGTTATAAGAGAAGCAGAGGAAGATTGAGCAAGTGGTTTAACAATAGAGTGAATACAATCTGGATTGATGAAATTGCAGATGTAAATAACCGTATTGCCCTTCTTACTTTGAATTTTAACCTCGATAAATGGCTTGATGGAACGATGATTGGAACAATTTATTCGCAGAGTTTTGAGGATTGGTATAATGGGTCAAGGTTAAAAGAAGCGGGAATTGATTGGTCAATACAACAACCATGTAAGGATAGTGTTTACTCGCTATTAGAACAGGTTATTAAACACCAGAATTCTGACAAGAAAAAAGCAGCAGGAATTTTAAATACCTTCTTCCAGGATATTAAGATATATGAAACAAACTTTAAGATGCACATCGAAAACATCAAAGAAAGAATAAATGTTGAAAATCTAACAACAGAAACCCAAAAAAAGCTTGCAACTTTTCTTTTCACCCAGAACCCATCTCCTGCTCGATTGTATAGAATATGGCGAGAAACAGAGGAATTTTTTGAGTTGGTTGTAGATACGATAAAAGAGAGGTTATATTCACACAAATGGAAAAGATGTAGTTTCAAGATTAATCCACAAGGTCTTGAGTTAAAGAATGGAAACAAGCTGAATGAAAATACACCTTATATAATCAAGATAAAAGAATTAGAGCCTGAAAACATTCTCGTTGTTCATACTTCTAATGAGGAGTTCTATACAATTGAATCTCTTGAGAAGTTTAAATTCAAAGAAAAATCAGGAATAGATGCGGTTAAAGAAGCCTTAAACGCCAACGGGTTTGACTGGTTTGCAGAAGAGGAAGACCAATATAAAAATCTATTGCAAAATCCACCCATTAAAACAGCCGAAATAAATCCTGAAGAAGAATATTTCCCTATTATCGAGATAACAAAGTCCCCCTTACAGTTGCGATTAATTGTGCCGGCATCTGATTCATTAAAAATTCTTGAACTCGTAATAAAACTTTACAACGAAAGATTTAGAAAAGTTATTGGAAAGTTGCCACTAAATATCGGCTTGCTTGTTGCTAAAAGAAAGTTCCCGCTTTACATTTTACTTGACGGAAGTGGCAGGATGCTGCAAAGCGAAGGGTTCAAAGAGCCGATAAAGATGGATGCATGGTGGAATTTAGACGGAATAAGAAAAGACGAATATTACGGTTTTTATCCCGTAAAATCATTGAAGGGGGACGAAAAATATACCCTGGATGACCTTTGCTCGTTATCTAATGGTAAAAGTTATGCTTTGCATCCTGGCTTTTTTGATTTTGATTTTCTGTTAGCGAGTATGGATAGATATCATATTACTTATAAAGGGCGGAAAAGGGCAGGAGAAGAGTACACATATTATTCAGCAAGACCATTTTATATGTACCAAATTTCCCAGATTATCGAATTGTGGGAAATTCTTAAAAACAATCTCTCAAGTTCCCAAATAAATTACATAGAAGAAACTTTAATTGAAAAGTTGAGGGAGTGGAGAAATGTAAATGATTCAAACAAAGAATGTGTACTCTCAAAATTTGTGGCAGCAACTTTAAAGAATGCTTTTGGGGAAAAATGGGAAAAATTAAGAAAGGAAACTCAGGACCTAATTATGAATTCTGCCCTTAATGGGCTTTTGCTGGATACAGTCGTGCTTTTTAAACACACGATAAAGGAAAAGGAGGTTATCCAATGCCAGGAATCGATATATACCAAGAATCGCTAAAAAAATATTTTGGAAAAGCCCTTGATCCAATCCATATTGGAGCAGGTGGCTACCGGCTGGGACGTGTTGATAGCGTTATAGTGAGAGAACCGGCAACAGATGTGCCAAAGATACCTGGCACATCGATTGCTGGAGTAATAAGGGCTTTTGCGGAGATTGTGAAAGAAGAGGATAATAAAAAAACAGATAACGAAAAGAAATTTAAGGACATGAAAATTGAAGATATATTTGGAACAGAAAACAAAAAAGGATGTCTTCGTTTCTTTGATGGGCAAATAATCTTCTTTCCAGTTTCTTCAAATCAAGGGAAGGTCTGGGTAACAACAAAGGAATTGCTTGAGTATTGGCTGGATGATGTAAAGGATGCGAACGGGGGAAAAGTAAAGATTCCTGATAATATAGAAGATAAGGTGTATGGAATAAAGGATATTTCCTCTAACACTCTTAATTTAGGTTGGTTGTTGCTTGAGATAGATAATATAACTAATGGAAAAGAAGTTGTGCTTCCATCAGACCTGAGGGAGTTCCTGAAAAGGATTGTAATAGTTCCTGATAAACTCTTCTCTCATATTGTGAACGATAACTTAGAAGTGAGAACATCGGTAAGGATTGACCCTAAAACAGGGACAGCAGCAGAGGGTGCATTATTTACCTACGAAGCAATACCGCGAGGAACCATATTTGGTTTTGAAGTAGTTATAGATAATCGCAGATGTAGCAATGAGGATAGCACGGATAATAAAACAAAGATTGAGGAGTTGATTAAAGCCACATTTCCATATTTGAAACTTCTTGGGATTGGTGGCTTGGGAACAAGAGGATTCGGGAGGATTGAATTTTTTGAGTAAGGGCAGTAATGAAAACAGAACAAGTCAAAAAGGAGATGGAGGTGTAGCAAATGATCAACCTTGATTATATATGTATAAACTGTGCACAAAGTATCATAAATTCCAAGAACAAAGAAGTTAAGGAATTAGAAAATAACTTAAGAAAATCCCTTGGCATCTTGCAGGAAGACGGTGTATATGCGATGTTTCTCTGGCTTGAAGATAAAGACAAAAATATAAGAGGTGCGATAATTAACTTACTTCTTAATGAAAGTAATATCAAAAAATTTCTTTTGCCGGATTCTTCTAACTTTCCTAATAACGACTTTATTCAGTTCTGCGAAAAATTGCGTGAGGTTGCTAAAGACATCGATAAACTCCTTTTCCTAAAAAAACTTCTTGAAAGAACTTTGACCTATGCTTTATACCATGCAAGGGTTGGTGAATAAAATGTGGAATAAGGTCAATATAGTCTTTAAAGTAAAAACTCCAATTCACATTGGCTATTTGCCTTTCAGAGGTTCTTTAGTCTCACCGACTCGATACTATATTCCAGGACGCAACCTGTGGGGCGCAGTAACAAAAAGAATAACAGAATTCGTTCTCAAGAACCCTGATATAGAAGATTATAAAGAGATTGGTAAGCAAGTAATGGAAAATTTCAGATTTTCTTATTTCTATCTCTATGATGACAAAAATATTTATTTCCCCAATTATACTGATGAAGGATTAAAATATGGTGATGTCGATGGAGACAAAAACAAAATACCCCTGTCAGAATTCGAATATAGATTTATAGGAAGCCGAATTTCGACAGCAATTGATCCTAATTCGTTAACTGCAAAAGATGAAAGTTTACATGAAATTGAATTTATTAACAATAAGTTCAAAGATGAAAAAGGCGAAGTAAAGAATCTTAAAATAGTAGGTTGTCTGTGGTTCAAAGATGGAACAAAGATCAAAAATGAGGAAATAACAAAAAAAGATAAGGGAATAATGATTGGCGAATTTAATGTACTTGAAGAATTGATAATAGGGGGAGAATCAAAATACGGGTTTGGTCGTGTTGTATTAGACTCTGTCGATAAAGTAAAATTCCCCCTGGAATTAGAAGAAAAAAATCAAAAGACAATAATTAATATGAATATGAAAAACCCACTGTTTGCTCATCTTAGTTATGACAAAAATAAAAATATAAATATAAAATTCAGAGGGGATATAGAATTATTTACCGGAAGAGGTTATTTTGACCCTTGTAATAATAAAATGTCCTCCTCAGAGCCTGGCAAAGTGTTATCGCAATCTAAATATTATTTTGTACCAGGTACCCATATAGAGCTTTCAAATTCTACAATTTCTGTAATTATAAAATGGGACGGCACGATGGAGTTGAACTCAAATGAACCCGACCGAGCTTTTACATCCGGAGCAAAGACGGCCAAGTAAAGCGTATTTAGTAAACGAACTTCGCAAGGCAGTATATGCGTGGCGAGGGCAGGGTTATTTAGGCGCAACTCCTACAACAAAAAGACTTTTGCAATATTGGTTTTATGAAGACCATTTATTAGAGAATGAACCTTTTCAGTTTTGGTTCTGTCAGAGAGAAGCGATTGAAACCCTGATTTATGTTTATGAGGTAATGAAGAAGCGAAACTTCATAGATATGGCAAGGGATTTCGGTGCAGGTCCCATCCAAGGCTATGACCCATCTTACGACCAGTATCCGCTCTATGCCTTCAAGATGGCAACAGGCTCAGGTAAGACTTATGTGATGGCGTTAAGCATAGTCTGGCAGTATTTTAATCGTAAGAAAGAGAACAAAGATGATTATACCTCAAAATATCTGCTCATAGCAGGCGAAAAAAATGTGATTTATGATAGGCTCACGAGAGATTTCAAAGATGGCAGGATATTCCGAGAATTACCACTTATCCCTCCTGAGTGGCAGGAAGAATTTGACCTGAAGGTTATTCTTAAAGAAGACCCGATTCATATTATTCCAGAAAGTGTTTTGTTTTTAACTAACATTCAGCAATTAGAAGAAAGAAAAAGTGGAAAGGAAGAGGTTGAAGAGTATATAGATGATGTTTTAGTGCTTGAAGAAGTAAAGAGGTACGACATCTATCAAGAAAACAGGATAAAAGAGGTCCTTACATCCTGCCCCAACATAATGATTTTGAAAGATGAAGCTCACCATATATACAGTTTTGAAAAGGCATGGAAGAAGATACTTTTGGAACTTAACAAGAATTTGGCGTCTCAATATGGCAAAGGCATCAATATGGAACTTGACTTTACCGCCACGCCCAAAACTGAAACAGGAGCGTTATTTCCTTGGATTATTGTTGACTTTACATTGAAAGAAGCAATTGAAATGAATATGGTAAAGTTGCCATTAAAAGGGGTGGTAAAAGGTGCCGAGGAAATTGCCTCTAAAAAAGCGGTTGAGAGATACAGAGCATGGATTGATGCAGGGATAAGAAGATGGCGGGAATACAAAGATAAACTGGCGCCTTTATCTAAGAAGCCTATACTATTCTTTCAGTGCCCTGATAACGAAGAAGCAGATGAGATTTTTGGTTATGTTAGTTCTTTGCCTGACCTTAAAGGTAAGGTATTGTTGATACATACGGATAGCACTGGTGAGGTAAAAAAGGCGGATTTACCTAAAGCAAGAGAGTTCGCAAAGACTATTGATGACATGGTACCGGAGAAAAATCCCTACGAAGCAATAGTAAGCACACTGATGCTAAACGAGGGCTGGGATGTCAGAAATGTGAATGTGATTGTGGGGCTTCGGCCCTATACATCAAAACGAAAGGTGCTTCCCGAACAAGTTATAGGTAGAGGTTTAAGAAAGATGTTCCCCGAAGAAGACGCAAATATTGATAAATCCATAAATGTCCTTGAAGTGATTGGTCCACCAGGCTTGATAGATATTCTTGAGGATTTAGAGGCCCAAGAGGGTATTAAGTTTGCGGAATTTGACACGGAGAAATCGCTTAATTTAACTACCATATTTGTAGATGAAAATAAACTGGATAAGGACATTGAAATCCCGATTCTCTCCCCGAGGATTTTTATAAGAGAATTTCAGTTGGATGAAGTTGAAATTGATAAATTGCCATCTCTCGCAATACCGTTAGAAAACAAAATCCTGGAAATGGAGTATGTAGCGGTAGATATGCTAAGAGGAGTGGAAGTTATTAAAAGAAAGTGGGACTTACCCGTACCCCAAGACTCAAAAAGTGTCATTGCCTATTATACTGACCAGATACTTAAACAGTTAAAAATCGGAGGGGCATTTGCTAATTTTTATCCTCTGGTAAAAAAATATGTCACAGAAAAACTATTCGACGGAGAAGTTGAGCTTGATGACCCAAGAGTTCTTTATAAGCTAAGTTGCCCAGAGGTTCAGGAGCAGTTAATAAAATTGTTCGTAGGGGCATTCCAAGATATGACTTTCATTGAAAGAGAACCTGAAAAAGGGGATTTTATCAAACTCTCAGACACAAGACCTTTTGTCTGGTCAAAAATGGTTTATCCTGCAAATAGATGTATCTTCAACTATGTTCCTTGTGATAATGATTTTGAAGTGGATTTTACCAAGTTCTTAGACAGAGCCGAAGATGTAATAGCTTTCAGTAAAATAGTTCCCAAAATTGGTTTCTTTGTGGAATATAGAGATTCCGATGGAAACATCAGGCTATACTACCCAGATTTCGTCATATTATCAGATAAGAACGAACGTTTTATAGTTGAAACAAAAGGCAGGGAAGATATTGATGTTGAACATAAAGACAAACGAGTAAAATTATGGTGCGAAGACGCTACCAAATTGACTAAAGATAAATGGTCATTCAAGCGGATAGACCAAGAAGATTTTGAGAAATATAAATTTAGAAGCATTCAAGAGTTAATTTCAACTTTGAAATCGGGGGTGATAAAATGAAGATAAAGATAACAAACGAAGCAGCCCTTATAGAAATCTGCAAAACGATTTCTTGGATGGATCGTATGAGTCAGAATGCAGAATGTAACTATAACGATGGGAACCTCTTTAGAGAGGGTTTGGAGCTGACGAATTGCGAAAAAATCCTTACACATTGGATTTGTTATATTACAAATAGACAAATGCCATTCGAGATTGTTTGGGATAAAGGGGTACGTGTTTTTTCTGAATTAGTATCCGAATATTCAAGAAGAAACAAATTAACACCTGAAAACATACTTAAGAAATATTATGAAAGCTATAAAAATAAGAATAAAAAAGAACGATTTAGATTTAAATCCACTGGTGGCGTTACTTTTGCATCCAGATATATCACCCAAGACTATAAAAACATCTTACAAACATTAGAAGTTCTAAACCATGAAAAATACAAACGAAATATCATCGCTTACATTGTTGATATTATACGAAGATTCAAAGATAAAGAAGATCTCTTGTTGCGGGTGGCGTGTGGATTACATTTGCTGACTTACCAACTTATGTTACCTTTGATTTTGTGCCAAGAATGTGTGACAAAAAATTATGTAATGTCTGTCCTTTTGGTAATGGTATTGAAAAAACCTGTATTCCGACAAAAAATAAATATTGCCCGGTCTTATTATTTAGTTGTGGTTATATTGTTAAATGTAGTGAGAACGATTGTATATTGAAAAAAGATAGTAGTAAAGGAATATGTAGAGGTGTAAAATGAGCATAACACCTCTCGCCCCCGACTCTGCGGAAACCTTCGGTTTCGTTGCCTTCGGCAAGTTCGTTTATCAGCATGCCTTTATACGCAATGCCATACCTGATAAAAAATATTTGGAGTTGCTTGACAAAAAGAAAAAAACCTTATAATATTATCCGGAAAGTAAGGTATGGAGTTTTATAAAAACAAAGAGAGAGTAAAACAAAAAGAAAGTGGTAGAACTCACAATCGCTGTTAAAGGGATGAGCTGCTCTGGTTGTGGATTCAAGGTAGAAAAACGCAGTAAAGAAACTTGTTAAAATTAAAGGAGGTTTAAAAATATGAAAAAAATTTGGATTGGAATCGGTGTTGTGGTAGTCGTGGCTTTAGCCATTGTGCTCGTTGTAACCCAGACAAAGAAAGAACCGAGGGAGATAAAAATTGGGGCTATAATTCCTCTTACTGGAAATTTTGCTGCCTATGGAGAACCCGTACGTGATGGAATGTTACTTGCTGTAGAAGAAATCAACAATGCCAGGGGGATTAAAGGAAGAAAGGTTAAGCTTATCATTGAAGACGATGCCGGCGACCCCAAAAATTCTGTGAATGCTTTTTCTAAACTTGCTAAAACAGATAAAGTGCCATTAATTCTTGGACCTCTTTCATCGGGAAGTAGTATGGCTACAGCTCCAATTGCTGAGAAGATGAAAGTGGTTCAAATTTCAACTCTAGCAGGGATTCCAGATTTAAGTCACGCCGGAGATTTTGTCTTTCGAGTATATCCATCAAGTGAATTAGGAGCGCGCTTTGTTGCGGAAGAAGCAATAAGTCGTTTTAAACCTGAAAAGGTGGCAATTTTGTATGCAAATAATCCATTCGGACAAACTTCAAGAAGAATCTACGAGGAGACAGCGAAAAAATTAGGAATAAAAATTGTTGCAGTAGAAGGTTTTTCAGATGGAGATCAGGATTTTCGAACCCAATTAACGAAGATTAAAAAGGCAAACCCAGATCTCATTCTCTGCAGTACATATTGGGTTGAAGGAGCCAGAATTCTTGTTCAGATGGTAGAATTAGGACTTAATGTTCCGATATTAGGGGAAGACGGGTGGCGAGGCCCAATTGCTGAGATTGTTAAGGAGAAAGGGTTAAAACTTCTTTATTTTGCTGATATTGCCTTCGGGCCAGAGATTAAAGATAATGATGCAATGCAAAAATTCGTTAAAAATTTTGAAATTAAATATGGGAAAAAAGCTACTACTCATGCAGCTGCAGGATATGATGCGGTTTATATAGCTAAAAAGGCTATAGAGATGGGTGGATATAAATCTGAAGGGATTAAGGAAGCTCTTTATAAGGTAGATTATCTTGGTGCTCTAGGAAATATTAAGTTTAATGCAGACGGAGATAATATTGGAGTGAAGTTTGCACTTTTTCAACTTAACTTAAATAATGAAGCAGTTTTGGTGAAATAAAATAATGAAAGGAGGAAGATCTATGATGAAAAAAATAAAGAAACTTGAGGGAAGAGCCAAGAATTTTGACTTTACTAAGACCCAAGATAAGTCCCCAAAGCCTTCCCGATCTCTTAATAGTATTAATGAAATGCCGGTAGATCTGCTTGATCAGGAATTAAACCGCTGGATTAAAGTAATTAAACCTCCCCGGTCTTCGCTTACTTATGAAAGATACGAATAATAAGACTTGCAAGAAGTCCGGTAGTGTAATTTAATTTTTCAATCCAATATAATGCATAGAAGTTACAGATAAAGAGGAGGGTTTGGATATAACGAAAAACCAGAGGGGAAAGGGTAACTCTATGAAAAAAAAAGTTGTTTATCTTGTTCTTACAGATGCAGTTGGAAGTTCTGAATTAGATAACAGGACCTTAAACCCAGTAGACTGGAGAAAAAAAAGTTTTAAAAATCAATTGCTGTTTCTCCTTAAATATAAGAAATCGCTTGCCTTAAAATCCGTAGGAGATTCTCTGTTTGTAATTTACAAAACGGATGGGAATAACTCTGAAGAAGATATAACCGTTAAGAAAATTTTAAACTGTGTTTTGGAAGCATTTAAAAATAATACTCGGATTCCAATAAGATGTGCTATCCACCGAATTACAGGCCATAAGCAAGGAGGTGAGATCGCAAACGATTTGAACTCCTTACGAACATTAGGCGATAAAAAACTACTTATAAAAACACTAAGAGAAGATATATTTGGCAAGGAAGTAAATAGGGCTGCGCGAATAATTTCACTCGTCCATAATCCTGCGATCTTAGTTTCTGAAGATGTTGTCATGAAAATTTGTAAAAATGCTGATGAAAAAGCTTCCCAATTTGAGCCTATAGAATTCGGAAATGAAAATGGCAAACTTATTCATTCTCCTGTGCCTGTTCTTTATATGAAAGGGGTATTTGAATACAAAAAGGAGAAAAATCAAAAACCTTATGTTGTCTGGGAGTTAGGCGAAAAGGAAAAGCCAACTCTTATGCCTGAATTTAAGTGCAATCAAGCCTTGAGACTAATTACTGTACGATTAAAAAAAGCAGAGAGGCTGAGCCAAAAAATAGATGGAATAGTTAATAATACTTTAGAAAAACTCTCTCTGCATAAGCCTGATTTAAAATTGAAATTTTATATTGATATGTTATGGAAAGTAGAAGATTATTTTATCCTTAGGGACCCGTCGTTTGAAAGAATAGACAGAGGAAAAACAATAAATAATAAGGATTATCTATTGTCTTTAAGTAACTTAATTCCAACTGCACGGAAAAAAGGGGGGGCTCTTCAAAAAAATGGTCAAATTAAAAAATTAAATATTAAAGCCACAATAAAAGGGATTGAAGAGATTACTTGGAAAAATGATCTCCCCAACAACGAATTTGTAATTCCTTTATTAGCTTTCACCACATTTCCAGACTTTGAACACAAAAAGAGAACGAGGGATCTTTTATCAAAAGAAGATTTAAAACATGATCAATTAATATCGGAAATCGAACCGCAGAGTATTGATATTTTTGAGAATATTAAAATTATAGATAAAAACTTAATCAATGAAAATAGCTGGAATGTCTTACTTCTGTTCCAAGTGTTTTCTGAATTTATTAAACAAGCTCATAACCTTGAGAAGCTTTTTGAAAAGGTTGAAGAAAACATAAACGAGATCAAGGTTGCATGTTATGGGTTAACCACTGGATTTACAGATGGATTTGTTC
>Ga0209101_1002991_pt1 | contig 10567 bp, 7 predicted proteins | sample ConPoolayeCmetaG_FD_185481 | JGI IMG/M metagenome (GOLD analysis project Ga0209101, IMG submission 185481) | Hot spring microbial mat communities from California, USA to study Microbial Dark Matter (Phase II) - Cone Pool mat layer C metaG... ... | reverse complement strand
GACCGTAGTCGTCCACCCCAGGCTGAGCCCCTGCCAGTTGCCGTGGGTGGGAAAGAATTCGTCCAGCAGGGATGGCACTCCCATCCGCTCCATCTGGGCCAGCAGCAGGGGGATATCATCCACCCGTTCACTTATCACAGTTTGTCTCTCGCTCATAGCGAGAGTTTACACCAATTCTCGAAACCAGTCCAGATTTGAGCGAACCGTGGGTTATCAGAATGCTGTAACTCGTTTCTTCGCTCCCCGGGCGGTAAATACTTGATACCGGCTATCAGAGCAGACGACCTCAACGTTGCCAAAGGTCTGGCGGATCAACTCTCCATAGCGGAGGAAACGGTTTGCAACCAGAAACAGCCGTCCTCCCTGACGCAAAACCTTTGCTGCATCCAGAATGAATTGACAGGCCACTTCGTAATCCACTCCCACCCCCTGGTGAAAGGGTGGATTGGTGATGACTACATCGAACTGGTGTGACTCATCCTGCCCAGAGGCAGTCTGGGTAAAGACGGAGGCGCAATCTGAGAGCAGGACATGGCCGTTGGTGACGTTATTGGCGGCCAGCGTGCGACGGGCCGATTCGACAGCGCGCAGGTCTACGTCCACCAGCACGACCCTCCCTGCCTTTGCGCGGCGGGCGGCTGCCAGCCCGGCCAGTCCTGTCCCGCACCCCAGATCGAGCACCCGATCCGAGGGGGCTATCTCCATCGCTTTGATCAGGGCGGCAGTGCCATCATCCAACCTGTTCCAGGCAAAAACTCCCGGCTTGCTGATCAACGTGGTCGGGACACCGTCTACGGCTGTGGTCATCACCTGGTAGCTTTCCGATGGGGGCGCGGGATGCGCATCCGGCGGCTTGAGCGCCAGCGCCACGTGGTACCCCTTCTTTTGCCGTATCACGCCACAGTGCCCGAAAACCTCACGGGCGCAGGCAATGGCCCCTTTTACGCCCGCCTGTCTGTGGGCAACGAAGTAGAAACGCCCACCCGGCTTGAGCACCCAGGCCGCTCCGCGGATCAGTTCTTCCTGCACAGCGCGTTCGCGCGGCAGATGGCTCAGCACCAGGTCGAAAGATGCCGGTGGCAGCCCCGCTACTCCATCGGCAAGGGAGACTGTGGCGTTGGCCAGGTGATTGGTGGTCAGGGTATGCCGGGCACATGTTACTGCCGCCACGTTGCAATCCACGAGCGTGACGTTTCCCTGTGGGGCCAGCATGGCAGCGGCTGCGCCGATGATGCCCGTGCCACATCCCAGGTCGAGCACGACATCATCTGGCCTGATCTCAGCCACCTCCAGTAATGCAAGCGAGCCTGGATCCACTCTGTCCCATGACCAGACCCCTGGCTTTCCGACCAGGGCCAGAGGTTGACCACGCACCTCAACGGTCAGCCTGTGGAAGGAATAGTAATTGCTCACACTGGTCCGGAGTCCATAGCCCAGGGCCTATCCGAAAAGCGTAGCCGACGCATCTCTATGCGTCGGTATAAGCGGCATGGGGATGTCGCTTGTACGGTTTTTCGGACAGGCTCTTAATACTTGCTCGTATACTGCGCACGGGTGAATTTTGAACTTCTCCCGAGCGTGGTAGCACGTGGTTAAATGGTATTTATTCAGCCTGCGCCCGCCGGACCACAGTGCGGCGGAGCAGATGGCACCTGAGCCACCTGGGGGCGTCTCAGTGTAGCCAGTGTCTGCAAAGTCTGGTCCGGGCGGACTGTGGTCCGCCCGGCACAGCACGGGCAGGCTGAATAGTCACGTTAAATGTCCAATTCTTACCCGTTCCCAGTATAGCAACTTCCGCCGATGAACTCGCGCAGTAATGAATCGGGTGGGATGGCGCTTTCGTCCTCGACCGGGGTGACCGCGCTCAAGAGATGGCTGATGCGCTCTGCGCGCTCGAAGGCGTCCACGTGCAGGGGGTCGTTGCGGTACTGTTCCACCCAGCGTTCGAAATAGTGAAACAACCTGGCCCGCATCACAGGAAGCTCATAGGGAAGTCCGCTGTTAACGATGTAATCAGCTTCGTGGATGTGGGGGATGATATTGCGCATCTCACTGGTGCGCACGTAGTGCCAGTGCTCAAGCGTCCGCTGACGGTCGTAGGCCCGATGGGCAGCATCCCGTTCCATGCGGCGCATCAGGCGCAGATCACTCCAGCGCACGTACTTACCGTCCGGCCCTTTCATCTGCAACAGAGGCTCGATGTAGAGCTTAAATTTTTGCTCATCGTCAACGCCGCGTGTCATGTCCGGGTACAGCCCGTGCAGGCTATCAATCAGAATGATGTCGCGTGGGGCAGCACGCAGCACGGTGTGATCGTTATACCGCCGCCCGGTCTTGAAATCGTAGAAGGGGATACGCACTGCCTCGCCAGCGATCAGGCGTACCAGGTGTTCGTTGATCAACTCCAGGTCGAGGGCCTGCGGCGTCTCGAAGTCGTAGTCGCCGAATTCGTCCTTAGGGTGCAGCTCAAGGTCGAAGAAGTAGTTATCCACGCTGAGCGGGAGGAGGGAGAGGCCCATCATGGTGAGCAGGTGGCTGAGTTTTGCGGTGGTTGTGGTCTTTCCGGAGGAGGAGGGGCCGGCAATAATGACCAGCCTGATGCCCTCGCTGCGCTCTCGGATCATCTCCGCAGCGGTGGTGATCTCATCGTGGTAGGCATGGTCGCTTTCCCGCACGACATCGGCGAATTCGCCCCGGGCGATGCGCTCGTTCAGCCGCTCCACGGTGTGGAGATCATGTTCTACTGCCCAGTCCAGTGCCTCCCACAGTTTGCGCCAGGGGATATGGTCCTCAGTTCTGGCAGAGCGCCTGGCCCGTTCCTGCCGCTTACGCGCCCGCTCGTCGCGATATAGGATGTAGGCTTTGGCTGTCCTGGCGTGGCCGTTTTCGATCAGCACTTTCTCGACCAGGTCTTGAATTTCTTCAACGGTGGGGATATGACCGGGGGGTGTGACCTGTTCCAGGAGAGCCACGACCTGATCGGAGAGCCGCTCGGCGAGCGAACGGTCGCGCCCACCGACGGCCACTGCTGCCCGGTAGATGGCATTGGTGATGCGCTCTTTGTTGAAAGGGACGATGGCTCCTGTGCGTTTTACCACGTGGGTGATCGTTACTTTTCCTTCCATGCCTTCAATCGTTCAATGATCTCGCGCTCGTATCCGTAGCCCCTGGGTTTAAACCAACCGCCGCTGACTCCATCCGGCAGGTACTGCTGGTCTACCCAACCGCCAGGGAAGGCGTGCGGGTATCTGTATTCCTCGTGTTCGCCAATGGTTCGTTTATAGTGTTCGCGCAAGGGGCCGTGAAAGAGATCACTCTTATCGCGCAGATGGAGCGGCACCGGAGCCGGCCCGTGCTTCTCGATCTCTGCCAGCGCTTCCCAATAAGCCCCGACCGAGTTCGACTTCGGGGCAGTTGCCAGGTAGAGCGTTGCCATTGCCAGGTGATATTGTCCTTCCGGCAGGCCGACCCACTCGAACGCCTGGGCACAACTGTTGACGACAACGATGCCATTGGGGTCAGCCAGGCCGATGTCCTCGGCGGCAAGGATGTAGAGACGACGCAGGATGAAGCGGGGGTCTTCGCCGGCAGCAACCATCTTCGCCAGCCAGTACAGAGCTGCATCGGGGTCGCTGCCCCGCACCGATTTAATGAAAGCCGAGATGGTGTCGTAATGCTCGTCTCCCGTGCCGTCGTAGCGCAGCGCCCGCTGCTGGATGGAGTCCTCAGCGACAGCCAGTGTCACGTGGATGACCCCATTCTCGTCAGGAGGGGTGCTTTCAACGGCCAGTTCCAGTGCATTGAGTGCTGTGCGGGCATCCCCTCCTGCCACGCGCACCAGGTGTGCCAGCGCGTTTTCGTCGAGCAGTACCTGCCTGTTGCCATAGCCACGTTGGGGATCGCTCAGCGCGCGGCGCAGTACCAGCTCGACCTCCTCGTCGGTGAGTGGCCTGAACTGGAACACGCGTGAGCGGGAGACCAGGGGTGGGATCACCTGGAAATATGGGTTTTCTGTGGTGGCACCGATGAGCACCACCGTGCCGTCTTCTACATGGGGGAGCAGGGCGTCCTGCTGAGCTTTGTTCCAACGGTGGATTTCGTCCACGAGCAGGATAGTGCGCTGGCCATACATGCCTCGCCGTTCCTTTGCCCTGCGGATGATTTCGCGGAGATCGGCCACACCGGCAAGTACGGCGCTGATCGTCTCGAAATGGCTGGCCGTCGAGTTAGCGATAATCATTGCCAGTGTTGTCTTACCCGTACCTGGTGGCCCCCAGAAAATCAGCGACGAAAACAGGCGATCGCTCTCGATGGCGCGCCTGAGCAGGCGTCCCTCACCGACGATGTGATCCTGTCCGACAAATTCGTCCAGGGTCAGCGGGCGCATGCGGGCTGCCAGGGGAGCCTCCCGGCGTATCTGTTCCTTACGGCTATACTCGAACAAATTCACTGCGACCTCTAGCGGAAAAGAGCGCAGGCATCCACCATCCGGGTGGTCAGTGGGGTGAGGAGTTGGGGACAGACGGATACCCCTATGCAGAGCAGCGACGCTACCAGCACGGTGAACGCGAATAACCTGCCTTCGCGGGTGGCCCGTGGGAACACACTGCGTGCCTCCGGCGTACGCGGGCGCTCCAGAAGATGAGATACCCCACGCCACAGGCCCACCGCCACTCCAGCGCTGGTCAGGAGGAGTAGTACCATCGTGCCGGGGTCGGAACCGGCCAGGGTACGGTAGAGTGACCAGCGCCAGGCGAACCCGGCACCCAGCGGGAGTCCCGCGACCGACAACCCACCGAAGGCAAAAGCCAGTGTGCTCCATGGGGCTTTCCATCCTGCTCCGCGCAGTGCCTCAAGATCATCTCTGCCGTCACTACATGCTCGCATCCCGTCCAAACCGAGCGCCATCAACCCCAATCCCAGTGAGCGCGTGACCAGGGCCAGGAAAAGCAACGCCAATCCTGTCTGATTTCTCATTCCCAGGGCTATAAACATCATGCCGTTTTCAAGCAATGCCCCGTACCCAACCAGGGGGCTCAGACGGCGCTGGGCCGGTGCAAGTGTTCCTCCCACAAGCGCCAGGATCAGCCCCACGGTGAGTGCAATGGAATCTAAGGAAGGGTGGGAACTGAGCCAGGAATACGCTTTGAGGAATTCCAGTAACAAGAACCAGACCGTGTTGCCGAAAACGGTCAGGACAAAGACGCCCGCTAACGGTGGGCTATCTCCGAAAAGCGCCGGTATCCAGGAGTGGAAAGGCACCACTCCCAGTATCAGTGCGAACGAGATCGCCAGCAGAGTTGCCGATGTGCTGAGCAGTTCGATCTCGTCCGGTGTCGCGGCGTAACGTTCCAGAAGCCAATGGGTGACCAGCAGCCCCGGCAGTGCCATAGTGGAGAATATCAGGTAGCGCATCCCCCCGCGTGTCACAGGCCCTTCCTCTGATTGCAGCATAAAGATGGATAGCACAACGGCGATTTCGAGAAAAAGCGCTGCGTAGACGAAAGGTTGTATCAGTAATATACCTGCTGACAGGCTCAGCAGTACCCACCCCACCGGGATCAGTAGTGAACGGGAGTGGGAGCGCCAGGCCATAAAGAAAATCAGCGCCGAAGTGAGGAAGAGCACTGCAAAGGCAGTACGGTCGTTACTCTCCAGCACCAGGTCGCGCCCCAGCAGGCTTACCGGTGCTCCCGGCATGATATAAAACTCGCCCCACACCCTGACCGGCTGCTCCTGAGGTATGGTAAGTGTGGCAATACCCAGTACCAGAGCTGCGCCGGTGGACAGCAAAGCCGTAAGCGACCGCCACCTGGAGAATGTAAGCACAGTTCCTGCCATGATTAGTGGCAGCAGGATCAGCGCAATGGGGCCTGCGATCACCGCGCACCTCCTGCGCGCCGGCTCTCAGCGGTGAGCTGTGCTATCCTCAGAAAGGAAGCCGCCAATGCAATAAGAAGATTGACTGCACCAATCAACCCGACCACAACCAGAGATTGTTCTATCGCCACGTAGAATAGATCGAATCCGAGAAGAAATGTTAGCAGCCCCACTCCGACCTGCATAGGGCTCTCGCTCAACCCTATCAGCAGCAACCCCAATCCGACCATCAGGTAACAGGCAAGTGTTATATCAGGTGGGATGACCTCCTCAGGCAGAGGGAAGCGCAGGGTTGCCATATACGCTACCACGGAAACAAGGAGGCCGGCCAGCAGATAAAACGCGGCCCGGCTCAGCGCTGTCCAGCGCTGCCACCGATGCTGCTCTGGAGCAGGTCTGTCCTGTTTCCCGGCTCCCGGCTGCGCCGCCCGGGTCAGCTCCGCACCCCGTCGCTCGGTCAGATAGAAAATCATGCAGCTCATCCACCCGATCAGCCCCTTGATAGCAGCCACCTCCAGGCGAATCAGGCGCGTCATCAGCATAATGGCGAAAAAGTATTGGACGATGAGAGCGAACACATTCAGACGCCATTCGCGGCTTACGACCAGGATGTTGGCGGTGATAAGAATACCTGCCACTGCTGGTATGGCTGCCAGAAAGGAGAGGCGTGCGACCAGCTCGGGTAGTGTGGGCATCAATAGCCTCCTCTGGTCAGGATGTACAGCAGGAAGAGCAGGCAGGCCCACAAAAGTGCTCCTGCTCCACCGATCAGTTCGTCAGCCGTACGAAACAGTGACAGGCCACGGTCCAGTGCCCCGGCGAGCGCTTCATAGAGCCATTCCAGGCGCAGCAGGCTGTAAATTGTGTTAAGCACGGCCTCTCCCTTTGAGCGCAGGACACCGTCTTTCCAGCTCAGTAATCCGCCAGCCACCAGTCCTGTCATCCACAGTGACCATCCTGCCGCGCGTGGCAGCTTAAACAGGGTGATCGGTGAGGATACAGCAATGGCACCCTCATCGAAAAATATGGAAGGGAACAGCCCGGCCACAATCAACAATAGTGCTGGCAGACCTGTTCCTGCAACCTGTCTGAGTGCACCTGACTGCAATTGAGTTGCAGTGAGCAGCCACTGTGCCAGACCCTGGAGCGATAGAGGACGGGGCAGGCCGGGCAGACTCTCTGTATGCCCGTCAGTGGGGGGCATAAGCCGACCACGAGTGACTTCTGGCACAAGGAATATGTAACGTATCAAAGATGGGGTGAGAAACGCAACCCATAGCAGGCCACCCAATGTGAATTTGGTGAGGATGCGACCTGCATTGGCAATACCGCTGTACAACCTGGTGCTGCTGATGAATCCCAGGGTACCCGGCATGCCCAGGAGCGCCCATCCGCAGACCAGGAGTGGAATTTTCCACTTCAGGTGCTGTTTTGCCCCGAACTGGCTCAAAAAGAGAGCGCCGCTCCCTAATACCCAGGTGACATTGCCGGCCGCAATGACAGCCGTGGCGTCCTGTCCTGTCACTGTCCCGCTTAGCAGCACTGCTCCCGCCACTCCAATACTGCTCCATACCAGTATGCGGAATGTAGAGGTGCTGGTCCAGGCCAGTAGCGTACCCAACACAAGGGAGGCAAGCATCAGGTTCTGCAGCCAGGGTAGGGTGGGGATGAGACCGTGGTTGATCGTAACGATCCTCAGCCACAGCACCCAGCCCGGCAGCGGCCTCAGAACGAGTGGCGCCGTAAGCGGAGAGATGAGGGCAAAGTCCTCAGGGGCAGCGAGGTGAAAGGGGTACAGGAATAGCCGCAGGGAGGCTGCCAGTACCCACAGAGCTAAAGACGTTTTGTTCTCCAGGACAACCGTTCTCCACAATCCGGTCGCGGCTCTGCCGTGGGATAGCATAGCTCCGGCGAGCAGGCACAGTGTCGCCAGCATGCCGATGATCAGTCCCCGGGTGGCCACCCGCGTGGAACCGTCGGCCGTGAAATACGCCGCAACGTATACCAGGTCGTACACTGTCAGGCTGATGAGCAGGGTTACGAGGTTGGCTGACCAGAGAGTGGCAAGCCCGGCAGCGAGCAGCACGAGCATTGCTGACGCCAGACGAGGGCGAAACGTGGCAGGACTGTTCAGCTCTATGAGAGCAGCGCAGAACATCACTAAAATTGCAGCCAATGCCAGGGGCTGGGAGAGAGCATCGGCATTGAGGACCAGGATGGTATCGAATAACGAAGCAGGTTGCCATAGGGAGAGTATTGCGACCAACGGCCTTGCCCATCGTAGAAGAAGCACCAATATGACAATCAGGCCAGTTACTGTCAGGATGAAATAGCGAGCCGACTGGCGCAGGCGAGTAGTAGAGGACAGCCCGAAAGTCCCGACGGCGCCAAGCAGCAGCAGGGCGAGCGGAGCCACAGGAGATATGCGCATAACACCTCACTCTCTCGATGTTGCCGGGTCGGCAGGTTGCGGCGACTTCTTGCTTTGGCCCGGGCAGGTGAATTCTAACACACAACAAAGGAGGCTGCAACATTGCATGTTATATCGTAACTGCCTACCCCTGCGACTGAAGTCGCCCACTTTGAGCCTTCGGCCAGCGGTTGGCCTGCGCCGACCGCTGTTTCCGCGTCGGCGCGGGCGCCCGTAAAAGGTTGATTCCCAATCGGCACACGGCGGCAGGCAGCCGGGCAGGTAATTACCAAATGACACTGAGGGTGTGACGATCGTGTTCCTCTTTACCCTGCTGTCGCTCCGGGCACCGGCCTGTAATCTGACTCCGGCGTGACGCCCTTGCCGACGTTTTCCCGTGGGGCATATGTGTCGGATTTTGGGACAACTGTGAGCAGTTGTCCTACAATCCTAAGGCCCGAGCCGGGGGATGCAAAAGAAAGAATGACGGACACCCGCGCCGCGGGGGGTGCCCGTCATATTTTTGCATCCGCTGGCTCGGGCCGGTCTTCAGACCACGCCCGACGCCGCACGACCGGCCACAATGTAGGGCAACTGCTCGCAGTTGCCCTACAACTGACGTCGCCACGGCCAGCCATAGCCTGCTCTCGCTCCCTTCTTGTGCAAAAAAGTGACGGACACCCCACCAGCAAGGGTGTCCGTCATATTTTTGCATCCTCCGGCTCGAGCCGGTCTCCAGACCACGCCTGACACCGCACTACAGGCAACAGTGTAGGGCAACTGTTCGCAGTTGCCCTACAACCGACGTCTCCACGGCCAGCCATAGCCTGCTCTCGCTCCCTTCTTGTGCAAAAAAGTGACGGACACCCCACCAGCAATATTACCTTGACACTCTGCCGAAAGTGTGATATGCTCTGTTACAACGCGTGGGGTTTCTCCTGAACCGGCCGGTCCGGTGCCGTGACCGTCGCTGGTTGTACCTGGCAGCGTCGGTCGTAAGATGTGACCCTCGTTATATACCACTGTTCGGACCTGGAAAGCCTGTTTACGCCACGTTTGATTGAATGCCGTAGCTGTTGCTCACCTGTCTTTGCACAGGGTTTGTGGGAAGGCCGGATTCTCCATATGGCCTGTGAGGCCTGGTTTTATAGCGGTTCGCTGTCACCGCGCCGGAGTTCGGTATCCTCCTGGATATTCCTTGCGTGCCCGGAGGGTTGGCCAGCGTTTGAAGGAGGATGATATGAAAGTAGGGTTTGCCTGTGCCCTGGAAGGCAGGCAAACAATGTCTTTGTCGTACCCGATGCCTGAGATCACAGTGCAGACCCCGGGTGGATGGTGCTGTTTCTGGCTGCCGGAACATTACCGGGCTGAGCGACCGTGATCTGCTGGCTTTAGCGTTTGTTACCTGCTTCCCCGGTAGCCGGAGATGGCGCGATCGTCTGCAAAGTATACAACCACCGTCCTGGACTTACTGGGGCAACTTAGACCTATCCGAAAAACCGTACAAGCGGCATCCCTATGCCGCCTATACCGACACATAGGGATGCGTCGGTTACGATTTCCGGATAGGCTCTTATAAACAAGGAGACTGATGGATACCAAACTGTATGTAGGAAATCTCTCGTATGCCACTACTGAGGAACAGTTGCGTGAACTGTTCTCCCAGGCCGGGACGGTGGTCTCGGTGGCGCTGATCAGTGATCGTGATACCGGCCGCTCGAGGGGGTTCGCATTTGTGGAAATGCAGACCCAGGCGGAAGCACAGAAAGCGATCAACCTGTTTAACAACTACCAGCTTGACAATCGTACTCTGACCGTGAATATGGCACGCCCGCGTAAAGAAACCGGCTATGGCGCCGGCGACCGGGGCGGCGGATACGAGCGGAGCCGGGGCCCACGAGACCGACGCGGCGGATCGCGACGATACTAAGCCTGTCCCAACCGCCGGGTGTGGCTGGCCTTGCCGGACGCTCCCGGCGGTATGGTTTGTACCTGGCACATCTTGTCCATCCCTTGAACCGTGCCCAAGGTGACTGTCACCTCTGACCCTTCAAAACCGGGAAGTGCGGTTGTAGTATTAACTTACATTCCTCGAGAAAGGAGAGCTATGGCGAGGCCGATTACCCTTTTCACCGGCCAATGGGCCGATCTTCCTCTTGAGACGCTTGCTCAGAAAGCCAGTCAGTGGGGTTTTGACGGCCTGGAACTGGCCTGTTGGGGTGATCACTTTGAAGTGGACAAAGCTCTTGAGGACGACGCTTATGTGAGAGCAAAACG
>Ga0209101_1002989_pt1 | contig 10570 bp, 8 predicted proteins | sample ConPoolayeCmetaG_FD_185481 | JGI IMG/M metagenome (GOLD analysis project Ga0209101, IMG submission 185481) | Hot spring microbial mat communities from California, USA to study Microbial Dark Matter (Phase II) - Cone Pool mat layer C metaG... ... | reverse complement strand
GATCTATCACGCGCTGGGCCTCAGCGCCGGCGTGATCCAGTCGGCTGGGGCCGAGCCGGGGCTGGACTCGTTTCTCTACGATCCCGACTATGCTTCCCCCGATGACCGCTACCTGAGCCTTCGCCCTGTCCCGCGCCGCCAGGCCTACCGCGCCGACATCACCTACGGCACCAACAACGAGTTCGGCTTTGACTATCTGCGCGACAACATGGCGCGCGACCTGGACGATTGCGTGCAGCGCGAGCTGGTCTATGCCATCGTCGACGAGATCGACAACATCCTCATCGACGAGGCGCGCACGCCGCTCATCATCTCCGGCCCCGCCGAAGAATCGTCCGATCTCTACGTGCGCTTCTCCGAGATCGCCCGCCGCCTGCGCCGCGACGTCGACTATGAAGTCGACGAGCGCACGCAGAACGTCACGCTGACCGAAGCCGGCATCGACCGCGTCGAGTCGCAACTGCCCGAGATCGGCCCTGGCGAGAGCCTGTATGACCCCCAGCACGCCCACATGCTGGCCTACCTGGACAACGCCCTGCGCGCGCACGTCATCTACCAGCGGGACAAGCATTACATCGTCAAGGACGGCCAGGTGATCATCGTCGACGAGTTCACCGGCCGGCTGATGCACGGCCGCCGCTACTCCGAGGGCCTGCACCAGGCCATCGAGGCCAAAGAGGGCGTCGCCGTGCGCGAGGAGAGCCTCACCTATGCCACCATCACCTTCCAGAACTTTTTCCGCATGTACCGCAAGCTGGCCGGCATGACCGGCACGGCAGCGACGGAGAAGGAAGAGTTCCGCAAAATCTACAACCTGGATGTCGTCGTCCTGCCCACCAACATCGAATACCGCGCCACCTACGGCGACCTGGTCGCTCGACAGGTGCCGGCAAACTCGCTGGAGAACGTCTCGTTCGAGAGCGTGCTGAACGGGCGGGGCGACACGCCGGTCACGATCTATGAAGGGCCAGGCGAGCTCTACTACCAGCGGCTCGACCTGGAAGACGTCATCTACCAGTCGGAAGATGCCAAGTTCCGCGCCGTTGTGCGCGAAATTGCCGCGCTGCATCAGGCCGGCCGACCGGTGCTGGTCGGCACCGTCGCCATCGAAACCTCCGAGCGCATCGCGCGGATGCTCAAGCGGGAGGGCATCCCCCACAACGTCCTCAACGCCAAATACCACGAGCAGGAAGCGGTCATCATCGCCCAGGCCGGGCGCCCCGGCGCCGTGACCATCGCCACCAACATGGCCGGCCGTGGCGTCGACATCCTCCTCGGCGGCAACGTCGAAGGGCTGGCCCGCGACCGGCTGCGTCGCGAGGGCTATGACCTGACCACCATCCGCCAGCGCGATTGGAGCGAGGCCGTCGATATGCTGCGGCGCGGCGAGGACCCCACCCGCGTCTACAGCGAGCCGTGGGCCGAAGCGCTACAGAAAGCCGCCGCCGACTGCGCCGCCGACCGCCAGCGGGTCATTCAGCTCGGCGGGCTGCATGTCATCGGCACCGAGCGGCACGAGGCCCGCCGCATCGACAACCAGTTGCGCGGCCGCGCCGGCCGCCAGGGCGACCCCGGATCGTCGCGCTTTTTCATCTCGCTGGAGGACGAACTCATGCGCCGCTTTGGCGGCGAGCGCATCCAGGGCTTTATGGCCCGCGCCGGCATGGAAGACACGCCGCTCGAGTTCGGCATCCTCAGCAAAACCATCGAGTCGGTGCAGACGCGGGTGGAAGGATACAACTTTGACATCCGCAAGCACGTCCTGGAATACGACGACGTCGTCAACAAACAGCGCGAGGTCATCTATGCCCAGCGCCGCGAGCTGCTGTCCAAGAGCGACCTCAAGGACCAGATTCTGCGCATGGTCGGCGAGGAGATCGAGGCCGCTTTGAACGTCCATTGTGCGGGGGACGACGAAGAGGAGTGGGACCTGAAAGGGCTGCACGCGGAACTGCGCACCTTTTTGCCCCTGCCGGCGGACCTGAACTATCACCGTTGGGCGAACCTGACGCGGCAGGAGATCGCCGCCGGGCTGGAAGAACTGGCCGAGCGCAGCTATGAAGAGCTCAACCAAAAGCTGGGCCATCAGGTCTACCGCGACCACGTGCAGGAAGAGATCACCCTGACCATGCTGCGCGTCAGCAGCCACCCGCTGCGCCGCCTGGCCTACCGCCACTTTGTCGACAGGCTGGGCCGCGAGCCGGACGAAGAGCTGGCCGAATTGCCGCTGCGTCGCCTGCCGGATGAGATGAAAGAGCATCTCGAGGCCGCCTTTGGCCAGGCCGTGCGCCTCTACCGCGACCGACACCTGATCCTCGGCGCGGTGGACTCGCTGTGGATCCGCCACCTGACCGACCTGGCTGCCTTGCGCGAGGGCATCGGCCTGCGCGCCTTTGGCCAGCAGAACCCGCTGGTGGCCTACCGCAAAGAGGCCCACGAGATGTACCAGGCGCTGCTGGGGCAGGTGCAATCCCTGGTCGCCCGCCAGGCGCTGCTGCCGCCGCCGGGCGCAATGCCGCAGCCCCGACGCCAGCCCCAGCTTCGCGCCAGCCGGCCGGGCATGCCCGTGGCCGCCACACCGGCCCGCCAACCGGCGACTGCAAGGGCAAAGCAACAACCCGCCGCCGCAGCAGGAGGACAGACCGCCGCCCCCAAAACGCCAGGGCGCAACGATCCCTGCTGGTGCGGCAGCGGCAAAAAGTACAAGGTGTGTCACATGCGTCAGGATGCCGAGTCCCAACGCAGGCCAACGACCGCAACACGTCCACCCCAGACACCCAGTCGCCGCCGACGCCATCGCTGAGAGGGAACAGGCAGAGAGGAGAGAGGTATGGATCAAGAGGACCTGGTCGGCCGCTTGATGGCCGACATGGATGCAGACCTGCTGCATTTTTTGCAGACCAAAGCCAACTCTTTCGTCAAATGGGATCTGCTGCGCTTTTTCCACGAAAACCCTCACACCACGGACACAGCGGCCAACATTGCCCGTTACGCCGGCCGCGCCGTCGAGACGACCGAGGCGGATCTGATCGATCTGGCCAGAGAAGGCGTGCTTTCGACAACCCGGCTGGGGGAAATGACCGTCTACTCCCTCAGCAACAACCCGGAAATCCGCAACCTGCTCCAACGCTTTGTCAAAGCCTCCGACGACCGCGATTTTCGGGTCAAGGCCGTCTTTCACGTCATCCGCAGCATGCGCTGAGGGAGAGCAGCGATGGGCAAGGAGACAGAGCTGGAGCGCGTCAAGACCGGCATTCCCGGCCTTGACGAGATCCTGTGCGGCGGGCTGCTCCGCCAGACTGCGGTGCTGGTCGAAGGCGCCCCCGGCACGGGCAAGACGACGTTCGGCATGCAGTTCATCCACCACGGCATCGTGGCCTGCAACGAGCCGGGCATCATCCTGACCTTTGAGCAATTCCCCAGCCAATACTACCGCGACGCAGCCAACTTTGGCTGGGACTTTCGCCGCCTGGAAGAAGAGGGCAGGCTGCGCATCATCATGACCAGCCCCGAAGTGTCGCGCGCGCTGGTCGAAGAGACGGGCGGGCAGATCGAGCGGCTGACCCGCCAGATGGGCGCCCGCCGTATCCTGGTCGACAGCCTCTCCCATTTCGAGCGCCTGGCCGACAGCCCCGTCCAGTTCCGGCAGATGATCTATGGCTTTATCAACGGCCTCAAGCGCGAAGGGCTGACCGCCGTGCTGACGCGGGAGAGCTATGCCCTGCTGGGCGAGATCGAAGGACAGGACGAAAGCGTCCCCTTTGTGGTCGACAACTATATCCTGCTGCGCTATGTAGAGATGGACAGCACGCTGCACAAGGCGCTGCTGGTGCTCAAGATGCGCGGCAGCGACCACGACAAGAGCATCCGCCGTTTCACGATCACCTCGAAGGGCATGGAGGTGCTGTCCAAATTCGAAGGGCAGGAGGGCATTCTCAGCGGCAGCCCGCGCCGCATGGCCGAGTCCTTCATCGAGGCTTTTGTGCGCCGCCAGGGGGAAGGCCGATGATCGCGATCGCGGTTCGGCTCACCGCTGCGGCAGGCTGGGTGGGCATCACTTTTCTGGTGTTGACCCTGTGGCGCATCGCCCGCTTCTATGAAAAATCGGCCAACCAGCGCGCCTACTCCGGCCTCTTCCTGCCGCCGCTCTTCCTCCTGCCACTGGGGGCGCTCTATTACGTGGTCCTGAACGTCAATTTTGTGGGCAATTGGCTGCCCGATGCCCTGTTCTTTCTGGGAGGTCTCTCGCTCGCAGCAGGCACGTTCCTGCTGGGGCGCGTGATGGCAGGCGAGAAGTGAGCAGCGAGATGGGCTGGATCGAGTTCATCTTCACCCCGCTGGGGCCGCTGGCCCTGGCCGCGCTGATCGCGGCGGTCTATCTCTACGCCAACCTGAGCCGCCGGCTCGGCGCGGTGACCAAGATGCCGCCCTACTACCGCTGGTTCCTGCCCGGCGGTGTGCTCATGGCGCTGGCCTTTGCCGTCTGGGTGATGCAGCGGGCAGCTTCGCTCACCTGCCTGGAGACAGTTGCCTTTCTGGCAACGCCAGTATTCGGCCTGTTCTTCTTCCACATCCCGCTGCTCATCGGCGTGGGGATCAACGTCGCCGTCGTGTGGCGCTACTGGTCATGGCTGCTGCTGGGGGAACGTTGATCATACCGCCCTGGCTGCCGGATACGTTTGGGTGGGGACACGGATGAGGGAAAAATCGATGCTCGAACCAGGGGACAGGGCAACACAAATCCAGTGGAACGTCAAGACAGACCAACGGGCGTTGCTGAAGCAGATGCCCAAAATCGACCTCCACCGCCATCTGGAGGGGTCGCTGCGGCTGCAGACCCTGGCCGAGATCGCCATCGAGCACGGCATCGACCTGCCGACCTACAGCACTGAAGAACTGCGTCCCTACGTCCAGGTGCTCCCCGGCGAGCAGGACTTTCACACCTTCCTGGCCAAGTTCCGCCTGCTGCGCAAATTCTACCAGAGCCAGGAGGCGGTCGAGCGGGTGGCTTATGAAGCAGTGGCCGATGCGGCGGCGGACAATGTGCGCTACCTGGAGCTGCGCTTCAATCCCGTCGCCCTCTCCCGCGCCCAGGGCTTTGGCTTTTCCCAGGTCACCGGCTGGGTCTGCCAGGCCATTGCCCGCGCTCAGGGCGACTATGCCATCCGCGTGCGCCTCATCCTCCAGATCGGGCGCGACGAAAGCCTGGACACCGCCGCCCAGATCATCCAGGTCGCCCACGCTTACCGCGAGCGGGGCGTGGTTGGCATCGACCTGGCTGGCGACGAGATCAACTACCCACCCCACCGCTTTGCCGAGCTGTTCAGCCGCGCGCGGGAGGACGGGCTGGGCATCACCGTCCACGCCGGCGAAGCAGGCGGCGCCCAAAACGTGCGTACCGCCGTCGAGCTGCTCAAGGCCCAGCGCATCGGCCACGGCGTGCGCGTCGTCGAGGACTCGACCGTGGTCCATTTCGTCCGCCAACAACAGATCGCCTTCGAGGTCTGCCCCACCAGCAATTTCCAGACCGGCGTGGTGCATTCGCTCACCCACCACCCCCTGCCCGATATGCTGGCCCTCAAACTGCACGTGACCATCAACACCGACGACCCCAGCATCTCCGACACGACGCTCACCGACGAATACCTGGTCGCCACAAAAGTGCTCGGCCTGAGCATGGAGCAGATCGAAAAGGCCAACCTGACCGCTATCGACGCCGCTTTTCTGCCGGAAGAAGAGAAAGACGAACTGCGCAAACAGTTCGAGCAATGGTACAAGGAGCAGCCCCAGGCAGCTTCCCCCACCCCACTCGATGAGTAACGTCATGCAACAGACCTTGCGAAACCGCATTGCCACACTCCTGCAAGAGGCGCTGCAGGCAGCCCAGGCCGCAGGCGACCTGCCCGCCTTCGAGGTGGGCGCCATTCCCGTCGAGCGCGCGCGCCACGAAGAGCACGGCGACTATTCGACCGCGGTCTGCCTGAGGCTGGCCCGTCAGGCGCGCATGAACCCGCTCGAGATCGCTCAGCGGGCCATCGCTCACCTGCCGGCGGCCTCCTTCATCGAACGGGCCGAGGCCGCTCCGCCAGGCTACATCAACTTTTCCCTCGACCCCAGGTGGCTGGCGACTCAGGTCGAGGCGATCCTGGACGCTGGCGAGAGCTTTGGCCACGTCGACGTCGGCCAGGGCCGCCGCGTGCAGGTCGAGTTCGTCAGCGCCAACCCTACCGGCCCCCTCACCGTCGGCTCGACCCGCAACGCCGTCCTGGGCGACGGGCTGGCGGCGGTGCTGGGGGCCGCCGGCTATCAGGTCGAGCGGGAGTATTACGTCAACGACGCCGGCTCCCAGGTGCGCCGTCTCGGCGAGTCGGTGCTGGCCCGCTACGCCCAGGCGCTGGGCCAGGACGTCCCCTTCCCCGAGGACGGCTACCACGGCACCTACATCAGCGAGATGGGCCAGCAACTGGCCCGCCAGGCCGGCCGCCGCTACCTGGAATTGCCGCGCCGCACCGCCGTCACCGAGATCGCCGACTGGGCCATGGCGCAAATCCTGGACGGCATCCGCGCCGACCTGGAAGCGCTGGGCGTCCGCTTTGACACCTGGCGGCACGAGCGCTCCTTCCGCGAGTCGGGCCTGCTCGACCGCGTCCTGGACATGCTGCGGGCCAGCGGCCACATCGTCGAGTACGATGACGCGGTCTGGTTCCGCCACCCCGACCTGGAGCAGGACGCCGTCCTGATCCGTTCCCCCCAGGTCGTCGCCGAGCCGACGGAGCGGCCCACCTACCTGGCCTCCGACGCGGCCTATCTGCTGGACAAGCTGGTCGAGCGGGGGTTCGACATCGCCATCTACGTCTGGGGCGCCGACCACCACGGCGACGTGCCGCGCGTCAAGGCCGTCGCCCACGCCCTCGGCATCGCCCCCGAACGGGTGGTGATCATCCTCTACCAACTGGTCACTCTCTGGCAGGGTGGCGAGGAAGTGCGCATGTCCAAGCGCAGCGGCGATTTCGTCACCCTGCGCGAGCTGCTGGATGACGTCGGCCCCGACCCCATCCGCTTCATGCTGATGGCCCGCACCGCCGATTCGACCGTCGATTTCGACCTCGACCTGGCGGTGGAACAGTCGGATCGCAACCCGGTCTATTACGTCCAGTACGCCCACGCGCGCATCGCCAGCATTCTGCGCCACGCCGGGGAGCAGGGATGGCCGCTCGACCAGACGGCCAACCTGGCGCTGCTGGCTCATCCCAGCGAAATGGCTCTCATCCGCAAGATGCTCGAACTGCCCGAGATCATCGAACAGGCAGCAAGCAAACTGAGCCCACACTTTTTGCCCTTTTACGCACAGGAGCTGGCCGCTGTCTTTCACGCCTTTTACCACGAATGCCGCGTCGTCTCCTCCGACCCCGCCGAGGCCGAACTGACCCGCGCGCGGCTGCGGCTGGTGCAGGCGGCCAAAAGCGTGCTGGCCCGCGTCCTGCGCCTGATGGGGATGAACACACCGGAACGTATGTGAGGAGGAAAAGCTGGATGGGATTGAAACCCGACCACTGGATTCGCAAGATGGCAATGGAGCACGGCATGATTGAGCCGTTCGTCGGCCACCAGGTGCGCGACGGCCTGATCTCTTTCGGCCTGTCGTCGTATGGCTATGACATTCGCGTGGCGGAGGATTTCAAGATCTTTACGCCCGGCCTGGGGGACCTGACCGTCGTCGACCCCAAGCGCTTCGACACGCGCTCGATGGTCGACTATAGCGGAGACGTGTGCGTCATTCCCCCCAACTCTTTTGCGCTGGCGCGCTCGGTGGAATATTTCCGCATTCCGCGCAACGTGCTCTGTCTCTGCATCGGCAAATCGACCTATGCGCGCTGCGGCATCATCGTGAACATCACGCCCTTTGAACCCGAATGGGAGGGCTTTGTCACGCTCGAAATCAGCAACACCACCCCCCTGCCGGCCAAGATCTATGCCGGCGAGGGGCTGGCCCAGGTGCTCTTTTTCGAAGGGGACGAGGTATGCCAGACCTCCTATGCGGACAAGAAAGGCAAGTATCAGGGGCAGCAAAACATCGTCCTGCCGCGTCTGTAAAAGACAGAAAAGCAACCTTTATTCTTTCGGTTTTTTGCCACAGATTTCACAGATTGCACAAATTTCAGAACCATGCGGGTTGAGCAAAAGGCCTTTATCCTTTCTCTCTCCCTGAGCGGACTGGCTCTGGCTCTGCTCATCGGCCTCACGCTGGCTGCCCCCCCAGCCCCCGCTGTTCTTTTCCCGGCGCTGCTCTTTCTGCCGCTGATTGTCTTTACGACAACTTTCGGCGTGCCGTTGGGCGGCGGATATGTCTCCCTGCTGCCAATGACAACCGGCGCCGCCTTCCTGGTCATTGGCCCTGTGCCCACCGCCTGGATCGCCTGGCTCGGCGCGCTGCTCCACATCGCCGTGCGCTATCGCTGGGCCGAGCAGTTGGAGGCGCGGCAGCTCTCCTTCGAATGGACAGCAAGCACTGCCCTGGCCAACGCTGCCATGCAGGCGCTGGCCGTCCTGGCCTCCGGTTTCGTCTACCAGGCGCTGGGCCAGACCACGCCCCTGACCGCGTTGGAGCTGCCGCAGATCCCGCCGATGTTGCTGAGCGGCCTGACCTACCTGGCTGTCAACCACATCATCGCCAGCATCTTTATCCGCCTGCGCGGCATACCTCTGCTGCGCCATTATTTGCGCTCGCTGCCCGGCCTCCTCGCTTTCGAGGGGGCGCCGTCGATCTTTGCCCCGCTGATGGCCCTCCTCTACACTCGCCTGGGCCTGTTCCAGTTTCTGCTCTTTGCCCTGATCCTGGTCGTCGCCTCGCTCATCACCCGCCGCCTCGACCGTGCCACGCGACGGCTGGAGCGCCGCGTGCAGGAGTTGAATAGCCTGCAGGCTGTCGGACAGGCGCTCAGCGCCAGCCTGGACATCGAGGCTGTCGTCTCGGCCATCTACGAGCAGGTGAAACGGCTCATGCCGGCGCAGAACCTGTACATCGCCCTCTACAATGCCGAGGCGGACGAGGTCACTTTCCCTCTGGCAGTGGAAGAGGGAAAGAGGGTGCAATGGCGGTCGCGTCGCACGGGCAAAGGGCTGACCGAGCATATCCTGCGCACACAGGCCCCCCTTCTCATCTGTGGGCGCCTCAAGGAGACGCTCGACCAACTGGGCGTCGAGCAGATCGGCCGGCCGGCCTCCTCCTGGCTGGGCGTACCGCTTATGGCCGCCGCCGAGCCTGTCGGCGTCATTGCTGTCCAGTCCTACGACGACCCGGCGGCCTACGACACCTCTCATCTGGAGGTCCTGACGACCATCGCTTCCCAGGCCGCCGTGGCGATCCAGAACGCCCGCCTCTACGCGCGCACTGACGAGGCCCTGGCCCGCCGCGTCCAGGAGATGGACTCGATCCTGCGCACGACGCAAGAGGGCATCCTGCTGCTCGATCTGGAGCGGCGCATCGTCACGGCCAACCGCGCGCTGAGCGATTTCTTCGGCGTGACTCAGCTCGAACTGGTTGGACAGCAACTGGAGACGGTCCAGGCTCGCGGAAAGATCCTGATCGAGCTGATGGGCTATACCTCCGCCAGCCTGGCCGCTGACTGCGCGCTGCTGACGCACGGCGAGGTCAGCTTGACGCGGCGCGAGGCCATTGTCCCCGGCCCCAGCGAGCGCCATCTGGAGCACACACTGACGCCGGTGCGCGACCGGCGTGGAGCTATCAGCGGCTGGCTGATGGTCTTTCGCGACGTGACGGAGGAGCGCGAACTGGCCCGTCTGCGTGAAGACCTGATCCACATGCTCGTCCACGACCTGCGCTCGCCTCTCACCGCCATGCAGGGCAGCCTGGAGATGATCGACTCACTGATCGCGGCAGAGAAAGGCAACGATCTGAGCGAGCTGGTGACGCTGGCCCGACGAAGCAATCAGCGCATGCTGCGCATGGTCAACGAGCTGCTTGACGTGAGCAAGCTCGAGAGCGGGAAGATGATCATTCACCCGCAGAAAGTGACGGCGGCCTGGCTGCTGGAAGAAGCGTACAATCGCCTGGCGTCGCTGATCGCCCAGACCAACCTCGATGTCCAAAGCGACATTGCGCCCGACCTGCCGTCGCTGTATGTCGACCCCGACCTGATCAGCCGGGTGGTGGTCAATCTGCTGGACAATGCGATCAAGTTCACACCCGACGGAGGAAAGATCCGGCTGTGGGCTCGCCGGGGGCCCGACTCGGAGCCAACCACATTGCTGCTCGGCGTCAGCGACACGGGGCCGGGCATTCCGCCGCACGAACAGTCACGCCTGTTCAAAAAGTTCCAGGCTGCTTCTGTCCATGGCCGCCGCGTGGGCACGGGGCTGGGGCTGCCTTTCTGCAAGCTCGCCGTCGAGGCGCACGGCGGCCGCATCTGGGTAGAAAGCGAAGAGGGCAAAGGGAGCACGTTCAGCATGCTCCTGCCCGTAGCGGCAGAATAAAACGCCGCTGGGAGCGCGGACATCCCGTCCGCGCCGGGCGGGCGGGGACGCCCGCGACCCCAGAAAACGCAGACGC